>OLLQ01000748.1_pt1 | contig 17813 bp, 14 predicted proteins | sample 1604571 | NCBI WGS metagenome assembly OLLQ01 (sample SAMEA104055722, study PRJEB20765) | soil metagenome | isolation source: soil
CCGTCGCGCGCCCGCGTGATCAGCGCCGCCTGCTCCAGCACCTTCAGGTGCCGCGAGATCGCCGGCCCCGAAATGTCGAACGGTGCGCAGAGTTCGCCGACCGTCGCTTCGCCGAGCGCGAGCCGGGCCAGGATGGCGCGGCGCGTCGGGTCGGCGAGGGCGGCGAAGGTGGTGTCGAGGTTCTTCATCTAACGAGTAGGTTATATAACAATTAGGTTAAATGCAAGGCGTGACGGAACCATCGAAACCATCGCGCTGTGGATAAGTTGTCCTTTCATGGCTATGACCTGCCACGACCGATCACGTTTTGTTCTTGACTTGTCGAGAACCAAAAGAGAACATATCTCCCAGGAACAACGGGAGCGACTGATCATGTGGTTCAAGGATGCAGCGGCGGGCGTGAGCTTGGTGGCTTTTGTGGCGTCGTCTTATCTTCTGGTGCCGCTGGCCCAGGCGCTGCTCTCCCACCTCTGAGGGGGAGGGGGCCTACGATTTCTGAAGGTTCGAATACCGCACCGGCCTGTGGATGAGACGGTTTGGCGCTCTGCGCCTGCTGATACCCGGCCGATACTGCCCGCGCAGCAACAAAAGCGAATCGTATGGCCCCTGAGCGCAAGCCGTTCGTCCATTTGCGGGTGAAAAGCGCCTATTCCCTCCTCGAAGGGGCGCTGCGTCCCTATGAACTCGCCGATCTGGCGCGCGAGAACGGCATGCCCGCCGTCGCGATCACCGACGTCAACAACCTGTTCGGCACCTATGAGCTGAGCGACACCCTCGCCAAGGCGGGAATCCAGCCCATCGTCGGCTGCCTGATCTCGGTCGAGCTCGAAGCCGCCCCCCCCGCCACCCAGGGCTCGCGCCGCAAGCCGCCCGCCATGGCGCTGCTGGTGCAGAACGCCGCCGGCTACCAGAACCTCTCCAAGCTCCTCAGCGCCGCTTTCCTCGGCGCCGAGCCTAGCGACTGGCCGCATGTGAAACTCGATCAGCTCGCCGCGCGTGCCGATGGCCTGATCGCGCTGACCGGCGGCCCCGGCGGCCCGATCAACAAGCTGCTCGTCGAAGGGCAGGACACTGCCGCCGATGCCCTGGTCGAAAAGCTCGCCGCCGTCTTCGGCGACCGCCTCTATATCGAGCTTCAGCGCCACGGCCTGCCTGAGGAACGCGCCGCCGAAGACAAGCTCATAAGCATTGCGTATGCGCGCAAGATCCCGCTGGTCGCCACCAACGACGTCCATTTCGGCAAGGCCGCGATGTATGAGGCGCACGATGCGCTTCTGTGCATCGCCGACGGCGCCTTCGTCAGTCAGGACGACCGCCGCCGCCTGACGCGCGAGCACCGTTTCAAGACCGCTGCCGAAATGGCGGTACAATTCTCCGATCTTCCGGAAGCGCTCGACAACACGCTGGAGATCGCGCGCCGTTGCGCCTTCCGCCCCAAGAAGCGCGATCCCATCCTGCCGCAATTCGTTCCCGAATCCGGCCGCAGCCCGGAGGAGGAGATGCGCGAGCAGGCCGCCGCCGGCCTGAAAGCAAAGCTCGCCAAGCACGGCCTGCACGCCGAGGAGAAAGTCTATCTCGACCGCCTGGAGTTCGAGCTGAACGTCATCATCGGGATGAAATTCCCCGGCTACTTCCTGATCGTCTCCGACTTCATGAAGTGGACGCGCGGGCAGGGCATCCCCGTCGGCGTGCGCGGCTCCGGCGCCACCTCGCTGGTCGCCTGGGCGCTCGACATTACCAATCTGGATCCCATCCGCTTCGGTCTGTTGTTCGAGCGCTTCCTCAATCCCGAGCGTATCTCGATGCCGGACTTCGATATCGACTTCTGCCAGGAGCGGCGCGACGAAGTCGTGCACTATGTTCAGCAGAAATACGGCCGCGACCGCGTCGCCCACATCATGGCCCTGGGTTCGCTTCAGGCCCGCGCCGCCGTGCGCGACGCCGGCCGCGTGCTGCAGATGCCGCTCGGCCTCGTCGACCGCATCGCCAAGCTCGTTCCCAACCCGCCCGGCAAGCAGATATCGCTGCGCGAGGCCATCGACGGCGAGCCGCGCCTGCAACAGATCGCCGAACAGGAACCGATCGCCGCCAGGCTGTTCGGTATCGTCGAGAAAATCGAGGGCCTCTACCGCCACGCCTCCACCCATCCCGCCGGCGTCGTCATCGGCGACCGTCCGCTGGACGAGATCGTGCCGCTCTACCGCGATCCGCGCTCCGACATGCCGGTGACGCAGTTCGACTACGAGGACGCCGAGAAGGCCGGCCTTGTGAAGTTCGACTTCCTCGGCCTGAAAACCCTCACCGTCATCGCCAAGGCCGAGGAGCTGCTCAAGAAGCGCGGCATCGTCCTCGACACCCAGAACATCGAATTCGAGGACGCCAAGTCCTACGAGATGCTGAGCCGCGGCGACAGCGTCGGCGTCTTCCAGCTCGAAGGTGCCGGCATGCGCGATCTGCTGCGCAAGATGAAGCCGGATCGCATCCACGACCTCATCGCGCTCGTGGCGCTCTACCGCCCCGGCCCGATGGACTCGATCCCGAAATACATCGCGGTCAAGAACGGCAAGGAGCCGCCGGAATACCTGCATCCCTCGCTGAAGCCGATCCTGGAAGAGACGTTCGGCGTCATGACGTATCAGGAAGATGTCATGAACATCGCCCGCGTGCTGGGCGGCTACACGCTCGGCGGCGCCGACCTGCTGCGCCGCGCCATGGGCAAGAAGATCGCTTCCGAGATGGCGGTGCACGAAGTGCGCTTCATCGAAGGCGCCATGAAGAACGGCGTGCCCAAGGGTATCGCCGAGCAGATCTTCGAACAGGCGGCCAAATTCGCGGGCTACGGCTTCAACAAGGGCCACGCCGCCGCCTACGCCCAGGTCGCCTATCAAACCGCGTATCTGAAGGCGAACTATCCCGTCGAATTCCTCGCCGCCTCGATGACGCTCGATATCGGCAACACCGACCGCCTCAACATCTTCCGCCAGGAAGCGCAGCGCCTCGGCGTCAAAGTCCTGCCGCCGGACGTCAACCGCTCCGAACCCATCTTCACCTGCGATGCCGAAAAGAGCACCGTCTTCTACGCGCTGGCCGCCGTGAAGGGCGTCGGCCGCCAGGCGATGGACCATGTCGTCGCCGAACGCCTCGCCGGCGGTCCGTTCCAGAGCCTCGCCGATTTCGCCCGCCGCATCGATCCCAAGCTCGTCAACAAGCGCGCCTTTGAGAGCCTCGCCCGCGCCGGCGCCTTTGACGGCCTCAACCGCAACCGCCGCCAGGTCGTCGAATCCGCCGACATCCTCCTCAACAACGCCCAGCGCAACGCGCGTGAGCGCGAGACCGGCCAGGTCTCCCTGTTCGGCGGTGTCACCGAGGCGCAGGACGATGTCCGCCTCGCCCCCGTCGCCGACTGGCCGAGCCACGAACGCCTCGGCGAAGAATTCAGCGCCATGGGCTTCTACCTCACCGGCCACCCGCTCGACGCCTATGCCGCGCCGCTCAAGCGCCTCGGCGCCACCACCTTCGCCGCGCTGGGCGAAGACCGCCGCCGCTCCGGCTTCAAGGCCGTGCTCGCCGGCACCATGATCCGCAAATACGAACGCCGCAGCCGCAACAACGAAAGCTACGCCTTCGTCTCGTTCTCCGATCCCACCGGCATGTTCGAGGTGATGCTGTTCCCCGAGGTCCTCACCGCCTCGCGCCCGCTGCTGGAGGCCGGCAAGTCCGTGCTCCTCACCTGCAGCGCAGAATGGGACGGCGACGAGCTCAAACTGCGCGCCGCCTCGATCACCGACCTCGACGCCGCCGCCGCCAACGCGGGCGAGGGCCTGAAAGTCTACCTCTCCGACAGTTCATCCCTGGGCGCCATCGCCACCCATCTGAAGCAGCCCGGCAAAGGCATCGTCACCTTCGTCGTCCCCGGCGCCCCCGGCGAAGAGGTCGAGATCAAGCTGCCCAAAACACTGTCGGTGACGGTCGCGCTCAAGAACGCAATCAAATCCCTGCCGGGCGTGGCGCAGGTGGAGTCGGTGTGACGTTGATCGGCCCGGGCGTCACCCCCCACCCCCCTATGCCAAGGTGATGGTTCGAATGTACGCCGGTTGAATGATTCCAGGGGCTTACACCCCTGCCAATGCCCGTTCGATCCGGCTCAATCCCTCTCCGAGCAGCTTCGGATCCTGCGCAAAGCACACCCGCACGAACGAATCCGCTTGGCCCTCGCCCGCCGGCCCGAACGCCGAGCCCGGCGCCACGCCCACCCGTGCCGTCCGCACCAGCTCCCGCGCGAACTGCAGCGAGTCCGTCAGCCCGTCCATGTGCAGGAAGCCGTAGAATGCCCCCTCCGGCCGGATCCAGCGGATGCGGTTCTGCCCGTCGATAAACCGCTGCACCACCTCGCGCCCGATGCGGCAGCGCTCGCGCATCTCCTCGCGGAACGCGTCGCCCCGCGGCGACAACGCCGCCATCGCGCCGTACTGCGCAAAGCTCGTCGGCCCCGTGTTGTTCGCGATCGTGATCACGCCGAGCTGCTTGGCCAGCCGCGCCGGATGCACCAGCCAGCCGATGCGCCATCCCGTCATCGCCCACGCCTTGGAGAAGCTGTTGATCACGAACAGATTGTCGTCGTCGGTCCCGATCTCCAGGAACGACGGCGCATGCGCCGAGCCGTCGAAGGTCAGCGTGCCGTAAACCTCGTCGCTGATGATCGCGATGCCCCGCGCCCGCGCGAAATCCAGCACCGCCTGCTGCTGCGGCCGCGGCATGATCCAACCCGTCGGATTGCCCGGCGAGTTGATGAAGATTGCCTTGGTCCGCGCGTCGCAGGCCGCGAACACCTTGTCCAGATCGAGCGTCCAGCTTGGCGGCGACGCCTGCCAGTCGTCGTCCAGCCGCACGAAGCGCGTCTGCGCCCCCACCATCTGCGCCGCCTGGAAGATGCTTGGCCAGATCGGCGAGACGATGACGACATTGTCGCCCGTCTCGCACAGGATCTGCAGCGCCGTCACCACCGCCAGCGTCGCCGCGCCCGGCAGCGAGATGCGCTCGGGGGCGACCTCGGCGCCGACCGTGCGCTTGTGAAAGCCCCGGATGGCTTCGCGCAGGCGCGGGATGCCGCGCGATTCCACATAGAACGTCTTGCCGTCGTCCAGCGCCTGCTTCGCCGCGTCGCGGATGAACGCGGGCGTGACGAGGTCGGTCTCCCCGAACCACAGCGGGATGATATCGGGATCGCCGAGGCCCTCCATGGCAACCAGCCCGATGCCGTTGGGTTCAAGCGCTTCGATGGCGGGACGGATGGGGTTCATGGCGCGATCTGGAAGATATGGATTTCGATGCCGCACCTTGTCATGACCGGCGCATGCGGGCCACCCGGTTGGCGCGCCACCCGCGACGAATGTTTTGCCGCATGGCTGCTGCGCGCCGCTCGCACTTGTCTCCATGCCAGGCGGTTTCAAGTCCGCGGTAACGCCGATTTCATCGCGCCACCGCGGCCGGCAGTTGCGGCAGCGGGTGCGAGGTCTACAATCCGCCCCGGCTGTTTGGGGGACTGCGCCATGAAACAGATCTACATCGTATTCGGCGCCGTGGCGTTCGCGGCCGTGGCGGCGATTGCCTACGCCGCTGTCGCTCCCGCGCCGCCACCGGCGCATTCCGATATGTATTCCGGCAAGTTCTTCAAGGCCGAGGAGTCGATCAGCAGCGGCACCGCCGCCGGTGTCTCCTACACCGCCATCGCCGGCACCCTCGTCGTCCATCCCAAGGACTGGAACGACGCCGCGCAATCGGGCGGGCCTAAGAACCCCGACGCCAAGGCCGACGACACCTCGCCCGAAGCCTCGATGTTCTTCGTCTACTACGCCAAGAAAGGCGCGCCTTCGGCGAGCAGACCGATCACCTTCCTGTTTAACGGCGGCCCTGGCTCCTCGACCGTGTGGCTGCACATGGGCGCCTTCGGCCCCAAGCGCGTCGTCACGCGCGACGATTCCCACACCCCCGCCGCGCCCTACCAACTCGTCGACAACGCCTACAGCCTGCTCGACGCCAGTGACCTCGTCTTCATCGACGCGCCCGGCACCGGTTTCGGCCGCATTGCCGGCAAGGACAAGGAAAAGGCGTTCTGGGGCGTCGATCCCGATGCCCAGGCCTTCGCCAATTTCATCCATGAATTCCTCTCCAAATACAGCCGCTGGAATTCGCCCAAATATCTCTTCGGCGAGAGCTACGGCACGCCCCGCGCCTCGGTGCTGATCAACGACCTGGAGACCAACCACGACACCGATTTCAACGGCGTGATCCTGCTGTCCTCGATCTTGAACTTCGATCTCAGCGTCGACGGCGCGGAGACCAATCCCGGCGTCGATCTGCCGTACGAGATCGCGCTGCCGACCTACGCCGCGACGGCGTGGTACCATCACAAGCTACCGGGCACGCAGCCCAAGGATCTGGTCCCCTTCGTGCAATCGGTCGAGCGTTTCGCGATGACCGACTACGCATTGGCGCTCACCGCCGGCGCCAGCCTCTCTCCCGCGCGCCGCGCCGCGATGGCGCAGAAGCTGCACGAATATACCGGCCTGCCGGTCGCCTACATCCTGAAAGCGAATTTGCGTATCGACGGCGGCGAGTTCGAAAAGAACCTGCAGGACAGCGCCGACCTCACCACAGGCCGCCTCGACACCCGGTTCTCCGGCCCGACCATCGATCCTTTGAGCAAGGAAGCCGATTACGATCCGCAATCGGCCGCGATCAGCTCGGCCTATGTCTCGGCGTTCAACGACTACACCCGCGGCACGCTCAATTACGGCGACGGCAAGATCTACCAGCCCGAGACCAATGTCTTCAAATTCTGGGACTTCAAGCACCAGCAGCCCAATGCCGGCTTCGCCTTCCCCGGCGCTACCAACGTGCTGCCCGATCTCGCCAATGCGATGAAGTACAATCCCGACCTGAAGGTCCTGGTGACCGGCGGCTATTTCGACCTCGCGACCCCGTATTACGAGGGCTGGTACGAGACGCACCACTTGCCCATACCGCCGCAACTCCAATCCAACATTCAGTACCGCTACTTCGAATCCGGTCACATGGTCTACGCGCACGAGGAGTCGCTGCACGAACTCCACGACACCGTCGCCGCGTTCATCCGGCAGACGGACAATTTGAAGTAGCCGATTCACTCGCTGTCGTCCCCGGCGAGCGCGCACTTCGCGCGCGAGGGACGGGAATCCACGCAGGAGATGCCTCCACGGTGTTTCCTGCCTGGATTCCCTTCCCCTCGCTTCGCTCGGCCGGGCTGGAAGGCGGTGTCCGACATCCTGCTGAAGGACGGCTATCGCGTCTTTATCGTCCAGCCGCCGGAGACCTCGCTGGAGGACGACGTCGCAGCCACGAACCGCGTTCTGAACGCGCTCGACGGTCCCGCGGTGCTCGTTGGCCACAGCTATGGCGGCGCCATCATCACCGAGGCCGGCAACAACAGTCATGTGACGAGTCTCGTCTACGTCGCCGCGTTCCAGCCCGATGTGGGCGAGAGCCTCGGATCGCTTGGTGCGAAGATGCCGCCCGCCGGCAAATCGGTGACGCCGACCTCAGACGGCTTCCTGTTCATAGATCCGGCCGGCTTCCGTGCCGATTTCGCCGCCGATGTGCCCAAGGCGACGACCGATTTCATGGCGCGCTCACAGGTCTATCTCTCGGTCAAATCCGCCAGCACGGCCATTGTCGATCCCGCCTGGAAGACCAAGCCGGCCTACGCCATCGTCGCGACCGAGGACCGCTCGATCAATCCCGATCTCGAGCGCTTCATGTACAAGCGCTCGCACTCCGAGACGATCGAGCTCAAGTCCAGCCACGCCGTCTATATTTCCCAGCCCCGCGCGGTCGCGGCCGTGATCGAAAAGGCGGCCTCGCGGTAATTCAAGCGCAGCTGTCATCCCCGGCGGGCCGTGCTGCGCTCGGCCGGGGATGGCACCTTGTTTTAAGCGCGACCCGCCCCGCTTGCACCGCACCCCCCAAATCCGTATAAGCCCGCCATCTCGCACGCGCGGGAGGGTTTCGTGGGGTGTTCCCGCGTCCCCATCCGGTGGTCCCTCAGGGGATTATCCCGCGCGTCTGGCCAACCGGTAAAGGAGACTGTTTCCATGGCTTTGCCAGAATTTTCCATGCGCCAATTGCTCGAATCTGGCGCCCATTTCGGCCACCGCCAGCAGCGTTGGAACCCGAAAATGGCGCCGTACATCTACGGCTCGCGCAACGACATCCACATTCTCGACCTGACCCAGACGGTCCCGTTGCTGCATCAGGCGCTCGTCGCCCTGCGCGACACCGCGGCTGGCGGCGGCCGCATCCTGTTCGTCGGCACCAAGCGCCAGGCGCAGGAGCCGATCGCCAACGCGGCGAAGCGCTGCGCCCAGTACTACATGAACCAGCGCTGGCTCGGCGGCACGCTGACCAACTGGCAGACCGTCTCCAACTCGATCAAGCGCATGCGCCAGATCGAGGAGACGCTGACCTCGGCGCAGAGTTCGGGCCTCAAGAAGAAAGAGTTGCTCGCCATGCTGCGCGAGCGCGACAAGCTCGACCGCTCGCTCGGCGGCATCAAGGAGATGGGTGGCCTGCCGAACATGCTGTTCGTCATCGATACGAACAAGGAAGCCATCGCGATCAGCGAAGCCAAGAAGCTCGGCATTCCGGTCATGGCGATCCTCGACTCCAACAGCGATCCGGATGGCATCACCTATCCGATCCCGGGCAATGACGACGCCGCCCGCGCCCTCGTGCTGTACTGCGATCTCGCCGCGCGCGCGATCATCGACGGGCTCAGCCAAGGCCAGGTCGATGCCGGTATCGACACCGGCGCCGCCGAAGAGCTGCCCGACCTGACCCCGGCCGCGGAAGCCGCCCCGGCCGAAGCGACCGCCTAAGTCATTCCATAGAACGATCGAGGGCGTGATTCCGTAAAACGGATCACGCCGCTCACAACAGATATACGGAGCCTCACATGGCCAACATCACCGCAGGCATGGTGAAGGAACTGCGCGACAAGACCGGCGCGGGCATGATGGACTGCAAGACCGCGCTGAACGAAAACAACGGCGACATGGAAGCGTCCATGGACTGGCTGCGCAAGAAGGGCATCACCAAGGCCGCCAAGAAGGCCGGCCGTGCCGCCGCCGAAGGCCTTGTCGGCGTCGCCACCGGCGGCCGCGTCGGCGCGCTCGTGGAAGTGAACTCCGAGACCGACTTCGTCGCCCGCAACGACGAGTTCAAGGATTTCGTGAAGACCGCCGCCAAGCTCGCGCTGGAAGAGGAGGGCGACCTCGAGAAGCTGCTCAAGAAGAACATGGGCGCCCACGACGTTCAGCAGACGCTGACCCATCTCGTTGCCAAGATCGGTGAGAATATGTCGGTGCGCCGCACCATCATGCTTGCCGTCGATGAGGGCGTGGTCTCGGCTTACATCCACAACGCCGCCTCGCCGGAGCTTGGCAAGATCGGCGTCCTCGTGGCGCTGAAGTCGTCCGCGCCGGCCGACAAACTCAACGAACTCGGCAAGAAGATCGCGATGCATGTCGCCGCCGCGTCGCCGCTGGCGCTGACCCCCGATCACCTCGACAAGGCGGTGGTCGAGAAGGAGCGTGGCATCCAGGCCGACATCGCGCGCCAGTCCGGCAAGCCCGAGAACGTCATCGAAAAGATGCTTGAAGGCCGCATGCGCAAATTCTACGAAGAGTCGGTGCTGGTTTCGCAGACCTTCCTCGCCCCCGGTTATGAAGACGGCATCACCGTCGGCAAGGCGGTCGAGAAGGCCGCCAAGGACTTCGGCACCCCGGTCGCGCTCGAAGGCTTCGTCCGCTTCCAGGTCGGCGAAGGCATCGAGAAGGTCGAAAGCGACTTCGCCGACGAAGTCGCCAAGATGGCCGGCCCGAAGGAATAGTCAGATGGCCACAACGCCTAAATATCGCCGGGTGCTCCTCAAGGTCTCCGGCGAGGCGTTGATGGGCGACCAGCAATTCGGCATCGATGTCGCCACCGTCGACCGCATCGCGGGCGACGTCGAGCAGGCGATGCGCGCCGGCACCCAGATCTGCATGGTGGTCGGCGGCGGCAACATCTTCCGCGGCCTGGCGGGTGCCGCCAAAGGCATCGACCGCGCCACTGCCGACTATATGGGCATGCTCGCGACCATCATGAACGCGCTCGCCCTCCAGGCGGCGCTCGAGCGCGTCGACATCCCGACCCGGGTCCAGTCCGCCATCCCGATGAGCACCGTGTGCGAGCCCTATGTCCGCCGCCGCGCGATCCGCCATCTGGAGAAGGGCCGGGTCGTGATCTTCGCCGCCGGCACGGGCAACCCGTTCTTCACGACCGACACCGCCGCCGCCCTTCGCGCCGCCGAGATGAACTGCAACGCCATGATGAAAGCGACGCAAGTTGACGGCGTCTACTCCGCGGACCCGAAAAAAGTCCCGGATGCCGAACGTTACGATTATCTGAGCTATCACGAGGTCTTATCGCGCGACCTTCAGGTGATGGATGCATCCGCCATCAGCCTCTCGCGCGAGAACAAGATTCCGATCATCGTATTTTCGATCCATGATCGCGGCTCGCTCGCGTTGGTCCTCAAGGGCCAGGGCCGGGCGACGATCATCGAAGACCGGACCTGACGGTCTCGGCATAGCTGGGCAACGACATGGCAGAGACTTACACACGAGACGACATGACCCGCCGCATGACCGGCGCCGTCGACACCCTGAAAAAGGAGTTTTCCGGCCTGCGCACCGGCCGCGCCAGCCCGGCGCTGCTCGATCCCGTCCGGGTCGAGGCCTACGGCAACACGGTCCCGGTCAACCAGGTCGGGAACATCTCGACCCCCGAGCCGCGCATGATCACGGTGCAGGTCTGGGACAAGGCCCTCGCCAAGGCGGTCGACAAGGCGATCCGCGACGCCAATCTCGGCCTCAATCCCCAAATGGATGGCCAGCTTCTGCGTATCCCCTTACCCGAACTTAACCAGGAACGGCGCAAGGAACTTGCGAAGCTCGCTTCGAAGTACGCCGAGGCGGCTCGTATTGCAGTGCGAAATGTACGCCGGGACGGTATGGATCTTCTGAAGCGCCTCGAAAAGGACCACAAGATCGGTCAGGACGAGCACCACAAACACGGCGACGAATTGCAGAAGATCACCGACGCCCACATAAAGGACATCGACTCCATGCTCCACGGCAAGGAGCAGGAGATAATGCAGGTCTAGGAGCGCAATCGGGTGAATCTTCTTCGATTCACCCGTAAATTGCGCGACCAGAGAAAGCCGGTTCAGTCGAGGTAGACGAATGGCGCTTGCGCCACAGACGCCCACGGTTCTTCCCCGCCACGTCGCCATTATCATGGACGGCAATGGCCGCTGGGCGCGCAAACGCTATCTCCCGCGCGAGGCCGGCCACGTCGCCGGCGTCAGCGCGGTGCGCGACGTCGTCCGCGCCGCCAGCGACATCGGCCTCGCCAACCTCACGCTGTTCGCGTTCAGCTCCGAGAATTGGAAGCGCCCCAAGACCGAGGTCGGCGCGCTCATGGGCCTGTTCCGCGCCTATTTCCGCAGCGACCTCGACGAGCTTATCGCCCGCGGCGTCCGCGTCCGCATCATCGGCAGCCGTTCCCGAGTCGCCGGCGACATCGAGCGCATGATCGAGGACGCCGAAAACCGCACCGTGAACAACAAGGGCCTCAACCTCACCTTCGCCTTCGACTATGGTGGCCAGGAAGAGATCGCCAACGCCGCCCGCGAACTGGCGCGTGCCGCGAAGGAAGGGCGCCTGGATCCCGAGACCATCACGCCCGAACTGTTCGCGACGCGCCTGTTCACGAGTGCCTTGCCCGAGCCCGACCTCGTTATCCGCACCAGCGGCGAGCACCGCCTGAGCAATTTCCTCCTCTGGCAATCGGCTTACGCGGAACTCAGCTTCGTCGACACGCTGTGGCCCGATTTCACCCGGGAGAAATTCACCGCCTGCCTTGAGAACTTCGCCCAGCGCGAGCGCCGTTTCGGCGCCGTATCGGACGCCGTCGCTTGAGCCGCACCTCGCCCGCCGATCATGCGCCTGGGTACCGGGCTATCAAGTTCAATTGGGACTGGGTGACGCGTCCGCTGTTCGGCGGTGCGCTGGCCGCTCTCGCGATCGCTGCGATCTTCGGAGGCACGATCTACATCGCATTGTTCTGCGCGCTCGCTGCGGGCGCCGGCGCCCGCGAATGGCATCGCATGCTGGGCGAGCCGGTGTTCGGCCCGATCTTCTTCATCACCACGCTCACCGTCGCCGCCGCGCTCGCGACGCATGTCGCCTGGCCCGCGTCTGTCGCAAGCTGGTTCATCCTCGCCGCCGGTGCGTCCATGGCTGCGGCTTATGCCGCGCTGCGCGGCCACCATCCCGTCTGGCACGGTGCCGGCCCGATCTATCTCGGCGTCGCGATGCTCGCGCTGCTGGTGTTGCGCGGCGAGCCGCAAGGCGCCTGGATCGTGGTCGGGATGTTCATCGCGATCTGGGCCACCGATACCGGCGCGCTGATCAGCGGCAATCTGATCGGCGGCCGACGCCTGTGGCCGGCGATCTCGCCGAGCAAGACTTGGGCGGGCACGCTTGGCGGCATCGCCACGGCCGCCGTGGCCGAAGCGATCTATATCGCCGTTATCGGCGGCCGGCCGGACGACGCCGGGCTGCTCGGTGCCGGCATCGCGATCGTCGCCGTTGCCGGCGATCTCTTCGAATCCTGGGTCAAGCGCCGCTTCCAACGCAAGGATTCGGGCGCATTGATTCCCGGCCATGGCGGGGTACTCGACCGCGTCGATTCCACCCTCTTTGCCGCGCCTGTCCTCGCGTTCATTGTCGTCATTGTCGGACTCAATCCGATGTTTGGAGCCCATCCGTGAACGCCCTTGCCGCCACGCGCGCGCCGTTTGAAGTCACCGAGCTTGAGCCGGTCCTCGCCCGCTCCATCACGGTGCTGGGATCCACCGGCTCCATCGGCGTCAGCACACTCGACGTCGTCGCGCATGCCCGCGCCCATTACGGCGCCCACGCGATGCCGGTCGAAGTCCTCACGGCACAGTCCAACGTCGCAGATCTGATCAAGCAGGCCCGCGCCGTCGGTCCCAGGCTCGCCGTCATCGGCGACGACAGGCATTATGCCGAACTGAAGAGCGCGCTCGCCGGAACCGGCATCGAGGTCGCTGCCGGCCGCGCCGCGGTGATCGAAGCCGCCGCGCGTCCCTCCAGCACCGTAATGGTCGCGATCATGGGCGCCGCCGCGCTCGAGCCGGCGCTTGCCGCCGTTGCGCGCAGCGCCACCGTCGCACTCGCCAACAAGGAATGCATCGTCGCCGCCGGCGGCGTTTTCCATCAGGCGCTTTCGAAATCCACCGCCTCGGTCATCCCCGTCGATTCCGAGCACAACGCCGTGTTCCAGGTCTTGAACGGCGAAGGCGCCAAGGAAGTCGAGAAGGTCATCCTCACCGCGTCCGGCGGCCCGTTCCGCGACAAGACCCTGCAAGAGATGTCCGTCGCCACCGTCGAGCAGGCCATCGCCCATCCGAACTGGTCGATGGGCGCCAAGATTTCGGTCGACAGCGCCACGCTGATGAACAAGGGCCTCGAGTTGATCGAGGCGCATTTTCTCTTCGCGCTGCCGCCTGACAAGCTCGACGTTCTCGTGCATCCGCAGTCCATCGTGCACTGCCTCGTCTCCTACGAAGACGGCACCACGCTCGCCCATCTCTCGGCGCCCGACATGCGCACGCCGATCGCGCACGCGCTGGCCTGGCCGCGCCGCATCTCCTCGCCTTCGCGCCGCCTCGATCTCGCCGCCGTCGGCCAACTCAACTTCCGCAAGCCCGATCACGAGCGTTTTCGCTGCCTCGGCCTTGCGCTTGCCGCGATGCGCAAGGGTGGCCTGGCGCCGACCGTCCTGAACGCCGCCAACGAGATCGCGGTCGACGCGTTCCTGAACCGCCGCATCGGCTTCCTCGACATCCCGCGCGTCGTCGAGACCGTGCTGTCGGAATCGCCCGAGGCCAACGCGCCCTGCGACACGCTCGATGCCGTGCTCGCCGCCGACGCCCGCGCCCGCGCGCTGGCGACCGATGTCTGCCGCCGTGTCGTGAACTGACGCCGCAAGAGAGCCCGCACCATGTTGAACTCCCTGCACGATTTCCTGAGCTGGTCGATCTACGGCATTCCCGGCTTTATTTTCCTCATCACCGCGGTCGTCTTTTTCCACGAACTCGGTCATTTCTCCGTCGCGCGCCTGTTCGGTGTGCGTGTCGAGACCTTCTCCATCGGCTTCGGCCCCGCCATCGTAAAGTGGAGGGACAAGAAGAACACGCTGTGGAAAATCTCCTGGATCCCGCTCGGCGGCTTCGTGAAGTTCTATGGCGACGCCGATGGCGCCAGCACGCCCGACCGTGAGGGCATCGCCAGCATGAGTCCCGAGGATCGCGCCGTCGCGTTCCCGTTCAAGCCGCTTTGGCAGCGGGCCTTGATCGTGGTTGCCGGACCTGTCGCAAATTTCATCCTTGCCTTCGTGATTTTGACCGGATTTTACATGGCCATCGGCCAGGTCATCGCCCCCGCCATGGTCACCACCGTGACCCATGGCAGCGCCGCCGAGGCGGCCGGAATCAAACCCGGCGACGTGTTCGTTAAGATCGACGGCGAGGCTATCTCGGGCTACCAGGACGTGCAGCGCCTGGTCTCCATGAGCGCCGGCGTCCGCCTGCCGATCGAGGTCCGGCGCGGCAACAAGGTGATCGATCTCACCGCGACACCGCGCGAGACGGAAGTCACCGATCAGTTCAAAAACAAGCTGAAGATCGGCCTTTTGGGCATCACCAATGTGGGGCGCCAGACCCTCGTCCGGCTCGGGCCGCTCGAGGCCGCCGGCGCGGCCGTCACCGAGGTGGGCAACATCGTCTCGCTCACCTTCCGTTCGCGTGAACAGTTAATGCGGGGCAATACGACCCAGCTTTCCGGCCCGGTCGGCATCCTGAAACTGTCCGGCCAGGTCGCCGCCGTGAGCTTTATTGCGCTCATCCAGCTGGTGGCTCTCCTTTCCGTAAGCATCGGCTTGGTAAACCTTTTTCCGATTCCGCTGCTCGACGGGGGCCATCTTCTGTACTATGCATGCGAAGGTGTTTTGGGGCGTCCGCTCGGTGAGCGGGCCCAGGACGTCGGATTTAGGCTCGGGCTGGCGGTGGTGCTGGGGATTTTCCTCCTGGCGACCTGGAATGACCTCGTTCGCCTAAATCTTTTCTGAAACCACGGCGGGCTGCCGAAGAACCGGGCGGCTGGGCCACATATGAGTACCGAGACGACTGGATGAGCCACATCACCCTGTTCGCCAAGTCTGCGCGTGCGGTTCCGGCACTGGCTATCGTGCTGATGCTGACCGGTTCCGCCGCCCTTGCCAGGCCGCCGGCGCATCCGCCTGCCGCATCGCCCGTGCCGCCGGCCGCGACCGCGATCATCCCGCCGAACGTGCGCACGGTGCAGAGCATCATCGTCAACGGCACCCAGCGCATCGAGCCGTCGACGGTTATTTCCTACATCACCATTCGCCAGGGCGACGTCTACAACGAGCAGACGACCGACATCGCGCTCAAGACGCTGTACCAGACCGGCCTGTTCGCCGACGTGAAGGTGAGGTTCGACGGTTCGACGCTCACCATCAACGTGGTTGAGAACCCGATCATCAACCAGATCGATTTCGAAGGTGAGGATAAGGTCAGCCAGAAGGACCTCGAGAAGGAAGTCCAGCTCAAGCCGCGCACCGTCTTCACGCGTTCGAAAGTCCAGGCCGACGTCCAGCGCATCATCGAGCTCTATCGCCGCAACGGCAAATTCGCCGCCTCCGTCGATCCCCAGATCATCCAGCGTCCGCAAAACCGCGTCGACCTGATCTTCTCGATCACCGAAGGCCCGTCGACCGGCGTCGCGCGCATCAACTTCATCGGCAACAAGGTCTTCGACGACGCCACACTGAAGGCCCAGATCGCCACCGAAGAGAGCGCCTGGTACAAATTCCTCACCACCAACGACAATTACGACCCGGACCGCCTGACCTTCGACCGCGAAATGCTGCGCCGGTTCTATGTCAGCCACGGCTATGCCGACTTTCGCGTCGTCTCCGCCGTCGCCGAGCTGACCTCCGACCGCCGCTCGTTCTACATCAACTTCACGCTGGACGAAGGCGTGAAATACAAGTTCGGCAAGGTCTCGATCGAGTCCGCCATCCGCGAGCTCACGCCCGTCGCGCTGCGCCCGCTGGTCAAGATCAAGGACGGCGACGAGTACAATGCCGAGCTGATCCAGAAGGCGATCGACGCGCTCACCAACGCCGCCGGCACCAAGGGCTACGCCTTTGCCGAAGTGCATCCGCGTATCGCCCGCGACCGCGACAAGCAGACCATCGACGTCATCCTCAAGATCGACCAGGGCCCACGCGTCTACATCGAGAAGATCACCATCGTCGGCAACACGCGCACGCTGGACAAGGTCATCCGCCGCGAGTTCCGCCTGGTGGAAGGCGACGCCTTCAACCGCGTCCTTGTCGACCGCTCGCGCACCCGCATCCGCGGCCTCGGCTTCTTCAAGGACGTCTCGGTCAAGCAGACCCCCGGCTCGCAGCCTGACCGCACCAACCTGACCGTCACCGTGACCGAGCAGTCCACCGGCTCGTTGTCGCTCGGCGCCGGCTATTCATCCGCCAGCTCCTTCGTCGGCGAGTTCAGCTACACCGAGCAGAACCTGTTCGGCCGCGGCCAGTATTTGCGCGCCTCGATCCAGCTCTCGACGATCTCAAAGCAGTTCCAGTTCAGCTTCACCGAGCCCTACTTCCTCGACCGCCCGCTCTCGGCCGGCTTCGACCTCTACAAGGTCGTCACCGACTACCAGCAGGCCGACTACGAAGGCGACACCACCGCGGCCGGCATCCGCTTCGGCTTCCCGACCTCCGAATACGGCAGCGTCGGCCTGCGCTACACCTACAAGATCGACAAGATCTCGCCGTTCCCGGGCGCTCCCGCCGAGGTCGAGGCCGCCGCCGGCGAGACCAAGACCTCGCTGATCGGCTACAGCTTCGTCTACAGCACGCTCGACGATCCTATCAAACCGACCAAGGGCTTCGTGCTCTCGCTGAGCCAGGAATTCGCCGGCCTCGGCGGCAGCCTCAAATACATGCGCCTGCAGACCTCGGTCGGCTATTACCACCCGGTATTCTGGGACAACGTGATCGCCTCGTTCAACCTGCAGTCCGGGTACATCACCGGCTATGACGGCCAGACCATCCCGATCCAGGAGCGCTTCTTCAAGGGCGGCGACACCTTCCGCGGCTTCGCCCAGGCCGGCGTCGGCCCGCGCGACACCGCCGTGGCCGGCAACAACGGCGCCGTCGGCGGCAACGTCTTCGCGATCCTGTCGTCGCAGCTCAAACTGCCGTCTTTCCTGCCCGACTCCTACGGCGTCGAGACTGCTTTGTTCAGCGACATCGGTACTGTCGGCCACATCGACAATGCGCCGGCCTGCCAGGTGGGCCTGACTTGCGTCAAGGACAACCTCGCTCTGCGTGCCTCGGCCGGCCTCGCCATCGCCTGGAAGTCACCTTTCGGTCCGATCACGATTGACTTGGGCATTCCCTTCATCAAGACAAGTTACGACAAGGCGCAGATCATCTACTTCAGTGCAGGAACGGGGCTTTAAGACCATGACGAACGCATCGCGTATTCTCCGCACCGCCGCCGCGGCGCTCCTTTTCGCGGGCCTCTCGGGCGCCGCCCT
>OLLQ01000733.1_pt1 | contig 17438 bp, 18 predicted proteins | sample 1604571 | NCBI WGS metagenome assembly OLLQ01 (sample SAMEA104055722, study PRJEB20765) | soil metagenome | isolation source: soil
CGATGGCGCCCGCCATGCCGACATTGATCGAGAACTTCATCGGGATCTTCACCACGAACTCGCAGCGCGAAAGCACCGCGGGCGAAAGGGACATTCGCTCGGCGCCGAAGACATAGGCGGCGCGCTGCGGATGGCGAAAGCGCGGCAAATCGACCGCGTCCTCGGTGATCTCCACGCCGACGAGCCGGCAGCCCATCGGGAGACGGAACTCGTCGGCGTCCTTGTAGGCATAGAGAGGCAGCGCGCCCTGGGTGCGCGAGGTGTCGGACTGGGCGTCGGCGAGGCGCACCTGGGCGTTGATGGTGAAGAAGAAGCTTGCGTCGAACGCATTGGCGATGCGCATAAGATTTCCGAGATTCATCGGCTTGGAGATGCCGTCCACGCCTATTGCGAAATACCCCCGCATCGCCTCTTCCCGCTTCGACAAGCCAATCCTGACTCGCTATTTGTACGGCCATGGCGAACCCAATCCTAGTCGAACTCACGCGCGGCGATCTGGTGGAGAGCGTGCATCGCGGGTCCGTGGCGGTGCTGGACGCGTCGGGCGCGGTGCGGCTGGCGCTGGGCGATGTGATGTCCCCGGTCTATTCGCGCTCCTCGCTCAAACCGATGCAGGCCATGGTGCTGGTGGAATCGGGCGCGGCGGAGGCGTTCGGGCTCAGCGACGAGGAGGTCGCGCTGGCCTGCGCCTCGCATTCCGGCGAGCCGATGCACACCGGGCGCGTGACGGCATGGCTGGCGCGGCTCGGGCTTGGCGAGCACGATTTGGCGTGCGGAGCGCATCCGTCGCGCTACGAGCCGGTGGCCGAGGCGATGATCCGCGACGGCCTCAAACCGACGCGGGTCTTCAACAATTGCTCCGGCAAGCATGCCGGGTTCCTCACCGTGGCACGGCATTGGGATTTCGCGGCCGAGCACTATGAGCGTGCCGAACATCCGGTGCAGCGCGCCGTCGCGGCGGTGCTGCGCGATCTTTCGGATGCGGCAGATCTGCCCTACGGCATCGACGGTTGCGCGGCGCCGAACTTCGCGACCTCGCTTGCGGAGTTCGCCCGCGCGGCGGCGCGCATGGCGGCACCCGATGCACTGGAAAAACCGCGCGCCGACGCGGCGCGGCGGATCATCGGCGCGATGATCAAATATCCCGAACTGATGTCCGGCACGGGGCGCGCCTGCGCCACGCTGATCCGCGCCGGCGGTGGGCGGGTGGCGGTGAAGACGGGTGCGGAAGGGTTCTTCGGCGGCTGGATTCCGGGTCTGGGGCTCGGTATCGCGATCAAGATCGACGATGGCGCCGGCCGCGCGGCGGAGACTGCGATCGCGGCGGTGCTGGATCGGCTGGGATTGTTGGGTGAGGCGGCGCAAGGAATATTGCGCGCACCAATATTGAACACGCGCGGCACCGTGGTCGGCGAGCGCCGGCCTGCGGCGGCGCTGATGGCTATGGAGATAAGTTAGCGCACGTCCAACAACCCGTAGCCCACGTCCAACAATCCCCGGCTCACTTCAAACAACCGTCATCGCCCGCTCTATGCGGGCGACCCAAGTTTTTTCGCCCGGTCAAAATGGTCCCCCGGACAAGCCGGGGGATGCCGGGTGTGGTGGTATGTCAGTAACTGCCGGTGCCGTGATGATCGGCGTCGCTGCCATGATCGCCAGCGCTGCCGTGATCCTTGGCATCGCCCGCATACGGCTCCACCGACACGATCGAGCACACGCCGCGGATGCCGCGATGGGTCACGATCGTGTCGCCGGCCTGGACGCAGCTGATGCCGAAGCTGCTGCGCGAACGGATCTCCAGGCCCTCGTCGAACTTGAACCCCGAACAGGTGCCGATCAGCTTCAGCACGACCTTCTGATGATGATAGTTCTCCAGCACGACATGCTGGTCGTCGATCGAGCTCCAGGTCTTGATGTCGTCGTTGCGGACACAGGATGTCGGCTCGGCGGCCGAAGCCGGCACGGCGACCGTCAACGCGGCGCAGGCCGCCGCCAGCAGTAACAGTTTTTTCATGACCCAAAGGTCCTCTTCAGACGCGTGCCCTCGCGATCCTTATACGCGTAGACCGGCGGTTTGGTTCAGCCGCCTAAAGATGCGACGCCCGCGGCGGCATCTTTCCGGCGTAAGGCGTTACCGATACGATGCGGCAGGTCCCGGCCTCGCCGGCATAGACGGTCGTCACGGTATCGCCCGGGGAGATGCAGCTCATGCTGGATTCCGCAGGGCCGCTGACCGCCACCTGATCGTATTGGCCGAAGCCGGAGCAGCCGCTGGTCAATTGCAACAGCACCTTGCGGCGGTCGGCCGCCTGCACGATCAGCGCCCGGTCGCCTGGGCTGGCATATTCGTTGATATCGTTACGGCGAATACAGGTCGCGGCGTCGGCCGCGAAAGCCGGCGTGGCGCCGAGAATCGCGGCGGCGCCGAGGACCAGAAGCAGTTTGCGCATGGTTCGAACGTCCTTCGTGAAGCTGTGCCCGCCTCGTCCCACTATAAGCAATTGCGAGACGTTTTGATCCCAGGGCAGTTTGGTTTGAATTGAACAGACATCCGTCATCGCCCGCTTCATGCGGGCGACCCATTTTCCTTTGCGTGGCGAGAAAATGGGTTGCCCGGACAAGCCGGGCAATGACGGGGTTTCGGGTAGCTTCAAAACCAACTCGACCAAGAGAGCGGACTTTGCGCCGCGCGGACCTTCGCTTAAGGTCGGCGCAACAACCTCATCCATACAAAGTAAGCCATCGGGAGATTCGCCATGAAAGCCTTGCTCTGCACGCATTATGGGCCGCCGGAAGAGATGGAATTGCGCGAATTGCCCTCGCCCGCGCCGGGCAAGAACCAGGTGCTGATTTCCGTGAAGGCCTGCGGCGTGAACTTCCCCGACGTGCTGATGCTGGCCGACAAATACCAGTTCAAGCCGGCGCTTCCCTTCCCGCCGGGCGGCGAAGTCGCCGGCGTGATCAAGACGCTGGGCGAAGGCGTGACGGGGCTGAAGGTCGGCGACCGCGTCGCGGTGTCGATCGGCAGCGGCGGTTTCGCGGAAGAAGTGCTGGCCGATGCAAGGCGCTGCGTGCCGATGCCGGCCAATGTCGATTTCGAGACCGCCTCGGCATTCATCGTCACCTACGGCACGTCGTATCATGCGCTGAAGGACCGGGCGAAGCTGAAGGCGGGCGAGCATCTCGTCGTGCTCGGCGCGGCCGGCGGCGTCGGACTCTCCGCCGTGGAACTCGGCGTCGCGATGGGCGCCAAGGTGATCGCCGGCGCCTCCACCCAAGAGAAGGTCGACCTGGCGATCAAGCACGGCGCCAGCGCCGGCTTCGTCTATCCCAAACTGCCCCTTTCCCGGGACCAGCAGAAGGCGATGTCGGACAAGATCAAGGAGTTGACCGGCGGCCAGGGCGCCGACGTTCTCTACGATCCCATCGGCGACCAATATGCCGAGCCGTCGCTGCGCGCGATGAACTGGGAAGGACGCTATCTCGTGATCGGCTTCGCGGCCGGCGAAATCCCGAAGATCCCGCTGAACCTGACGCTGCTCAAGGGCTGCGACGTGCTGGGCGTGTTCTGGGGCATGGCCACGCAGCGCGATCCCAAGCATGCCCATGAGAGCCTCACGGAAATCATGCAGATGATCTCCGACGGCAAGCTGCACCCCAACGTGTCGGCGTCGTTCCCCCTGGCGGACGGCGGAAAATCCATCCGGTTGCTGATGGACCGCAAGGCGATGGGCAAAGTCGTGGTGACGATGTGAGGGTCTGGCGCGCGATCGCCGCCGCCTGCGTTGCGGCGGCGGCGATGACGGCCGCCGCGCAGGCCGCTACCGATGTTACCGGCATCCGCACCGTCGCCGTGGTGTCGCTGCTCAAGAACGACCTTCAGCTCCAGACGACGGGCATGACGCGGTTCGACAATTCGTCGAACGCGGTCGCGACCGGCTGGGACCTGGACGGCACGGTCCAGCGGCGCGTCGCGGCGGCGCTGGGCGGCCGCTTCCAGCTGCGCAACGCAACCCTGCCGCCGGGGCTTTTCGACCATCTCGAGGGCGGATTGTTCGAGAGCCCGCGCTCCATCCTCGCAAAGCGCATCCAGGCGCTGCCGGCGCCCGCGGGCGTGGACGCCTATCTCATCGTGGTGCCGCAATGGGGTCTTATGCGCGACGAGACGCGCGGGATCTTCGCCTATCACGACGCCGGCCTGCTCACGGGCAAAGGCACGCTGATCAGCCTGCCTTACGGGATCGGCTTGTACGATGTGCACAGCGGAAAGTTTCTCGGCGGCGGCAACGGTGAAATCCCGTGGGCCGGCACGTTCTCGGGCTATGGCGAGCCGAGCGAGGAATGCGCCGATGATTTCTGGCCGGGCGAACCCGCTGCGCTGAACGATACGCAGAAAGCGCAGATTCGTCAGGAAGCGTTCTCGCTGCTGGAGCGCAGCGTGCCGTTCGCGCTTGCCGATGCCGGCCTGATCTCCGAGGATGCGGCCAAGGCGATGCAGGCGTCCGCGGCGCCGGCGCCGCCCTCCTGCCACGGCATTTGACCGCAAGGCGCGGCAGCCGTTACGGATCGAAACGGGAGCGCAGCAGTTGTGCTAGAGATGTAGTCGCCGGCAGCGGGGCCAGACCATATGAAGACCAAACCGCGCGACGGGCGCAAGGACAAGCCTTCGCTGCTGCGCCGCCTGCGCTCGGTCGCGCTCTTTGAACAATTGGGGCCGGGTCTCATCACCGGCGCCGCCGACGACGATCCGAGCGGCATCGCGACGTATTCCCAGGCCGGGGCGCAATTCGGTTTCGGGCTGCTCTGGACCCTCGTCCTGACCTTTCCGCTGATGGTGTCGATCCAGCTGATCAGCGCCCATATCGGCCGCGTCACGGGCCGGGGCCTGGCGCAGAACATGGGCCAGGTGATGCCGGCGCCCGTGGTGCTGACGCTGGTGGCGCTGCTGTTCGTCGCCAACACGATCAATATCGGCGCCGACGTGGCGGCGATGGGCGAAGCGGCGCGTCTCGTCACCGGCGGCGGCGAGCACCTTTTCACCATCTTCTTCGCGCTCATCTCGATCGTGCTGCAGATGTTCATTCCCTACAAGCGCTATGCCCGCCTCCTGACGGTGCTGACGCTGAGCCTGTTCTCCTATGTCGCGCTGGTGTTCATGATCCATCTCGACTGGGCCGGGATCGGGCTCGGCATGATCGGCGTGCATGCCGATTTGTCGAAAGCCGCCGCCGTCACCATCGTCGCCATCTTCGGCACCACGATCAGCCCTTATCTGTTCTTCTGGCAGAGCTCGCAAGAGGTCGAGGAAGTCGACCATCACGACGATCAGAAGCCGCTGACCCAGGCGCCCGACCAAGCGCCCGGCGCCTTCCGTCGCATGCGCATCGACACCATCGCCGGCATGACCGTGTCCAACCTCGTCGCGCTCGCCATCATGATCAGCACGGCGGCGACGCTGCACGCGGCGGGCAAGACCGACATCCAGTCGGCGGCGCAGGCGGCCGAGGCGCTGCGGCCGGTGGCCGGCAATTTCGCTTTCGCGCTGTTCAGCCTGGGGATCATCGGCACCGGCATGCTGGCGATTCCGGTGCTGGCCGGCTCGGCCGCCTATGCGATCGGCGAGACGCGCGGCTGGAAGGTCGGGCTCGACAACAAGCCGTGGGAGGCCGTCGGCTTCTATCTCGTCATCGCCGCGGCGGTGGCGCTGGGCATCGGCATCGACTATTCCGGCATCGATCCGATCAAGGCCTTGTACTGGAGCGCGGTGCTGAACGGCGTCATCGCCGTGCCGATCATGGCCGCGATGATGTATGTCGCCGGCAACAGGAAGAAGATGGGCGCATTCACCACCGGCCGCGCCCTGACCATCCTGGGCTGGACCTCGACCGCCGTGATGGCCGCGGCGGCGATCGCGATGTTCGCGACGTCGTTTTAGGCGGCCGGCCTTGCGCCAGCCGCGCGCGGTTCCCATCTTAGGCGGGCACGGTTGGGAGAGTCGTCATGCTGTCGATATTGGGCTGGATAATCGTCGGCGCGCTGAGCGGCTTCATCGCCAGCCGGATCGTCAACAAGCGCGGCGAAGGCTGCATCGTGAACATGGCGCTGGGCCTGGTCGGCGCGGTGGTCGGCGGCTATGTCTTCCAGGCGCTGGGCGGGGCGGCCTATGGCGGCTTCCTCTATTCCACCTTCGTCGCCACGCTGGGCGCGATCATCGTGCTGTTCCTGTGGCACGCGGTGACGGGGAACCGGACGCTGCGGTAGTGGGCATAGATCTCGAAGGTCTTGTAACGCGAACGCTGGCTCCTCCGAAACGTCAGGCGGGCTGCCGCGCCCACGACGGACATGAGTATCGTCTGAGCGAGGCAGCCGTCATGCTCGCCTTTGCATCGTATTTGTTCGGGCAGGGCGCCTCGCACGTCGCCATACATCCCGATGGAATGCACGGAAAGCAATTCGAGATCGGCGGCTGGCTTGTAGCAAATGGATTCCGGCTGACACACGCCGCCGGCAGGACCGCTTATGGCGGCCTTTACACCTTCGGAAACAAGACACTTGAAGTACGGGCCAAAGGCGGCTTGGGCGATGTCGAAGCCCTTGTCGACGGTAAAAAAGTCGTCGCGGAATGTAAGGGCGGCGTGTTTAACTCCACACATAATGGCGTTCGCTCGTCTCTTCGAAGCGGCTTGCGAGAGGCTCTTGGGTCGCTCCTAGAGCGTCCTCTTGACGAACGGCATTTTGCTATTGTTCCAGATTCTGCCGAGACCAGGCGGTTTGCGGAAAAAGCGATTGTGCGAGCCGAGCTTGCAGGAATCGGCATTGCGCTCATTACTGACGCAGGCCGTGTTCACTTTATTGGTCAACTCAAAATCTGATAGCGGTCTTTGACCGACCCACTCAAAAATCCGTCATCACCCGCTTTATGCGTGCGGCCTATTTTTATACGTCTGGAAAAATGAATTGCCCGGACAAGCCGGGCAATGACGGAATGAAGAATGCATTCTCGCCGCAAAGGCGGTCCAGCACTTCTATCCCGCCTTATGCACGTAAATTTCCCCGCCGCCCTGCTTGAACTCCTCCGATTTCTTCGCCATCGCGGCGCGGATTTCCAAGGTGCTGAGGCTGTCGTTCGTCCCGCGCGCGGCGTCGCGGACCTCCTGGCTGATCTTCATCGAGCAGAATTTCGGCCCGCACATCGAGCAGAAATGCGCCACCTTGGCGCCGTCGGCCGGCAGCGTCTCGTCGTGATAGGCCTGCGCGGTCTCCGGATCGAGCGCCAGCGCGAACTGGTCGCGCCAGCGGAATTCGAAGCGCGCCTTGCTCATCGCGTCGTCCCACAGGCGCGCCGCGGGATGGCCCTTGGCGAGATCGGCGGCATGCGCCGCGATGCGATAGGCGATCACGCCGGCCTTGACGTCGTCGCGGTCCGGCAGGCCCAGATGCTCCTTGGGCGTGACGTAGCAGAGCATGGCGCAGCCGAACCAGCCGATCATCGCCGCGCCGATGCCCGACGTGATGTGGTCGTAGCCCGGCGCGATGTCGGTGGTCAGCGGCCCCAGCGTGTAGAACGGCGCCTCGTCGCAGGCGGCGAGCTGGCGGTCCATGTTCTCCTTGATCTTGTGCATCGGCACATGGCCGGGGCCTTCGATCATGGTCTGCACGTCGTGGCGCTGCGCGATCTTGTTGAGTTCGCCCAGCGTCTCGAGCTCGGCGAACTGCGCCGCGTCGTTGGCGTCGGCGATCGAGCCCGGGCGCAAGCCGTCGCCGAGCGAGAACGAGACGTCGTACTGCTTCAGCAATTCGCAGATCTCTTCGAAGTGCGTGTAGAGGAAATTCTCCTTGTGATGCGCCAGGCACCACTTCGCCAGGATCGAGCCGCCGCGCGACACGATGCCGGTGACTCTGTTCGCGGTCAGCGGGATGTGCGCCAGGCGGACGCCGGCATGGATCGTGACGTAGTCGACGCCCTGCTCGCACTGCTCGACCAGCGTGTCGCGATAGATCTCCCAGGTCAGGTCCTCGGCGGCGCCGCCGACCTTCTCGAGCGCCTGGTAGATCGGCACGGTGCCGATCGGCACGGAGGAATTGCGCACCAGCCATTCGCGGATGGTGTGGATGTGGCGGCCGGTCGACAGGTCCATCACCGTGTCGGCGCCCCAGCGCGTCGACCACACCATCTTGTCGATCTCCTCGGCGACCGAGGAGGTGACGATGGAGTTGCCGATATTGGCGTTGACCTTGGTCAGGAAGTTGCGGCCGATGATCATCGGCTCGGTCTCGGGATGGTTGATGTTGGCCGGGATGATGGCGCGGCCGCGCGCGACTTCGCTGCGCACGAACTCGGCCGTGATCTCGTCCGGGATCGAGGCGCCGAAGGAATTGCCGTCGGCCAGCGCCGAGCGGCCGAGATTCTCGCGCGCCGCGATATATTTCATCTCCTCGGTGACGATCCCCTGGCGGGCATAGTGCAGCTGGCTGACGTTGCAGCCCGGCTTGGCGCGTAGCGGCTTGCGCGCCGCGCGGTCGAATTGCGGCACCGACAACAATTCGCCGCGCCTGAGGCCGTCGTCTTCCGGCTTGCGCTCGCGGCCGTCATATTCCTCGACATCGCCGCGCGCGAGGATCCAGGCGCGGCGCGTGGGGCTCAGCCCCTTCTCGATGTCGACAACGACGCTATCGTCCGTATACGGACCGGAAGTGTCGTAGAGCCTGACCGGCGGCTCGCCGCCCGACAGCGCGACCTCGCGGAACGGCACGCCGTTGACGAACACCTTCTTCGAGCCGGGCAGCGCGCCCCGCGTCACCGACGTCACGGATTTGGAATTCAAGATGGGCTTGTTCATGCACCTCTCCCTACGCCGGTGTGAGCCGGATCAGGTTCAAAGGGATTCGCGGGATTGCGATCTCAGCCGTTTCCGGCACCCCTGGGATGGGCGGAGAATATCACGCATCAATTGCAATTGTCATGGCCCGCAACAGCGGGCCATCCAGCTTGGCTGCTCGGCTGCGAGGACGTTCAGCGGGTGAGCTTTTTCCTGCGACGTCGAGAAGACGTCACCCGGATGGCCTCCTGTTGCGGGCCATGACATTTCTGTTTGATGCTCAAAGCCGCGCGTGCCATGGCCGATAAAGTCCGATTCCGCCGCTGCCGGGCAATTTGATTCGCGTCAGGCGTTTGCGAGCGCCAATTTAGGGCTTGCCAAATGTGTTAGTCCGGCGTGACACTTGGCGCTCATGCGCAAGCATCCCGCTTTGCCCCTGTTCCGGATTTTCGGCGTGCCGCTCCGGGTGGTCATCTTCCAGCGCCTGGCGCGCAGGCCCTCGACCGCGAGCGAACTGGCGCATGCGCTTCCCATCACGCGCACCGCCGTGGTGCAGCATCTGACGGTGCTGCGCCGCCACGGCCTGGTCGACGCCGCCGTCGACGGGCGCCGCCGCGTCTACCGCACCATGCCGTCCGGTCTCAGTCCCTTGCGCGACTGGCTCAGCCGCCACGAACACGTTCCGATATCGAAACAACATTAGAGGTTCCATGGCCACTTCGATCCGCCGCTCCACTCCCGCCGATGCCCTGCCCGCCGCCGATGTCTTTCTCGCCGCGCGCGCGACGATGACCTACCTGCCGAAGCTGCACAGCGATGACGAGACTCGCGCCTTCATCGCCGGCGTGGTCGCGCAGAAGGAGACCTGGGTCGCCGAGCGCGACGGCAAGATCGTCGGCTTCGCGGTGGTCGATGGCGGCTGGCTCGAGCATCTCTATGTCCATCCGTCGCGCTTCGACAGCGATACCGGCAGCCGGTTGTTCGCGCAGATCACAGAGCGCCATCCGCAAGGCTTCGAATTGTGGGTGTTCCAGCAGAATGCCGGCGCGCGGCGCTTCTACGAGCGGCACGGCTGCGCGCTGGAGAAGCTGACCGACGGCGCGGACAACGAAGAGAAGCTGCCGGATGCGCTCTATGTCTGGCCGGGCGGACCGAAGGACGCGGCCGTGCCGGCGCCGTCCGCCAAGCACGCGGCGGGCACGTTCGAGGTCAAGGTCGCGCCGCTGACGCAGGAGGACCTCGTCGCCGATCCGGCGCTGGGGCGCATGTCGATCAACAAGCGCTTCTATGGCGACCTCGAAGCCACCAGCAAGGGCCAGATGCTGACCGGGGGCACGGACACCAAGGGCTCGGCGGTCTATGTCGCGGTCGAGAAGGTGACGGGATCGCTGCGCGGCCGCAGCGGCTCGTTCGTTCTGCATCACCAGGGCATCATGAATCGCGGCACGCCGTCGCTGACCGTTTCGGTGGCGCCGGATTCCGGCACCGGGCAGCTCGCAGGCCTCACCGGCACGCTGAAGATCATCGTCGCCGAGGGCAAGCACTCCTACGCCTTCGACTACACGCTGCCGGCCGGCGTCTAGGCTGCGCTCTGTCGAAATCAAAACTCCGCTGTCATCCCCGGCCGAGGGTCGCGAAGCGATACGAGGGGAAGGGGACCCAGGCGGCAAATACCGTGACGCTGTTTGCCGCCTGGGTCCCCTTCCCCTCGCTTCGCTCGGCCGGGGATGACAGCGGAGCTACGACGCCGCGAAATTCCGGAACTCCGCGATCACGCCCTTCACGGCCGCGGCGACGATCTTGCCGCCGGCCTCGACCGTCGCCTGGCTCGGGTCGGAGCCGATGCGGCCGTCGGGAAAGCGGCGGCGGTAGTCGTCGGCGTCGTAGATCGGGCCGTTGGGCGCGATCCTGGGCGTCATCTCGACCCGCTTGATCGCCTCGGGATAGCCGAAATAGGTGACGGAAACCTCCGACGGCGTGGCATGGCTGCCCTCGCCAACGGGAAACAATTGGCGGCACAGATCGGTCACGCCGGCCAGTTCCCACCAATTGCGCAGCATGCAGCGCAGCGGCGGCTTGTTCGCGCCGGCGTCGTTGAAGCTGATGCCGTGGTACATTTCGGAGAACGCGGCGTTGATCGTGGCGATGTTGCCGCCATGGCCGTTCAGCCAATAGATCCGCTCGAAGCCGTGGCGCGTCAGCGACTGCGACCAGTCCAGCATCGCCGCGATCATCGTCGACGGCCGCAGCGTGATGGTGCCGGCAAAGCTCATATGATGTTGCGCCTGGCCGACATTGAAGGTCGGGCCGACCAGGATGCCGGCCTCGTCGCCGGCGCGCCGGCCGATGATCTCGGGGCACAGGGCATCGGTGCCGAGCAGGCCGTTGGGGCCATGCTGCTCCGTCGAGCCGATGGGGATCAGGATCGCCTTGGACTTGGCGAGATAGGCCTCGATCTCGGGCCAGGCGGAGAGATGGAGCTGCATGCTGCTTCCGATGTTCAGTTGCCGGCGCGCCGCCTGCGGGTTTCAAAATAGCCGGCGATCGCCAGCGCAAATGCCGTCGCAAGATATATAAAAATCGCCACGAAGACCACGAGCCCGTCCAACAGGCCGAAACTTTCGCCGCGCAGCGACCACAGGAACAGCCCGATCAGCACCGGCCAGATCAGCAGCAAGGGCCGCGCATCGCACGCCACGAACACGGACACGCCGCCCCCGATGAAGATCGCCGCGGCGCCGATCTGCCAGGCCGCGACCTGCCAGGGCGCAGACACCAGGGCGGCCACCGCGGCCAGCGCGAGCAAGACGCCGGGAAAGATCAGGCAGCCGGCGGATATCCGTGTGCTCACCATCAGGATTTTTCCGCCACCAGGGCCTGCAGCTTTTCCACCGCCTTTTTCCAGGCGGCGCGCTCTTTCTCGACCGCCTCGGCGCTGGCGAGCTTGCCGATCTCCAGCGCGATCTGCGCCTTGGCCTCGCCCTTGGCGGTGAAGCCGAATTCGAGCTTGGCGGTCTTCTTCCATTTGCCGCGCCAGTATTTGTCCGCCGTCTTCGACGTCTCCTCGAACGCGCCGGGCGGAAACCAGGCCTTGCGCGTCTGCGGATCGGTGGCGGCAGCGAACAGCTTGGGCAGCGGCACCGCCATCACCTTGGTGACGTTGACGGCGAAGGTGCCGCCGGCGCGCTCGTTCTTCTTGCGGCCGCCGCGGGCCCGTTCGTATTCCACCGCGATCATCTGGCTCCACCAGTCCGGCGCGCCGTGCTCCGCCTTCAGGCGCTTGGCGACCTCCTTATGCGGGAGGGACGTGGCGCCCATATTGGTGAGGATCACGAACCAGCCCATCCAGCCCCGCCCGGTGGCGGCCTTGACCTTCTCGTCGCTGATGGATTTGGGCGGCCAATCCGCTTGTGCCTCGCCCGCCATGGCTTAATCTCTCCCGACCGCCATTCGACTTTACGCCATCTGAGGATTTTTCCCATGCCCGGCCCCCTGCACGGCGTCACGGTCATCGACCTGACGAGCTTCATCTTCGGTCCCTACGCCACCCAGACGCTGGGCGATTTGGGCGCCGAGGTGATCAAGGTCGAAGCACCCGAAGGCGACAAGCAGCGCTTCGGCCTCAAGCAGAACAAGTCCAAGAACATGGGCTCGACCTTCATGATGCTGAATCGCAACAAGAAGTCGGTGACGCTCGACCTGAAAGTGGAAGCGGACCGCGAGAAATTGCGCGCTTTGATCCCGACGGCGCAGGTCTTCATCCACAACGTGCGCACCAGCGCGATGAACCAGCTCGGCTTCGGCTACGAACAGGTGACGGCGATCAATCCGTCGATGGTCTATGTCCATTGCGTCGGCTACGGCACGGACGGGCCTTATGGCGGGCGCCAGGCGTTCGACGACCTGGTGCAGGCCGCCTCGGGCGGCGCCGACATGATCCTCGACAAGGACGGCGGGAGCACGATGCGGATGTATCCGAGCTATGTCGCCGACAAGGTCTCGGGCCTGCACGCGCTCTACGCGACGCTGGCCGCTCTCTTCCACCGCGAGCGCACGGGCGAAGGCCAGTTCGTCGAAGTGCCGATGCTGGAAAGCTATACGAGCTTCCTGATGGTCGAGCATCTCTACGGCGCGGCGTTCGAGCCGAGCGTCGGCCATGTCGGCTCGACCCCGGCGCTGGCGCCGGACCGGGCCTGTTTCAGGACCAGCGACGGCTGGATCGCCACCATGCCGTCGGGCAAGGAAGGCGCGGACAATTTCATGAAGCTGGGCGGCATTCCCGACTTCTACAATTCCGAGGAATTCGTCACCGCCAAGACGTCCAAGGAGAAGGTCGCGCTCTACAACGTCGCGATGCGGCAGGCGGCGCTGATGCACACCACCGCGGAATGGATGGAGCTGGGCGAGCAGCATCGCATCCCGATCATGCGCGCCAACACGATGGACAATGTGCTGGAGGATCCGCATCTGAAGGCTGTGGGCTTCTTCGAGGTGCTGCCGCACGAAACCGAAGGCCAGTGGCGCTCGATGAAGCCGCCGATCCGCTTCGACAAGACCCCGGCCAGCGTGCGCACCAACCCGCAGACGCCGGGCGCCAGCAACGACGCGGTGCTGGGCGGATTGAAACCGGCCGGGAAGGCCGCCGAATAAACGTCCAGGGCGTCAATGCGCCAAGGGCCGCACCTTCGCGACGAGAAGATCGAGAAACGCATCGCGCGACGAGAAGATCGCGGAATGCCCGCCGCCCGGGATCGTCAGGAACTGCTTGGACGGCGCGTGGATTTCGTCGAAATAGGCACGCGCCAGTGCCGGGACCGCGACACGATCCTCCGATCCTTCGATGATGACGACCGGCATCGCAAAGCCATGCCCGGCCTTCTCCAGATCGTCGTGCAGGATTTCCTCCCACATCGCGCGCTGGGAATAGATCGCGCCCGGCGGAAACCCTCCGCCTGACACCAGGCCGCGCAACGCCCACCACGCGATCGCGGGCGTCAGCCGGATCGGCTGCGTTTCGGGATCGAGCGCGTTGGCCCATTTCACCCATGTCGACTTTCGCAATTCGTCCGCGGCGGGATAAGGCGGCGGCCCTGCGGCCTTCAGTTCGGCGAGCGCCCGGTCGTTGCCCGCGGCCCGCGCCTGCGCCAGCAGCAGCGGGTAGGCGGCTTCGGCATCGCGCTCCAGGTTCACCACCTGGCCGGTCCCGACATAGGCCGCGAACAGATCCGGCCGCGCCAGCGCCATGTGCACGCCCAGCACCGAACCCCAGGAATGGCCGAGCAGGATGATCTTGTCCTTGTGCAGACGCCTGCGCACATATTCGGCGACGGCAATGCCGTCGGCGGTCATCTGCGCGATCGTCATCGGCGCTTCGTGTGTGCCGGCGCGGTCGAAGGTCCGGCCCTCGCCGCGCTGGTCCCACATCACGACGGTGAATTTGCGCTCCCAGCCGCGGAACAGGATCGTGTTCGGGATCGTGGAGAAGCCCGGCCCGCCATTGAGCCACAGGATGACGGGATTGCCCCGGTCGTCGCCCCGGATCTGGACCCATTGCTCGAGGCCGCCGATTGCGACGAAGCGTTCGTCGTCCACGCCGGTGCCGGGATCGATTCCCATCGTGGCGCGATAGGCGAACGCACAACCGGCGAGCGCCAGGACGGCCAGCGCCACCGCGACGACCCCGATCCATAACGATGTCCTGACCATGACCGCTCCATTTATACCATTGGTATAAAATACCAGTAGTATATTATCGTGGTCATGTCGACTCGTGTGAAGTCCCCCCCGTCCCCCGGCGCCAAGCGGGCCAATACCCGCGCGCGCCTGCTCGACGCGGCGGCCGATCTGTTCTCGCGCCACGGCATCGCGGCCATCAGCCTCGACGAGATCGCGCGCCATGCCGATCTGACGAAAGGCGCGATCTACGGCAATTTCGAGAGCAAGGACGATCTGGTGCTCGCGGTGGCGATCGAGCGTGTCGCAAGGCCCCGCCCGATTTTCACCGCGGACGCGCCGTTGCGCACCCAGTTGCGCCGGCTGGTCAGAGACGCTGCGGCCACGACGCCGGAGGCGGTCCGGCAGCTGCATTTCCTCAACGAACTCGATCTCTACGCTCTCGGTCATGAGACCGTTCGTGCCGGCCTGCACGCCTTCGCGAAGGAGCGTTACCGCAAATCGGCCGAAAACCTGGCGGCGATCGCGCGCAAGGGGGAATTGCCCTTGGCCCCGGCGCAGTTCGCGCTGGTGGTCCACGCCTTGATCAACGGCCTTCTCTACCAACGCGCTTACTTCCCCGAACTCGTGACCGACGCGATGATCCTGAAGGCGCTCGAGGCGCTGGCCGGCCAAAAGCGACGTCCTTGAAGCCGGCGCGCGACAACGCCAATATCCCCGCCCGCCCGATCTTCCAGGAATTGCCATGTCCGACACCCTGATCCCCGTCCCGTCCGAATGGCGCGCGCGCGCACTGATCGACCGCGCGAAATACGACGCGATGTACGCACAATCGCTCGCCGATCCCGACGGGTTCTGGGCGGAGCACGCCAAGCGTCTCGACTGGATCAGGCCGTTCACGAAGGTGAAGGACGTCTCCTGGGACCCCGACGATCTGCACATCAAATGGTTCGAGGACGGCACGCTGAACGTCTCGGCGAACTGCATCGACCGGCATCTGCCGAAGCGGGCGCAGCAGACCGCGATCATCTGGGAAGGCGACGACCCGAGCGACAGCAGGCACATCACCTATCAGGAACTGCACGACGAGGTCTGCCGCTTCGCCAATGTGCTGAAGGCGCAGGGCGTGAAGAAAGGCGACCGCGTCACGATCTACCTGCCGATGATCCCGGAAGCGGCCTATGCGATGCTCGCCTGCGCCCGGATCGGCGCGGTGCATTCGGTGGTGTTCGCGGGCTTCTCGCCGGACAGCCTCGCCGGCCGCATCACCGACTGCGCCTCGACCATCGTGCTGACGGCCGATGAAGGCCTGCGCGGCGGCAAGCCGATCCCGCTCAAGAAAAACACCGACGACGCGCTGCTCAAATGCCCGGATGTGAAGAGCGTGGTGGTCGTCAAGCGCACCGGCGGCGCCATCGCGATGCAAGACGGACGCGACGTCTGGTATCACGACGCCGCGGCGAAGGTCTCGGCCGACTGCTCCCCCGTGGAGATGGGCGCCGAGGACCCGCTGTTCATCCTCTATACCTCCGGCTCGACCGGAAAGCCCAAGGGCGTGCTGCACACCTCCGGCGGCTACGCGATGTACGCCGCGTTCACGCATGAAGTCGTCTTCGACTACCACGACGGCGACATCTACTGGTGCACCGCCGATGTCGGCTGGGTCACCGGGCACAGTTATATCGTCTACGGCCCGCTCGCCAACGGCGCCACCACGCTGATGTTCGAAGGCGTGCCGAACCATCCCACCACCTCGCGGTTCTGGGAGGTGATCGACAAGCACAAGGTCAACATCTTCTACACCGCGCCGACGGCGCTGCGCGCCCTGATGCGCGAGGGCGACGCGCCGGTGACGAAGACCAGCCGCGCCAGCCTGCGCCTGCTCGGCAGCGTCGGCGAGCCGATCAATCCGGAAGCGTGGTCGTGGTATCACCGCGTCGTCGGCGACGGGCGCTGCCCGATCGTCGACACCTGGTGGCAGACCGAGACCGGCGGCATTTTGATCGCACCCCTGCCCGGCGCCACCGACCTCAAGCCCGGCTCCGCGACCAGGCCGCTGTTCGGCATCGTGCCGCAGCTCGTCGACGCCGACGGCAAGGTGTTGGAGGGCGCGACCAGCGGAAATCTGTGCCTGCTCGAAAGCTGGCCCGGCCAGATGCGCACCGTCTATGGCGATCACCAGCGCTTCATCGACACGTACTTCAAAACCTATCGCGGCAAGTATTTCACCGGCGACGGCTGCCGCCGCGACGAAGACGGCTATTACTGGATCACCGGCCGCGTCGACGACGTGATCAACGTCTCCGGCCACCGCCTCGGCACCGCCGAGGTCGAGAGCGCCCTCGTCGGCAACACCCAGGTCGCCGAGGCCGCCGTCGTCGGCTATCCGCACGACATCAAGGGCCAGGGAATCTACGCCTTCGTCACGCTGAAGGTCGGCGTGGCGCCCAGCGAGACGCTGAACCACGCGCTCAAGCAATGGGTCGGCAAGGAGATCGGGCCTATTGCCCGCCCGGATGTCATCCAGTTCGCCCCCGGCCTGCCCAAGACGCGCTCGGGCAAGATCATGCGCCGCATCCTGCGCAAGATCGCCGAAGGCGACATGGCCAATCTCGGCGATACGTCCACGCTCGCCGATCCGGCGGTGGTCGAGGATCTGGTGAAGAACGCGCGGCGCGGTTAGTCAGGCGGCGCTTTTTTCGCGCACGCCCTCAGCCGCCACGCACCGATTGCGCCCCAGCGCCTTGGCGCGGTAGAGCGCCGCGTCCGCCGGCGCCGTCAGCGCGATCTGATCGTCGCCCGCCTTGGGCACGAGGGTGGAGACGCCGATGCTCATCGTCACCACGCCAGCCGGATTGGCTTCGTGGCGGATCGCCAGCCCTTCGATCGCCGCGCGCACGCTCTCGCCCACCCGCAGCGCGCCGCGCGCGTCGGTCTCGGGCAGCA
>OLLQ01000315.1_pt1 | contig 17127 bp, 18 predicted proteins | sample 1604571 | NCBI WGS metagenome assembly OLLQ01 (sample SAMEA104055722, study PRJEB20765) | soil metagenome | isolation source: soil
CCCGATGCGCGCATCGACCTGCACGGCCTGACCGAGCGCGAGGCGCACAACACCCTGCTGCTGTTCCTGCGCGGGGCGCAGATGCGCGGCTGCAAGCTGGCGCTGGTGGTGACCGGCAAGGGCGCGCGCGTCGACCCCGATGCGCCGTTCGACATGCAATTGCACACCAGCCCGCGCGGCGTGCTCAAGGCCTCGGTGCCGCGCTGGCTCAAGGAGCGCGAGTTCGCCGGTCTCGTCGCCGGCACCCGCGCCGCGCATCGCAAGCATGGCGGCGAGGGCGCGCTCTACATCTACCTGCGCAAGAACCGATGAAGCAGCACTCGGATACGTTCACGGTCCGCACGCGCGGTCCCGGCCTGATCGACATCACGGACCGGGCCGAGCAATTCGTGACGGCAGCGGGGATCGCGCAAGGCCTGCTGACGCTGTTCATCCGCCACACCTCGGCGTCATTGCTGGTGCAGGAGAACGCCGATCCCGACGTGCTGACCGACCTGGAGAACTTCATGCGCCGCACGGTCAGCCGCGACACGGCGCTCTACCGCCACACCACCGAAGGCCCTGACGACATGCCGGCGCATATCCGCAGCGCGCTGACGCAGACCTCGTTGTCGATCCCGGTCCAGGGCGGCGCGATGGTGCTGGGCACCTGGCAGGCGATCTACGTCTTCGAGCACCGCGACCGCGGGCATGAGCGCGAGATCGCGGCGCACATCATCGGCGCTTAAATCAGCCCCGCATCCACCGCGAGCTTGCGCAGCGACACTTCCGGGCGGGCGCCGTAATGCGAGATCACCTCGGCTGCCGCCAAGCCCGCGAGCTTGCCGCTGTCGGCCAGGCCCTTGCCGTGCGTCAGCCCGTAGAGGAAGCCCGCCGCGAACTGGTCGCCGGCGCCGGTGGTGTCGAGCACGCGCTTGACCGGCCAGGCTTCGATGGCATGCGCCTGCGCGCCCTGCACGATGACGCAGCCTTTTTCGGAGCGCGTCAGCGCCGCCGTGCCTTTCCAGCCCTTCGCCGCTTTCAGCACGCCGTCGAAATTATCGACCTGGAACAGCGCGGTGGATTCATCCTCGTTGGCGAAGATGATGTCGAAGCTGTCGAGCCGCTTGCGGAACTCGTCGCCGTAACGGCCGATCAGGAACGGGTCCGACATCGCGAACGCCACCTTGTTGCCGGCCTTGTGCGCGATCTCCATCGCCGCGATGCAGGCTTCGCGCGCCTTGGGCGGATCCCACAGATAGCCTTCGATGTAGAGGATCGCGGAGCCCGCGATCTCCTCCTCGTTGAGGTCGGCGACGGAGAATTCCTGCGCCGCGCCCAGATAGGTGCTCATGGAGCGCTGCTCGTCCGGCGTCACCGCGACGACGCACAGCGCCGTCGAGGGACCGTTCACCGCGGCCGGCGTCGTGAAATGCACGCCGGTGTCCTTCATGCTGGCGCGGAACGCGTCGCCGAGCCGGTCTTGGCGGACCTTGCCCTGATAGACGCCATTGCCGCCCAGCGACGCGAAGCCCGCCATCGTGTTGGCGCCCGAGCCGCCGGCGATCTCGCGCGTGTTGCGCAGCGCCGCGTGGAGATGCGTGGCGCGATGCTCGTCGATCAGCGTCATGACGCCCTTGGCGATCGAATGCTCGAGCAGGAAATGCTCCTCGACCGGCGCCAGCACGTCCACGATCGCGTTGCCCAGGCCCGCCACGTCGAACTTAAGCGCCATTTCGAATTCCCCGCCGTTTCGCTTAGGATGAAGCCTACGAGTTAGAGGACGGCCGGAATGTTCGCAAGCGCAGGCAAGGCGATCGCCACGCTGTTCGACCGCGACTTCGCCGGCACGCTGTTGTGGACGCTGGTCCTCACCGTCATCCTTTTCGTGGCGCTGCTGGTCGGTGTCGAATACGGCCTGGGGTTTTTGCCGGCATCGATCCCGGGATGGGTCAGGCATTCCCTGGAATTTGCGGCGCCGATCTTCCTGCTGTTCATGGCCTTTGTGCTCGGCGCGCCGGTGGCCGCGATGGTCGGCTCGCTGTTCCTGGACCGTATCGCCGCCAAGGTCGATGCCCGATTCTATCCGAACGATCCCAAGGCGAAAGGCACGCCGATCGCGACGGGCTTGTGGGAAAGCGTCAAGCTCGTCGGCTTCGCGGTGCTGCTCAACGCCGCGTTGCTGCCCGTCGATGTCGGCGTGCCGGGCCTCGCCGAATTCGCCACGGTGCTCGCAAACGGCTGGCTCCTGGGCCGGGAGTTCTTCGAGCTCGCGGCGTTGCGCCACCTGTCGCGCCGGGACAGCGATGCCCTGCGCCGCCGCCATGGCGGGAAAATCTACCTCGCCGGCCTTCTTATCTCCGTTTTAACCGCGATCCCCGCGCTCGACCTGTTTGCGCCTTTTTTTGGCTCCGCTTTGATGGCACATCTCTTCAAGCGGATCGCGCATCAGGAAAACAAGGCATGAGAAAATTTCTCCCGATCGTCGGCCTCTGCGCGGCTCTGGGCGCCTGCGCCACGCAGGGCGGTGGCGGCAGCACCGCCCCGACGCATGTGCGCCTGCCCGATGCGCCGCCGCCGGGCGAGCCCGAAGGCACGACGGGACTGAAGGAGGTCGATCTGCGCGCCTATTACGGGCCGCCCGCTTTCGTGCGCAAGGACGGCACGGCGCAGATCTGGCGCTTCGACGGCCCCGGCTGCAAGGCGTTCTTCTTTCTCTACAGCAAGGATGGCACCACAGCGGTCTGGCATGTCGAGACCATGCCGCGCGGCACGGCCATCGCCGCCGACCAGAATTGCCTCAACGCCCTGCGCGCGCGGAGCGCTGCGCGGCCGTCTTCTTAGGAAGCTCCATTTCCTTCGTCTTGTCCTTGAAGCGGCACAAATCGCGCACCACGCAGGTCGGGCAGAGCGGCTTGCGCGCGACGCAGGTGTAGCGGCCGTGCAGGATCAGCCAGTGATGGGCGTGCAGCTTGTAATGGTCCGGCACGACCTTCTCGAGTTTCAGCTCGACCTCCAGGACGTTCTTGCCCGGCGCCAGGTTGGTGCGGTTGCCGACGCGGAAGATATGGGTGTCGACCGCGATCGTCTTCTGCCCGAATGCGACGTTGAGCACGACGTTTGCCGTCTTACGCCCCGCACCGGGCAGCGCCTCCAGTTCCTCGCGCGTCTGCGGCACCTTGCTGCCGTGACGCTCGATCAGCAGCTTCGACAGCGCGATGACGTTCTTCGCCTTGCCGCGAAAAAGGCCGATGGTCTTGATGGCGTCGCGCAGCTTCGCCTCCCCAAGCGCCACCATCTTCTCCGGCGTGTCGACGATCTTGAACAAGGGTTCCGTCGCCTTGTTGACGCCCTTGTCGGTCGCCTGCGCCGACAGCACCACCGCGACCAGCAGCGTGTAGGGATTGCGCGAATTCAGCTCGGTCTTCGGCTCCGGCATCATCGTCTTCAGGCGCGCGAAGAAATCCTCGATTTCGGCCTTGGTGAATGCGCGCGGCATGGATGGATCGGCCTGTAAATCAGCGCCGGCACTGTTGCGGGACGGCGCGGCGCGCGCAAGTATCGCGCTGCCATGGGTGACGAAACCGACCTGTTGCTCGACCACGTGCTGCGGCCCAGCCCGCCGCTCGCTCCGCGCGTGCTGCGCGCCATCCTCGGCGTGGTCGCCGCGATCAATCTCGTCTTCGCCTTGAGCTTCGTGCTGCGCGGCGCCTGGCCGATCGCGCCGTTCCTGGGGCTCGACGTGGCGCTGCTCGCCTGGGCCTTCCGCGCCAGCACCATCGCGGCCCAGCGCGAGGAGCATGTCACCCTGACGCGCGCGCGCCTGTCGGTGGCGCGCAAGCTGCCGCGCAAGCCGCTGCGCGAATGGAGCTTCAATCCCTATTGGGTCCGCGTCGAGATGGCCGAGCCGCACGAGCATGCCAGCCCGCTGAAACTGTGGAGCCACGGCAGGTTCCTCCAGATCGGCGCCTTCCTGGCGCCGGACGAGCGCGCCAAATTCGCGCAAACGCTCAAAACCGCACTGCGGAACGCCCGTGACATCGCCGCTTGATCCGCGCAAGAAACGGGTCGAAACGGGCGGCGCGGCGCCCCATGTTGCGCCCATGAGCAACGTGATCTCCTTCGATGAAAACGACGCCAATTGGCGCCGCATGGGCCGCGCCATCCGGTTTCTCAGCGCCAATTATCTCGACCAACCCACGCTGGAGGACGCGGCCGACGCCGTCGGCCTGTCGCCGTTCCATTTCCAGCGCCTGTTCAGCCGCTATGTCGGCGTCAGTCCGAAGAGCTTCGTCGGTCATCTGACGATGGGCCATGCCAAGGCGGAGCTGGCGCAGGGCAAGAGCCTGCTCGACACCGCGCTCGAGTCCGGCCTCTCGGGCCCGTCGCGGCTGCACGATTTGTGCCTGAAGATCGAAGCGATGACGCCCGGTGATTACGCCAAAGGCGGCGCCGACATCGTGATCGATTACGGCTTCCATGCCTGTCCGTTCGGCGTGGCGCTGGTGATGGCGACGGCCAAGGGCGTCTGCGGCCTCGGCTTCGGCGACGAAGGCGAGGAGCAGCAGATGCTCGCCGACATGCAGAAACGCTGGCCGAAAGCGGCCTATCGCAACGCGCCGGATCGTACCGCCAAATTCGCGCACGCGATCTTCGATCCGGACACGCGCGGCGCCGATCTGAAACTGCATCTGCTCGGCACGCCATGGCAGATCAAGGTGTGGGAGGCGCTGCTGTCGATCCCCGAGGGCAAGACCGCGACCTATCGCGCGATCGCGCACGCGTCCGGCAACGACAACGCCTCGCGCGCCGTCGGCATGGCGGTCGGGCGCAATCCGATCTCCTGGATCATCCCCTGCCACCGCGTGATCGGCAGCAGCGGCGCGCTCACCGGCTATCACTGGGGCCTGCCGCGCAAGCGCGCGATGCTGGCGGTCGAAGCGGCACGAGCGCACGCCGCCGGAGCCACTTCGGCTTCGGCGTAAGCGTGCGCGACAAAAAATAACTCAGTCCGCCGCGAGCACGTCCGCCATCGCGTAGAGCCCGGGCTTTTTGCCTTGGCCCCAGCGCGCCGCGGCCACCGCGCCGGGCGCGAACATGGCGCGGTCCTCGGCGATGTGGCTGAGCACGATGCGCTCCTGCGGTCCGGCCAGGATCACCTGGTGATCGCCGATCACCGTGCCGCCGCGCAGGCTGGCAAAGCCGATGACGCCGTCGGGCCGCGGCCCGGTCAGGCCGTCGCGGCCGCGCACGGAGTGGTCTTTCAGCGCGATGCCGCGGGCCTCCGCCGCCGCTTCGCCGAGCATCAGCGCCGTGCCGCTCGGCGCGTCGATCTTGCGGCGGTGATGCATTTCGACGATCTCGATGTCGTAGCCGGGCAGGGCCTTGGCCGCCTGCGCCACCAGCTTGGCCAGCACGTTGATGCCCAGACTCATATTGCCGGATTTGACGATCACGGCGTGGCGCGCCGCGGCGCGGATCTTCGCGTTGTCGTCCTCGGAGCAGCCCGTGGTGCCGATGACGTGCACGATGCGCGCCTGCGCCGACAGCGCCGCCAGTTCGACCGAGACGCGCGGAATGGTGAAATCGATCAAGGCCTGCGCCGAGGCGAGCAGCGGCAGCGGATCGTCGCTCAGCAGCACGCCCAGCGGCTTCAGTCCGGCCAGCGTGCCGGCATCCTTGCCCAGATCGGCATGACCCGGCGCCTCCAGCGCACCGGACACGATCATGCCCCGTTCTTCGGAGACGGCGCGCAGGATCTGATGCCCCATGCGGCCTCCGGCTCCGGCGACGACGACGCGAATGTCACTCATGCCCGCACCTTAATGGCTCGATTCATCCGCCGATATGGCTCATGTGGTCGACCACGTATGCGGCGATCGCCTGCCCGAACCACGGCACCGTGAGGATCAGCGCCGAGGCGCCGACCCGCACCAGCGTCGTCTGGTCGAACGGCCATTCCGGCGCCGCCGAAATCCGCGTCTCGTAAGCGAGCAGGCCCTGCAGCCGCGTCGCGGCCGAGGCGTCGGTCACCGCGGCGTCGCGCAGGCCGTCGATCTGGCCGCGGATGCGTTCGAGCTCGGCATGCTTGGCGGCGCGGATCTTGTGATGCACCCGCTCCATCGGCCGCACGAACATCCAGATTCCCATCGCCAGCAACCCCGCGACGATGGAGACGTTGAAGGCGCTGAGTCCGCCGCCGACGAAGAACAGGCATGCCACCGCGCTCACCGTGAACCAGATCAGCGCAAAGCGCGCCGCCGAACGGCCCCACACCGCGAGCAGGTCGATGCGCAGCAAGTCGACGATGAGATCGTGGTCGATGGCTTCCGAGGTCGACTTCGAGCCCGAGCGCGACAATTCCACCCCGCGCGTGAACGAGGTGATCAGCAGCGTGTTGACGGCCACGAACCAGGCGAACACCGCGTAAGGCGGGTTGGGATGCGAGAACATCTCGGCGCCGAAGAACGGCCAGCTCAGCGCGATCCCCAGCACCACGCCGATGATGGTGAACATCGGCAGCCGCGCATCGGTCGGCGTCAATTGGACGAGATTGCGCCGCTCCATCGCACCCGGTTTCAGGACGGCCTCGAACGCGGCGCGGTCGAGCCGCTCCTTCACACGGGTATGGCGCTGGATGAACAGCACCGCGCACAGCATTAGCGCCAGGGTGAACGCCATGCGCAGGACGGATTCGACGGCGAGGCCGTTCGGCGTCTCGTTGACGAGCCGGACATGCTCCGCCTCCGCCGCGATGACGAACAGGCCGAACAGCACGATGAACAGCAGCAGCGCCGTGACGAGGGTGCTGAACGGCGAGAGCACGAAGAGCCGCTGCTCGAGATAGGCGCGTGAATCGGCGGCGCGGTACTCGTCGGTGGCGGGGATCGCGGGCGCGTCGCTCATGGCACGAGCTTTGCGCGAAACAACTCCGCTGTCATCCCCGGCCTAGGACATAAGGTGTCCAAGCCACTGAAATATATGGGCCCATTTCATCCGGTTCTGGCTGTGTAGGAATTGTGTAGGTGGTTCTGCACATTTCATCTGATTCCTAGCAGGTGATCTATCCGAGTGCATTTCCGATGATGACCTTATGCACATCGGATTTCTATGGGGAGGGGTCGGTGCACTCCGGCCTACAGACAGCACGCTTAGAACAGCGATAGCTGCCGCTGCGCGGCTTCAATAGCCTTCCATTCCTTCGAGTTCGCCGCCTCGTCCAGCCAAGTCAGAACATACGTCGTAGCGCCGCCCAACCCGTCCACCGCTCCTAGGGAGGTGAAATGAGAGAGATAGCCCGTCTCCGTCACGGGCAATTTCGCCCGCTCTGGAAATACGGACCTTAGCTGTAGGTGCGCGGTGTAGGCCATATTGAGCCAATCCGGCTCGAACGTGACTTCGATGGTGATGCCCCTCCATTCAATCGTTTCGGTCTGTTGGGTACGTTCTTCTTCCATGTTTTGCTCCTAGTGGTTTGCGCAATGCAAACCGAACTAGCCAAGCGGCAATGAGCAGGTTGAAGCCGTCACAGACCGTCGCGCGTGAAGTTGGTGCGGGCCGGAGCGCAGCGACTACCCGGTCACGCGCGGCGCTCGCTTGGTCTTGATGGCAAAGGGCGCAGCCCTACCCGAGCGAGGGATCGTTACCGGATGGCCGAGACGCAAGGCGGCCCGGGGCGCGCAGCGCGTAGAGCCCGGCCCGCAGGGCGCGCCCAAACGACCCTGAGGTTTGTTCGCTGCGCGCTGTTAGGGATCGACTGGCCTCGGAGAGCACCGCGTAGTTCTTGTTACGTTCGCACCAATGCGGCATAGTCCGTCGGACGCTGCTGGCAATGCGCAGCCCAAATTCAATTCTGCAATTCGGTTATCTCCGTTGGACGACCTCGACCCCGATTTGGATCACTTTCTGGCAAGCATGATGATGGCCGACATCACACGCACGCCGTTGAGTGCGATTACGGCGGAAGACATCGCGCTGTTCAATCAGTTGAGATCGTTCGATCCGGTGCTGTCAGCCGCTACCTTTGGCGGTCTGCTTCTGCTTCCCGAGTTACAAAGCAACTGCATTCGATTGGAGGCGCTGGCTCATATTTCCTTAGCTATGGGAAGCGGCGAGCTTCCTCCCAACGATATGCTCGTCAAGCGGCTCTTTGCGCGCACGGGCAAGGGCCTGTGCGGGCGTCTCGAAGACCCGGCAGAGGATGTGTTCGTCACGTCGATCACTTCGCCTCGCGGCAACTTTAGGGTACTGGAAGGTACTTGGGAGTCCGCCGGCTTTTATCTGCAACGCATCCTGAATGTAGTCGAAGATTTTCCTGCGGAAGGCACGTACTCGGATTTTAGGGAGTGCATCTACGCCTTCCTTAAGCTCTCGGATTTGATGTGTGAGCGAGCCGGGTTAAGGCGTTACACGCTCGGAAATGATGTCAGGGAAGACCGCCTTCCAAAAGCGCTCGCCGGACAGCTCGGTCACATCCGGAAATTGGTTACATTCTCCGAGGGTGAGCTTGCGGCCGCAGGCATTCATCTGTCGCAACTTGCTCCATTCGGATTCAACGCACCCGACCGGGGGAAACTCCTTGACGCTCCAATGGGGCATTCGATCCTCGAGCGTTACCCCCTTATTCTGAAGGATAAGAACCTCTACGTCACTTTGCCCACGACGATTACGGCAGCCGTACGCCGGTTCGTGTTGGAAGAGATGCACACACATGGAATGCGAGAGGCATTTCTCGGTGGCCTCGCGCTTGAGTACGGCGATCTGTTTTCCAATGTTCCTCTTCTTGGTGGCAAGGTCGGAGCCCCGATCGAGTTCCGACGCACTTCCAAGGGGCTTTCATCAGGGGTGCTGATAAGCATTGAGCCAGGCCGCTATCTTCAGTGCGTTTTCTCGGTGGACACGCTCGAAGGATTTGAGGCGACCGGATTGGCGGGACACAACCCTGACCCCACATGCCTTGAAGAAGACTTTCATCACTGGATCGACGCCGCTTACGAACAAGTGTCGAAATCTCCCGATTTTCGAGATGGCATCACGCTCTTTGTCGGATGCGGTATCGGGCGCGGTGTTGCTTACGATTTTGACCGTAAGGAGCGCAATAACTGGCGTGTCCAATTCATCAGTGCTGCCGATCTCTACACGCTGAGTTGGGTGCCCGAGTTCAAGCCGATCTCGCTATGGCGCTTTATGGAGGCACAGGAAAAGCTCAAATCGATGGGCGTCAGCCTTCAAAACGTCAACGGCTTGCTGAACATGGTGGCTTGGGGCCGCGAACTTGAAGGCCACTTGGTCCCACACTCAGAACTCCCTGATAGGCTCTCTGACGGCAGCACGTCGATTATGATTATGGCGCGACAGAACGCCTTGCGCGATCTGCGCTACGAGGTCGACCAATGCTGGGATCCGCACTGTGAGCTTACACCCGATGGGCATTGGGTCAGAGTACGAAGGGAGGCAGATTCACAATTCAAAGAAGACCGTAGCATTCCAGTTTACGTAACCGACCAATACACGGACCGCCGAAGCATTCAGGCGCTATTTAGCTTATCGATGCAATCTTTCATCTCAATCTTCCAAGTCAACTAAGTTCGCAATGAATGTCGAGTGTTGTCTAAAATAGGCCGCCTCGATTAGAAACAATGGGCTTCGCCCTTCCGGGCTTAGCAGGCCGTTCTTCCTTCGTCATTGTCCATCGCACGCCTTCCACCGTTTTCAGGCACGCTTTCAACTCCTCGGCCGGGGCAGGTTGTTGGGCTAGCCACGTTTCCAATCATCAGCCGCCAGGAAAGCCGGCATGCGGTCGATCAGCAGTGTCGCGATAAGCGCATTCGCCAGCACCGTCACCAGCACACACGCGTGCATGGCCGTTGGTTGGCTGGACCAGGCAGCGGCGCGGTGGCACGTCGCGCTGCTGGCGGGTCCGGCCGAGACACGCGCTCCGATCTTCGTACCCAGAGGCTGCCAGGAGTCCGCGCGACAGCGCGGGCGGACGCGCCGGGTCGCCTGCCAGCTAGCGCCGAAGACGCACGCAGTGGCGCACCCGTAGGAGCCGCATCGCGGCGGGACCGAGTGCGCCTGGCTGGCATCACGTCTGTCCAAATCTAGCCGGTCATGTGTCGCCAATCAGACGGCAGTTTAATGAGGATTTATTAGATTTGCCCACCAACCGTAGAAGTCAACATGATTGGGCTTTCCCAGAAGGTCTTCGACCAGATAAGCATAGCGTTCATGCGTAACAACTTGGTCGGTCGCCCGAGCAAGCGCCACGCGATCTGACACCTCCAAACAAACGTCACAATCTTTGAAGCCAGCAACATTAAAGTTCGCCGCAAACTTTCCCTTAGCTTTGATAAAGGAGGCCTTTGCTTCTTGATCGTTCCCGAGTCTCAACAAGACGGCCCCCAATCCTTTTAGAGCGAGACCTTCAATTGAACTATTTGCAACCAAGGTACCCATTGCCTCAGCACTTTCGAAAAGCATTTCCGCATTATCGTAATCGTTTTCCTGATAGGCGATCCAACCTAGTCCCCTGAAGCTTTGTGCCCTAGCGGACAAATGCCCTATTTTTTCAGACTTATGCCTCACGCTCTGAAAAATCGTGCGCGCGGTTTCAAGGTCATCGGAAATAAGACCGCTTGCAGCAGATGCAATTAAACAATCCAACTCTTCGAAATTCATCTTGGCACGTCTGCACAGCGATATGGCCTCATCGAGAGCATGTTTCCCGGCGTTGTAGTCCCCACCATCGAACGAGATGTAAGCTTCAGCCGACACGCATCTTATTTCGGCCGCAACGTTGCCTATTTGCATAAACGCGCGACGCGCCCTTCTGAAAGCGACCTTCGCCTGCTCATTTTCCTGCCAGAACAGCTCGACCACGCCCGAATTTAGAAGACAAACCGCAAACCCTTCCGTGTCCTTCTGTTGAAGACACGCTGAAGCGAGTTCTTCAAAAATTGCTGTTCTCATTGCGACGAGTCTAGATGTAAGGCCAAAGTCCTCAAGAGAACTTATCGCCTCCGCACGTCGGCTCTGAAAGAATCCCTCACGAAGCGCCGCCTCGATGTTGTAAAATTCGATCCTAAGGCGTTCCCATAGGTCTTCTTGGGATCGGTCATTGATTCTCGTCGCAACGCTCCTTGTGATCGCAAGATAGTGGTCCGTCCAGCGAACAGCATCTTGACCTTCTGGCTTTCGATGATGGCGCGCGTATGCCCGAATGGGTGGCAGCAAATCGATACGACCCTCGCGCTCTATTGCAAGCCCAGCACTCAGAAGGCAATCCTCCGCGTCGTAGGTGTCCGTACCAATTAAGGTGTCTCGATCATCGGGCCGAATCCCGGCAGGCAGGCAACCGAGCAAACTGAACAAGCGGATAGCGTCTCTGTACGGAGCTACACGAGGGGAGCTTAAGGATAGCTCGATCGAATGCGTCAAGGAGGTCAGTGGTCCCGTTGCGCGGTCTTGTCGCTTGGCAAAATCGGAACCAATCCTTTTCCATTCGCGCCAAAGTGGTTCCAGAGTTTTTCGATTCCGAGCGCGGTGAGCTACCAAGTTCAAGGCGAGCGGAATACCTCCAAGCGCATTGATGAAATCGTCTAGGCGCGGGTCATCTGAAATCCCTTCGCCACCAATTGACACGAAGAGACTGATTGAGTCTCGGCGTGAAAGGCCGTTCACTGGGTATGTTTTCCAGCGAACGCTGTCTTCTTGATCAAAGCCGCGATAAGAAGCGAGCATTGTTAAACCCGGCACATTGTCTAAAGCGGCCAACACCGCCGAGGTTTTGTCACGTTCCGCGATTGGGTCCCACGGCGTTTCCAAATTGTCGAGAACGAGAAGCCCTGGCTGCTTTTCCAAGATATTCAAGGCAACTTGGAAACCGCCGGGGCCTGTCGACCCAATCGCGCGGCTGATCGCATCTTTGACGCCGTCAGCGGTACCCACGGTTTGCAAGTCGATGAACCAGCGGCGCTCGCCGAATTGTTCAACGACGGAAGGATGATGTGCGACCGCCTTTGTTAGCTCAGTTTTGCCAACTCCGGGTCCGCCCTGGACCAACAGCGAAATCCTCGGCATTTTCGAGCTTAGCTGAGCAGCAATTGCTTTGACCTCATCTTTTCGCCCTAAAAAATGGGTAGTGGGTCGAGGTACCGGCGCGGCATTCGCTCTTTTGCCGAGCTTTATGCGCGCTTGTTGCGCTTCGCGGCCTGACTGGAGCGCTGCCCGTAGTTCTGACTCCCACCCGCTCAACTTCGGGTCTTTGTCAAAGAGCGCTTGAAACAGCTTCTCGACTTTCAACTGCGTTACGTCGTCGTCGAGGTCAGGGATCGTGCCCTTCCGCCAATTGGCAAGCGTTTGCTTGGCTGTATTCAGATGGGTCTTAGGTTCATGGATGGACACAGCAAACTGATTGACCTTCCAAGGCGTGTTGCGCTCGGAGATGCTGCACTTCGGTCGCGTTCCCCACTGCAGGTGCCATTCGAGCAACTCACCGAACGTGCCGCCCGTCGGATACGGGGGCATTTTGTCGGACGAGGAATTCTTTTTTTCCATTGCCTTCAAAGTTCTTTGGAATATCAGTCACGAGAGGCGCGTAGGGACGGCGCGCATCGCGGTGACGATGAGTGACACTCAAATCGTTCTCGACAAGATTCCCTCGCTGTGGATAATAGAGCATATCAACAAGTATATTTACGAGGTTTATGCATTCCAGTGGAGAGATTTGGATTCTGTTCAAGGTGGCGGAGTTAGCAAAGAGGTGCGGATTGCGCGCGTCTGATGTTGTAGCCTGTTTTGAAGACGAATCTGAAAAGCCCTGTCTCAGCTTTCTTATCCGTGATGTGGCGACGCTCCCGCCTGAGAGGATCCAGATATTCAATGAACTGCTCGGAGTGGAGAAGGGTCACGACCCACGCTTCGGCGAACTCACATATACGAGCTTTGGCGAACTTGAGGACCTCGTAGAAAACGCCCTCGCCAAAGCACCGCGGCCTCGACAACGCTGATCGCTTGATTCTGACGCCTGAATTCTTATCTAAATCGCATCTAGAAATCGCGCTGGCGTAAGCAGCGCTAACAAGGGTGCTTACCCCCTTTACCCCCCTTTGCCTTACGGGCCTGCCCCTTTTCGTGTCCGCTGACGTGGTCACAAGCAAAGGAGCATCCAATGGATCACATTACAAAACAGAGAATCGTAGCGGGCGCCAAAGTCGGCGTCGGCGCTGCGCGCATGGTAAGCGCAGTCGCCACAGCGGCCGGTGTCGGCCTGGTCGGCGGTTTTTTCCGGCATCACGGAATGCTGCGCGCGGCTGGCCCCATCGCCAAGCATAGCTTTCTGGGCGGCAAGGACATGTTCGTCAAGGGCCTTGCCGAGTGGAACGCCGCCAAGTGATGCGCGAGCGATCCGAGCGCATCTCGAACACGATTGCGGAGGGAGACCTCCGCAATCGTCCCTTCCCACCCATCGACAATCATTGGAGTCAAACCATGGTTCAGTGCATTTGCTGCAAATCCGGCACCATCGAAAACAATCGCGTTGCGAACAAGCACCCCTTGGATGTCGCAACTGAGGTGATCGAGAAATTGAAGGCCGGGAAGTCTACCCACGCTGCGGGAGAGGCCGCGCTTTGGGCCGCCAAAGAAGTTTGGAACCGTATGCGCGCCGAGTGGAAGTGCGGCCACTGCGGAGCGGTGTTTTGAGCGCGGGGAAATGGCTAGCCGACTTTGTCGGCGACGCCGTGACTTCGATCCGGCACGAGTGGGAGCGGAGTTGGTTCGGCCGCGAGGTCACGCCAACTCCGACTTCCAGCGGTGAACGCGACGTAACCCAACCGGGCTCTGAGCGGCTCGGTTGGGACGTTCCCGGCAGTCGCGCTCAATCCGATGCCACGAGAAATATCGACTTTGGGGATTGGCTGTCGGGCGATGTGTCTCCGATTGCGCCCAACCCGGATGTTGGTCTTGGCCATGACCGGACATCCAGCGCGCCAGCCCACGAACATGACCATGACATGGATCGGTGAGGATCAAACGATGTCGAAAAAATCGGGATCAGTGCTTGATGAGCGGCTTATCCAGCTCACGCGGGAAGGCGACTGCCTCACGGGTCGTGATTTCGCGACCAATGTAATGGTGTGGGGCGGCACCGGAGCCGGGAAGACGTCCGGCCCGGCTCATAGCGCTCTGAGGGCTCTGCTTCAAAGCAGCAGCGGCGCCGGCGGGATTGTCCTTTGCGCCAAGCCGAGCGAGGCGGAAGAGATTCGCGCGCTTTGCGCGCAAGCGGGTCGATTGGACTCGCTCATTGTTTGGAACGGCCGCAATCACGGGTTCAACTTCCTGGCCTATATGCTGGCAAGGCTCGGCTCGGACGGCATCAATGGCGTCACCGAGTATTTCATGCGCGTCATCGAACTCATCCGCAGCGCCAGCGCGATGCCGGGTGATAACGGCGATGCCTTCTGGCTCGATGCGCTGCGGGTACTCCTGCGCTACTCGTTGTACATCCTGTATCTCGCGACAGGGACGGTCCGCATTGCCGAACTGATGGCATTCGTTCGCAGCGCCCCGACCTCGCCGCAGCAATTCGAAGACCCGGATTGGCGGCGGGATTCATACTTTTTCCAGTGCTTCCTCGCAGCGTCGGGCAAGATCGATGAGGTGAGCGGCCCGCGCCTTCTCGCCTACTGGAAAGACGACTTCGCCAGAATGGACGGCAAGCTTCGCGGCAACATTCTGGCGGGCTTCGCCATGCTGGATCGGTTCAATCACGGCTGGCTGCAAAAGGCCCTGTGCTGCGACACGACCATCTTGCCGGAGTTGTGCTTTCACGGGGCGATCATCGTCGTCGATACGCCACGCGCGACCATGGGCGAGGACGGGATTGTCCTTCAATTGCTTTGGAAGGATGCGTACCAGACAGCCGTGCTTGGCCGGAACTCCCTGCCGGAGATACATCGGAAGCGTTTCGTGTTCTGCTACGCCGACGAGTGCCAGGAAGTCATCGCCCATCGCGATGCCGAATTTCTCGCGATGTCGCGTTCATCGCTTTCGAGCACGATCTATCTGACGCAATCGGTGCCGAGCATCATCGCCAAGCTCGGTGGAGCGAACGCGCGGGACCGGGCCTATCACCTCATTGGCAATTTCGGCATACGCATCTTTTGCGCCAATGCCTGCGCAGAGACCAATGAGTTCGCCGCGCGAACCATCGGCAAGTCGCTTCAATACCGTGGCGGCTACAGCCAAAACCATGGGACCAGCAGCCAGTTCGGCATGAACGTCGGTGAAGGCTCGAATTGGTCGACGAATAGCAGCTTTGGTTCCAATTCGAGTCATGGCGGAACAGGCCAGTCGTCCCATGGCTCGACATCGGGCAATGGCACATCGAGCGGCGGCAACGACAGTAGAGGTCGAACGAGGGGTGGCGGCAGTAACCAGGGCGAAAGCTGGTCGCAAAACCAGCAGATGGACTTCGTCATCGAGCCCGGCGAGTTCGGACGCATGCTCAAGACGGGCGGGCCTGCCAATGGCAATCGCGTATCCGCAATCGTCTATCAGGCGTCGCGGGTGTTCAAGGCTTCGGGCGGCAATGCCGTACTGGTGGAGTTTCAGCAATGACCCGCCCCAGCACTCGTACAATGTTCCTTGGCCACCCGCTGGTATCCGTCCCGCTCGTCCTCATCGGCCTGGCCGGGCTCGCTGTCTGCTTTATGGGGGGACCCAGCGGGATTTTTCCGGGGCTCATGTTCTTTGCGATGTTGGGCGTCGTCGGCAAGGCGACCACACAGGCCGGTGCCTATCGCCGCTGGCAGCGCGAGTGGGACGCGATGGCGGGCCAGGCCACGCCGCCGACCAACAAGCTCAAGGGATGCACCAGCTGGTTACTTGCCGCTCTGCTCGCGGTTGGCAGCTGTGCCCTGATCGCCGTTCATCCTGCACTGTTTGGCGCGCTGATCGTCTGCGCCGTGCCGGTACTCGCAATCGTCGGTTTGGTCAGAATGGCTCGGCGGCGTCGGCATCGTTCGCGTCGCGCCGCGCCAGAGATGGCGGTCAAGGTCGTCGCCAAGGCGACCGTTCCGGCGCCGACTCTGGCCGCTGCCTATGCCGCCTTGCCCGACTACGGCCAGCAGGTGATGGCGCGGTCCGCCCATGGCAAGTGAAACCACCATAGGTTGCACGGCCAATCCAGCGGTTGGGGTGACATTTGGCCGGACCCCCGGCGCTCACCGGGCGCGCTTCCTGCTGTTGTTCAGTGGAATACACGCCAGCAATCGACCGGCGGTCACATGCATTAACGAATGTTTAATCACATCAATGATACTGTGGAATGATAAAAGCCTCCCGCAGGGGTGCACGTCGCGGTTGCGACGTATCTGTGCACCCTTAGGCTTTTTTCGAACCATAGGAGAAACGGATGCAGGTGTGACGGCAGTTCTGGAGGGTGCGTAGGATGGCTCTGTTCTCGATGAGAATGCAGATCATTTCTCGCGGTTCGGGTCGGTCGTCGGTGGCCGCTGCCGCCTATCGGGCGGGCGAGAAGCTGCACGACGAGCGCCGGGGAGTGACGCACGACTACCGCAATCGTGGGGGCGTCGAGCACCAAGAAATACTGCTACCGGAGCGCGCACCGGAATGGGTGCGCGACATCGGCCGGGAGGCGTTGTGGAACGCCGTCGAGGCCGGAGAAAAACGCAAGGACAGTCAGACCGCACGCGAGCTGCGGATCATGATTCCGCGCGAGCTGTCCCCCGACGACCGCATCGCGGTCGTGCGGGATTTCGTCCTTAAGAACTTCGTCAGTCGCGGCATGGTGGCCGACGTCTGTTGGCACAACAAGGTGGCCAGCGACGGGCTGGAGAATGTTCACGCCCATGTCATGCTCACAATGCGCCCTTTGGCCGATAGCGGCTTCGGCGCAAAGGTCCGGCATGACTGGGTGCCAGATCCCAGTGGGCGCATCCACCCGGACGGGCGGCCGGTGATGGTCGTCTCCAACGACCAGAGCTGGAACTGTCCAGATTTTTACGAGCGCACCCGCGAGGATTGGGAGAACACCGCCAACGCCGCGCTGGCGCGCGCGGGGTCGGCGGAACGCATCGACCGGCGCAGCCTGCTCGAACGCGGCCTGTCACGGCTGCCCGAGCCCGC
>OLLQ01000601.1_pt1 | contig 16877 bp, 17 predicted proteins | sample 1604571 | NCBI WGS metagenome assembly OLLQ01 (sample SAMEA104055722, study PRJEB20765) | soil metagenome | isolation source: soil
CGGGGCGCTGCGCGTGTGGTGCCAGCGCCATAGCAGATAGCCGAAGCCCGCCGCGAGGATCAGGATGCCGCCGCCGATCAGCGGGCGGAAGGCGAGCCACGCCAGCGCGATGGTGACCAGCGTCACGGGGATCGTCAGCACGAAGGCGAAGAACGTCGTGGCGCCGCGCACCAGCGTGCCCAGGAACGGCAGGACGGACGCCAGCGTCGCGATGGGCCCGAAGAACATCGTGAAGCCGATGAACACCACGAAAGCGCCGACGGCGCGCAGGATCCAGGTCAGCGACGCCTCGGCGCTCTGCTGGTCGGCGATCATCTGGCTGGCGGGCGCATTGCCGGCGCGGGCGAGATCGATCTCATAACCGTTCGAGGTCTTGTACGGCGCGAAGCCGTTCTGGCTCTGGCCGGCGAGCACCGAAATGGTCGTGCCCGACGGCAGGCCGGTGTAGTGCACGCGCATGTCGCCGATAACGGGCGTCGACGGGTTGTCACCCTTGTAGAGATCGCCGCCGTTCTGCACCCAGCCTTCGGGCGCATCGGGCTTCAGGCCGGCGGAGGCGTCGATCATGCCCAGTGTCGTGTCGTCGAGCGCGTAGTCGCCGACCTTGGCGTCGCCGGCGGAGAATTTGTGCGAGGTGAAGGGCATCGCCGGGTTCTCGTGACCCTCGGGATGGGCGAATTTGCTGGAGTCGATCGGCTCGTCCGACCAGTCCTGGCTGTAGGTGTAGGTCGTGGTGGTGGTCTGGCTGCCGCCGGTGTTGTCGGTGGTCTTGTCTTCCTTCTTCTCCTTCCACTGGTACATCTTGACGTCGCGGTCGACCGCGACCTGGTTGTCGAAGCTGACGGAAAGATCCGAATCCTGGATCGGGCCGGTGGCCGTGGCGGCGCCGACGACGTGGATGAGCTTGCCTTCATTGGCCGGCGCCACGCCGGCGGAGGCTTCGACGACCGCCGTGGCGGCCTCGCCGAGGCCGCGGATCGCCTGCACGGCGCGCCCTTCGTTCCACGACAGAAGGATGATGGCGCCGATGACCAGAACCGGACCCAGCAGAATTCCCACAAAGGAACTCATGATCCGCGAGAAGAAACCTTGTGTCGACGTCGTGGTGTAGCTGTTCGGCATTGCCGCCCCCTGATTTGCCCGGCGCGGAAAATAGCCAAGAATTCCCGCCAAGGCCATGGCGGGAACCGGGGGCCGGGACCTAACATGGCTGTAACGAAAGGCAGGGGCCAATGACCGAACCGTCGATCCTGATCGATTCCCCGGCGCCGCTGGTGCGGCGGCTGACCCTGAACCGGCCGGACAAGCGCAATGCCCTGTCCAATGCGCTGCGCGGCGAATTGTACGCGGCGCTGGAGGCGGCGGACCGCGACGACGGCGTGCGCGTCACGATCCTGCGCGGGGCGGGACCGTGCTTCTCGGCCGGCTACGACCTGTCGCGCGAGGGCGCGGCGCAGGACTTGCCGTACGAGACCGCAGCCGGCGCGGGACAATGGGCGCGGCATGTGGTGGAAGGCTGCTTTCGTATCTGGGACCTCGCCAAGCCGGTGATCGCGCAGGTGCATGGCTGGTGCCTGGCGGGCGGATCGGAGCTCGCGACCGCGTGCGATCTCGTCTACGTCGCGCAGGACGCGCAGATCGGCTATCCGCCGGTGCGCATGATGAGCCCGCCCGACAACCAGTTTCATGCCTGGCTGTGCGGCCTCAGGCCCGCGATGGAGATGATGCTGACGGGTGACGCGATCAGCGGGGTCGAGGCGGTGCGCGTCGGCTTCGCCAATCGCGCCTTTGCGCCGGAGCGGCTGGAGGCGGAGACGCTGGCCATCGCCGGGCGCATCGCGAAGATTCCGACCGACGTGCAGCAGATGAACAAGCGCAGCGTGCATCGCGCGATGGAGATCATGGGGCTGCGCGCCGCGATCCGCGCGGGCACGGAAATCCAGGCGCTGGCGCTGACGACGCAAAGCTCGCGCGAGACGTTCGGCAAATTCCGCGAGGGCGTGACCCAGGGGCTCGACGCACGCGATGCGGCGTTTCAAGACTACCGTACCAACAAGCCGCAATAGGATCCGGATTCAGCGCATCGCAACTACCAGACGCGCACGCGCTTGCCGGGGGCGAGGTAGTATTTCTGGTCCGGGGTGATTTGGAAGGCGTCGTACCAGCCGTCGATGTTGCGCACCGCCAGCGCCCGGTACATCGCGGGGGAGTGGCCGTCGGTCAGGACCTGCTTGCGCAAGGTCGCGTCGCGCGTCGCCTGCTGGCGGGTCTGGCCGTAGGCGAGGAAGAAGCGCTGCGCCCCGGTGAGGCCGCCGATGACGGGCGGCTTCCTGCCGTGCAGCGAGGCGCGCCAGCCGTCGAACGCGGCGGAGAGGCCGGCGACGTCGGCGATGTTCTCGCTCAGCGTCTGCTGCCCGTTGACGTGCAGGTCGGGGAACGGGGCGTAGGCCGAATACTGCTCCGCCAGGCGCGTCGACGAGTCCTTGAAATGCGCGAAGTCGGCGGGCGTCCACCAATCGATCAGACGGCCGGAGGCGTCGAACTGGCTGCCCTGGTCGTCGAAGCTGTGGCTGATCTCATGGCCGATCACCGAGCCCATGGCGCCGTAGTTGAAGGCCGGGTCGGCCTTGGCGTCGAAGAACGGCGTGTCGAGGATCGCGGCGGGGAAGTTGAGCGCGTTCTGCAACGGCAGGTTCACGGCGTTGACGGTTTGCGGCGTCATGCACCAGGTGCTGCGGTCGACCGTGGTGCCGAGCAGTGCGATGTTGCGGGCGTATTCGAACGCCTCGGAGCGCATGAGATTGCCGAGCGCGTCGCCGCGCACGATGTTCAGCGCCGCATAGGAGATCCAGGTGTCGGGATAGCCGATGCCGACATAGAGCGAGGTCAGCTTGGCCTTCGCCTTGGCCCGCGTCTGCGGCGTCATCCAGGCGAGGGCGTCGATGCGGCGGGCGAAGGCGGCCTTGATGTTGTCGACCATGACCTGCGCCTGCGCCTTGTAGGCCGGTGGGAAATAGCGCGCGGCGTAGAGCTTGCCGACGGCCCAGCCGAGCGCGGCGTTGGTCGCGCCGACGGCGCGCTTCCAGCGCGGCAATTGCTGCGGCGTGCCGGACAGGGCCTCGCCATAGAAGGCGAAGCGCTCGTCGGCGAAGGCCTTGGGCAGGAGGCTGGAATAATGGTTGAGCAGATGGAAGGTCAGGTAGTCCTTCCACACGGCGAGCGGCGTGTCGCCGACGGCCGCGGCCATGGCCGGCATGGCGGCGGATTGCCAGACGGTGATGCTGGGCTGGTTCGACAACGAAGCGCCGGCGAAGAAGGCGGACCAGTCGAGGCCCGGCGCCTTGGCGGCGAATTCGGCGGGCGTCCAGTGGACATTGGCTTTCAGCACGTCCGCGCTGTCGGCGCGGTCGACATGGGCCTGGGCGACGCGGATTTCGAGCGCGACGATGGCTTGCGCCTTCTTGTCGGCGTCGGCGATGCCGGCGAGCGTGAGGACCTTGGCGACATGGCCGGTATAGGCGGCGAGGACCTGCGCGTTCTTGCCGTCGGTGCCGATATAGTAGGAGCGGTCCGGCAGGCCGAGACCGCCCTGCATGATGTAAGCGGTGTAGTGGTCGGGATCGCCGAAGCCGGGCGCAACCCAGAGGCCGAACAGGTTCTCGGTGTCGAAATTTGTGTTGTTGAGGGCATCGACATCGGCGCGCACGGTGCGGCCGAGGGCGCGGGCGAGCGCGGTCTTGTCGGCGATCGCGGCGATGGCGCCCAGATCGGATTTGAGCGGCGCGAGGCCCTTGGCCTCGATCCCCGCTTCGTCGAGATAGCTGGCGTAATAGTCGCCGATTTTCTGTTCGTTGGAGCCGGGCGCGGCGGTGGTTTTCGCGAGGTCTTCGATCAAATCGGCGGTACGCTTGGAGGCCTTGTCGCGCAAGGTGGAGAACGAACCCCAAGCGGCCTGGTCCGGCGGGATGACCGCGGTCTTCAGCCACGCACCGTTGGCGTAGAGGTTGAAGTCGTCGCCGGGACGGATTGCGCTGTCCATGTTGGCGCGCTGGACGCCGTGCTCCACAGCCGGCTCGGCCGCGAGAGCGGCGGCGCAGGCGAACGGAATCGCGAAGAGAAACGGCCGGATGGACATGAAAGGCTCCCGTACGCCGCGTTGGACGCGGCTGTGATGCTTCCGGCGCAGTTCTAACACAATCGGATCACGGGCGCGCAGGACCTCACGACGGCTTGAACGGGCCGAACGCAACAGGCCAAAACAAAGAAGGGCCGCCCCGCGAGGGACGACCCTTCCATTGTCTTACTGCGGTCCGTGACGGGCCGCGTAGGCGTCGCTTACGCGGCGCTGACCTCACCAGAAGCGAGGATCCAGGTCGCGGCCTTCGACGTCCGCAGGTAATGACAATGAGACACCGGATCACCTCCTTTTCTGAAATTGTTGCCCACCAGATATAGGCGATTTGGCGCCGGCTGTTAAGAGGCCTTGATGCAACAGGCGCGGCTATTTCACCGGAACTGCGCCGCGACGGCGGCCCCCGCCGACAGCAGGGCCTCGTCGGAAGTGACCACCACGAAGTCGAAGCCCTTGGCGATCATCGCTTTCGAATATTCGACCGACTTGCAGTAGATCGCGGCGCGCTTGCCGGCGGCTTTGGTGGCGGCGAGGATGTCATCGATGGCTTTGACGACGATCGCGTCGGTCTGGTCGGCCTTGGGCTCGCGGCCCAGCGACAGGCCCAGATCGGTCGGGCCGATGAAGATGACGTCGAGGCCTTTCACCGCGGCAATGGCGTGGACGTTGGCGAGCGCCTTGGCGGATTCGACCTGGGCGATGGTGAGAAGCGTCTCGTTGGCCTTGGCGAGGTAATCGGGGCCGCCATACAGCATGGCGCGTTTGGGGCCGACGCTGCGCGTGCCGGCGGGGGCGTAGCGGCAGGCGGAGACGAAGCGCTCGCATTCCTCGGCGGTGTCGACATTGGGGCAGATGATGCCGTAGGCGCCGGCATCGAGCGCGCGCATGATGTCGCCCGGATCGTTCCACGGCACGCGGACCAGCGGCACCGCGTCGGTGGTCGAGATCGCGGTCAGCATGGCACACATCGCGGCGTAGTCGGCCTGGCCGTGCTGCAGGTCGATGGTCAGGCTGTCCCAGCCCTGGTGGCCGAGGATTTCGGTGGCGAGCGAGCCGGGCAGCGTCAGCCAGATGTTGGTGACGGCGCGGCCGGCGTTCCAGGCTTCGCGCAGGCGGTTGGGGCGCATGGAGTTCTCGCTTGATAGATTTGCGGTGGAGCGTATCGCAGGCTTTTGAACTTTGCGATGTGCTGTCTAAACGAATCCCACAAAAGCCAAACTCAATTGTCATCCCCGGCCGAATGCCGCGTAGCGGCATGAGGGGAAGGGGACCCAGGCGTGTTTTATGCCATGATGTTTAGAGACGACACGCAACTCGCGCCGCATCGGAGATTTCCCATGAACCGCATCGCTTTCGCTCTACTCGCCATGCTGCTGCCGGCGTCCGCTATGGCGACGCCGATGACGGTTTGCCGAATCAAGGCGAACATCACCGATACCGATCCCAAGGGCGCGAATGTGCGCGCCACGCCGGGCGGCAAGGTGATCGCGACCTTGACGAACAAGGCCGACTGGATCGAGGTGACGATCACCGGGCAGAGCGGCGACTGGTACGAGATCAGCAGCGCCTTGCAGGAAGACAGCGATGGGCCGCATGGCGATTACAATGTGTTTCGCGGCAAGGGATATGTGCACAAGAGCACGGTGGGCTTAAGCGGATTGATGGCAGGCGCGTCGATCTTTGCCGATCACGACGCGAAGAGCCGCGCCGTGGTGCCGCTCGCCGATGGCGACCAGGAGACGCAACTGCTCGGCTGCTGGCAGGATTTTTACAAGGTCCATATCCAGAAGGGTACGGGCTGGACCAAAACGGTCTGCCTCAACGAGCGCACGACCTGCGTTTGATGGGCTTGAGCGGCGTGCGCGGCGCGCCTAGCGTCGGCGTGTGGAAAATCTTTCGACCCATTGCGTGATCGCCGGCGGCGGACCGGCCGGGATGATGTGCGGCCTGCTGCTGGCGCGCGCCGGGGTGGATGTGTGGGTGCTGGAGAAGCACAAGGATTTCCTGCGCGATTTTCGCGGCGACACGGTGCATCCCTCGACGCTGCAGATCCTGGACGAGCTGGGACTGCTCGACAAATTCCTCGCGCAGCCGCACCAGGAAGTGCACGAGATCTCGGTCGAGATCGGCAAGCAGAGCTTCAAGGCCGCCGATATGTCGCGCCTGCCGACGCGGGCGAAGTTCGTCGCGCTGATGCCGCAATGGGATTTCCTCGATTTCCTGGCGCGCGAGGCGCGGCGCTATCCGACGTTCCATCTGGCGATGGAAAGCGAAGTCACCGAGCTATTGGCCAAGGGCAAGAAGATCGTCGGCGTGAAGGTGAAGACGCCGGAGGGCAGCGGCGACATGCTGGCGCGGCTGGTGATCGGCGCCGATGGGCGCGGCTCGGTGGTGCGCAAAAAAGCCGGATTGAAGGTCCGCGATTTCGGGGCGCCGTTCGATGTGCTGTGGCTGCGCCTGCCGGTGGCGGAGGGCGATCCGAAGCAGCCGGTCGGGCGCTTCGTCGGCGGCACGCTGTTCGTGATGCTGTATCGCGGCGATTACTGGCAGTGCGCGATGGTGATCCCCAAGGGCGGATTGGCGGCGCTGAAGGTCGAAGGGTTTTCCGCCTTCCAGGCGCGGTTGCGCAGCGCCGCCGGCTTCGCACGCGACCGGGTCGACACGCTGAAGAATTTCGACGATGTGAAACTGCTGACGGTGGTGGTGGACCGGTTGCTGCGCTGGGCGCGGCCGGGGATCTTGTGTATCGGCGACGCGGCGCATGCGATGTCGCCGGTCGGCGGGGTCGGGATCAATCTGGCGATCCAGGACGCGGTGGCGGCGGCGAACATCTTGAGCCCGATCCTGGCGCGGCGGACGCCGTCGCTGGAGGAGCTCAAGCGGGTACAGAAGCGGCGTGCGTTTCCGACCAAGGTCGTGCAGCGCTTCCAGGTGCTGGTGCAGGACGCGGTGCTGGCGCCGACGATCCGCTCGCAGATGACGCCGAAGCCGCCCTGGCCGCTTTATGTGCTGGATCGCTGGAAGTGGCTGCGGCAATGGCCGGCGCGGTTCATCGGCATCGGCGTGCGGCCGGAGCATGTGCGCAGCCGCGCGATCAGCCCAAACGATAGCGCGCCCACTTGATGCCGGCGTCGTCGACGCCCTGATCGTCGAGACCCGTCATGCGCTGCCAGCCGGTGGCTTCGTAGAACTGGACGGCGCGGCGGTTGGGGACGTCGAGCTTGAGCGTCAGCGGCGCGCCGACGACGCGGCGGACATGGGCGACCAGCGCACGGCCGACGCCCAGATGCTGCGCGTCGGGATCGACGTAGAGGCAATGGATGAAATGCTCCGGGCGGTAGATCGAGAGGATGCCGACCAGCGCCTCCCCCATCAGCGCGAGCCAGACCTCTTCGTCCTGCGCGAAGGTGCGGAAATCGGCGGCCTGGAAATGGCCGTCGGGGCGCCAGGTGAAGGCGGCGCTGCCGCTGCGGACGTAGAGCGCGGCGGCGTCGTCAATCTCCGCCGCGGTCCGCGCGGTGCGGATGACGAGGCTGAGGGTGGAGCAGATAGGGCGCGGCATGCGGGAAAGTTAGCGCATTTTGCCAAGCGGTTGAATTCATCATCACCTCCCCCTTGTGGGGAGGTGAAAGTGGACACCTACATCTGCATGGTCCAGCCCTCGACGCCCATCGCGGCCTGGCGGACGGCTTCGGTGAGCGTGGGGTGGGCGTGGCTGGTGCGGGCGATGTCTTCCGACGAGGCGCCGAACTCGATCGCCAGCGCGGCTTCGGCGATCAAATTGCCGGCTTCGGCGCCCAGGATATGCACGCCGAGGACGCGGTCGGTTTTCGCATCGGCGATGACTTTCGCAAAACCGTCGGTCGCGGCGATGGTCTTGGCGCGGGCGTTGGCGGTGAAGGGGAATTTGCCGATCTTGTAGGCGATGCCGGCGGCCTTGAGCTCTTCCTCGGTCTTGCCGACGCTGGCGACTTCGGGCGCGGTGTAGACCACGGCGGGAATCGCGTCGTAGTTCACATGGCCCGATTTGCCGGCGATGTTTTCGGCGCAGGCGACGGCTTCGTCTTCGGCCTTGTGCGCGAGCATCGGGCCCTCGCGGCAATCGCCGATGGCCCAGATGCCGGCGACGTTGCTGGCGTAACGGCTGTCGGTGACGACGCGGCCGCGCGCATCCAGCTTCACGCCGACGGCGTCGAGACCGAGAGCGTCGACGAAGGGGCGGCGGCCGATGGAGACCAGCATAATGTCGGTCTCGATGGTCTTGCGCTCGCCGCCGGCGGCGGGCTCGACGGTGACGGCGAGCGTGCCGCCGGTTTTCTCGACGCCGACGACCTTGGTCGAGAGCTGGAATTTCATGCCCTGTTTGGCGAGGATGCGCTGGAAGGCTTTGCCGATCTCGCCGTCGAGGCCAGGCGTGATGCGGTCGAGGAATTCGACGACCGTGACCTCGCTGCCGAGGCGGCGCCACACCGAGCCGAGCTCGAGCCCGATATAGCCGCCGCCGACGACCAGCAGGCGCTTCGGAACGGAGGTCAGAGACAACGCGCCGGTGGAGGAGACGATCTGCTTCTCGTCGATGGTGACGCCGGGGAGCATCGCGACCTCGGAGCCGGTGGCGATGACGATGTTCTTCGTCTCGAGCGTGCGGACGGCGCCATCCGGACCCTTCACCTCGACCTTGCCGGGGGCAGCGATGCGCGCCTCGCCGATAATGGCTTCGGATTTGTATTTCTTGAGCAGGAAATCGACGCCGCGCGTCAACTCGCCGACGACCTTGTCCTTGTGCGCCATCATCGCGGGCAGATCGAGGCTGATTTCGGCCTTGATGCCGAGCTTGGCGAAATCCGTGCGGGCTTCGTGGAAGCGCTCGCTGGCGTGCAACAGGGCCTTGGACGGGATGCAGCCGATGTTGAGGCAGGTGCCGCCGAACACGCCGCGCTTGTCGATGCAGGCGGTCTTCAGGCCCAATTGGCCGAGCCGGATCGCCGCATTGTAGCCGCCCGGGCCGCCGCCGATGACAATTGCATCGAATGAATCCGCCATGAATCGCTTTCCTGAATATCGAGGAAACGCGTTATGCGCCCGGCGGCGGCTCCAGACAATTGCGCGATGCGCCGCGCGGACATGCAAAGACCGGCCCTTTCGGGCCGGTCCGTTGCTTGGATGGTGGTTCTAGTGCCGCTCGCCCTGATTTTGGTCGGGCTTCTTCGTCTGGCCGGCGGGACCGTTCTGGCCGCCCTGCGGCTGCGCGCGATCCCGCGCCTGCTGCGCCTGTTGTTCGTCCTGGCGATTGGTGCTTGTACCCTGGTCCAGGTTTTTCTTGGCGTCCTGGTTAGCCGTGGTCTTGTTGCCCATGATTGTCTCTCCAGAGTTTCTTGGGAAACGCGCCCGTTGGGCGCGTCCGTTTAGAGAACGGCTGGGATGCGCGGGCGTTTCACTTGTTCCGGGAGGAACTAGGCGGTCGCCGGTTCCGCGAGCGGATCGCGGAATTCGACGATCACCGTCGTTCCTTCGCCCGGTGCCGAATGCAACTGCGAGACGCCGCCGACCTGGGCCCCGAAGGTCTTGATCAGACGCGAGCCGATGCCGGTGCGCTGCGACGCTTCGTCGAAACCGACGCCGTTGTCGGCGATGCACAGCCGCAGCTTGCCGCCGTCGATCGGCACGAGCTCGACCTTGATGACGCCTTCGCGGCCCGGCGGGAAGGCGTATTTGAAGATGTTGGTGAGCGCCTCGGCGGCGAACAATGCCAGCGGCACGGCGACGTCGCCGGAGACCTCGCGTTGCGCCAGATTTTCCTCGACCCGCACCGGCATGGCCTCGGCCCGCATGCCTTCGGTGATCTGGTGCGCCAGTTCGTGGATCAGGCGGCCGAGCTCGATCGTGGTCTGGTCCTCGATCTCGTGCAGGATGCGATGCACCAGCGCCAAGGCATTGATGCGCACCTGCGACTGCATGAGGGCTTCGCGCGCGACGGGGTCCTTGAGCTGGCCGGCCTGCAGGCTGAGCAGGCTCATGACGATCTGCAGATTGTTCTTCACGCGGTGGTGAATCTCGCGGATCAGGAGCGATTTCTGGGTCAGCGCGTCGCGCAGCTTGCGGTCCCGGTCCTGCACGGATTCAGCCATCGCCGCCATGTCGGCGCCCAGCGAGCGAAATTCGCTCGGCGCGTCGGCGAGCTGCGGGCGGATGCTGTAATGGCCGGCGCGGTAAGCGGCCGAGATGCGGCGCAGATAGGCGATCCATTGCGTCACCTGGCGCTCGGTCGCGAACCAGATGCCGGCCCAGGCGAGGCCGATCATCAGGATCGGCATCAGGAAGTCGGCGCCGACATGCAGATAGGTGGGGCCGAACAGATGGCTCTCGCGCATGGCGAAGGCGACGTTGATGGCACCGCCGCGCAACGGCGCGGAGGCGTAAGTCCAGCTGTTGCCCTTGCGGTCATTGGCCGAGCGGAGGTTGTCTATGGTGGAATCGCCGGCCGAGCCGATCAGGGCCATCGCCACATTGGGATCGTTGGAGGCCAGGACGTTGTGATCGCGGTCGTAGACGAACACGACGGCGCCCGCGGGCAGGCCCTTGGCCTTCAGCAGAAAGTTGAGCCAGTGGACTTCCAGCGCCACGGAGACGACGCCGTCGAAATGCCCCTGCGCGTCGAATTGCGGCAGCATGCCGGAGATGACGGGGCGGTTGAGCACGACGCTCTGGATCTGGCCGCTGACGACAAATTGCCTCGAGACGCGTGCGTGCTGAAAGATCGGCAGCCCGGTGACGTCGCGTCCCTTGGCCCTTGGCAAAGCGGCGCAGACGACTTTGCCATCACGGTTCACACGCCCGATGTTGCTGAAATATTTTACGCCGACCAGCGCATCGCTGAGGAGCGTGTCGCACTCGACGGACATATGCCGAACCGCGGAGAGATTCGACAACGCGCGCGCGATCTGCTCGGCGGAAGCCAGCACGGTCTCTTCATCGCCGGCGGCGGCAATCGCCGATTGCGATAGCCGATCGTGCACGTCGGAAACGTCGATCCGCGCACGCTCGATTCCCTGCAGGACGCTGACCACGGCGATGGGAAGCAAGGCGACGGTAACCGCGATGAGAAGCGTGATCCGAAGCGGCCAACCACGTTCAGTCTTCGTCGGATCCCTTGCGTCTGCGGCGGGCAGCGTCGGGACCGTCCGGCGGCGCGAGGCGATCCAATTGCGCCATGATGTCACGAGCGGCCTCTCCTTCGGGCGGTCGATCGGATGCCGGCAACGCTTCGTCGCCGTCGAGGATGGCGATCAGCGCCTTGCGCGCGCGTGCCACCCTGCTCTTCACCGTGCCCACGGCACAATTACAAATTTCCGCGGCGTCTTCGTAGGAAAAACCGCCGGCACCGACAAGAATCAGCGCTTCACGCTGCTCGTCGGTCAAGGCGCGCAGCGCGCGCGCTGTGTCGGACAATTCCGCCGACCAACCCTGGTCCTGGCCGCCGCCGGGAATCTTTTCGGCCGCCTCCTGGTCCCATGGCGCCTGGCGCCAGGCGCGGCGGCGATCGGAATAGAACTGATTGCGCAGGATGGTGAACAGCCACGCCTTCAAATTCGTGCCGGCGAGGAACGAGTCGCGCGACTGCCAAGCCTTGACCAGCGCCTCCTGCGCCAGATCGTCGGCGCCCTCATGGCTGCCGCAAAGCGAGCGGGCGAAGGCACGCAGGAACGGGGTCAGCGCCAGCAGGTCCGTCTTGAAGTCGCCGGTATCCTGGGTCGGCTGGTGATGGTGCGGGTGCGCGGCGTGGGCGGTCATGACGACTTCTTCCCCTCGTCCTTGGCATCCATCTTTTTCAGAAGATCGAGGAATTCGTCCGGCACCGGCTCCTGCGCGACCCCGTCATAGATGCGGCGAAGTTCGCGGCCGATGACGCGCTGGCGGGCGCGGATCGCCCGTGCCTTTTCCCGGTTGGGGTTCTGTTCCTTGGACAAGTTCCTGTCCCGTTGTTGCGGCGCGCCTGACAAAGCCGTTCTCCTGCTGGGGCCAAAATCGAAGTAACTTCAGCCCCTTACAACGACTCCAACGCCCCTATGTTCCCTCACAAATAGCGAACGTTCTGCCCCCGGCAAAGGTTCCACAGGCGAGGGAACTTTAACGCGGGCAGAGGGTTTTCTCGTGGTAGTCATCACAGCCCTGTCGAAGGAGCCTGCCTTTCATGAGCATGTCCCAGACGCTCGCCCCGCATCTTCCGTATCTGCGCCGTTATGCCCGCGCCCTGTGCGGTTCCCAGTCCAGCGGCGATACCTATGTCCGCGCCGCCCTGTCCGCGCTTCTCGCGGGCGACCAGGCCCTCGTCGAAGGCGTGGCGCCGCGCGTCGGGCTCTATCGCGTCTTTCACGCCATCTGGGGCTCGGCCTCGGGCCGCATCGAAGAGAACACGGTGCGCAGCATCGACGCCAAGCCGACGCCGGAAGCGCGTCTCGACCAACTGGACGCCAACAAGCGCGCCGCGCTGCTGTTGACCGCGGTCGAAGCGTTCAGCCTGGAGGAAGCCGCCTTTATCCTGGACGAGACCGCCGAGGAGGTGGAGCGCGCCATCGTCGACGCGCAGCAGACGATCGACCGCAACCTCGCATCGCGCGTGCTGATCATCGAGGACGAGCCGATCATCGCGCTCGACCTGGAGAATCTCGTCACCGAGCTTGGTCACAAGGTCGTGGCGACGGCGGCGACCCGTGCCGAAGCCGTGGCCAAGGCGCATTCGGAGCGTCCGGGCCTGGTCCTCGCCGACATCAACCTGGGCGAAGGCGGATCGGGCATCGATGCCGTGGCGGAGATCCTCAACAGCTTCGACATTCCGGTGATCTTCATCACCGCCTATCCGGAGAAGCTGTTGACCGGCGAGCGGCCAGAGCCGACCTACCTGATCGCCAAGCCGTTCCTGCCGGAGACGGTGCAGGCCACGGTCGGCCAGGCGCTGTTCTTCCATTCGGCGGCGAAGAAGGCCGCTTAGGCGTTCACAATTGAAAGTTCCCTTGCCCGACGCTTTCGGGCATTGTGGGACGTTAACCCAAAGCAGCCACGGCTTTGGGCCACTCGGAGGATTATCCATGGCCAGCACTAGCCACGCCGCAACCGGCGACATCGACACCCGCCTGTCGACCCTGCGCACCGATCTGGACACGTTGCAAAAGGATTTGCGCGCCCTCGCCGGCGACGTCGGCGGTGCCGCAACGGCCCAGGCCAAGGACGCCTTGCGCAAGGCCGAAGCGGTGGCCGAGCGCGCCTACAAGCTGGCCGAGGAAGCCGCGGCGGAAGCCAGCCGGACCGCGTTTGAGACGGCCGAAGAGATCGAAGAATGGACGACCGAGAGCGCCGAATCGCTGCGCGAGACGGTGCGCGAGCAGCCTCTTATCTCTCTCGCCATCGCGGTCGGCGCCGGCGCCTTCCTGGCCCTGATCCTGAAACGCTGATCGCACATATGGTGGCGCGGATTGCAGCGGCGGCGGTGCTCGGGCTGATCGGCCTGTTGCTGATCGCTTTCGGCGTCGGTTATCTCGCTTTCGCGCTTGCCACGGCGCTGTCGCCGTCGCTCGGCATTGCCGGCGGCGCGGCGGTCACCGGCGGCATCTTCGTCGGTCCGGTTTTCCTGTGGGCAATTATCCTGCTCCTGCTGCGGCGGACGCCGCCGCCCAAGCCTGTGGCCGCGCCCGTGGGCGGGTTGTGGCTGACGCTTTTCGCCGCCATCGCCAAGGAAACGCCGTGGATCGCCATCATCGGCGCCGGACTGATGGGCGCCGCCGAAATGTTCCTGGCGCGCGGCCGGCGCAAGTAAGCGTTCGGAACCCGCCCCCCGCCCTCGCGTTTCCCTTCCAAGTGGAAAGGAAATTTCGCGATGCTTGGCTATGCGTTGATGTTTTTATTGCTGGCGCTTGTCGCCGGCTATCTGGGGTTCTTCGGTCTGGCGGGTCTTGCCGCGACCATCGCCAAGATCCTGCTGATCGTTTTCGTGATCCTGCTGATTGTCAGTGCCTTCTCTGGCGCGCTGCGCGGGAGGCCGCCGGTATGACGACGCTGCGTCTTGGCGACCAATTGCGCGAACACCCGGTGGAGAGCCTGCTCGCGGCCGGACTTTTGATTCTTTTATTGGTCGGCGCATCCGACGGCGCCGCGCAAAATCCGCAGCAGAATCAATCTGTTTCCGCTTGCCCGACGACGAACTGTGGACCCGCCCGGCCGGTCGGTTGAAAAAATTCAAAAAAATCGTTCAGCCCTGCAACCCATTTTGAGATGCCGAGTTATCTAACACGAGCGGACGTCCGATCCGGAACGCCCCAGCCCCTTCGACAGCCCGCATCGGGTGTCCGCTCATCTTCCTCCCCCTCGAAAAATAAGAGCGTTACGGCATTCTGCCGAACGGTTGGCCATGCCAGCCGTCGAGGCGGTAGATGACGTAGTGCGCGATCGGCACGCCGTGGCGCAACCGGTCGAAGCGCGACACTTCCCGCACCGAGGTAAAATGCGCCGCGAGCTCGGCATGCTTGTCCAGCCGCGGCTCGACGACATAGAGCAGCGGTTGCGACAGCAGGCGCGCGTCGGGCGCCGGAGCGTCGGGGTAGCGCTGCGGCTCGTTGGCCTGGATCACGGGCGGGTGGCTGGGAAGATAGAACGAAAACCAGGAGGTCGATTCGTAATCGGTCGTGACGATCGCGGCGGCGTGGGTGTCGCCGAGGCTCTTGCCGACCGTCTGCGCCACGCCGTCGAAGCCGATAGCGAGAAGCCGCGCCAGAGGATCGCTGCGGCCGAAGGGAACGACGCCCAGCAAAGCTTGCGCGTAGACCGCCAGCAGCAGGACCGCGGCGACGGGCGCCGCGATGCGGCGCGAGACGCGCCAGACGGGGGCAGTCCAGCCGCTCCAGTCCTGCAGCGACCAGGCCTGCGACGCGGCGATGGCCAGTGCGGGGTAGAGGAAGGACGGCCAATTGCCCTGGATGCGGTCGTGCAGCGAATGGATGAGGAAATAGAGCGCGGAGGGAAACACCAGGGCGGCGAGCAGGAAGGTGGTGCTGTCGCGGTCGCGGGTGGAAAATGCGAGCGACAGGGCGGCGAGCACGAAGATGAAGGGCGTGGCGAGCACGATCTGCGCGCCGAGGAATTCGAACAGGAAGCGCAGGGTGAAATGGCCGCCGGCGACGCGGCCGAACTGGAAGGCGAAAGTCATCCAGTCGTGCGAGGCGTTCCACAGCAGATTGGGCAGGAAGACGAGCAGCGCAGCCAAGCCGCCGGCCCACGGCCACACGGTGAACAGCCAGCGCCGCGCCTTGGGCGACAGCAGCAGCCAGACGGCGATGCCGGCGCCCAGGAAGAAGCCGGTGTATTTGCCGAGCAGGCTGAGCCCCACGGCGAGACCGGTCGCCAGCCACCATGCACCCTTGCCGCTCTCATCGAGCTTGGCGAGCGCATACAGCACGGCCGCCGCGGCGGCGACGGCCGGCGCGTCGGGCGTCGCGGCCAGGGTCTCGATGGAGATCATCAGCGTGAGGTTGAAATAGAGGCAGGCGCGGGCGCCGGATTCTTCGCTGCGCAGAAGGATGGCGCCGGCGCGCCAGACGAAGACGCTGGCGGCGAGGGACAACAGCAATGGGCCGAAACGCACGCCGAACGCGGCGGCGCCGAACAGCAGCGTGCCGAGGCGGATGACATAGGCAATCGCCGGCGGATGGTCGTAATAGCCGGCGGCGAGATGGCGCGACCACAGCCAGTAGTACGCCTCGTCGGCCGACAACGGCAGGAGCGCTGCGGCCACGAAACGCAAAACGGTCAGCGCGGCGATGGCGATAAGAAAACGCCGACTGTCGCGGGTCATCGCGTGCGCCACACGAACAGGCTCGACATCGCGTAGTTCCACAAGGCGCCCATCACGGCGCCGGCGGCGCCGTCGACCCACCACACCGGGTCCTCGGAATAGAGCCAGGAGGCGATGCCGACATTGGTCAGCGCGCCGATCGAGCAGAACAGGCAGAAGACGATGAAACCCCACAGCATCGACCAGCCCTTGAGGCGGCGGTCGCGGTAGGTGAGCTCGTTGTTGAGCACGAAATTGCTGCACAAGGCGACGAAGGTCGCGATCGCCTGCGCGATGGCGAAGGTCGGCGCGTGCGCCAGCAAAGCGATCCGCAATGCAATCAGGTGCACTCCGAGGCCGAGCGCGCCGACGAGCGCGAAAAAGATGAAGCGCGGCTCGACCAGGTCGCCGGTCAGCTTGGCGAACAGCAGGCCGAGGAATTCGATGCCGATCTGGATGTTGAACTTGCTCTCGCCCTGCTCGCGGTTGCGAAAGACGAAAGATTGCTCGGCGACGCGCAGGCTGGGGCCGGCGGTCGCGACGATGTCGAGCAGTATCTTGAAGCCCGCCGGCGAGAGGCGGTCGGCGATGGCGTCGAAGCGGTCGCGCCGCAGCATGAAGAAGCCGCTCATCGGATCGCTGAGCGGGACGGAGAGAACCTTGGCGGTGATCGCGGTCGCCAGGCTCGACAGCGTGCCGCGTGTCTTGTCGCTCAGGCCTTCGGCGCTGCCGCCCTCGACATAGCGGCTGGCGGCGACGAGATCGCAGGTGCCGGTGCGCAGCTTGGCGAGCATCGCGACGAGAACGGCTTCATCGTGCTGGAGATCGGCGTCCATGACCGCCACGAAAGGCGCGGCGGAGGACAGGATGCCTTCGATGCAGGCGCCGGCGAGACCACGGCGGCCGACGCGGCGCAGGCGATCG
>OLLQ01000653.1_pt1 | contig 16621 bp, 16 predicted proteins | sample 1604571 | NCBI WGS metagenome assembly OLLQ01 (sample SAMEA104055722, study PRJEB20765) | soil metagenome | isolation source: soil
GCGCCGCGCCGCCGGCGCCGAGCAGGACGGCAGGCTTGCCGCGCACGCAATCGGGCCCAAGCTCTTCGCGCAGTGAGGCGGCGAGGCCCGTAGCATCGGTGTTGCGGCCTTCGATGCGGCCATCCTCGTGGAAGATCAGCAGGTTCACCGCGCCGGCGGCGCGCGCCGCCAAATCGCAATCATGCGCCAGCGCGAAAGCAGCCTCTTTGTGCGGGATGGTGACGCTGCTGCCCTTGAAGCCCGCCTTCATCAGGCCGCGCACCACGATTGAGAAATCGTCCGGCCGGACGGCGAGCGGCACCAGCGCGCCGTCGATCCCCATCGCCTCCAGCCAGAAGCCGTGCAGGCGCGGCGAGAAGGCTTGGCCGACCGGCCAGCCCATGATGCCGGCGACCTTGGCGGCGCCTGTGAGACTCATGTCGCGATCACACCTAGCCGGCGCAGCTCCGCCAACAGCGGCAGAAGCGGCAATCCCTGGATGGCAAAGTAGTCGCCTTCGACGCTCTCGAAAAGCTGGGCGCCCAGGCCTTCCACCTTGTAACAGCCGACGCAGCCGAGAATCCCCTCGCCTTCTGTGGACAGATAGGCATCGAGGAACGCGTCGCTGAAATCGCGCATGTGCAAGATGGATTCTTCCGCATACGTCCAGAACACGCCGCCGCCCCGCGCCAATGCCAAGGCGCTCATCAGCCGGTGCGGCCTCCCGCGCAAGCGCAGCAAGAGGGCCCGCGCCGTGTCCAGATCGGCACATTTGCTCACAAGCTCGCCGTCGAACAGCAAGATCTGGTCGGCGCCGAGGACAAGCGCGTCGGGCCGCTGCTGCGAGACATGGAGCGCCTTGGCCTCCGCCAGTGTGCCGGCGATGTCGTCCTCGAACATACCGGCCCGGAGCAGGTCCTGTTTCAGTTCGTCTTCGTCGATATCGGCCGGTATCGCCGTGAACAGCACGCCCACGGCTCTCAGGATGCGCTGGCGCGACGCACTGCCCGAGGCGAGGATGAGGCTCACTTGTGCGCCTCCCGCCGCTCGGCGAGCAGGTTGATCACGGCGGCGGCGGTTTCCTCCACCGAGCGGCGCGAGACGTCGATCACCGGCCAATCATGCTGCTCGAACAGTTTGCGCGTGTTGGTGATCTCGGCCCGGACCTGCTCGAGATCGACATAGTCGGTATCGCGCTGTTCGCCCATGGTCGTCAGGCGATTGCGCCGCACCTGGACCAGCCGGTCGGGTGAGGCCCACAGGCCGACGATCAAGGGCCCTTTGACCGACAGCAATTGCGGCGGCAGGGGAATCCCCGGAACCAGCGGAACATTGGCGGCCCGCACACCACGGATCGAAAGATACACACAGGTCGGCGTCTTGGAGGTCCGGCTGGCGCCGACCAGCACGACCTCCGCGCCGCCGATCGTATCGAGCGCCTGGCCGTCATCATGCTGGATCGTGAAATTCAGCGCCTCGATACGCTGCAGATAGCGGTGATCGAGATCGTGCTGCGCGCCGGGGCGGTGGCTTTCCGCCGTGCCGAGGAACTGGCGCATCATCACGATCGGCCCCTCCATCACGTCGAGGCACGGCATGCTGAGCCGCGTGCAATGGGCGATGAGCTCGCGGCGCAATTCCTGATTGACCAGCGTGAAGAAGACCAGGCCAGGCCAGGACTGCAAATGTTCCACCACACGATCAAGCTGCTTGCTGCTGCGGATCAGGACGTAGGAATGTTCCTCGACGTCGTGGCCTTCGAACTGCGCCAACGCCGCCTTGAAGATCGCGTTCAGCGTCTCGCCGGTCGCGTCGGACACCAGATGCACGTGAAACGGTTTGCTCACAGAACGATGCCTTTTTCATCCACGCCGGCTGTTGGCGAACGGTCTCAGTCTAACATCGCGTCGACGTATGTGCGTAGCGGCCCAGCCATACAATCTTACACACCATGGAAATGCCCGCATGCATTCTAGGTGAATCCACGCAGAGGCTTTATACGCATGGCTTGAGCGCAACGGAATAAAATCACGCACCCTTTGGTCCACATCTCACAGGCCTTACATCATCTTCAGAATCTTAGAATCTAAGACTCTTGTAGTGAAGTAAGAGTCGTCGAAGGGCGTGCATAAAGCCGGTTCTCGGATAGCCGTCCCCGATGTGAGGCGCTAAGAAGCTCGGCATGAAGCTGGCGATCGTGCTGTTCAATCTTGGCGGGCCGGATTCGTTGGAAGCGGTCGAGCCGTTCCTGCGCAATCTGTTCGGCGATCCTGCGATTCTATCGGTGCCCGCGATTGTGCGCTGGCCGCTCGCGCGTTTCCTGGCACGGCGCCGTGCACCTGTGGCGCGCGAAATCTACGCCAAGCTCGGCGGCGGCTCGCCGATCGTGCCGCAGACGCAGGCCCAGGCGCGGGCTTTGGATAAGATGTTGGCGGAGCGCGGGATCGAGACGAAGAGCTTTATCGCGATGCGCTGCTGGCATCCGTTCAGCGACGGCGCCGCGACGGCGGTGAAGGCCTGGGGGCCGGACCATGTGGTGCTCCTGCCGCTCTATCCGCAGTTCTCGACCACGACGAGTGCGTCATCGTTCAAGGACTGGGATCGCGCGGCGAAGAAGGTTGGGCTCACGGCGCCGGCGACGCGGGTCTGCTGCTATCCGGATCATCCCGATTTCATCGCGGCATCGGCGGCGCTTATCCACGAAACGCTCAAAGCCAAAAAGCCCGGTGTTGATTATCGTCTGCTACTGTCGGCGCACGGCCTGCCGAAACGGACCATCGCGAAGGGTGATCCCTATCAGTGGCAGGTCGAGCGCACCGCCGCGGCGCTTGCGGGCGCTTTGGGGATCGAGGGATTGGATTGGACGGTCTGCTATCAAAGCCGCGTCGGACCGCTGGAATGGATCGGGCCGGCGACGGATGTGGAAATCCGCCGTGCCGGGGCGGACGGCAAAGGCGTGATCGTGGCGCCGATCGCGTTCGTCTCGGAGCATTCGGAAACGCTGGTCGAGCTCGATATCGAATATGCGCATCTGGCAAGGACGGTCGGGGTGCCGGATTATTTGCGCGTGCCGGCGGTGGGCGCCCATCCTGATTTCATCGCTGCATTGGCCGATCTGGTGATGCGCGCCTCAGGCAGCGCGGTTACGATCAGCAGTGCTGGCGGTCGGCTATGCCCCGGCGGTTTCGGCGCCTGTCCCTGCGGAGCGAACTGACATGCTGATGTTCCTGTCCGACCATATCGACTGGATCAAGGCGTTCCACGTCATCGCGGTGATCGCCTGGATGGCGGGAATGCTCTATCTGCCGCGGCTGTTCGTCTATCACAGCGAGCAGCCGGTCGGCTCGGCGACCTCCGAGCTGCTGAAAGTGTGGGAACGGAACCTGCTGCGCCGGATCGTCACCCCGGCGATGATCGCGGTGTGGGTGTTCGGCCTGACGCTGGCTTACGTAACGCACGCTTACGAAGACACCTGGATGCGGTTGAAATTCGTTCTTGTGCTGGCGATGAGCGGCTTGCACGGCTTCTTCGCCGCCAGCGTAAGGCGCTTTGCAAACGATGCGAACACCCGCCCCACCCGCTTCTGGCGCCTCATCAACGAGGTGCCGTTCGTGCTGGTGATCGGGATTGTCATCCTGGTCGTGGTTAAGCCGTTTGAATAAAGTTTCACGACGGCAGGCTTGACGGACGTTTGCAACATCCCCAAATCACCGGTATAAGACGTTCGTTCCCCTTGGCCCGCATCGGCGCCCGCGAGTTCTGCGCGGTGCCGGACCCGGTAATGACCGGCGCGGGCCGGCAAACTCCGACAATAACCTGGCTTGCGGCACATTGTGCGCCTACGGCCAGCCGGACGCCTCTCCCCCCAATGTTTCCCAGGTGCCATCCCCAATGACAGTACAAGACGGCCTGAAAGCCATGAAGCTCCAGGACCTCAAGAACAAAAAGCCCGCCGATCTGCTCGCCTTTGCCGAGGAGCTCGAGATCGAGAACGCCTCGTCCATGCGCAAGCAGGACATGCTGTTCGCGATCCTCAAGGAACTCGCAGAACGCAACGTCGAGATCATGGGCCAGGGCGTCGTCGAGACGCTGCAGGACGGCTTCGGCTTCCTGCGCTCGCCGGAATCCAACTACCTTGCCGGGCCGGACGACATTTATGTCAGCCCGTCGCAGATCCGCCGCTTCGGCTTGCGCACCGGCGACACCGTCGAAGGCCCGATCCGTGGGCCGAAGGACGGCGAACGCTATTTCGCGCTGCTCAAGGTCACGACGATCAATTTCGAGGATCCCGAGCAGATCAAGCACAAGGTTCATTTCGACAATTTGACGCCGCTTTACCCCACGCGGTGGCTGAACATGGAGCTCAACGATCCGACCAACAAGGATAAGACCGGCCGCGTCATCGACATCGTGGCGCCGCAGGGCATGGGCCAGCGCGCCCTCATCACGGCCCAGCCGCGCACCGGCAAGACGGTCATCCTGCAGAACATCGCGCGCGCCATCAGCGCCAACCATCCCGAATGCTTCCTGATCGTGCTCCTGATCGACGAGCGGCCCGAGGAAGTGACCGACATGCAGCGCTCGGTGAAGGGCGAGGTCATCTCCTCGACCTTCGACGAGCCCGCGACGCGCCACGTCCAGGTCGCCGAAATGGTGATCGAGAAGGCCAAGCGCCTGGTCGAGCACAAGCGCGACGTCGTGATCCTGCTGGATTCGATCACCCGCCTCGGCCGCGCCTACAACACCGTCGTGCCGAGCTCCGGCAAGGTGCTGACCGGCGGCGTCGATGCCAATGCGTTGCAGCGGCCCAAGCGCTTCTTCGGCGCGGCGCGCAACATCGAGGAAGGCGGCTCGCTGACCATCATCGCCACCGCGCTGATCGACACCGGCAGCCGCATGGACGAAGTCATCTTCGAAGAGTTCAAGGGCACGGGCAATTCCGAAATCATCCTGGACCGCAAGGTGGCCGACAAGCGCATCTATCCGGCGATCGACATCCTCAAATCCGGCACGCGCAAGGACGAGCTGCTGCTCGACAAGAGCACGCTGGCCAAGACCTATGTCCTGCGCCGCATCCTGTCGCCGATGGGCACGATCGACGCGATCGAGTTCCTGCTCGACAAGCTGCGCCAGGCCAAGAACAACGCCGACTTCTTCGACAGCATGAACACCTGAAGGTTCGCGGGGCGCGACTGTGAAGCTCGTTCTGCTGCACAGTCCGCTCACCAGCCCGGCCACCTGGGCCGCACTGGCGCCCGTGCTGCGCGGCAGGGGACATAGCGTGGTCGTGCCGGATTTGACGCCGGCAATGCGCGGCAACGCCCCCTTTTATCCAAAGCTCGTGGCGAGGGTTGCGGCCGACGACGCGATCCTCGTCGCACATAGCGGCGCCGGCGCGCTCGTTCCAGCCATCGCCGAAAATTCGAACCTGCGCGGCGCCATCTTCCTCGACGCCTTGCTGCCGCATCCCGGCCGAAGCTGGTTCCAGACCGCATCGCCGCGCCTGTCGGCGCATTTGCGCGGGTTGGCGAAGGACGGGCGCTTGCCGGCGTGGGATCGCTGGTGGCCGACGGGCGCGATGGAGGCCCTTCTGCCTCAAGCCGCACAGCGCGACGCGTTCAGCCGTGAGCTCAGGGCCGTGCCCGTCGCTTATCTTGACGAGCCCGCGCCCGACGCTATGCCCGGGATTCCATGCGCCTATCTGCAATTGAGCGAAGGCTACACGCCCGAAGCCGATCAGGCGGAAGCGGACGGTTGGGCCGTCGCGCGGCTGTCGCTGCATCATCTGGCAATGCTGATAAATACGGTCGTGGTCGCCGATGGCATTGAAGGCCTCGCTGCCGCTTTGTAGCCGTGTGCCGCAAATCCGCCGGGTTCGAGACACAGGCTATGATCGCGGCGCACCGCGGGAGGGCCAATGCGTGTTCTGTTTCTCGCGCTGCTGAGCATTATTTTCTGTGCCGATGCGGCGCAGGCCGCGATGCTGCTCGATCGTCCTACGCGCGATGCTGTCGAAGGACGCTGGGTCGTCGTGGACAAGCCCGTCGCCCGGCCCTGCAATCTGAGCGATGAGAATTCCGCCAGCGTGGAAGCCTACCAGATCGAGTTCAGCCGCTCCGGCGGTTCGTTTCGCATCGCCGATGATGTCGATGCCGACTGGCGCGGCGTGATCAGCGATGCGCGGATGACCGGGAATGCCATCGCCCTGACGTTGACCGATACGGACGGGACCCCTTTCAAGGGTATCCGCTTCGTGAGGATCGGTAAGGACCGCATGCGCTGGAAGGAAGTCTTCGCGCGCACAAGCACGCTGCTGCCTTCGGCGGGGTTTGCGTATCGCTGCGGCAAACCACGGCGCGGTGTGACCGCCGGACTGGACGCGGATGCACTGCAGTTCGTGTCGGGGATGCCGGCGGGGAATGTCTATTTCGTGCCGAGCCACGGTGGCGACGATGCCGGTCTTTGCAAGACGGGTTACGCGGCAGCGACCCGATTCGACCTGATCGGGCCCGTGTTCTTTTTTGCCGAGCGTTATGACGCCGCGGATGACTGGTTCACGGTTCGAAAAGCGACAGGGGATGCGGGGCGCGTGACGCTCTCGCTTCAATCGCGATCGGCCGAGCGCAGCAGCATCGACATTGTGCGCCGCGATGCCGCGCATGCCGAGATACCGGCCTGGGGCGGACGCTATCGGCGCTGCACGGGATGACCCCGTTCAAATCGCCTGCGCGAAGTTGAAGACTCCCGCCGGGTCGACATGGGTCTTGATGTCGTGAAGCTTGCCGTAATTCTTGCCGTAATAGGCGTTGCGCCAGTCGACGAGCGAAGGATCGGGAAAGTTCTGGTACGCCATCTTGTCCGTCGCCGGCAGCATCGCCTGGTAGAGCTGGTTCTGCCAGTCATGCGCGCCGCGCAGCAACGGCTCGTTGCCGTTGGTCGCAGCGTTCCAGTACAGGCCGACCACCATCAGCCAGTGGTTGCTGCGATGCACGAAGGCTGTGGCCTCCGCAGACACCGTGTTGATCTGGCCGCCGGTCTGGAAGAAGCGCAGGTCGCAATTGCCGCCGGTGTTGGGGGCACGGCGCAGATGCTCGAACCCCTGCGCCAGGAAATTCGCTGGAAACTGGTCGGGGATGTAGCCGGAGCGCTCCTGGTAATAGGTCGGGTCGGGATCCTCATGCAGGAAAATCTGCGCGTCCCAATAGTCGATCTGGTCCTGGATCTTCTTTTCGTGCGGCGTCGCCAGGCTCAGGGCCGGCGACAGGATTTCGTGCAGCTCGGCGCTGCTGCCGCGCAATTGTCCGAGCAGGTCGATATCGACCCGGCCGGACACGGCGCGAAACGAGACGCGCGAACCCAAAGTCTCCGGCGCGGTATGGAGCGACTGCATCAGCGCCTCGCCGAGTTCGACCGTCGCGTCCTGCCAGACGATCTGGAACACGGTGACGGGGTCTGCCGGGATCGTCTTCATCGTGAAGCTGGTGTTGATGCCGAAATTGCCGCCGCCGCCGCCGCGGCAGGCCCAGTACAAATCGTCGCCGGACTTCACGCCGCGCTTCAGCGTGCCGTCCGCGAGCACGATGTCGGTCGCCGTGACCGCGTCGCAGGCCAGCCCATTGCGCCGCATGTTGAAGCCGATGCCGCCGCCGAGCAGGAACGCCGCCGCACCCACCGTCGGGCAGCGGCCATGCGTGATCGTCCGTTTGGCCGCCTTCAAGGCGGTGTAGACGTCGCTGTTGAGCGCCCCGCCCTGGATCGTCACTTCTTGCGTCGCCGGATCGTAGTGCGTGCCCGCCATGGCCCGCACATCGATCATCAGACCGGTGGTCGTGGAGAAGCCGGCATAGGAATGGCCGCCGGCGCGGGTGATCAGCTTCACGCCGTTCTCGCGGCACCAGTGTATGGCGATAGCGACGTCCTGCGCGTCGAAGCATTGCGCGATGCCGGCCGGCAGGATCCCGGCATAACGCAGATTGTCCGGCCGCGCCGTCTTGGCGTAGGTCGAGTCGGACGGGCGCAGCACGCCGCCGCGCATCTGCATTGCCAGTTGTTTCCATGCGGTATCGGAGATCGCGGGTGACGGCGCGGGCGAGACCACCCGCAAGGCGGGGCGCGGTGCGGCGTAAGCCAAACTGCTCGTCGCCGCAGCGGCCGCGGCCGAAGACAACAGGAAACGCCGCCGGTCGAGTTGTGCCTGCATGTCCCCTGCCCCGGCGAATTGCGGTGCAAGGATGCGTGATTCGCTTTGCGGTTGTATAGGTGGCCCAATCGCGTTGGCGCTGCCGGTTGGCTATATGTTGGCGGAACTCACAAAGGATTTGCCATGCGTTCGCTTGCCCTCGCCGCTTCGGCGCTCCTGCTCTCCGCCGCAGCCGTGTCGGCGGCGCCCATCACCGGTGCGGCGCGGGACGCATTGGCCGGCGAATGGCGCGCCAACCCGGAAGGCACCGCCAGTGCCTGCGGCGCCGGCGCCCAAGACGGCGCGGTGAATTTCACCCTCGAATTCGCGCTGACCGGCGGGCGCATCCACATCGACGACAACACCGAGATGGCGGAAAGCCAGCCCGTGACGATGGTCGACGACGGCAGGGACGCGCTGACCTTGAAGCTGAAGGACGGCAAATGGACGTTCAAGCACGCCGCGGGCGGCGCCCTGGTCGCCGGCGCGCCGCCGGTGCCGTTCGGCACGCTGAAAGGCCTCACCTTCCGGCACTGCGTGCCGGCGGCGGACCGCAGCGCCATTCACCTGACGCCGGCGCAGGCGCGCGGGATATCGAGCGGCATGCCGGGCGGGCCGATCCTGATCGACTCGCGTTCGCCCAAGGGCTGCAAGGCGACGCTGTATCAGTACCTCGATTTCGACGTCGTCGGACCGACGGGTTTCGTGCTGCATCGCTGGAACAGCGCGGCGGTGGGCGAGAAGCTCGCCGATGGCGGCAAGCTGAGCTTCAAGACCGACGAGATCACCGATTTCGCCATCGAACAGGCCGATGCGATCCCGGGCGGCTACCGCTTCAAGGTCACCGAGCAGATCCCGCCGAACGGCAGCCGCGGCGACACCACGACGATCACCGTGAACCTCAAGGGCCAGACCGCGACCGTTCCCGAATGGAAGCGCAGCTATGCCGTCTGCACGGCCTACACGCCCTGAACGCAAAAGGCCGCGGCGAGATCGTCGCCGCGGCCTTGTCCTGAAACAATCTTGCAGCGCTAGTGGGCGTGCTCGTGCGCGTCCTCGTGCACTTCATGCTCCTCGATCTCGTCGTTCTCGGCGCCCTTTTCGCCGAGATAATCCATCGTCGCCAGGACGATGCCGGAGACCAGGAAGACGCCGTGCAGCATGATCATCCATTCCAGATTGGCCTTGTCCTCCGACTCGATGGAGATGAAGGCGTGCAGCAAATGGATAACGGAGATCGCGATGATCGACGCGATCAGCTTCAGCTTCATGTTGGAGAAATCGACCTTGCCCATCCACACCGGCTTGTCCGGGTTGCCTTCGAGGTCGAGCTTGGAGACGAAGTTCTCGTAACCGGCGAACACCACCATCAGCGTCAGATTGCCGGCCAGCGACATGTCGATCAGCGTCAGCAGCCACAGGACGACCGCGTTTTCCTCCAGGTCGAAGGACATGACCTTGGTGGTCTCCTCCACCACTTCCTTGCCGAAGGTGATCAGCAACACGAGCAGCGCGATGATCAGGCCGACATAGAACGGCGCCATCAGCCAGCGGCTGCGGAACAGCGTCTGTTCAAAGATTTCTTCGAAGCTTTTGCCACCCATGGTGGTCCCCCTTCACGGTGATTCGGCAGGCGCCAGTTAACGGCACAACGAAGCGGGTTTGAAGCGGCAAACCACCTGATCGGCGCCCGAAAGGCCCGTTGACGCTAAACGGACGCAGGCGGACACTGGCCCCGGCATTATCGAAGGACAGTTCCATGACCGAGCATCCCGGCGACCGCGCCCAATTCAAGACCATGGCCGACAGCACCCAGGACGACTGGATGAAGATCGCGGCCGCCTCGGTGGCGTTCAACCGCGATTTGCCCAACCGGGTGCTGGCGCATCTGAAGATGCTGGCCGGCGATTGCGGCGGCTTCGCCGTCGACCGGCTGGAACACTCGCTGCAGGCCGCGACCTTGGCCCATCGCGACGGGATGGACGAGGAATACGTGGTCTGCGCCCTGATCCACGACATCGGCGACATCCTGGCCTCGACCAGCCATGCCGAGCTCGGCGCCACGATCATGCGGCCCTACGTGTCGGAGGCCAATCACTGGATGATGGCGCATCACGGCATCTTCCAGGGCTATTACTTCTTCCACTATCTCGGCCTCGACCGGGACATGCGCGACCAGTTCCGCGGTCATCCCCATTTCGAGTACACGGCGCGGTTCTGCGCCCGCCACGACCAGAACGCGTTCGACCCCGCCTACGACACGATGCCGCTCGAGGCGTTCGAGCCGATGGTCCAGCGCGTCATGGCGCGCCCGAAGAACACGATCTACATGCGGCAGAACCAGAAGACGGCGGCGGAGTAGCGCCGCTTACGGGATCAGCACCGTCGCGCCGGTCGTCTCGCGGCTGTGCAGCGCCTCATGCGCCTTGCGGGCATCGGCCAAAGCGAAGCGCTGGTTGACGGTGATCTTCACCGCGCCGGATGCGATCACCGCGAACAGGTCGTCGGCGGTCTCCTGCAATTCCTGCGTATTGCGTGTGTAGCTGGCCAGCGTCGGGCGCGTCACATAGAGCGAGCCCTTGGCGCTCAAGATGCCCGGCTCGAACGCCGGCACCGCGCCGGAGGAATTGCCGAAGCTCACCAGCATGCCGCGCACCGCAAGACTGTCGAGGGAGCCGGCGAACGTATCCTTGCCGATGGAGTCGTAAACCACCGGCACGCCGACGCCGCCGGTCAGTGCGCGCACCTGTTTGGGCCAGTCGGCATCGCGCGAGTTCAGCACATGGGCATAGCCATTGGCCTTGGCGAGATCCGCCTTGTCGCCATGGCCGACGGTGCCGATGACAGTGGCACCCAAATGCTTGGCCCACTGACCCCCGATCAGTCCGACGCCGCCCGCGGCCGAGTGGAACACGATCGTCTGGCCGGCCTGCACCGCGAAGGTGCGCTTGAGGAGGTATTGCGCCGTCATGCCCTTGAGCATTGCCGCCGCCGCGGTCTCGTCGCTGACGCCGGCCGGAATCTTCACCAGCTTGTCGGCGGGGATATTGTTGGCTTGCGAATAGGCGCCCATCGCGCCCGCATAGGCGACGCGGTCGCCGGTCTTCAGCATGGTGACGCCATCCCCGAGCGCTTCCACCACGCCCGCTGCTTCGCTGCCCAGGCCGGACGGCAGCGGCAGCTTGTAGAGGCCGGAACGATGATAGGTGTCGATGAAGTTCACCCCGATGACGGTGTGCCTGACCCGCACCTGGCCGGGCCCGGGCGGGGGCAGGTCGACATCGACATATTCCAGGACCTCGGGTCCGCCGGTCTGGCTGAAACGGATGGCTTTCATGACGTGTCCATATTTCGTGGGTTGGTCGGCGAAAACCGCGAGCGCTTGATCATTGTTTTTCAAAAATGACCGGCGCGGGCGTCCAATCCCTGGACAGTAACCGTCACCTCCCCGGCCGCAAAACGGATTCCAGCGCGTCGTATTGCGGCTTGCGGAAGGCGCTGACGATCCCCGTCTTATAGCCGAATTCGAGCAATTGATCGGACGCCGGCGAGAATTGCGGCCACGCCTGACCGTCGCAGGCCGGCGTGCCGCTCTTGGCGAAGGCGATCCAGCAGGAGTGGACCAGATGCTCCATCGCGCGGTCTTCCTCCGTCAGGGCGATGCCGAAGCGCGACGCCAGCGCCGAGCCGGTCGAGAAGACATACGGAATCTCGGAGCCATGGCGCGCGCCGGGCATGCGGGCGCGCTGCATCGAAGCGACATAGGAGAAATGATACAGCCAGGACGGCGCCCCGCCCGAAGCTTTGGCCGCGATCCAATGCGCCGGCGCGCCCATGACGGAATCGGTGAACACGGCCGCGGCGAGGGTGTCGTCGGAGGCGGCGTCGCTGACGTAGAGCGCGCGGGCGCCTTGCGGCAATCGTCCGATGATGCGGTCCGGCGGGATGTGGAACGACTGCATCAGCGAGGCTTCGTAATTGTTCGAGCCGATCACCAGCGGCACGTCGATGGCGCTGCCCGACGCGAAGGCCTGGGCCGGCGTCGAGGTCACGAGGCGTCCGTCGACGAACGGTCCGAAGCCGAGATTGGCGGGCATGTCGAGCGTCTTGTCGACCGGAATGTTGCGCAATTGTTCGAGCGTCGCGTTGGCGAAGCCGGCCTTGGCGGCGAAGTCGGCGCCTTCGGTTTCCTTCTGCGCCAGCGTCACCGGCGCGTTCCAGCCGCCGCCGGATTCGACGATCGCCTTGGCGAACAGGCCGTTGGCCGATGGCGTCGCCAGCAGATAGAGGATACTGGAGCCGCCGGCCGATTCGCCGAACACAGTGACGTTGTCCGGATCGCCGCCGAACGCGGCGATGTTGCGCTTGACCCACTGCAGGGCCGCGATCTGGTCCATCTGCCCGTAATTGCCGAGCGGCGCGGCCGCGCCCGCCGCCTTGGTCAGCGCCGGATGCGCGAAATAGCCGAGCAGGCCGAGGCGGTAATTGATCGACACCAGGATGACGCCTTCGCCGGCGAATTTGGCGCCGTCATAGATCGCGCCCGCGCCCGAGCCGAAGCGGTGCGCGCCGCCATGGATCCACACCATTACCGGCGCCTTGTGCGCGGCATGCGGTGCGAAGACGTTGAGGAACAGGCAGTCCTCGCTCTGCTTCAGGTCGCCGCCCTGCGCCATGGCCATCTCGGGCCGCGACGGCTGCGGGCAGATCGCGCCGAACTGCGTCGCATCGCGCGGGCCCGTCCAGCCGGCCGGCGCCGCCGCCGGCATCCAGCGCAACGCTCCGACCGGCGGCGCGGCATAGGGAATGCCCTTGTAGACATCGACGCCGCCGTCGCTGGTTCCGGAGAGGGTGCCGCTATCGATGGTGACGGTGGCGGCGAGGGCTGAAACGGGAAGCAGGAGGGCGATGGCGAGCGCGCCTATGATGGAACGAAGCATGTGAATCTCCCGCTTGTGGAAGGTTCAACGGACGACCGACGAGATTCGGTCTCGATGATCCTCCCCCGTTGTTACGGGGGAGCACCAAGATTTCTTCAGCTCAAATGCTGGCGGAAGAAGGTCGAGGTCCGGCCATTCGCGAGGTCGGCGCAGGCCTTGTCGTAATGTGCTCCGCCGGGGCGGGCGAAAGCGTGGTCCATCTCGGGGTAGGTGTGCACCGTCACCAGTGCGTTGCCCTTCAGGCCCTCGACGATTTTCTTCTGCGCCTCCGGCGGCACAAACTCGTCCTTGGCGGCGATGTGGAGCATCAGGGGCTTCCTGATCTTCGCAGCCTCGCCGAGCTTGTCCTGGATGTTCACGCCGTAATAGCCGACGCAGGCGTCCGCATCGGTCCGCGCCGCGGTGAGATACGCCAGCAGCCCGCCGAGGCAATAGCCTACCGCGCCGACCTTGCCGGTGCAGCCGTTCACGCTGTGGCGCAGGTAGTTGATGCTGTTCTGGATGTCCTTGACGCCCGCGTCCTGGTCGAAGCGGCCCATCAGGTCGAAGGCGCGCGTCCATTCCGCGTCGGTGTGGTCGGTGAGCTGTACGCCGGGCTCGAGCCGCCAGAACAGGTCCGGACACAGCGCGAAATAGCCGCGCGCCGCGAACTCGTCGGCGACCGTGCGCATCACGGCGTTGACGCCGAAGATCTCCTGGATGACGACGACGCCCGGCCCGCGCCCGCTCGCCGGCGAGGCGAGATAGGCGCCGAACTCGCCGTCCGGGCTGCTCTTGATCCTGACGTCCTGGCCGCTCATCCCGCGTCTCCCCGTTTTGCGGGGAGGTTAGCGGGGAAGAGGGGAACAATCACCTCCCCTTTGGGGGAGGTCGGAGAGCGAAGCGATCCGGGTGGGGGCCGCTCTAGCCGGCGGCACCATCCCCCACCCGGAATTCATTTCGCTGCGCTCATGAATTTCGACCTCCCCCGAAGGGGGAGGTGAAATAAACTACTGCGGCTTGCTGCCCGGCTGCGGACGCTGCGGCGGCAGCTGCAGCATCTGCGACAACGCCACCGGATTGACGATCGGCGCCGAGCACTGGCCGCGCTGGCAGATATAGGCCGTCGGCTGGCCGTTCTGCATGCCCTTGCCGTGCATCGCGTGGGTCTCGGGCCAGGTCTCGTCCGGCGACACCACGCTCAGCAGCTTGTTGGGCAGCGCGCGGCCGAGGATGGCGGCCGTGAGCTCATGCGTCTTGGCATGGTTGAGCGGACCGACCACGACCAGGTGCAAGGCGCTCATCGCGAATTCGAGGCCGGCGAAGTAGGAGCCCATCGAGACGAAGACGCGCTGCGCCTCGCCTGCGAAGCCGCCGATGATGGCGTTGAGGCGTTCCAGATGTTCGTTCTCGCCGCTCAGCATCATCAGGCGCGCGATGACCTGGATCATCATGCTGTTGGCGGCCGGGGTCGGCTGGTCGAACAAAGGACGTGTACGGACGATCAGCGCATCGACTTCGCCGGCATTGGTGCAATAGCCGCCGGCCTCGCCGTCCCAGTAATGCTCGTTGAGCGTGCGCGTCCAGCGCTTGGCGTAGTCGAGATAGCGCTTTTCGCCCACCGCTTCGTACAGCGCCAGCGCGGCGCGGGCCATGTGGGCATAGTCGTCGGCGAAGCCCAGCTTGCTGCGGTTGCCGGCGATCCAGGAATGATAGAGACGGTCGCCGTCGCCCAGCGCCTTGACGACGAAGTCGAAGGCCTCGATCGCCGCGGTGGTCCAGTCGGCGCGGTTGAACGCGGCGCCGGCATTGGCGAGCGCGGTGATCGTCAGGCCGTTCCAGTCGGCCAGCACCTTGTCGTCGCGCTGCGGCGCCACGCGGTCCTGGCGGGCGCGCAGCAGGATCGAACGCTGCCTGGCGAGCAGGGCCTCATCGGCCTCGGACTGCGGGAACGGCGCGGGCGAGCCCAGGCGCTGCAGGATGTTGCGCCCGTTGCCCATATTGCCTTCGCGGCTGACGTTGTAGACCGCCTTGAACTTGGCGACGAAGGTGCCCATCAGCGCGGCGTCGATCTCCGCCTCGGTCCAGGTGTAGTACCGGCCCTCTTCGCCTTCGGAATCCGAGTCGATGCTGGCCGCGAAGCCGGCGCCGTTGCGCATCTCGCGCAGCAGGAAGTCGACGGTCTCGGCGACGCGGGTCTCGCACAGCTTGTTGCGGTTGAACTGCCACACGCTGGTCAGCAGGTCGACGATCTGGGCGTTGTCGCACAGCGTCTTCTCCCAATGCGGCACCAGCCAGCGCTCGTCGACGCAATAGCGCGAGAAGCCGCCGCCGATATGATCCTGCAGGCCGCCGAGCAGCATGTTGTCCAGCGCCGCCGAGGTCAGCTGCATGAACTGGCCCATGCCGTTGCGCAGATAGGCGCGCCACAAGACGTCGGTCAGCGTCACCGAGGGGAATTTCATCGCGCCGCCCAGGCCGCCGAAGAAGATGTCGAAACGCTGGCCGATGCGCAGCGCGGCGCTGTCGAGCGTGCCGGCGTCGATCGGTCCGCGCATGTCGCGGCGCCACAGCGTGTTCAGGCCATTCATGAGGTTGACCGCAGTGGTCTCGATCTCGGCCTGCTGCTCGCGCCAGCTGCGCATCACATTGCTCAGCATGGTGTGGAACGGCGGCGCCTGGCCGGCGCGCTCTTCCTTCGGGAAATAGGTGCCGGCGACGAAAGGCGTGCCCTGCGCGGTGAGGAACATGGAGAGCGGCCAGCCGCCCGAATGGCCCATGAGATTGGCGGCCGACTGGTACAGCGCGTCGACGTCGGGACGTTCCTCGCGGTCGACCTTGATGCAGATGAAGTTCTCGTTGAGCTGCGCCCCGATGGCGGGATCGGCAAAGCTCTCCTGCGCCATGACATGGCACCAATGGCAGGCGGTGTAGCCGATCGACAGCAGGATGGGCTTGTTCTGCGCCTTGGCGGCGTCGAACGCGTCCGGACCCCAGGGGTACCAGTCGATCGGGTTGTCCTTGTGGAGCTGCAGATAGGGGCTGGTTTCGGTGCCGAGGCGGTTCATCGTTGCGTTTTTCCGTGAAGCTCGCGGGTCCGCTCGTCGGAGCGGCCCGGCGTTGCATTGGGCGGCTGGATCGGGGGAAGCTTCTAGCGGGCGTGGGCGCGGCTCACAAGCGCCCGCCGGAACAAGGGTAGCGCGATGAAGATGAACATTGAGATCGACATGACGCCCGAGGAAGCGCGCAAGTTCCTGGGGTTGCCGGACGTCACCAAGCTGCAGGACAAGATGATGGCCGAGCTGGAAAAGCGCATGAAGGCGGCGGTCGACGTCAACGATCCGGAGGCGATGATGCGGGCCTGGATGCCGCTGGGCGGCCAGGGCTTCGAGCAGTTCTCCAAATTCCTGTTCGACAGCGCGCGGCGCGCCACCGGCGGCACCGCAGCGCGCAAAGATGCCGATAAGCCTGCAAAATAAGCCTTTCCCATGCGCGACACGATCTTCGCATTGTCCTCGGCGCCGGGGCGCGCCGGCGTGGCGGT
>OLLQ01000669.1_pt1 | contig 16490 bp, 17 predicted proteins | sample 1604571 | NCBI WGS metagenome assembly OLLQ01 (sample SAMEA104055722, study PRJEB20765) | soil metagenome | isolation source: soil
CATCAATTCCCACTGATGGCGTATCATGATCGACGCGAGCATTGGCAAATACCCAAACCATCTGTCTAACGGACAGACAGCATTAATATTGTTTCATTTAAGTTAAATGATGGATCGCAACCTGACGATTTCGAGCAGTATCACTCAGTTCAAACACTTGTTGGCCAGCGGCAGCGCATGCGGCACGTCGATACGCACGGGCCGTCCGTCCCTGGTCGCGATCCGCGCCATGGCCAGCGCTTCCTCGGCCAGCGCCGCGGCGGAATAGGGCCGCGCCTGCAGTGTGATCGCCCCGCCGCTCAGCCGCGCCACGTCGAGGATGTCGCTGACGATGGCGAGCAGCCGCGTCCCGCTGGCATGAATATCGGCGGCATAGGCCCGATAGCGTGGCGGGCTGATCGATCCCAGCATCTCGTCCTTGATGATTTCCGAGAAGCCGAGCACCGCGTTCAGCGGCGTCTTCAATTCATGGCTCATCGCCGCCAGGAACGCGCTCTTGGCGCGGCTGGCCTCCTCGGCCTCACCCAGCGCCCGCTGCATCGCGCGCTGCGCCGCATAACGCGCCGTCACGTCCTCGACCGTGCCTTCGTAGCAGACGATGCGCCCGGTCCAGTCGCGCACCGCGCGGGCATTCTCCGAGATCCAGATCACCTTGCCGTCACGGCGGCGGATCTCGGAGTCGAAATCCGCAACCTGGTCGTTCGCCTGCATCAGCGCCTGGAACTGCGGTCGCCGCGCCGGATCGACATAGAGCTGGTCGGCGATATCCGTGAGCCCGCGCATCAGCGCCGCCGGACTGTCATAGCCATAAATGCGCGCCAGCGCCGGATTGGCGTCGACATAGTGTCCGTCCGGCGTGGTGCGGAAAATGCCCTCGATCGCGTGCTCGAAGAAGGCGCGATAGCTCGCCTCGCCTTCCATCAATTGGTCTTCGGAGCGCTCCGCCAGCCGGCTGAGACCGAACACCACCGCCGCCAGCACGCTCAGGATGACGAAGGCGCCCAACGCCTCGGCGCCCGGCATCCGCGTGGCCGCCGCGCCCAGCACGATGCCGACCGCCAGCACGGCCAAAGCTGTCGCCAGCTCCGTCCGCGGTCGCCGCACACGCGCCTGGACCACCGGGTCCCACACCAATTCCACGCCGAACCCCACGCATATTCACCTTAACTCTAGGGGCAATGTCTGAAGGCCGGGTTTATCGTTTGGTGAATTGCTTGCCTTTGTGCTGTCCCTGCGTCAGCCTTAGTCCAAAGATTTCAAGGGCCTCGGGGAGACATCGCGTGACAGCGCTAGCGGTAAGCGGAACCGGCCTCTACACGCCGGATCAGTCGATTTCGAATGAAGAATTGGTAAACGCGTTCAACACCTATGTGCGCAACAGCAACGCGGCGAACGCCGACGCCATCGCGTCCGGCGCCAAAACCGCGCTGGTGGAATCCTCCGCCGAGTTCATCCTCAAGGCCTCCGGCATCAAGGCGCGCTACGTCGTCGACAAGGCCGGCATCCTCGATCCCGACATCATGTGCCCGCGTCTGCCCGAGCGTTCGAACGACCAGATCTCCATCCTCGCCGAGATGGCGGTCAGCGCCGCGCGCGAGGCGATGAAGGCGGCCGACCGCTCGGCCGCGGACATCGACGGCGTCCTCGTCGGCGCTTCGAACCTGCAGCGCGCCTATCCCGCCATGGCCGTGGAAGTGCAGGACGCGCTCGGCATCGACGGCTTCGGCTTCGACATGAACGTCGCCTGCTCCTCGGCGACCTTCGCGCTCCAGACCGCCGCCGACATGGTCGCCAACGGCCACGCCCGCGCCATCCTCGTCTGCAATCCGGAAATCTGCACCGGCCATCTGAACTTTCGCGACCGCGACAGCCATTTCATCTTCGGCGACGTCGCCACCGCCTTCATCGTCGAACGCGCCGAGACCGCGGTGGGTCGCAATTCCTGGGAGATCGTCGCGACGCGCCTGAAGACGAAGTTCTCCAACAACATCCGCAACAATTTCGGTTTTCTCAACCGCACCGCCCCCGGCACCGTCGGCGCCGCCGACAAGCTCTTCGTCCAGGAAGGCCGCAAGGTCTTCAAGGAAGTCGTGCCGATGGTCGCAGAATTGATCCTGACGCATCTGGGCGAGAACAATATCGCGCCCGCCGCGCTCAAGCGCCTGTGGCTGCACCAGGCCAATCTGGGCATGAACGATATGATCGCGCGCAAGGTGCTCGGCCGCGATCCCGTCCCCGGCGAGGCGCCGAACATCCTGCACGAATACGCCAACACCAGTTCCGCCGGCTCGGTCATCGCCTTCCACAAATACAGCAACGATCTGAAGAAGGGCGACATCGGGCTGCTCTGCTCGTTCGGCGCGGGGTATTCGGCGGGCAGCGTGATCTTGAAGAAGCTGTAAGCTCCGCTGTCATCCCCGGCGAGGTGCGCGCACTTCGCCGGGGATGACAGTGGAGTTCGGTCGCATTCTACTTTCGCTATTTTGTACTTCCGTCATCGCCAGCGACAGCACGCGCCCTTGCGGATAGAATAGCCCCACCGACATCTGCCTCCCTGTTATTGCCGCTCCCGTTTCGAACCCTCGCCCGTGACCATTCTCCAGCACATCAACCCCGCCTACGTCCTGTCCGGCTTCGTCGTCGGTTTTCTCGTCGGCATGACCGGCGTCGGCGGCGGCTCGCTGATGACGCCGCTGCTCATCCTGCTGTTCGGCATCGCGCCGGAGAAAGCCGTCGCCACCGACCTGATCTACGCCAGCATCACCAAGACCGGCGGCTCGTTCGTCCATGCCTTCAACAAGACCATCGACTGGAGCATCGTGACGCGCCTGGCGAGCGGCAGCCTGCCCGCCTCGCTCGCGACCTTGCTGACGTTCAATTATCTCGGCGCCGACAGCGCCCCCGTCAGCGCCCTGATCACCAAGGTGCTCGGCGTCGCACTGCTGTTCACATCCGCGGCGCTGATCGCGCGCCCCTGGCTGCTGCGCACCTATGCCGGCCGCCTCGCCGGCATGAGCGTCGAGGCGACGCGCGCCTACACGATCCTGACCGGTGTCGCGCTCGGCATCCTGGTGACGATCTCGTCGGTCGGCGCCGGCGCGCTCGGCGTCACCGCGCTCATCCTGCTCTATCCCAAATTGCCGATCGTGCGCATCGCCGGCTCCGACATCGCCCACGCCGTGCCTTTAACGCTGCTCGCCGGCGCCGGCCATCTGGTCGGCGGCAGCATCAATATCGCCACGCTGGCGTCGCTGCTGATCGGCTCGCTCCCCGGCATCATGATCGCCAGCGCCTTCGCCCCGCGCCTGCCCGATACGGCGCTGCGCCTTGTTCTCGCGGCGACGCTGTTCCTGGTCGCGGCGAAGCTCTTGTTTTAGTGCACCAGAAATACCGGCAGCGTGATCTGGCTGACCACGCGCCGCGTCACGCCGCTGAAGAACATCTCGCGCAGCCGGCTGTGGCCATAGCCGCCCGCCGCCAGCATCCCCGCGCCGCTCTTCACCGCTTCCTCGAGCAGCACGTCGCCCACCGCGCGGTTGCCGCCTTCGACGCTGCGCGCCGTCGCCACGATGCCGTGCAATTTCAGATAGGTCTGCAGCTCGCTGCTGTCGATCGGCTCGTCCTTGCTACGCGTCACGCACAGGATTTCGACGCTTTCGGCGCATTTCAGGAACGGCAGCGCCGCCGTCGCGGCATGCGCCGACGCGACGCTCTCGTTCCACGCCAGCGCGATCTTCTTGCAGAACGTCACGCCGGCGGCCTGCGGACTGAGCAACACCGGCCGCCCCGTCTCCAGCAATGTCGCCTCGAACGCCTCGGTCAGGCCGGGCCGGTCGCCCTCCTTGAGCGCTCCGAACACGACGAGGTCGGACAAGCGCGCCGCCAGCGTCACCTGATCCGCGAAATTTCCCGTCACCTCGCGAAACGACGCGCTCGCCGCGCCGCGCATCTCCGGCGTCGCCAGGATATCGGCGCCGGCTGCCTGCGCCGCCGCGACAAGAGTGGCGCGCGCCACGCCGATCGCCGCGTTGGCCGCTTTCTTGGACGCGTCCGCGATCTCCTGCATCACCGACGCCGAGACGCTCTCGCCATAGAACGGCACCGCCTCCGTCGCATCGGGCCGCACGAACAGCGCCGCGACATGGGCATTGAACGGCTTGGCGGCGGCAAACGCCGTCGACAGCACCGCGCCGTCGCGCGCCCCGCCCGTCAGCGGTACCAGGATTTTCACGATGCTCATGGGTCCCTCCGGTCGTTGCAGCGAGAACGCGCGGCCGCAGGGCACAGTTCCTAGAACCGCCACCATCCGTCAAGATGCACCGGCTTCAGCAGGCGCGGCCGGGCGAAATCGAGCAATCGCTCCTGGACGCGGCGATTGAAGCTGCGCCGCGCGAAACTGCCGTCCCGCCGCCGCGTCCCCGCCGCCATGCCGGTCAGCACCGCAATGGCTTCGTCGACGCTCTCGACCGCATAGATCGCGAACAAGCCTTTGCGCACCGCCTCGATCAGATCCTCGCGCAGCATCAGCGAAACGATATTGGCCTTGGGGATGATCACGCCCTGCCCGCCTTTAAGCCCGTGCCCCGCGCAGATGTCGAAGAAGCCCTCGATCTTCTCATTGGCGCCGCCGATCGGCTGCATCCGGCCGTGCTGGTTGATAGAGCCGGTGATCGCGATGCCCTGCTTCAGCGGCACGTCCGCGATGGCCGACAGGATCGCGATCAGCTCCGCCGCCGAAGCGCTGTCGCCGTCGATCGGGCCGTAAGATTGCTCGAACGCCACGCTCGCCGAGATCGAAAGAGGACGGCCCCGCGCATAGACGCCGTTGAGATAGCCCGACAGGATCTGCACGCCCTTGACGTGGCTGGGCCCGCTGAACTTCGCGACGCGCTCGATGTCGATGATGCGCCCCTCGCCCGGTCCCACCTGCGCCGTGATCCGCGCCGGCATGCCGAAGGCAAAACCCGCCGCGCTCAGCACCGTCAGCCCGTTGACCTGCCCCGCCTTGGCGCCATCCGTGTCGATGAAGAGAATGCGCCGCTGCACCAGTTCGTGCTCCAGCGCTTTGAGCCGCCCGGAGCGGTCATCCTTCGCCGCCACCGCCTGCGCGATATCCGCCGCCGCGATCACGCTGCGCCCCGCCAGCGCAGCGAAGTGATCGCCCTCGCGCATCAGGTCGGAGAGCCGCCCGGTGCGCACACTGATCTTCTCCGCATCGCCTGCCTGGCGCGAGGCTTCGTCGAGCAGCCGCGCCGCGCCGCCCGGATCCATCTGCTTGAGCCCGTCACTGCGCGCGATCGACGCCATGGTCGAGATCAGCGCGCCGCAATTGCCGTCATCGCGCGAAGCCGTCGCAGAGAAATCCGCCTGCACCTTGAACAGATCGGCAAAATCCGAATCCATCTGGCACAGACGGTGATAAACCCACGCCTCGCCGAACAGCACGAGTTTGAGGTCGAGCCCCAGCGGCTCCGGCTGGATCGTCACCGCCGGACTGCGATCCAATATCTCGGCCAGGCTCTCGATCTTCACCTGCCGCGCCATCAGCGCCCGCTTCAGCGTCTCCCACGACAGATCCTGGCGGAACAAATCCATCGCATCGAGCAGCAGGAACCCGCCATTGGCCCGGTGCAGCGCGCCCGGCTTGATCAATTTGAAATCGGTCACCACCGTCATCAGCACCGGCACATGCTCGACCTTGCCGACCAGATTGGTCAGCGACGGCAAGCTCAGCGCCACGACCGGCGCGCCCTGCGCCTTGCCGTTGTCGACGAGGAGATTCACATCGTAGTGGTGGAACGCGACGCCCTCGCGCCGCGGCCGCCCCTGCGCCGCCGCCAGCAAGGCATCGAGCTGCCCGATCGCATCCTTGTGCACGCAGGCCAGATAGGCATGCGCCTCGCGATGCTGCGCAAAGCGCTGCGCCACCGGCGCGATCAAGGTCCGCAGCGCCGCCTCGCCGAGCGCGCGGTCCAGCTTCTGCGCTTCATCGAGCGTCTGCTGCCGCAGGCTCTCGACGTCCGCCGACGTCTTCTCCAGTTCGTCGCGCAATTCGCGCATGCGCTCGCCGAGCGTGTCGCGTTCCTGCTTGGCCAGGCCGCGATACTCCGCCTCCGACAGCGCCAGCCCGTCGCGCGTCGGACAGAAATCGAATTGCCCGTCAGCGCGCTCGATCAAGGCAAGCCCCTGGCTCTCCGCCAGTTGCCGCAAGCGTCCGACCACCGCTTCGGCGGTGCGATGGAATTCGTCCTCCAGCGCCGCGCGCCGCGTCCGATAGGTTTCGCTCTCCAGCAACCGCGGCATCGCGGTCTTGAGCCCCGCCACGAACCCGGCCATCGCCGTCTTGAACCGCGCCCCATCGCCTGCCGCGAAACGCAGCAAGCGCGGCCGGTGCGGCGCCCCAAAATTGTGGACATAGGCGACGTCCGGCGGCGCCGGCATCGCTGCCGCCAGCCGCTCCAGCGCCCGCTTGACGGAATTGCGCTTGCCGCTGCCCGCCGGCCCGGTGACGAAGATGTTGTAGCCCGGCTGCGCCATCCCCGCGCCGAAATGCAGCGCGCGCATCGCCCGGTCCTGGCCCACCGGCCCAAGGGGTTCCGGCAGGTCGGCCGTCGTCTCGAAAGGCAGCCCGGCCGGATTGGTTACCAGCCGCAGCTTTTCGGCCCCCAAGGGCTTCACGCTCATCCGCACCCCATATGCGCAGCCCGCGCCTTTTCGGCACGGTTCGGCTGCTCTCGGGGTCTAAGCTGCAAGCCTCGCGCCGGGCGCCGCTTTCAGGGTAAACACCGGTCCCTCGAATCCAGGACCCCCATGGCCAAGCAACCCCCTCGCGCCTGGCAGCGCATGCTCAGCGGCCGCCGCCTCGACCTCCTCGACCCGTCCCCGCTGGACGTCGAGATCGCGGACATCGCCCACGGCCTCGCCCGCGTCGCCCGCTGGAACGGCCAGACCAAGGGCGAGCACGCCTTCTCCGTCGCCCAGCACTGTGTCCTGGTCGAGCGCATCGTCGCCGACCTCAAGCCCGGCCTGACCCGCGAGGCCCGGCTGATGGCCCTCCTGCACGACGCACCGGAGTATGTTATCGGCGACCTCATCAGCCCGTTCAAAGTCGCAATCGGTATCGATTACAAGGCCTTGGAGCACAAACTTCAGGCAGCAATTCACGTCCGGTTCGGCCTCCCCGCCAATCCGCCGGCCACCCTGATCACCCTGTTCAAAAAGGCCGACCTCACCGCCGCCTATTTCGAGGCGACCCAACTCGCGGGCTTTGAACTGGATGTCGCCAACAAGATCTTCGTCCTGCCGCCCGCCTCGATGCGCACCCCGCGCCTCGTCCCGCTGGCCACGGCCGACGCGCAAGCCCTCTTTTTGGACAGGTTCAAAAAACTGGCAGGCTGACGGTCTTCCGCCCGCCACGTTCCTCCGCTAGCTAAGGGCATGTCCAAGATCCTGGTCACGCCGCTCTCCGCCGTTCCGGGCGTCATCCGCGACTACCGCCCGTCCCACATGGTCACCCTGCTCTCGCCCGAGCACATGATCGAGACGCCGGCCGGCTTCCCGCGCGACCGGCATCTGCGCCTGGGCGTCAACGACGTGGTCGATGTCGAGGCCGGCGACAACCCGCCCGCGCGCAAACACATCGAATCGCTGCTTGCCTTCACCCGCGCCTGGCCGGCCGAGGATCCGATCCTCGTCCATTGCTGGGCCGGCATCAGCCGCTCGATGGCCTCGGCCTACACCATCCTGTGCGACCGCATGGGTCCGGGCAGCGAGATCGTCGCCGCGCGCGCCATCCGCGCCCGCGCCGCGCACGCCTATCCCAACGCGCTTCTGGTGCAGCATGCCGACGACCTGCTCGGGCGACAGGGCCGCATGGTCGCCGCGATCAAAAGCATCGGTGCCGGCAAGATGGTGGCCGAAGGCGAGATCGTCGAATTCCCGCTGGTGGGACTGTGAGCGCCATCCACGTCGTCAGCATCGGTCTGTCGGCCGCGATCGTCTCGGTCGCCAATGAGCGTCCCAGCGTGCTCGTCGTGCGCCACCCCGGCAACGAAGACGCTTTGCCCTTCGGCCCGTTCGATCCGCGCAATCACCGCACCCTCGACAGCGGCCTGCGCAAATGGGTCGGCGAACAGACCCTGCTCGATCTCGGTTACGCCGAGCAGCTCTATACCTTCGGCGACCGCGGCCGCCATCTGCCGACACCCGACGAAGGCGCGCGCGTCGTCTCCGTCGGCTATCTCGCGCTGACGCGGCAGGCCAGCGAACTCAAGGCCCCCGACACGCTGTGGAGCGACTGGTATCGCTATTTCCCGTGGGAGGATTGGCGCGACGCGCAGCCCGCCGTCATCGACCAGATCATCGCGCCCGCGCTGCGCCAGTTCGCCAAGGCCGCGCCCAACGCCCAAACCGCCGAAGCGCGCCGCGAGCGCACGCGCCTGTGCTTCGGCTTCGACGGCCTCGCCTGGGACGAAGAAAAAGTCCTCGAACGCTACGAACTGCTCTACGAAGCCGGCCTCGTCCAGGAAGCCCTGCGCGACGGGCGCAAGCCCGTCGTCGCGAAACTGCCGCCCGCGCTCGGCGCCGGCATGACCTTCGACCATCGCCGCATCCTGGCGACCGCCATCGCGCGGTTGCGCGGCAAGATGAAATACCGCCCCGTGGTGTTCGAGCTGATGCCGCCCGGCTTCACCCTGCTCGAACTGCAGCGCACCGTCGAAGCCATTTCCGGCATCCGTCTGCACAAGCAGAACTTCCGCCGCCTCGTGGAGGATCAGGGCCTCGTCGAAGGCACCGGAAAATTCTCGGTTCAGACGCGCGGACGTCCGGCGGAGCTCTTTCGCTTCCGCCGCGAAGTCCTGCGCGAGCGCCCCGCCCCGGGCTTGCGCGGCGGAGCCCGCATGCGCGGCGCTTAGCGCGCGATCCGTTTCTCCATCGCAATTTCGGTGTGCCGGTTTCGCGGTCTGCGGTCGCACATCCATCCCGTCAAAGCGTCGAGACGCTACAACCGCAGACCGGTATAGGAATATTTACAATACAACCAATTTTTCCTGTCGACTTTTCCGGATAGAGGAATATAGTCCGTTATGTTGTTCACCTTAGGAGAAAAAAGAAATGACAACTGCGAACTATGTGTCCTCGATCGCCGCCTTGCGCGCGCTCGGGGCGACATCCCCGACCGTCGCGGCCGTCCGCGTCGGCTCGTATTACGGCGACGGAAAACTGGGCGGCAACTTCTTCGTCTGGAACCCGACCAGCACCCAGGCCGACAACAACGGCACCGTCATCCAGGCGACCGGCGTGACCACCGGCCGCTGGATCGTCGAAAGCTGCAGCGTTCCGAGCATCGCGATGTTCGGCGCCAAGGCCGACGCGGTCTACATCGACGGCTCCGCCAACGTCACCGGCACGACGCTGTCGGGCGGCTACAGCTACTCCGCGGCCGACATCGGCAAGGTCGGCACCATCCGCGGCGCGGGCACCGGTGGAACGTTTTTCAACTTCACCATCACCGGCGTGAGCGGCACCAGCGCCACCATCACCCCCTCGGCGCCCAACGCCGTGACGAGCAAGACCGCTATTTTCGGCACGGACAATTGGGCCGCGATTCAGGGCGCCATCGATTGGGTCGTCTACGGCTCGATCGGCCCGAATATCAATCCGTATCACGGCAACTCCAAGGTCTTCGTCGATCCGGGCTCGTATGTCGTCTCCGACGTCATCAGCCTGGGCTATGGCGAGGATTTCAGCGGCTGCGTTCTCGAAGGTTCGGGGCCGAATCCGTTCGGCGTCGGCGCGGGACCGTACTTCTATCCGATCTTTTCCGATCGTCCCGTGTTCGCCATCCAGGGCGCGCGCGGCAGCCGCATCCGCAAGATCGGTGTGCAGGGACTCAACTACCACTACATCAGCACGAACACGTTCCTGGGCCTCGGCTCGACGCTGACCGTGGACGACTGCGTCCTCGCCAATTGGGTGGACCCCGCGCTGTCGGCCAATGCCAACAGCCGCTACGCGCCCTACACCTGCTTCGCCATCGATCCTTATAGCGGCACCGCGCCGACGCCGGCCTATCCGAACGTCACCTATCCGACGTGGTACAATGGCGGCAGCACGACGCAATACAACAAGAAGTTCTCGTCCGACGTGTGGTTCGAGGAAGTCTCCGTCATCGGCTTCGTCAACGGCCTGTCCGTCGTCCCCAGCGACTCCAACGGCAATGGCGACTTCGTGCGCGTCACCCAATCGCTGTTCTACGACTGCGCTCGCGCCGTTTCGATCGGCAACAGCCAGGCGCGCGAAACGATCCTGGATTACTGCAGCTCCGCCAACACCCACACGCTCATGGCGACGGGCGCGAACGGCCAGGAGAACGGCAAGATCGGCGGCACTATCCTGAATTCGAGCTTCAGCACGATTCAGGTCGTCGATCTGCCGAACTACGCGATCGCGGGGCCGGTCAGCCTCGAAGGCTGCTATGGCGAAGCCTGCTGGCGCATCGGCGTGGCCACGGTCACGGGTTCGTCGGCGGTGCCGTTCGGCATGCACAACACCGAGATCAGCTTCGAGGCCCAGACCGACGCCCGCGGCTATCCGGCCGACAACTTCAACTCCGGCAACTTGCCGGCGCCCGTGACGATCGAGAACTGCGCCTTCGTCAACTACAACAACCTGATGCACTTCAACGTCGCGCCGGACGGCTTCCGTTTCGTCAGCAATTACATGGAGCAGTCGCCCGTCTCGCCGCTCACCAACGCTTACGAATACCTGTCCTACAACGCACTCTGCGGCGGTTTCGCGACACTGCCGATCATGCCGCCCCTGGACGTTTCGGTGAAGCCGGTCCTGCTCTACGATCTCGACAACAGCTACACCGCCGCGGCGTATAACGGTGTTGTCGGATCGACGAACATCTGCGAGCGCCGCCGCTGCCTGACGCCGTATGCGAAGATCGCCAGGCCCCGCGGTCTTGTGTCGTCTCAGATCAATGCGCCGACCGGCATGGTCGAAGGCATCGGCAAGACCGGCGGCACGATCACCAGCATCACGCTGTTGGACAAGACGCTGACGGTCACCTTCTCGGGCCGCTCGGAAGAAGCGTTTCAGCTCAACGGGCCGCTGCCCGGCGACCTCATCTTCGACGCCGATTCGCGAACCTGGTTCTATGTGCGCTCGCGCAGCGGCAACACCGTGCTGGCCGACATCCGCAACAATTACCGTGTCGTCGGCACCACCAGGACGCAGCCGACCGCATCGTACGGCTTCAACACGTTCAGCACGACCTCGGGTGCGTTCTACTTCCTCAACAGCCGCATCTACACGCCGTTCTACTACACCCAGGGCGACCTCACCTCGGGATCGAACAGCATCGCCAATGTCGCGCGTGCCGATACGTTCTACTCCAGCGGCATCGTCGCGGTGGGCGACTACTTCTACCTCGACAGCACGACGGACCTGTCCTTCAACTACGGCACCCATGTCGGCGCCATCGCTGCATCGTCACCGTCGACATTCACGATGAACACGTCGACGGGCGGCAGCTCGCCGGCGAACTACAGCCAGGCGCGCAAGCCGTTGAATTACTTCGTGCGCCAACCTCCCGCAAACGTCTAAGAAAGGAACAAACAATGAACAATACCATGACATTGGCAGCCAGGCTCGAGGAGGACATCGTGGGCGACATGACCACGCGCGCCAAATCCCTCTGGCTGACGTTCCTGAATGCCGACGGCGGCACGGGCACCACGCTTCCCGCAGATGCCGAACGCTTCCTCGAGGTCCTCGTACCCGCGCTCGCCAAAGCGGCGGAAGGCAAGGCCCTCCTGCGAGCGGCGGTGATCGTCGAGCAGGCGATGGCGAACGGCGACATCATGCGCGAAGGCCATCCCATCGGCTGGCTGCACCGCGAAGCGGCCGCGATGTCGGTGGATAGTCTGAAGGCCATGAGAGCCGCGCGCGAAACTCTCGCCGCAGCCTGAAGCTGAAGCCTGAAGCCTGAAGCCTGAAGCAAAGCAAACGGACCGCCGGAGCGCAGATGCTCCGGCGGTCTTTTGCCTGCCGAATATTTTCGTCCTGAAGTCGATTGCCTGAAATGGGTACCCGAATTGCTCATGACACCGGTAACATATAGAGCCTATTAATACTCGGACCGTAAGTTGCACCGCGAATGGTACGGGTTCGTGCCGCCGGGGCAATCATGGGACAGACACGGCTCAATCTTAAGGGCGTCACGACGCTATTGGTCGACGGCGATCCGTTCACGCGCGGCCTCGTCTCGCAAATGCTGCGCGGCTTCGGCATGGACTTTCCGACACAGTGCGAAACCGGCGCGCAGGCCAAGCATCATCTCGAACATCACTATGCCGATCTGTGCATCTTCGAGGCGTCGCAGCCCGACATGCCGGGCGCCGATCTCATCCGCTGGATCCGCCGCCAGGAAAAGAGCCCATTCCGCTTCGTGCCGATCATCGTGATGTCCGGCTACACCCAGCTGCGCCACGTCGCCGACGCGCGCGACGCCGGCGCCAACATCGTCGTCAAGAAACCGGTCTCGCCGCAGAGCCTGTTCGATCGCATCACCTGGGTGGCGCGCACCGCCCGGCCCTTCATCGAGGCGGGCGATTACATCGGCCCCGACCGGCGTTTCCAGGACGTCGCGCCGCCCAATGGCGAGTACCGCCGCGACGGCGATCAGCCGAACGGCGACAGCGCGGCGCTTCCCAAATCCACGGCAGCATAAGAGGAAAACGTCCCATGGCCGGCAAAGCGAAAAAGAAGATATTCTTTCCCAAGACGCGCCTGTCCGAACTGGCGGCGCGCGCCGGCGGCATCCTGCGCGACGATGCGCTCGACGGCGCGATGGAAAGCCTCGAAGCGATGCGCGTCCAGGCCGATACGGAGATCCGCAAATCGATCGCCGCGATGGAAGCGGTGGTCTTCGCCCGCGATGCCGGCGAGACGCTGGACGACGCGCAGATGCGCACCATCCTGCGCCAGGCCGACCAGATCGTGACGCTCGCCGGCACGTTCTGCTATGCGACCCTCGACAACGCGGCCCGCAGCCTGTGCGATATCGTCGACGGATTGATCCGCAGCGGCATGAACAGCCGCCGCCCCATCGCCGTCCATGTCCAGACCATCCATCTGATGGCGCCGGGCGGCATGGCGCTGTCGCCGGAGCACGCCGAGATGATGCTCGGCGAGCTCGCCAAGGTCGCGGCGCATTTCAATTTCGGCTCGCTCGGGGCGGTGCCGGTGAACGACGCCGACGACGTCATTGCCGCGGCGGCCAAGTAGGCTAGAACCGTCGTCGCAATCCTCGCTTTCCCGGTCCCGATGAGTCTCCAGGCCGCCCTGCTCCGCGCCGTCAATGTCGGCGGCACCGGCAAAGTGCCGATGGCGGATCTGCGCGCACTGGCCGAGCGTGTCGGCCTGAAGAACGTCCGCTCCCTGCTGCACAGCGGCAATCTGGTGTTCGAGGCCGGCGCCAGATCGCCGGCCGCGTCCGCCAAATTGCTCGAAGCCGCCTGCTTGAAAAGTTTCGACCTCAAGACCGACATCCATGTGCGCACGCCCGCCGAGCTCGCGGCCGTCCTGGCGCGCAATCCCTTCCCCAAGGAAGCGCTCAGCGACCCCAGCCGTCTCATGCTGATGTTCCTGCGCGACGCGCCGGATGCAAAAGCCTTCAAGACGCTACAGGCCGCGATCAAAGGCCCCGAGACCGTGCGCGTCGACGGCCATCACGCCTACATCTTTTTCCCGGACGGCCAGGGCCAGTCCAAGCTCACCCTCGCGATGATCGAAAAACATCTCGGCACCAGCGGCACGATGCGCAATTGGAACACGGTGACCAAGCTGGATGCGTTGTTGAGGGACTAGGGTCTATACGCGATTATTCAAAAATTCCCGTCATGAGCGGGTTTAACCCGCCCATCCAACTTCCGCGCCGTCGCGAGCAGGGATGCTCTGAAATCCGAGCACGTGACAAGTTGGATGGGCGCCTCGAAGTCGCCCATGACGAAATAAGCATTTCCGAATTCTAATCTGTGTTTCGAAGAGTGCGCTGCGCGTCTGCCGCAGCGTGTCTGAGAGCTGCACGACGCATGCGCCAATCGCGCTTTTGAGCTTTGAGCTTCGTATCGATGCCCGCGCGCGCGGCTTTCAGAGCCTCGACATCCCGTTCGTGCTCTTCCTCGGCGCGCTCCAGTTCGTCCAGCGCGGCCCGGGCCGCTTTGCGCGCCGCCGCATCCACGCGCGCCTTTGGCTTCTTCTTCGCACCTTTGACCTTCGGCAGCGGCGCCTCCTCGACAAACCCGCTTTTGGTGCCGAGCGGCCGCTTGAGCACGACACCCGGCTTCGCCAAAGCGGCCGTCACGACAGCCTTGTCGGTAGCCACCTTCGCCATGCCCTCGGCAAACAGATTCTGCCGGATGCCCCAGGCGCGCAACGCCGCCGCCTGCGACGGCGCCGCGACCGCGAGGTCGTAGAATCCCGATTGCGTGGTGAAGACCTTGAGCCGCGCCATGAAGCGACAATGCCCGACAAACCGTTTCGTGCCTACGCCGTGCGCGCCGCCCAGGCCGCGCGTGCCGCGTTCAGACTCTGCGCATTGGCGCCGCCGCGCGACTCCGGATCGGCGGCCTGCGAAGGATCGTCCTCCCAGCCGCAACGGCGGCAAATCTCGAACACGCCCCGCACGCTCAGCGTCCGCGCTTCGCAGCACGGACAGGCCGGCATCTTGCGTTTCGTGCCGCTGCCCGTCATCGCTGGCGCTCCCAATAGGCCATGCCGTCCTCCGGCTTGAACATCGTCCGCGGCGCGCCGTCCGCTGCCTGCACCGCGAAGGTCCCGCTTGCCGGATCGAAATACAGCGTGTCGCCATTGTCGCGGCGCTTGGTCAGCGTCCCCACCGGCGGATGCGCTAGGAACGCATGCGCACCGTCGACATAGGCCTGCTCGCTGCCGAATTGCGGAAACTGTGCGCCGTGCTTTTCCCAGTGATGCCGCGCATTGTCCTCGCCGCCGCTCCAGACCGGCGAGTCTGGCGACGAGACCTGCGCCGGCTGCAACGCGGGCGCGACCTGAGTCGCGGCATGTGGCCACAAGAATATCGTCAGGAACACCGCAATTGCAGCAAACGCAGGAATTCCAAGCTTTTTCAGCATCCGACCACCGTTCACGAACCGCCCCCAGGGGCAACTTTCCGCCGCTTGACAGATTTATGCTCAAGAGTAGCATAACCCCATAAGAGCCGGCCCTTGAAGGCCGGTCTTTTTGCCTTACATATATGCTCAACTTGAGCATTAATGACGGCAAACCGGGAGACGTGCAGATGACGACCGAACTGACCTACACGCCGCAAGTCGCGGCGGCGGCAAAAAGCCTTTATGCCAAGGTCGCGCACGTCATTCCCGAGATCGAATGGGCGGCCTATGCGCCCACGATCCTCGAGATCAACCGCCTCAAGCGCGAGAAGAACGCCGTCATCCTCGGTCACAACTACATGACTCCGGAGATCTTCTACGGCGTCTCCGATTTCGTCGGCGACAGCCTGGCGCTGGCGCGCGAGGCCGCGCGCACCGATGCCAAGGTCATCGTCCAGGCCGGCGTCCACTTCATGGCCGAGACCTCCAAGATCCTGTGCCCCGACAAGACGGTGCTGATCCCCGACATGCGTGCCGGCTGCTCGCTCGCCGCCTCCATCACCGGCGCCGACGTCCGCCTGCTGCGCCAGCGCTATCCCGGCCTGCCGGTCGTCACCTATGTGAACACCTCGGCCGACGTGAAGGCGGAGAGCGACGTCTGCTGCACTTCGTCCAATGCCGTGGCGGTGGTCGAGGAGATCGCCCGCGAGTTCGGCGTCGATACCGTCATCATGATCCCGGACAAATATTTGGCGCAGAACGTCGCCAACCTCACCGGTGTGAAAGTCATCACCTGGGAAGGCGCTTGCGAGGTGCATGAGCGCTTCACGGCCCAGGAGATTCGCGACTACCGCAAGGCGCATCCCGGCATCGTCGTGCTGGCGCATCCCGAATGCCCGCCGGAGGTCGTCGCCGAAGCCGATTTCGCCGGCTCGACCTCGGGCCTCATCAACTATGTCGCCGAGCATCGCCCGACGCGCGTCGTGATGATCACCGAATGCTCGATGAGCGACAACGTCGCCGCCGAATATCCCGACGTCGATTTCGTGCGCCCGTGCAACCTCTGCCCGCACATGAAGCGCATCACGCTCGACAAGATTTTGCATGCGCTCCAGACCATGACGACCGAAGTCTTCGTCGATCCCGTTGTCGCCGTGCGCGCGAAGAAGGCCATCGACCGCATGCTGGCCGTGAAACAGCCGCTGCAGAAAGCCGCCTGATGACCCGTCCGATCGACAGCATCATCGAGTGCAAGGGCGCGCTCATCCTCGGCGCCGGCATTGCCGGCCTGTTCACCGCGCTCAAGCTGGCGCCCTTCCCCGCCACCGTCCTCGCCGGCACGCGCCC
>OLLQ01000713.1_pt1 | contig 16470 bp, 14 predicted proteins | sample 1604571 | NCBI WGS metagenome assembly OLLQ01 (sample SAMEA104055722, study PRJEB20765) | soil metagenome | isolation source: soil
GTGTACCTTGGCAGGCTTGGCGGGCTTCGCGGGTTTGGGCGCCGCCTGCGCCGCGACGACAACGCCTCCAACGAGCGCGAGCGCGGCCATCCCGCGCAAAACGGATTTATGGGTGCGCATTGGGGACGCTGGTCTGCGGCGGCTTGGGTGCGCCGCTGTTGTTATTATTGCCGCCGCCGCCGATGAAGCGGCCGACCAGGCCCATCAGATCGACCGAGCCCTGGACATTGGTGATGGCGCCGCCGGGCGCGATCATCTTGTCGTCGCCGCCGGGCGTGATCGAGAGGTAGGAGCCGCCGAGAAGGCCGGACGAGGTCACCATCAGCGAGGAATCGACGGGGACCTGGATGTCGTTGCGGATGTTCATGTGCAGCGTCACGAGATAGTTCTTCGGGTCGAGGGTCAGCGCGTCGACCGCGCCGATCTTGATGCCGGAGAGCCGCACATCGGTGCCGGTCGCCAGGCCGTCGACGCGCGGCATCTTGGCTGTGATCTCATAGCTGTTGAGGCTGCCCGAGCTCGTGCTGGTGTAGGCGAAATAGAGGAACGCCGCCGCGACCGCGATGACGACCGCGCCCATGATGGTTTCGACGGTGTTGTTGTTGGACATGGCCTATTCCGGTTTCCAGGGCTGGTAGTCGCCGGTCGCGGCCGGGCGGACGCCGCCCGCGAGCAGGCTGCCGTCGGGGCGATAGGCGCCCTCGGTGCCGGTGAGGTTGGGCTGGTGGTCCTTCTCCCACGCCTTCTCCTTGAAGGGCGCGGTGGTCGGCGGCTCCTTGAAGGTGTGGTGCAGCCAGCCATGCCAATCGGGCGGCACGCGGCTCGCCTCGACGGTGCCGGCATAGATCACCCAGCGCCGGCCGCTCTTCTTCGCCTCGTAATAGCGGTTGCCGTATTTGTCGGTCCCGATGGCTGTGCCGGTGAACCACGTCGTCGTCAAGGTTCCGAACGTGGCGTTGTGCCACCAGGCAAAGAGCATGCGGAGGAAGGACATCGGTATGCCTGCTGAATCGCGAGCCGGAATATAGGCGGCAAGGCGTCACGATGCCATTGAGAGAATGGCGACACGGTGACCGACGCGGAACCGGCATAGGTACGAATCCGTAAGGCGCCAATTCATCCACAAACCATCCAAAAACACGCCGTTATTTTCGACCGTCACAAATGCGAAAAAATATTCTGCGCGATTCCTCTTAACCGCTTGACACCCCCTTTTCCCCAGCAAAACGCGTGGGTCGCTGTGCACAAGATGTAGTAGGTAAGATTTCGTTTACTACTTTTCGCTTGCGAGCATTTTCGAACGGTGCCCATACTTAGGGCCTGTCGCTGACCGCGACACCAAATCTGGCGGACGCTACTCCACCTCGCCGCCGCGGCCCCTGTCTCTTCAACAGGCTGCCCGGCGCTAGGAAAACTGTCCCCAAAATGGTGCGCGGATGGCGGTACGGGGCCACTTTTCTAGTATTCGGGGATTACCGACATGCATATCCGCCGCCAGTTCACGGTTGAAGGACAATCGCCGTACGAAGGCATCGCTTTCCGCTCGGCCACCAGCGAAATCCGCAACCCGGACGGCTCTGTCGTCTTCTCGCATGCCGACATCGAAGTGCCGGAGAGCTGGAGCCAGGTCGCGTGCGACGTGCTGGCCCAAAAGTATTTCCGCAAGGCAGGTATCCCGACGGCCTTGAAGCCGGTGCCGGAAGACGGCGTGCCGGAATTTCTTTGGCGCAAGACCGCCGATTCGACCGACACGGCCGGCGAGCGTTCGGCCAAGCAGGTGTTCGACCGTCTGGCCGGCACCTGGGCCTATTGGGGCTGGAAGGGCGGTTATTTCGACAGCGAGGCCGACGCGCGCGCGTTCAAGGACGAGCTCTCCTACATGCTGGCGGCGCAGATGGCGGCGCCGAACTCGCCGCAATGGTTCAACACCGGCCTGCACTGGGCCTATGGCATCGATGGCCCGAGCCAGGGGCATTACTACGTCGATCACAAGACCGGGCGCCTCACGAAATCGGCGTCGTCCTATGAGCATCCGCAGCCGCATGCCTGCTTCATCCAGTCGGTCGCCGACGACCTCGTGAACGAGGGCGGCATCATGGATCTGTGGACGCGCGAGGCGCGGCTGTTCAAATACGGCTCGGGCACGGGCACGAATTTCTCGTCGCTGCGCGGCGAAAACGAACGTCTGTCGGGCGGCGGCAAGTCGAGCGGCCTGATGAGCTTCCTGAAGATCGGCGACCGCGCCGCCGGCGCGATCAAGTCGGGCGGCACGACACGCCGCGCCGCCAAGATGGTGATCGTCGACGTCGACCATCCCGATATCGAGACCTTCATCGACTGGAAGGTCGTGGAAGAGCAGAAGGTCGCCGCGATGGTGGCCGGCTCCAAGCTGGCCGAGAAGCATCTGAAGCTGGTCATGAAGGCCTGCATCAACTGCGAAGGCTCGAACGACGATTGCTTCGACCCGAAGAAGAACCCGGCGCTGCGCCGCGAGGTCAAGGCCGCGCGCAAGGCGATGATCCCGGACAATTACATCGAGCGCGTCATCTCCTTCGCCAAGCAGGGCTACAAGGAGATGGAGTTCAAGTCCTACGACACCGATTGGGATTCGGAAGCGTATCTGACGGTCTCGGGCCAGAACTCGAACAATTCGGTGCGCGTCACGGATGAGTTCCTGAACGCCGTGCTGGAAGGCAAGGACTGGAATCTCGTCAATCGCGGCACCGGCAAGGTCTCCAAGACCGTCGACGCGCGCGAATTGTGGGAGAAGATTTCGTATTCGGCCTGGGCTTGCGCCGATCCGGGCATCCAGTTCCATTCGACGATCAACGACTGGCACACCTGCCCGGCCGGCGGCGCGATCCGCGCCTCCAATCCGTGCTCGGAATACATGTTCCTGGACGACACGGCGTGCAACCTCGCCTCGCTGAACCTGATGACCTTCCGCAAGGACCAGGACGGCGGCGCCAAGGTGTTCGACGTCGCCTCGTTCGAGCATGCCTGCCGGTTGTGGACCGTCGTGCTCGAAGTGTCGGTGCTGATGGCGCAGTTCCCGTCGAAGGAGATCGCGCAGCTCTCCTATGACTACCGCACGCTGGGCCTGGGCTTCGCCAATATCGGCGGGCTGCTGATGGCCGCGGGCATCTCCTACGACAGCCGCGAAGGCCGCGCGATCGCGGGCGCGATCAGCGCCGTGATGACGGGCGTGTCCTACGCGACCTCGGCCGAGATGGCCGGCGAGCTGGGCCCGTTCCCGGAATTCGCCAAGAACAAGGACGCGATGCTGCGCGTTATGCGCAACCACCGCCGCGCCGCGCATGGCGAAGCAGCAGGGTATGAAGGCCTGGCGACCCCGCCGGTGCCGCTGGACCTCGCGGCCGTGGCCAACAAGGACCTCGCCTTTGCGGCGCAGCGCGCCTGGGACGACGCGGTGTCGCTCGGCGAAGGCTTCGGCTATCGCAACGCGCAGGCGACGGTGATCGCGCCGACGGGGACGATCGGCCTCGTGATGGACTGCGACACGACGGGCGTCGAACCGGACTTCGCGCTGGTGAAGTTCAAGAAACTGGCCGGCGGCGGCTACTTCAAGATCATCAACCGCTGCGTGCCGGAGGCGCTGCAGACGCTGCAATACACGCAGGTCCAGGTCGACGACATCATCGGCTACGCCGTGGGGCATGCGACGCTGGAAGGCTATACGGGCGCGGTCAATTACGACGCGCTGCGGGCCAAGGGCTTCGGCGACGACCAGATCAACGCCGTGGAAGGCGCGCTGGAATCGGCGTTCGACATCCGCTTCGTGTTCAACAAGTGGACGCTGGGCGCGGAGTTCTGCGCCAAGACGCTGGGCCTCGACGCGCAGACGCTGGAGGCGCCGGACTTCGACATGCTGAAGCATCTGGGCTTCAGCCGCGCCGACATCGACACCGCGAACCTGCATGTCTGCGGAGCGATGACGCTGGAGGGCGCGCCCCACATCAAGGACAAGCATCTGCCGGTGTTCGACTGCGCCAACCCATGCGGCCGCATCGGCAAGCGGGCGCTATCGGTCGAGAGCCACATCCTGATGATGGCCGCAGTGCAGCCCTTCATCTCGGGCGCGATTTCCAAGACCATCAACATGCCGAACAATGCGACCGTGAAGGAATGCGGCGAGAGCTATTTGATGTCGTGGAAGCTCGGCCTGAAGGCCAACGCGCTTTATCGCGACGGCTCCAAGCTCAGCCAGCCGCTGGCGAGCCAGGTGCTGCAGATCGACGACGAGGACGCGGAAGAGGTCGAGACACAGTCGACGGTGCAACGCACCACGGTCGTCACCGAGCGGATCGTCGAGAAGGTCATCGAGCGCTATCGCGCGCATGAGCGCGATAAGCTGCCGCAGCGCCGCAAGGGCTACACCCAGAAGGCCATCGTCGGCGGGCACAAGGTCTACCTGCGCACCGGCGAGTATGAGGACGGCCGCATCGGCGAGATCTTCATCGACATGCACAAGGACGGCGCGGCGTTCCGCAGCCTGATGGACGCCTTCGCCATCGCGATCTCGATGGGCCTGCAATACGGCGTGCCGCTGGAGGAGTTCGTCGACGCCTTCACCTTCACCCGCTTCGAGCCGGCCGGCCTGGTGATCGGCAACGATTCGATCAAGAACGCGACGTCGATCCTCGACTACATCTTCCGCGAACTGGCGGTGTCGTATCTGGACCGCAGCGACCTCGCCCATGTCCAGCCCCAGGGCGACGAGGACGTCGGCGTCGGCACGGATGAGGGTGACGATCGTTCGCGCGAAGTGGCCAATGCCGTGCGCAGCGTGGCCTCCACCGGCTTCGTGCGCGGCAAGATCCAGCGCACCATCGCGGTGGTGCGCGGCGGCGCGGCGCCCAAGATGATGGAAGAGCACGATCATGCGGCGCACATGCACGTGCACGCAGAGCATGACGAAGTCGCCGAATTCCTCGCCAGCGAGGATGACGGCGTGGCGAACGCGCTCAGCGAAATCCGCGCCAGCGTGCTGGAAGCGGCCAATCCGGTCGGCGACATCGTCAACGCCCTGGGCTCGCGCCTGAAGGAACGCGCCGAGGATGCCGCGGTGAAGGCCGGCAAGGCGCGCGAGCTCGTGGCCAAGCGCGCCGCCGAGGCCCGCATGAAGGGCTATGAGGGCGACGCCTGCGGCGGCTGCGGGAATTTCACCCTGGTGCGCAACGGGACCTGCATGAAGTGCAACACCTGCGGTTCGACGAGCGGCTGCAGCTAGACCCCGCGTCTTGCAGAGATGAAAAGGGCGGATGTTCGCGCATCCGCCCTTTTTCTTTTGTGGAACGCGAATCGGGGCGTGCGCGTTGGCGGACAGATGCAGAACGGAGTTTGGTGCATGGCGCGGCAACTGGTCGAAGTGATAGACGGCCACGGCCATGTGATCCATGAGTTCGTGGTCACGCTGCCCGACGCAGACTGCCACGACGCCGAGTATGAAGAGATGGCGCTGATCATGGCCGAACATCATGGCCGGATCGCGAAACCGGAGCTGGTGCATATCCGGGCGCGTTGCGTGCGCTGACCTCGAGGCGATGGTAACGTCCCTGCATTGTCGTCGGCATTTGCAGGAGAAAGACCATGGGCACGATCACGACGCGCGATGGCGTGCAGATCTATTACAAGGATTGGGGCACGGGGCAGCCGGTGGTGTTCAGCCATGGCTGGCCGCTGTCGTCGGACGCGTTCGAGGACCAGATGTTCTTCCTCGCGAACCATGGCTATCGCTGCATCGCGCATGACCGGCGCGGCCATGGCCGGTCGAGCCAGCCCTGGGACGGCAACGACATGGATCACTATGCCGACGACCTGGCAGATCTGACCGAGGTGCTCGACCTGAAAGACGCGGTGCATGTCGGCCATTCGACGGGCGGCGGCGAAGTGGCGCGCTATATCGGCCGCCACGGCACGGGGCGCGTCGCCAAGGCGGTGCTGATCGGCGCGGTGCCACCGGTGATGGTGAAGTCGGCGTCCAATCCCGGCGGTACGCCGTTGGAAGCGTTCGATGGGATCCGCGCCGCGGTGCAGGCGGATCGCTCCGCGTTCTGGAAAGATCTGTCGATGGCGTTCTACGGCTACAACCGGCCCGGCGCGAAGATCTCGGAAGGCGTGCGGGAATCGTTCTGGCTGCAAGGCATGATGGCCAGCATGCCGGCGAGTTATTTCTGCGTCAAGGCGTTCTCCGAGACCGACATGACGGACGACCTCAGGAAATTCGACGTGCCCACGCTGATCATCCACGGCGACGACGACCAGATCGTGCCGATCGCGGATTCGGCGATGCCGACGGCGAAGCTGGTGAAGGGTGCGCAGCTCAAGGTCTATCCGGGCGGGCCGCACGGCTTGTGCACGACGATGAAGGACAGCGTGAATGCGGATCTGCTCGCCTTCCTGAAGGCGTGAATTTCGCGGGCGCAGCAAAATCGTGCGGGTGATTCGTTGTTGTGGACAAGTGATTCGCGCGGCTCGACTCACGCACTAAGCTGCGCAAATATTTCCTCGCGCCTAGGGCACCTGTGCACGCAGGACACGCCCAAGGGACCCGAAACGGTCACCGGCGCACACCCTGCACTGGGGCGATGGCGGCGAAAGCGGCCGGCGCACCGGAGTGCGGCAGGGGCCGCCGGAAGCGTTCTAGAACGCGACGGCGGGCCGAGTATCCAGGGGACGGCGGCGAAACCGTTCGAGCTGGGCGCAAGAGGCGGCTCATGACCGCGCGAGCGTGATGCGGAAGGCCCGACGAAAGAAGGGCGGGACGCATCGAAGCCAGACGACGAAGGAGTCCGAGGACGTTGGGCGCTGCGCAGCGCAGGGCGTCGTCAGGAGACCCAAGTCTGACCGTGGACGGAGGCCATCGCGAGGGCCTCCGTTTGCGTTTGTGGGGCGCGGTAATGTGGCCTCTGCTCTACGCGCTTCCAACACAAGCACGCTTGTCACCCCCGGCCCGGCATAGCGAGGGGACCTCATAGCGACAGCGTATGAAGACCCGGGCGGAAACACCGCGACGGTGTCTCCCGCCTCGGCCCCCTCCCTCCCCGCGCGACGTGCGCGGGTCGCCGGGGATGACAACGATGTTTTTACACGCGCTCGACTTTGCAGGAGAAGCAGCCGCGCCTGGCGTAGTGGACGTGCAGGTATTCCACCGCTTCATCGGCGAAGAATGTCTCGAACAAGGCACGCGGGTCGCTGTCGACCGCATCGGCGTGCAGCATCATGCCGGCCGCGTCATAGGCGCGGACGGAGAGGAGACGGCCATTGAACACCGGCGGCAATTCGTCGACCCGGTCGAAGGGCTCGAGATGATCCTCGCGGACATAAATGGCACCGGTCGCGCGATACGGCGAGTGCGCCGTCTGATGCGCGAAGGGCAGCAGCAGGACGTGCTCGCCGGGCGCGGCGTCTTCCAGGGTGATGCGGCAGGGGGCGCTGTGCGGCGCGTCGACGACGACGCGCCGCATGCCACGCGCGGCCAGGGCGGTCTCGTCGAGGGCGAACAAGGGTGTGAACTCGGCGGCGGACAGGCCGCGGATGCGAAAGGACATGGATTGTCTCCAACAGGATCGGTGCACCTGTTTGGACCGCGTTGGCCGCCCGTTCGACCCGTTTCTTGCGCGCGGCACGCGGCTTGCGACGTCTGGGAGGCCTGTACCGGAACGAGACATCTGCCCATGTCAAAACTCTTCGCCTTCGTCCTGGCCCTGCTCGCGGTGAGCATCAGCCAGGCCATGTCGGCCCCGGCCTATGACGCGGCGGCGGTCGCCCGCATTCATGGCGGCATCGTCGACTGTCCCGGCTGCAACCTGGCTGGCGCCGATCTGACCAACACCTGCGTCAAGGCCAAGAACCTGGCAGGCGCGAATTTCGACGGCGCCAACGCCGTCCTGATGTGCATGTCCTATGCGAATTTCTCGAACGCGACGTTCCGCGGCACCGACCTGTCGGGCGCGAACCTGGCGCATGCCGATCTCGACGGCGCGGACCTGACCGGCGCCGTCATGACGATCACGTCCCTCAAGGGCACGGACCTGACCAACGCCAGGGGCCTGACCCAGAAGCAACTCGACGCCGCGTGCGGCGATGCCGACACCAAGGCGCCCAGCGGCCTTACGGTGCATACCTGCACCTGACCTGTTCTGTCTCCTCCTAGGGACACACCTCGGCCCCCGTTCGCAAGGACGGGGGTTATTTTTATTCAGCCGCCTGCGGCAGGTCCTTTTTCTTCCAGCGCAGCACGGGCTTGCGGGCCGCAGCAGTTTCGTCGAGGCGGTGGCGGGGCGCGTAGTGCGGCGCGCCCTCGAAGCGGGCGGTCTTGCCGGCCTTGGCCTCCAATGCCAGTTCGCGCAGGACATGGATGAAGCGGTCGAGGGATTCCTTGGACTCCGATTCCGTCGGCTCGATCAGCATCGCGCCGTGGACGACGAGCGGGAAATACATCGTCATCGGGTGGTAGCCCTCGTCGATCATCGCCTTGGCGAAGTCGAGCGTCGTGACGCCGGTGCCTTCGAGGAAGCTGTCGTCGAACAGCGCCTCGTGCATGCAGGGGCCGTCGCCGAAGGGGGCGCTCATCACATCCTTGAGGCTGGCGAGGATGTAGTTGGCGCTGAGCACGGCGTCCTCCGAGGCCTGGCGCACGCCGTCGCGGCCGTGGCTGAGCATGTAGGCGAGCGCGCGCACGAACATGCCCATCTGGCCGTGGAAGGCGCAGAGGCGGCCGAACGGCTTGGCGCCTTGCGGAAGCGCATCACGGTCCTCGATCAGCCTGAAGCCGTGTTCGTCGTGAACCAGCAGCGGCAAGGGCGCAAACGGCGCCAGCGCGGCGGAAAGCACCACCGGACCCGCCCCCGGGCCGCCGCCGCCATGCGGCGTCGAGAAGGTCTTGTGCAGGTTGATGTGCATCGCGTCGATGCCGAGATCGCCGGGGCGGACGCGGCCGGCGATCGCGTTGAAATTGGCGCCGTCGCAGTAGAAATAGGCGCCGGCCTTGTGCGTGGCGTCGGCCATGTGGCGGATGTCGCGCTCGAACAGGCCGCAGGTGTTGGGGTTGGTCAGCATGATCGCAGCGACGTCGGGGCCGAGCTTGCCTTCGAGCTCGATCATGTCGACGCGGCCGTCTGCGGTGCCCCTGACCTCGTCGATGGTGAAGCCGGCGAAGGCGGCCGTGGCGGGATTGGTGCCATGCGCGGATTCGGGGACGAGGATGCGGGTGCGTTTCTCGCCCCGCGCTTCGATAGCGGCGCGGATCGCAAGCAGGCCGCAGAGCTCGCCATGGGCGCCGGCCTTGGGCGACATCGCCACCGCCGGCATGCCGGTCAGCGTGGTGAGCCACTTCATCAGCTCGGAGATGAGTTCCAGCGCGCCCTGTGTGGTCGATTGCGGGCTCAAGGGATGCAGATCGCCGAAGCCGGGAAGCCGCGCCATCTTCTCGTTGAGGCGGGGATTGTGCTTCATCGTGCAGGAGCCGAGCGGGTAGAGACCCGCGTCGATCGCGTAGTTCTTGCGGCTGAGACGGACGTAATGGCGGATGACTTCCGGCTCGGAGAGGCCCGGCAGGCCGATGGGTTTGCGGCGACGCTGGCCGCCGAGCCGCGTGTCCGACATCTGCACGTCGGGCAGATCGACACCGGTCATGCCGTCACGGCCAAGCTCGAAGATCAGCGCTTCCTCATGGTCGAGACCGCGGTCGCCGGAGATGGTCGGCATTTCCTGGTGCTGCGCGGTGCCCGGCGCGGAGGGGCGGCCCTGGTTGTTCATGGTCATTACAGCACCTCGCTAAGCGCGGCGACGAGCGCATCGGCATCTTCGTCAGTGGTGGTTTCGGTCGCGGCGACGATCAAGAGGTCGCGCATGCCGGGATCGTGCGGCATCAGGCGCGAGACGGGGACGCCGGCGATGATGCCCTTCCTGGCGAGGGCTTCGACGATCTCGGCGGCCGGTTTCGACAGCCTGATGGTGAACTCGTTGAAGAACGACGGCGTGAGGAGCGAGACGCCTTTCACCTTCGCAAGCTTGTCGGCGAGCGACGACGCCTTGGCGTGGTTGAGGCGGGCGAGACGCGTCAGGCCTTCCTCGCCCAGCAGCGACAGATGGATGGTGAAAGCCAGACAGCACAGTCCGGAGTTCGTGCAGATGTTGCTGGTCGCCTTTTCGCGGCGGATGTGCTGCTCGCGGGTGGAAAGCGTCAGGACATAGCCGCGCTTGCCGGCGGCGTCGACGGTCTCGCCGCACAGGCGGCCGGGCATCTGGCGAAGGTATTTCTCCCTGGTGGCGAAGAGGCCGACATAGGGACCGCCGAAATTGAGACCGTTGCCGATCGATTGGCCTTCGCAGGCGACGATGTCGGCATCCTGGAAGCCAGGCGCTTCGAGCAGGCCGAGCGAGACCACTTCGGTGACGACGGCGATGAGCAGCGCGCCCTTGGCGTGGGCGGCGGCGGCGATGGGTTTGAGATCGCGGATCAGGCCGAAAACGTCGGGGCTCTGCACCACGACGCAAGCGGTCTGGTCGTCGATCATCGCGATGATGTCCTCGGGCTTGCCGGGTGCCGCGGGCGCGCGCACGACCTTGCCGGAGAGCGATGCGACGGTCTCGACCGTCTCGCAATAATGCGGATGCAGGCCGCCCGAGAGGATCGCTTTGGGGCGCTTTGTGATGCGTTGCGCCATCAGCACGGCCTCGGCGGTCGCGGTCGAGCCGTCATAGAGCGAGGCGTTGGCGACTTCCATGCCGGTCAGGAGCGCGACCTGGGTCTGGAATTCGAACATATATTGCAGCGTACCTTGCGCGATCTCGGGCTGGTACGGCGTGTAGCTCGTGAGGAATTCCGAGCGCTGGATCAGGTGATCGACGGCGGCGGGGACGTGGTGCTTGTAGGCGCCGGCGCCGCAGAAGAACGGACCCGCGCCGGCGGCGACGCTCTTGGCGGCCATGCGGGTGAGCTTGCGATCGACTTCGAGCTCGCCCTGGGTATCGGGCAGATCGAAGGCGGAGAGCGGGACGACGGCGGCAGCCGGCACGTCCTTGAACAGCGCATCGACGGACGGTGCGCCGATCTTGGCGAGCATCGTGGCGCGATCGGTGGCGGTCAGCGGGTGATAACGCATTCGGCTACTCCTGCTTGCCTGTCATGGCCCGCGAATGCGGGCCACCCAGGTGACACCTGCGCGGTGTCGGGAATTGATCGGTGTCGTTCATTCGTTGATCGCGCAGGGCTTCAACTGGGTGGCCCGCATTCGCGGGCCATGACACCGAGGGGGTTGCTAGAGCCCTTTCACGAACTCGGCGTATTGGTCGGCGGTCATCAGCTTGGCCAACTCGCCCTTGTCGGCGAGCTTGAGCTTGAAGAACCAGCCCTCGCCTTCCGGATCGGCATTGACCTTGGCGGGGTCTTCGACCAGCGCGGGATTGGCGCCGGTCACTTCGCCGCCGACCGGGGCGTAGACCTCGCTCGCGGCCTTGACGCTCTCGACCACGGCCGCCTCGCCGCCGGCGCCGATCTTGCGGCCGGCTTCGGGAAGCTCGACGAAGACGACGTCGCCCAATTGCTCGGCGGCGTATTTGGTGATGCCGATGGTGGCCTCGTCGCCGTCGATGCGGACCCATTCGTGCTGATCGGTGAAACGGACTTCGCTCATGACAGGCTCCTAGATGGCGCGGCGGTAACGGTGGGGAACAAACGGCATGGGCGCGACCTTGGCGCCAAGGGCCTTGCCGCGGACGATGAGATCGAGCTCGGTGCCGTCGGCGGCGAAGGCGGTTTCGACATAGCCCATGGCGACGGGCGCGTTGAGGCTGGGGCCGAAGCCGCCGCTGGTGATCCTGCCGATGATGCGGCCGGTCTTGTCGGCGATGTCGGTGCCTTCGCGCGCCGGCGCGCGGCCGTCGGGACGGATGCCGACGCGTTTCTTCGCGGTGCCGTTGAAGACGGCATCCATGATCTTCTCGGCGGCGGGGAAATCCCTGTCGAGCTTGCGGCGCTTGGCGATGGACCAGACGAGCGCGGCTTCCACGGGATTTGTGGTCTCGTCGATGTCGTGGCCGTAGAGGCACAGGCCGGCTTCGAGGCGCAGGCTGTCGCGGGCGCCGAGGCCGATCGGCATCACTTCCGCTTCGCCGAGCAGCGCGCGGGCAACGCGTTCGGCGTGGATCGCCTCGATGGAGATCTCGAAACCGTCCTCGCCGGTGTAGCCGGAGCGGCTGACGATGGCGGGTGCGCCGGCGACCATGCAGCGCACGACCTTCATGAAGGTGAGCTTGTCGATACCGGGTGAATGGCGCTCCAGCACCATGGCGGCGGCGGGGCCTTGCAGCGCGAGCAGCGCGCGGTCGGGGCGCCGCTCAAGCGTGGCGACGCCTTCGAGCTTTTCGGCGATATAGGCGAAGTCGCCGTCCTTGGTGCCGGCGTTGACGACGAGATAGAGCGCGTCCTCGCCGAGGAGGCGCGAGAACATGAAATCGTCCTTGATCGTGCCTTGGTCGTTCAGCAGCAGGCCGTAGCGCTGCATGCCGGGCTTGAGGCCCACGACGTCGGCGGGCGTCAGGCGCTCGAGCGCCCTGGCCGGATCGGCGCCGGAGAGGAAAGCTTGCCCCATATGCGAGACGTCGAACAGGCCGGCCTTCTCGCGGGTGTGGAGGTGCTCCTTGAGGATGCCGGCGGGATATTGCACCGGCATGTCGTAGCCGGAGAACGGCACCATCTTGGCGCCGAGCGAGACATGCAGCGCATGCAGCGGCGTCTGGAGCAGGACTTCGTTCGGATCGGCCATGTATGGTCCGTATACAGAGGTTGTGGCGCCGCGCCCCGCATCGCTGCGGCACGCGCGCCCCTCTGTCATTGGGACCTGAGAGATTTCCCCGCCGGCCGGAATCGGCTCGAGCGAACTACCCCTTCGGTGAGAACCGCCCCCACGGCAGCCCTGCTTTCCAGAAGTTCATCTCCTTCGCGGTCCTTTTGCCTGAGAGTTTCCGGGGCGGTTGCTCCTTCGGCCTACGCCCTTTTGGCTTCGGCCGACGGGTCGGCCTTCGAAGCTGGGGCATACGTCTCCCGCGAGGGATCGATTGTATGGCCATGACGGCGCGCCTGCAGGCGGGGCGTCACGTTGCGATGCATCATAAAGAGGGGCGATGATGAGTCAATTCAGCCGGGCTCTTATCACAAGATATCCCGAGCCGAATCGGTGAGATTTGGAGGAGCCTTGATCTTTCCACTGGGGATGAGCGGATCGATACGCTTAAAAAATGCGCATTCTTCACCGAATCTGAAGACCATTGTGAACAGCCACATCGAACAGATGCTGGGCGACGCGAAGGCCAAGTCGACCTCTCTGGGTGGCGGCAAAGTCGAATTTATCGGCGGCTTTTTCCGCGCCGTGGGAAACTGGAACATCCTGGTTCCGTTTGGTTCAGGACAGGTTTGGGCCGAGATGGAAGGCGCCGACGTACTGGTCGTGCGCTACCGACTGAGCACCGTTCAACTGTTTGTCACCATTACAGGCGCCCTTGCGGCGCTTGCGATTTTCCTACTATTCGCTTCAGGCTTCGCCGGGTTGGCTACAATGTTTCCCTTTTTCGCCATCGGCTGGGCTTGGCTTTTTGGAGCCAACTACGTGACGGGCTTGATTCGGTTTCCATCCTGGCTTCGTCGCGGGATCCTGGAAATCCCCGAATTGGCAAATCGGTAGAAGCGATCACATCCTTTCCGGAACCTCGATCCCAAGCAATGCCAAGACCTTGATCAGGACATCGAGCGTGAGCTTGCACAGGCCAAGGCGGGCGCCGCGCAGGGCCGCGTCCGATTCGGACAGGATGTGGTGCTCGGCATAAAACCGGCTGTAGTTTTGGGCGAGCGTGAAGACGTAGTCGCACAGGATGTTCGGGGCGCGGCGTTCCTCGGCGGACTGCATCGTGTCGGAGAGCGCGAGGAGCTGCAGGAACAGGGTGCGTTCTTCCGGCGAATGGATCGCGGGCTCGCCGATGGCGAAGCCCTGCTCGGCGGCGCGGCGCAGGATCGACTGGATGCGGACCGCCGCATATTGCAGGTAGGGGCCGGTCTTGCCCTCGAATTTCGAGAAACGCTCGAGGTCGAAGATGTAGTCGGTCAGGCGGTAGTTCGACAGATCGGCGAATTTGAGCGTCGCGATGCCGACCTTGCGCGCGATGTCGGCGCGTTCCTCGGGCGGATATTCGGCGCCGATGTTCTGCTCCGCCAGCCGCTTCTCGGCTTCGGCGGTGACCATCGCGATCAGGTCGAACAGCTTCATCACGCCGCCGGCGCGGGTCTTGAACGGCTTGCCGTCGGTGCCGTTCATGGTGCCGAAGCCGTCATGCTCCAGGATCGCCTTTCCGGTGATGCCAGCCTTCTGCGCGGCGCGGAACACCTGCTCGAAATGCAGATGCTGGCGCTGGTCGACGATGTAGAGGATCTGGTCGGGGTCCTGCGAACGCACGCGGTCGATGACGGTCGCAAGGTCGGTGGTGCCGTAGAGCACGGCGCCGTCCGACTTGACCAGGATCAGCGGCGGCATCTCCTTCTTGTCGGTGTTGCGCTCGACGGGCACGACGAGAGCGCCTTCGCTCTCGATCGCGATGCCGCGCGCCTTGAAATCCTCGATCATCGGGCCGGTGATCGGGTCGACGCTGGCCTCGCCTTTCCAGAGGTCGAAATGGATGCCGAGGCTGGCGAATTCGCGGTCGAGGCCGATCTTGGAGACGTTGAAGAAATGCTGCCACAGCGCGCGGTAGCCCGGGCGGCCGGATTGCAGTTCGGCAGTGGCGCGGCGCGCTTCGGTCAGGCGCGTCTCGTCGGCCTTGCAGGCGGCGGAGGCGGCGGGGAACATCACCTCGAGGTCTTCCATCGTCACCGGCGAGGTGTCGGGATAGGGGCCGGTGAAGTTGGCGTCGAAATAGACCGGCGCGATGCCGCGATGCTGCACTTCGGTGATGAGCTGGCCCATCTGCAAGCCCCAATCGCCCAGATGGATGTCGCTGGTGACGGTCCAGCCATTGGCGCGGAACAGGCGCTGCAGGCTGTCTCCGATCACCGAGGAGCGCAGATGGCCGACATGCATGGTCTTGGCGACGTTGGGGCCGCCGAAATCGATCACCACCGCCTTGCCGGCGCCGGTCTGCGGCGCGCCGAGATGCGCGTCGTGCGCCAGCGCGACGCCGCGCGCGGTCAGGGCCGCGTCGGTGAGATCGAGATTGATGAAGCCGGGACCGGCGATCTCGACCTTGGCGAACAGCGGATCGGCCTTCAGCCGCGCGGCGACTTTCTCGGCGATGGCGCGCGGATTGGCCTTGGCCTGCTTTGCTGCGGCGAGCGCGCCGTTGCACTGGAACTGCGCCAGGTCGGCGCGGTCGGAGCGCGTTACCTGCCCAAAGGACGGCGACAGATCCTCGGCCGCGAACGCGGCTCCCGCGATCGCGCTCAATTCGGCAAGGAGCGCGGTCATGGCGCGGTGCGCCCTTTGAGATAGTCGAGCTGCTCTCGGGTCAGCTGCAGGCCGACCAGCAGGCTGTATTGATACGGCTTGACGCCGTTCTCCAGCCGGTTGGGGAAGGACGGCACGTTCTCGGTGAAGGTAACGGCCGCTTCGCCGGGCGCGAAGCTGAAGGCGGCGGCGAGAATCTTCTTGTTGAGAAGGGTGGTGCTGTCCTGCAAGACGGCAACATAGAACGGCGCGGTGAACAGGCCCTGCGCCCCGCTCGGCGCGCGCGTGGCGCGGAAGCTGATGTCGATGTCGGAATCGGTGGTGCCTTCGTCGATGTCGAAGTCGCAGGTCGCCTTCACGCCGGTGATCTCGATCGTGTAGAGCTCGCCGGCCGGATCGCCCTGCATGCCGGGCTTGAAGACGGTCATGGCCGAGGTGTTGGCGAGCGCGTTGACCGCGGGGCACATGGCCTTGCTCTTGGCGCTCTGGCAGCCAGTGAGAAGAAGAACGGAAAAGCCGGCGAGAACCGCGACACGGATAACGGAGTTCATAATCGGATCGGGCCGCCCTTGGCTTGACTTTTCAGGGGCCGCGGACGACTTCTCGGGCCGCGGCGCAAAACGCGCCGGACTGTAGCCAAGCATGCCGCTGAGGGGAAGCACCGGGCCTATGGCGGTCTATACGGACGTATCCTTCGAGGACCTGGAAGGGCTGCTGCGCGGCTACGACATCGGCGTCCCCTTGAGCTTCAAGGGCATCGCCGAGGGCGTGGAGAACTCCAATTTCTATCTGCAGACCGACCGCGGCGGGTATTTCCTGACGCTCTATGAAAAGCGCGTAAGGGAGAGCGACCTGCCCTTCTTTCTGGGGCTGATGGCGCATCTGGCGGCGCGCGGGATCGCCTGCCCGGAGCCGGTGCGGCGCAGGGATGGGGCGCAGTGGAGCGAACTCAATGGGCGGCCGGCGGCGCTGGTGACCTTCCTGAACGGGTTGTCGCTGCGGCGGCCGGAGGCGG
>OLLQ01000106.1_pt1 | contig 16283 bp, 11 predicted proteins | sample 1604571 | NCBI WGS metagenome assembly OLLQ01 (sample SAMEA104055722, study PRJEB20765) | soil metagenome | isolation source: soil
CCCGCCGTGCGGCGGGCCTCGACCGGTTTCACGCTCGACGGCGACCACTACGCCCGCATCATCCAGCGCAGCAAGATCAACCTGGCTGTCCACGGCGGAGCCGCCGGGCCCGAAGGCTGGCAGGACCTGGTGTCGACGCGGACGTTCGAAATCCCCGCCTGCAAGGGCTTCATGCTGCATATCGACAACCCCGAGGTGCGCACGCTGTTCGACCCCGATGCGGAAGTCGCTTTGTTCGAAAGCCAGGACGAGATGGCCGCGAAGATCGCGCATTATCTGGCCGATCCCGGCGCGCGGGCACGGATGATCGAGCGGTCTTTCGCGCGCTGCGTGCCCGCCTACGGCTACGATGCGCGGGCCGCGGTCATTTGCGGCCGGATCGATGCGTTGCGCGCGGAAACCGGGCTTTGACGCAAATGTTGGATTTGTCCGCGCCGGACGGCTATATCCCGGCGGCGACGGGCGCCATCGCGGCAGCTCTCCGAGGTGGCAGATCATGTGCGGCATAGCGGGGGGCTTGTTCGGTCCGGGCGACGACACCGCGACGCCATCCAGGACGATGGCGCAGTACATGCGCCTGCGCGGACCGGACTCCCAGGGCGAATGGCACGATCCGCGCGGCGGGCTCAGCCTCGGCCATCGCCGGCTGGCGATCATCGACGTCGACGCGCGCGCGGATCAGCCTTTCGTCTCGCAGAGCGGGCGCTCGGTCATCGTCTTCAACGGCGAGATCTACAATTATCAAGCGTTGCGCGCCGAACTGATCCGCGACGGTGTTCCCCTCAAATCGCACAGCGATACCGAAGTGGTGCTGGAGCTCTTCCAGCGCGAGGGGCCGAAGGCCTTCGCCAGGTTGCGGGGCATGTATGCCGTCGCGATCTGGGACATCGATCGCCGCCAGCTCGTGCTGGCGCGCGATCCTTACGGCATCAAGCCGCTCTATCTCGGCCGCAATGCAAAGGGATGGATGTTCGCGTCGCAGGTCAAAGCCATCCTGCAGACCGGCCTGATCAGTGATGCCAAGGACCCGGCAGGCGTCGCGGGGTTCTTTCTGTGGGGCAGCGTGCCGAGCCCGCATACGCTGTACCGGGACATCACGTCGCTGCCGGCCGGCTCCTATGTCGTTCTCGATGAAAAGACCGCGCGTCCCGATCCCGTCGGATTTGCGGATATTTCGGAGCCGTGGCTGCACGGCGACCGTACGGGCGCCGATGTCGCAAAAAGCGTGCGCGATGCCTTGATCGACACGGTGGCGGCACATTTGGTTTCCGACGTTCCCGTTGCGGTGCTGCTGTCCGGCGGAGTCGATTCCGGTGTCATCGCCGGATTGATGGCCGAGCAGGGCCAGAAGATCGAAGGCATCACCGTCCAGTTTCGCGAGTTCGCCGGCACCTCCCGGGACGAGGGGCCGCGCGCGTCGATGATCGCGGACCACTACGGCATCCAGATGTCGCCGCGCGTGATCGGCAGGGACGAGTTCGCCGGCGACGTGCCGGCGATCCTGAACGCGATGGACCAGCCGTCGATCGATGGCGTCAACACCTGGTTCGCGTCGAAAGCCGTGGCCGAGCGCGGCTACAAGGTCGTGCTGTCCGGCGTGGGCGGCGACGAATTGTTTTGCGGCTACGATACGTTCCGCACCATTCCGAGGTCGCACAGGACAGTACGCGGCCTGGCGCCGCTGGGCCGGCTCGGGAAGATGTCGTTCGCCGTCGCCGCGGCCGCCTTGAAGCAGCCGAAGCTGGCCACGGTCGGTGCATTGGGTGGGACATGGCAGGGCGCCTACCTGGCGCATCGCGGTCTCGTCATGCCGCACGAGCTTGCCGCCTTGATCGGGCCGCAACAGGCCGCCGAAGGGCTCGCTATCCTGGCCGGGGAGCCGGCGCCGCGGCTCAACCCATGCGACGATGCCGCCGCCGTCGCGGCGCTGGAATCGACGCACTACCTGCAAAATCAGCTTTTGCGCGACTCCGATTGGGCCAGCATGGCGCACTCGCTGGAGCTGCGTACGCCGTTCGTCGATTGGGCCCTGCTCAATCGCTTGGCGCCATTCGTGCGTTCCTTCATGTCCGGCAAGGGCAAGCAGGTCATGGCCGCGGCACCAGCGCGCGCGCTGCCGCCGTCCATCGTGGGTCATAGCAAGACGGGTTTCGGTCTTCCCATCGACCAATGGCTCGAGACGCAAAGCGGCGCCGCTCCGGCCGGCATGCGGCAGACCTGGGGCCGGCGCTGGGCCTGGCGCGTGGCCAGCGAATTCGGCGTGGTGTGATGTTGTCCTTCCGCACGCTCGCATCGCCGAACTGAAGATGAGCGCTTTGCGGGTCATCGAAATCGTGGCGTCCATCGATCAGGAGGCAAGCGGCCCGTCCTACAGCGTGCCGCGCCTGTCGCGCGCGCTCGCCGATATCGGCCTGGACGTGCAGCTCATGACGATCGGCGACGCGGCGGATGGGGTGCAGGAGCCCCGCTTTCAGGACATCCGATTTCGCAACGATTTTCGCGGCGTGCCGCTCGCCGGATATTCGCGAGCCTCGGGCGCGATGAAACGGACACTGCGCGCAAATGCGAAGACCGCCGACATCGTCCATTCCCATGGTTTGTGGCTCATGCCGAACCTCTATGCCGGGTCGGCCGCGCGGGCCGGCGCCAAACCGCATGTCGTCTCGCCGCGCGGAACGTTCAGCGCCGTGGCGCTCAAACGGTCGCCGGCGAAGAAGGCTTTGTTCCTCATGCTGGGGCAACGACGCGCCCTGCATCAGGCGGCCGGCCTGCACGCCACGTCGGAGCAGGAATACGCCGACATCCGGGCCTATGGCCTTCGCCAACCCATCGCGGTCATCCCCAACGGCATAGATTTGCCGCCGGCCGGACGCGGCTTGCCGAACAACAGGAAGCTTCTCTATCTCGGCCGCATCCATCCCATCAAGGGATTGGAGAACCTGCTGCACGCCTGGGCGTCGCTCTTCGCTGCGAATCCATCGTGGGAGCTCGATCTGTGCGGCCCGGGCGATGAGCCGTATCGCAGCGAGATCGCCAAGCTTGCGCAAGACCTGCGGCTGGAGCGCGTGACGTTTTCCGGGCCGGCCTATGGGGCGGACAAGGATCGCAAATATCGCGAGGCCGATCTTTTCGTGCTGCCGTCCTTCAGCGAGAACTTCGGGATGTCGGTCGCCGAGGCGCTGGCGTTCGGCGTGCCCGTGGTCACGACGACCGGAACGCCCTGGGCGCAATTGGCCCGCAATGATGCCGGGTGGTGCGTGGCGCCCGACGCGGCGTCCCTCGCGACGGCGCTCGCTTCCGCCATGGCGATGGCGCCGGGCGAATTGCAGGCGATGGGCAACAAGGGCAGGGCCTGGATGGAGCGCGATTTCAGCTGGAGGCCCATCGCGCAACAGATGGAGGCGTTCTACAGCTGGCTCATCAACGGAGGGACGCCGCCCGAGACGGTGCGTTTGAGCTGATGCCGCAATCCTTCCCACGCGAATCCGCGCCGCCCGCACCGGCGCCTCTTGCCGTCCTCATGATTTCGCGCAACGAAGCGCACAACATGGCGGCGGTGCTCGACAATCTGGAGGGCTTTGCCCAGGAGATTTTCCTCGTCGACAGCTATAGCACCGACGATACGGTCAAGACCGCGCTGGGGCGCGGCGTGCATGTGGTGCAGCGGCCGTTCCGCGGCTTCGGCGATCAGTGGAATTTCGCGGTCTCCAAACTTCCGGTCACGGCGCCGTGGACGATGAAGCTCGATCCCGACGAACGCCTCACCGAACCGCTCAAGGCTGCGATCCGGGACGCCCTGGCGCGGCCCGACGATGCCGACGCCTTCGTGCTGGTGCGCAAATTGTGGTTCATGGGCAAGCCGCTGCCGGTCCAGCAGGGACTTCTCAGGATATGGAAGACCGGGACCTGCCGCTTCTCGGACGTGCTGGTGAACGAGCACGCCATTGTTGCCGGTCGCCAACGTACCCTGTCCGGGATTTTGGAGCACCGCGACAGCCCCAACCTGGATCATTGGCTTGCCAAACAGAACGCCTACACGACGGCCGAGGCGCTTTCGGCGTGGCAGGGCGCAAGGCTTGCCGCGCAAGGCAGGCTCTTCGGCTCGGCGCTGGAACGGCGCCAATGGCTGAAGACGAAATTCATCGATTCCCCCTTCATCGGCACGGCCATTTTTCTTTACTATGTATTCGTTCTGGGAATCTGGCGGGCGGGACGCGTCGGCATGATCTGGGCGCTTCTGCGCCGCGACGTGCATCGCCTGATCATATACAAGCGGCGGGAGATGGAGTTGCTGGGGCATGGCTACGAAGTTCCGCGCCCCGTTCCCGGCCCTCCCCATCCCGGCGTGCCCCAATTCGACTGAAACGGGGAGTGGCGGGGTCGGCTGAATTCTGTTAAGCAACTGAACCTATTGGACTTTGCCGCAATATGTGTGGAATTTTCGGGATTCAGAGCCGGACAGTCCTGGACCGGCCGCGGCTCGATGCGGCGCGTGCTGCGCTCAAGCATCGCGGGCCCGATGGTGACGGCATTTTCGTCGATGCGGCGGGCCGGATGGCGCTGGGGCATACCCGCCTCGCCATCATCGATCTCAGTCCCGGCGGCGCGCAGCCGATGGTCAGCGACAGCGGCCGCTACACGATCACGTTCAATGGCGAAATCTACAATTACCGGGAGATCAGACGCGAACTCCTCGCGAAAGGCTGCCGCTTTCACGGGGAGTCGGACACCGAAGTCCTCCTCGAAGGCTATGCCTTGTTTGGCGCCGACATCCTCCAGCGCCTGAACGGCATCTTCGCGTTCGCGATCCACGACCGCGAGACCGGCGACGTCTTCGTGGCGCGCGACCATATGGGCGTCAAGCCGCTCTACTATGCGCAGACGGCGGATGCGGTCGCGTTCGCCAGCGAGATCAAGGCGCTCGAAAAGCTCGTGAAGCTGGACACGACGATCGATGTGTCGGCGATCCGCAAATACCTGACCTTCCTGTGGTGCCCGGGCGAACAGACGCCGTTCAGCGCGGTCAAGAAGCTGGAGCCGGGATCGGCGATGATCCTGCGCGATGGCGCCGTGCTGCGGCGCTGGCAGTACTGGACGCCGCCGCATTACAGCCCGCGTGCCGGCTGGGATGCGCGCGATTGCGCGCGGGAGCTTCGCGATCTGGTCGATGCCTGCGTCGACCGCCAGATGGTGGCGGACGCGCCGATCGGCGCCTTCCTGTCGGGCGGCCTCGATTCCAGCGCCGTCGTCGCCGCGATGCGCAAGAAGTCGCGCGATGTGCAGTGCTTCACGATCGACACGGGCGACACCGAGGAGGGCGCCACGGAAGATCTGCCCTATGCGCGCGAAGCCGCGGCGCAGCTGGGCGTGGATCTGCACGTCGTCAAGGCGAGTTCGGGCGCCTTGGCCGACCGCGTGTCCGACATGGTCGGCATGCTGGACGAGCCGCTGGCCGATCCGGCCTGTCTCAACGTGCTGTTTATCAGCCAGCTGGCGCGCGAGCGCGGCATCAAGGTGCTGCTCGGCGGCGTCGGCGGCGACGATCTTTTCAGCGGCTATCGCCGCCATACGCTGATGGCGATGGACCCGTACTGGTCGGCGATCCCGGCGCCGGTGCGCCACGGCCTGGCGTCCTTGGCGGACGGTCACGGCCAAGGCTCGGCGTTCAGCCGGCGCGCCGCCAAGGCCTTGGGCTCGCTGACGCAGGACGGCAATTCGCGGATTACGGCAAGCTTTTGCTGGGGGCCTATCGGTGTCGCGCATCAACTTATGTCGCCGGACATCCGCAATGCGCCGGCCACCGACGACACGTTCGAGCCGTTCGACCGCGTCCTCGCGGGCGAGCGCGGCAGCCCCACGCTCGAGAAATGCCTGGCGCTGGAGCGGCGCTTCTTCCTGGCGGATCACAATCTGACGTATACGGATAAAATGGGCATGGCGGCCGGCGTCGAGATCCGCGTTCCGCTGATCGATCTGGAGCTCGTACGGTTCGCGTCGGAAATCCCCGTCGAGATGAAGTGCCGCCGCCTCAAACCCAAATGGATCCTGAAGGAATCGCAGCGCGGCGTGCTGCCGGCGAACGTCATCGACCGGCCGAAGACCGGGTTCGGCGCGCCGCTGCGCAACTGGCTGAAGGGCGACATGCGCGAGATGGCGGAAGCCTTGCTGTCGCCGTCGGCGATCCGGGCGCGCGGCCTGTTCGATCCCAAGGCCGTCGCGAAGCTGCGCGAGGACGACGCGAGCGGACGCCAGGACGGCGCCTATACGCTTTTCTCGCTGATGTGCATCGAACAATGGTGCCGCAGATTTGTGGACGCCGCCGGCGCGCACACGCCGGCCGGCGCGCACACGCCGGCCGGCGCGATGGTGTCCTGATGAACACGGTCGCGCAAGGCGAACTCCTCAAGGCCGAGGTCAAGGACCACTGGAACCAGCAGAGTTGCGGCGAGGGCTATGCCGCGACCGAGGCCGGCCTCGATCTGGCGCAGCAGGAAAAGGCGCGCTATGCGCTCGAACCCTACATCTTCGATTTCGCGAAGTTTGGCGAAGGGCGTGACCGCGACGTCCTGGAAATCGGTGTCGGGATGGGCGCCGATCATCATATGTGGGCGCTGGCCAAGCCGAAGAGCCTGACCGGCGTCGATCTGACGCCGCGCGCCATCGAGTTCACGCGCGAACGGTTCGCGGCGGAGGGGCTGACGTCCGACCTGCGCGTGAGCGACGCCGAAGCGTTGCCGTTCCAGGACGAGACGTTCGACATCGTCTACTCCTGGGGCGTCATGCATCATTCGCCCAACACACAGCAATGCTTCCGCGAGGCCTGGCGCGTGCTGCGGCCGGGCGGCGTCGCGCGGATCATGGTCTACAACACCTATTCGCTCATCGGCCTCATGCTGTGGCTGCGCTACGGCCTGCTTGCCGGACGGCCGCTGCGTCCGATGGACGATATTTATCATCACCATCTCGAAAGTCCGGGCACCAAGGCGTATCGGCCGGAGGTTGCGCGCCAGATGATGACCGCGGCGGGATTCTCGGACGTGACCTGCCGCATCCAGCTCAGCCATGCCGATCTGCTGGAAGGCCAGGTGGGCGTCCGTCATGAGGCAGGCCTCGTGCGCGCGGCGAAAGCCCTGTGGCCGCGCGGCCTGCTGAAGCGCGTCGCGGCGGGCCATGGCCTCTTCCTGCTGATCGAGGCGCGCAAGTGAAACAGGTGCTGCAGGACCTGCAGGGCGGCCGCACCCTCGTCGAGGACGTGCCGGCGCCCGGATCGCGCGACCGCCATCTTCGGATTGCGACGTCCGTCAGTGTGATCTCGTCCGGCACCGAGCGCACGCTGGTCGATTTCGCGCGCGGCTCGCTCGTCTCCAAGGCGCTGCAGCAGCCCGACCGGGTGCGCGACGTCCTCCAGAAGGTGCGCACCGACGGCATCGTGACCACCGTCGAAGCGGTGCGCTCCAAACTCGATCAGCCGATGGTCGTCGGCTACTGCAATGTCGGCAAGGTGCTCGAGGTCGGGCGCGGCGCCGAGGGCTTCCAGATCGGCGACCGGGTCGTCTCGAACGGCAAGCACGCCGAAGTCGTCGTCGTGCCGTGGACGCTGTGCGCGCGCATTCCCGACGGGGTCGACGACGAGAACGCCGCCTTCGCCGTGCTCGGCGCCATCGCGCTGCAAGGCATGCGCCTGGCCGCGCCGACGCTGGGCGAGGCGTTCGTCGTCACCGGGCTCGGGCTGGTGGGCTTGCTGGCGGTGCAGATGCTGCGGGCCAATGGCTGCCGCGTCCTGGGCATCGATACCGATCCGCAGCGCCTGGCGCTGGCGCGGCAGTTCGGCGCCGAGACCGTTGATCTGTCGAAAGGCGAAGACCCGTTGTCCCGGGCGCTCGTGTTCTCGCGCGGCCGCGGCGTCGACGGCGTCCTGCTGACGTTGAGCGCCAAGAGCAGCGAGCCGCTGTCGCAAGCCGCCAAGATGTGCCGCAAGCGCGGCCGCATCGTGCTCGTCGGCGTCACGGGCCTGGAGATGAACCGCAACGATTTCTACGAAAAGGAGATCTCGTTCCAGGTCTCCTGCTCCTACGGCCCCGGCCGCTACGACAGCGACTACGAAGAAGGTGGGCGCGACTATCCGGTCGGCTTCGTCCGCTGGACGGAACAGCGCAATTTCGAGGCTGTGCTCGACATGATGGCGTCGGGCCAGGTCGATGCGCGGCCCCTGATCAGCCACCGCTTCGCCATCGATCAGGCGTCGAAGGGCTATGACGCGCTGTCTTCGGGCGCGGCATCGCTCGGCATCGTTCTGCAATATCCGCCGCGCGATCCCGGCGAACTGACCGCGCGGCGCGTCGCGCTGGCCGGCAAGGCGTCGGCGTCAGGCAAAGCATCTGTCGGCTTCATCGGCGCGGGGAATTACGGCGGCCGCGTCCTCATCAAGGCCTTCGCGGATGCCAAGGCCGAACTTCACACGATCGCCTCGCAGAGCGGCGTCTCCGCCGTGCACCAGGGGCGCAAATCCGGCTTCGGCTTCGTGTCGAGCGACGCGCAGGCCGTCATCGCCGATCCGGCGATCGACACGATCTGCATCGCGACCCGGCACGACAGCCATGCGGGCTATGTGATCGCGGCGCTGCAAAGCGGCAAGAACGTGTTCGTCGAGAAGCCCCTGTGCCTCACCTACGAAGAACTGTCCGACATCGAGGCGGCGCTCGACGGCGCCGAAACGCGGCCGCTCCTGATGGTGGGTTTCAACCGCCGCTTCGCGCCGATGGTCGTCAAGATGAAATCGCTCCTGTCCGCGGTCGCCGAGCCCAAGGCGATGATGATGACCGTGAATGCGGGTGCGATCCCCAAGGAGCATTGGGCGCAGGACGCCGCCGCCGGCGGCGGCCGGATCATCGGCGAGGCCTGCCATTTCATCGACCTTTTGCGGCACGTCGCAGGAAGTCCGATCCGCAAGATCGACGTCACGGCGATGCCGCCGCGCGGCGGCCTCGCGCGCTCCGACGTCGCGGCGATCACGCTGGGGTTCGAGGATGGATCGTTCGGCGTGATCACCTATCTCGCCAATGGCGACAAGGGCTATCCGAAAGAGCGGCTGGAGGTGTTCAGCGGCGGGCGCATCCTGGTGCTCGACAATTTCCGCAAGTTGACCGGCTATGGCTGGCCGTCCTTCTCGGCGCAGTCCTCCTGGACCCAGGACAAGGGCCAGACCGATTGCGTGGCGGCGTTCGTGGCGGCGGTAAAGGCCGGCCAGCCGGCGCCGATCCCGCTCGGCGAAATCCTGGAGGTCAGCCGCGCGACGATCGAAGCCGCCGAACGCGCGCAATGATTTGCGATGAGCGTCTTTAGGCTTCTGCGCACGGTCTCGTATCTCAAGCCGCAGCAGATCTATGGCCGCGTCTATTTCCGTCTCGCCAGGCGGTCGCTCGCGCGCGGAAACATTCCGCAGCGCCGCCAGGCGCAAGGGCCGTGGGTCGCGCCGGTCGGCAAGCCCGTAGCGATGCCGTCGCCGACGCGCGTCCGTTTCCTGGGCGAAGACGGCGAGATCGCCACGCCCGCACAGTGGAACGATCCGGCCCGCGAGAAATTGTGGCTGTATAATCTGCATTATTTCGACGACCTGAATGCGATCGAAGCACCGGAGCGCGAAGCCTGGCACCGCGCATTGCTGGCGCGCTGGATCGGCGAAAACCCACCGGGCGCAGGCAATGGCTGGGAGCCCTACCCGGTCTCGCTGCGGATCGTGAACTGGATCAAATGGGCCTTGCCGGGCAGGGCGGTGGATCCGGCGTTTCTCGAAAGCCTTGCGTTGCAGGCGCGCTGGCTCGCGGGGCGCACGGAATGGCACCTCTTGGGCAATCACCTCCTGGCAAACGCGAAGGCACTCGTCTTTGCCGGACTGTTCTTCGAGGGCGCCGAGGCCGAGCGCTGGTTGACCCTCGGCCTCGAAATCTTCCGGCGGCAATTGCCGGAGCAGATCCTGCCCGATGGCGGACATTTCGAGCGCTCGCCGATGTATCACGCCATCATCCTCGAGGATTTGCTCGACCTGTTGAATCTGGGCCGCGCGGCGGGGCGCGCCGATATCGACGACACCTTGGCGCTGACCGTTCGCATCGCGTGGATGCGCCGGTGGCTGGATGCGATGACGCTCGGCGACGGGCGGATCGCTTTCTTCAACGATGCGGCGTTCGGGATCGCGGCGTCGCCGGCCGATCTGCGCGATTACGCGATCCGGCTGGCCTTGACCGAGCTGCCGGCAAGCGCCGGTCCTATGATCAGTCTGCAGCCATCCGGATATGTCCGCCTGACCGCGGGGGACGCCGCGGTCGTCGCGGATGTCGCGCCTGTCGGTCCCGACTATCTTCCGGGGCACGCCCACGCGGATACGCTGTCGTTCGAATTTTCGCTCGGTGCCGAGCGGGTCATCGTAAACGGCGGCACGTCGCGTTATGGGACCGGCGAGGACCGCGCGTTCGAGCGCTCGACGGCGGCGCATAGCACCGTGGAGATAGATGGGGAGAACTCGTCGGAGGTCTGGGGCGGATTTCGCGTCGGCCGGCGCGCGCGCGTCCGCGACGTCTCCATCCAGAACGATGAGGACGTAGCCCGCGTCACGGCATCGCACGATGGTTATCGCTGGCGTCCCGGTCGGCCGGTCCACGAGCGGTCCTGGATATTGCAGCGCGGGTGCCTGACCCTGATCGACGCTATACACGGTCGCTCGCAGAGTGCCGTGGCGCGGTTTCATTTGGGGCCGCAGGTAACGGCCCATCTCGACGCATCCGCCCGCGGCGGCGCGATCGTCCTGCCCTCGGGGCGTGCGATGACGTGGTCGTCGTCACAGCCGGCGCGTCTTGCGGCGTCGCAATGGCATCCCGAATTCGGTGTTTCGGTCGCCACCGGGCAGATCGAAATCCCGTTGGGCGAAGGCAGGCTCGAAACCGTGTTCCGCTGGTAACGCTTTGAAAGGTTGGCGATTCTGAAGACGTTGGTCCATGATGGACCCGCGCAAAACCGTCCCGATGCGAGAGGCCGATCTTCGTGAAAATCCTGAGTGTGGTGGGCACACGGCCCAATTTCATGAAGATGGCGCCGATCATCGCGGCTCTGAAAGTGCACGCGCCCGACGTCCGGCACGTGCTGGTCCACACCGGGCAGCACTATGACGACCGCATGAGCGGATCGTTCTTCGAAGATCTGAAGATGCCGGCGCCCGACTACAATCTGGCGGTCGGCTCCGGCAGCCACGCGCGGCAGACCGCAGCGGTCATGATCGAGATCGAGACCGTTCTCGAGAAGGAAGCGCCCGATCTCGTCCTCGTGGTCGGCGACGTCAATTCGACATTGGCGGCGGCGCTCACCGCGAAAAAGATGAATCTCAAGGTCGGCCATGTCGAGGCCGGCCTGCGCTCCGGCGACATGACGATGCCGGAGGAGATCAACCGGCTCTGCGTCGACGCCATCGCTGATTATCTGTTCACCACCGACACTCTCGCCGACCAGAACCTGCTGCGTGAGGGCGTGGCGGCCGGGCGCATCCATTTCGTCGGCAATGTGATGATCGACTCGCTGCTGAAGCATCAGCGCGTTGCCGAAGGGCTCGCCTATTACAAGCAGTTCGGCCTCGAACGGGGCGCCTATGGCACGCTGACGCTGCACCGGCCCGCCAATGTCGAGCAGCCGGAAAAGCTGGCCGAGATCCTGGACGCCATTCGCACCGCGGCGCCCGACCTGCCGGTGATATTCCCCATCCATCCGCGAACCCGCAGCCGAGTGGAACAGTTCGGGCTCGCCAGGCAATTCGTCGCGCGGCCGGGCCTGCCGGGGATATATCTGACCGATCCGCTTGGGTATATCGAGTTCCTCAGCCTGAATGGCGGCGCCCGGCTGGTCATGACCGACAGCGGCGGGCTGCAAGAGGAAACGACCATCCTCGGCGTGCCCTGCGTCACCTTGCGCGACAACACCGAGCGGCCGATCACGATCTCGCAAGGCACCAACCGCCTCGGCGGAACCCATCGGGACGGCATCATCGAGGCCGTCGGCGAAGCGCTGGCGCTGGTGCCGGGGCACGGCCGCCATCCGGAGAAATGGGATGGCCGCGCCGCCGAGCGTATCGTGAATCTGATTGTCTCCGGGTTCCGGAACGGCTAGCGATTGCATCGCTTTTTCATCGGCAAGGGTCCGGGATGTCTTTCGAAGGATTGCGCACAAAACTGGCCGACCGCAGCGCCGTCGCGGGCGTCGTGGGGCTGGGCTATGTCGGCCTGCCGCTGGGCGTGGCGGCCGCGCGCGGCGGCTTTGCCGTGCTGGGCTTCGATATCGACCCGAACAAGGCGGCGCAGCTGAACCAAGGCGAATCCTATATCGCTGCCGTCGCCAGCGCCGAGCTTTCAGGGCTCGTGAAAGCGAAGCGCTTTTCGGCCACTGCGGATTTCACCCGGCTCGCGGAATGCGACGTGATTGCGATCTGCGTGCCGACGCCGCTGACGCGCTATCGCGAACCCGATCTGTCCTACATCGAATCCACCGGCCGCGAGATCGCCAAGCATCTGCGCAAAGGCCAGCTGATCGTGCTGGAGTCGACGACCTATCCCGGAACGACGCGCGAGGTCTTGAAGCCCATCCTCGAACAGAGCGGGCTTGTCGCGGGCGAGGATTTCTTCGTCGGCTTCTCGCCCGAGCGCGAGGATCCGGGCAATGCCTCGTTCGAAACCGTGACGATCCCGAAAGTCGTCGCCGGCGACGGACCGAAAGCGTCCGAACTCGTCGCGTCGTTCTACGGCGCCGTGGTCAAGAAGGTCGTGCCGGTCTCGACCCCGGACGTCGCGGAAGCCGTGAAGATCACGGAGAACATCTTCCGCTCGGTGAACATCGCGCTCGTGAACGAACTGAAGGTCATCTACGAAGCGATGGGCATCGACATCTGGGAGGTGATCGAGGCGGCGAAGACCAAGCCGTTCGGCTATATGCCGTTCTATCCGGGGCCGGGTCTGGGCGGCCACTGCATTCCGATCGACCCGTTCTACCTGACCTGGAAAGCCCGCGAATACGAGATGCCGACGCGTTTCATCGAACTGGCGGGCGAGATCAACGTCGCGATGCCGCGCTATGTGGTCGACGTGCTCGCGCGCGCGCTGGACGAGCGCAATCGCAAATCGCTCAATGGCTCCAGCATCCTGGTCATCGGGCTGGCCTACAAGAAGAACGTGCCGGATATCCGGGAGAGCCCGTCCTTCAAGCTCATGGAGCTCCTCGAAAAGCGCGGCGCGAAGGTCGCCTATCACGATCCGCATGTCGCGGAGATCCCGCCGACGCGCGAGCACGGCAGCTTCACGGGATGGCGCTCGGCCGCGCTCGACGCGCAAAGCCTTGGCGGCTTCGATGCCGTGCTGATCTCGACGGATCACGACGCGGTCGACTACCGGCTGATCGCGACGGCGGGGCTGGTCGTGGACACGCGCAACGTGATGGCGCGCAACGGCCTGGCGGGCGCCAATGTGGTGCGCGCCTGACCCGAAAATAAATTCTCGGCGACCCCTTGAAACGGCTTTTGGGGCTTCCCAGATCCATCATCCGTGCCGGGCATCGCGTACCGCTCTTCGTGAGCCGCATCGCTTTTGGCGCCCCTGACATTTGGCTGGTGAAACCCGTCTCGGTCCCGCGTAGTGGGAACGGGCGCGAATAAACGCGTCTGGGCGGCCGTTAGAATTCTTTCTTCGCCGCCATGTTCGCCAGCACGGCTTTCAGGGCCGGCGCGAGTTCCGGGTGCCGCAAGCCCATGGCGATGTTGGCCTGCAGGAAGCCGAGCTTGTCGCCGCAGTCGTAGCGCTCGCAGTTCGTCTTCACGGCATGGAAGGGCATCTTGCCGATGAGGCGCGCCATGGAATCGGTCAGCTGGATTTCGCCGCCGGCGCCCTTTTCGCGGCGGTCGAGCTCGGTGAAGATTTCCGGCTGCAGGATATAGCGGCCGATGACGCAGAGGCGCGACGGGGCATCCTGCGGCTTGGGTTTTTCGACCACGCCCTTGACCTCGGTGATATTGCCGCGCGTTTCGCCAGGCGCGACCACGCCGTAGCGCTGTGTCTCTTCGAGCGTCTTCTCCTCGGCCGCGATGATCACGCCGCCGCCGACCGTGTTGTAGGCTTCGATCATCTGCTTCAGAGCGCCCGGCGCGCCGACGAGCAGGTCGTCGGGGAGCAGGACCGCGAACGGCTCATCGCCGACAAGATGCCGCGCGCACCACACGGCATGACCCAGGCCCAGCGGCTTCTGCTGCCGGGTGAACGACACTGCGCCGCTGACCGGCAGGCTTTCCAACAGGCTGTCGAGCTCGCGGGTCTTCTCGCGCTGCTCCAGAAGCGCTTCGAGCTCATAGGCGTGATCGAAATGGTCCTCGATGATGTGCTTGCCGCGGCCGGTGACAAAGATGAACTGCTCGATCCCGGCGTCCCGGGCCTCCTCGACGGCGTATTGCACGACCGGCTTGTCGACGACGGTGAGCATCTCCTTCGGCACGGCCTTGGTCGCGGGAAGGAAGCGCGTTCCCATACCGGCGACGGGGAAAACGGCTTTGCGGACGGGCTTGCGACTGGTCATGGGACACCGGGTTTATACGTCGGACTACTTCGCATACATACTGGGGGACCGTCCACATTCGGGCGGCCACATAGGGCAAGGCGGGGCAGATGCGGGTATTGTTGACCGGCGGCGCGGGGTTCATCGGCTTCCACACGACGCGGGCTTTGCTGGTGGCCGGGCACTCCGTGACGGCGGTGGACGAGGTCAACGCCTATTACGATCCCGAACTGAAGCGCCGGCGCCTCGCCGAGATCGGCGAGAACGCAGCTTACAAATTTGTAAAATCCGATATCGCCGAACCCGGTGCCCTCGACGCTGCTGCCGGCGGCGCGCATTTCGACGTGATGCTGCATCTCGCGGCGCAGGCCGGCGTGCGTTACGCGGTGACCAACCCGGCCGCGTACACCCATGCCAACTTGGTCGGTCACGCCAATGTTCTGGAGTTTGCGCGCCATCACGCGGGACTGCGGCATCTGGTCTACGCCTCGTCGAGCTCGGTCTACGGCAACGATACCGTACCGCCGTTCTCCGAGGACGCCCGGGCCGACAAGCCGGTGTCGTTCTATGGCGCGACCAAGCGGTCCTGCGAGTTGCTGTCCCATTCCTATGCGGATCTGTACGGCCTGAAGCAGACGGGCCTGCGCTTTTTCACCGTCTACGGCCCTTGGGGCCGGCCGGACATGGCGTACTGGTCGTTCACGGACGCGATCCTGCGCGGACGGCCCATCCCGGTGTTCGGCGGCGGCAAGCTGCTGCGCGATTTCACCTATGTGGACGACATCGTCGCGGCCCTGCTGCGGATCGTGGAGACGCCCTACCGCGAGGTGGCCGGCGAGGCGCCGCACCGCGTCTACAATCTCGGCAACTCTCATCCCGAGAGCGTGATGGACCTGATCGGCCATATCGAGCGGACGACCAACTGCAAATCCCAGCTCGAATTCCGCGACGGACCGCCTGGCGACGTGCGTGAAACCTATGCCGACATCACCCGGGCGGCCCGCGACTATGGTTTTGCACCGAAAGTTTCGCTGGGGGACGGCATTTCCCGTTTCGTGGACTGGTTCCGGCACTATCATCAGCTCTGAAGGAAACAGAGCGGCCTTAGGTGGATGACGGAGCAACGGCAAAAGTCCGGCGCGGTGTTTGTGTGGGCGCTGCTGGCCTTGATGCCGGCAACGGCACAGGGCGCGGAGGTGGAAGGCGGACCGCCGGCCACGCCGGCGCAGACGGTGGATCGTGCCGACAAGGCGCTCGCCGGCGAGGCGCTCTCCGCGCACGACCGGGCGCGGATCCTGGTCAGCCGCGGTCTGGCGCGCGAAACGCTCGGCCAGAGAGACGACGCGCTCGTCGATTTCACCGATGCCATTTCGTCCCGCGCGCTTGGGCATGAAGAACAGGCGCGGGCGCTCTACGATCGCGGCGTCACGCTGGATGAGCTGAACCGCCCGGACGATGCCATCGGCGATTACACGGGCGCGCTGCGGATCGACCCGGCGTTTTCCGCCGCGCTCAACAATCGCGCCAACGCCTATCGCAGGCTGGGGCGGCTGGCGGAGGCGCGGCGGGACTACGAAGCGTCGATCGCGGCCGGCAACGCGCATCCGGAATATCCGGATTATGGCATGGGCCAGATCGCCGAGGCTTTGGCGCAGCCCAGCGCCGCACGCGACTATTATCGCGCCGCCCTCGCGGCCAATCCGCAATTC
>OLLQ01000273.1_pt1 | contig 16250 bp, 15 predicted proteins | sample 1604571 | NCBI WGS metagenome assembly OLLQ01 (sample SAMEA104055722, study PRJEB20765) | soil metagenome | isolation source: soil
ATCGCATCGCTCGCGCTCGCGCCCGGTTCCAGCGCGCCGAAATCCAATCGCGGCTGCACCTCGATGAAGCGCCGCGTCTCGCGGCTCCCCGCCGGCGCGCCGCTGACCAGCGCGCGCCACGAGAAGAACGTCTTCTCCCCGCTTTCGATCTTCGCCAGCGTGTCGGCGAAGCCCGCGATCGGCCGCTGCAGCTGCGCCAGCTTCGCGTCGCCGTGGGTAACGCCCAGCATCGCCGTCTGCAGGCTGCTCATGATGCCGCGCAGCGACGGATCGCCCGCCATCGGCCCCAGGAACGGCGCCGCCGCGATCATCTGTTTGGTATTGGTCTCGACCTCGGCGGTCGACAGGAAAAGCAACCCGTTCTTGTTGAAGAAGTCGCCGCCGTCCGGCCGCCGCACCACCGAGAAAATCTTGCCTTGCTTGGCCAGCGCGTCGGTCAGCGCCGCGGTCCCCGCCTCCGCGAGCTCCGCCGTCTTCCCGTCCACCACGATCAGGATCAAATTCACCTGCTGCGGGAACAGCGAGTCGAAATGGATCTCGCGCTGGCGCCATTCGACCTTGGGCGAGATCAGCTTGCTGGAATCGGTATCCATGTTGAAATTGGCGGCGGTGTAGGCCCCGCCGGCGACGCCTGCCGCGATCAACAGGGCCGCGACCAGACCGGGTGCGCGGCAGCACGCCGCGACGATGCGTTCGACGATGGACATGGCCCCGCTTGTAGCGGTTGCCTAGAAGTCGGGCAAACCCTGCACGTCCGGTTCGCCATTGCGGATCGCGGCGTTGCGCGACTGGCGGTACAGGCTGCGCGTCGTGGCATAGAGGTCGATCGACGAGCGCTGGATTTCGCGCAGCGCATCCACGCTCTCCGAGCGCGAATCCACCAGCGACAGCACGCGCAAGGGCCAGGAATAATAATAATTCTTGTGCCGCCACTTCACATAGCTGAGCGGGTTCAGGTACCCGTCGACCACGCTGCCCGCGATGTCGCGCGGCGCGGCGGGTCCCGCCAGCGGCAGCACCAGATACGGCCCCTCGCCGACGCCGTAATAGCCCATGGTCTGGCCGAAATCCTCCTCGTGATAGGGCATGCCCCATCCGGTCGCGACGTCGAACACGCCCGCCAGGCCCAGCGTCGAATTCACCGCGAAGCGTCCCACCGCCTCGCCGCTGCGCTCGAGATGGCCTTGCAGCACGTCATTGGCGAAGGTCACCGGCAGATGCAGATTGGTCAGGAAGTAATGCAGATGCTCGCGCAGCTCGGGCGGCGTGACGCTTTTGTAGAAGGTCGCGGCCGGCAGTGCGACGCGGTCGTCGAGTCCGTGATTGAGCGCGAACACCTGGCGGTTCAGCGGCTCGAGCGGATCGTTCTGTTCGACCGCCTCCGGCGTCGTCGAGCACGCACAAGCCCAGACGCATAGCGCCACGATCCCCGCCACCCGGAAATACCGCAATCAGTCCCCCAACGCACAATCCCAGCCTGACGGCCATGTGCGCGTACCTTACAGGCAGTTTTCGCAAGACGTCTACATCCGCGGCGCGCGGCCCTGTGGGCGGCCGCGCTTGCGGCCCGCGCCGTCCGGTCCGTACACTCGGGCACAACGACCGCCGCTACCGGGCGGCGATCGGGGAACAGACGCGGCATGTTGAAGGGCATCGACCCGGTGTTGGGTCCGGCATTGCTGGCGGCCTTGCGCGGCATGGGCCATGGCGACGAAATCGTGATCGCCGACGCGAACTTTCCCGCGAGCACCGTCAACAGGCATGTGATGCGCGCCGACGGCATTGCTGCGCCGCGCATGGTCGCCGCCATCGCCTCCGTCCTCCCCCTCGACGATTTCGTCCCCGCCGCCGCATTCCGCATGGCCATGGTCGATCGCCCAGGCGAAGTCCCGCCCATCGCCGCCGATTTCGCCGCCGCGCTCGCCGCCGGCGGCTACACCGGCGCCATCGAAGCCCTCGAGCGCTTCGCCTTCTACGACCGCGCCCGGCAGGCGGTGGCCATCGTCGCGACCGGCGAGACCCGGCTTTACGGCAACCTGATCCTGAAAAAGGGCGTCATCCGCCCGGCCGGCGCCTGATGCCGGCTCTCAAGGAAATATGATGACCACCACCGAACGCGACTCCTCCAAACTCCCCGTCCTCACCCAGGCGGTCTACAGCACCGGCCAATTCGTCGACAGCGTCAGCAGCACGATCATCGCCGCGTTCCTGTTCTTCTATCTCACGGCGGTGTGCGGCCTGTCCGGCACGCTGACCGGCGTGTCGCTGTTTGTCGCGCTGTTGGTCGATGGCTTCGTCGATCCGTTCGTCGGCTCGCTGTCCGACAACACGACGTCGCGCTGGGGCCGCCGCCATCTCTATATGTTCGCCAGCTTCCCGATGATGCTGGTGGGCCTGGGCATGCTGTTCAGCGTGCCCGCGACGCTGACCGGCTGGCCGCTTTTCGCCTATGTCACCGGCATGGCGCTGATCCTGCGCATCGGGCTCTCCGCCTACATCGTGCCCTACATCGCGCTCGGTGCCGAGCTGACCGACGACTACCTCGTGCGCAGCCATGTCATCGCCTGGCGCTCGGCCCTCAGCGTGCCCGCGACCATCGCGCCCATCGTGCTCGGATATGGCGTCTTTCTCAGCGCCAAGGGCGGCCTGCTCGACCGCGCCGCCTATATCCCGCTCGGCTGGAGCTGCGGCGTGCTGCTCTGCGCCTTCGGCGCGCTTGCGGCGTTCGGCACGCTGGGCTCGCTCGGACGCCTGCACCGCGCCGTGCCGAGCGCCGACCATCCCCTGCGCCGCATGGCGCGCGAGGTGCCCGAGGTCTTCCGCAACCGCTCCTTCCTCATCCTGTTCTTCACGGTGCTGATCTTCTTCGTCGCGCAAGGCACCGCCGCCGCGCTCGGCACCCATGGCGGCAAGTACTTCTGGCTCCTGACCACGCCGCAATTCCAGTTTCTCGGCATCGCCAGCGCGCTCGGCCTGTTCATCGGCATTCCCATCGTCGCCGTGCTCGGCCCGCGCGTCGAGAAGAAGACCATGACGCTGTGGTCGCTCGCCTATATCTGCATCGCCCAGGCGGGCATGCCCTTGCTGCGCATCGCGGGGCTGGTCCCGCAGCATTCCGTCGTCCTCGTGCTGGCGATCAACAACGCGCTGGTCTACGGCGCTGTGACGGTGCTCGCCGTCGCGTTCCAGTCGATGATGGCCGACGCCGCCGACGAGCACGAGCTGCTGTTCGGCGCCCGCCGCGAGGGCCTCTATTTCTCCGGCATCACCTTCTCGACCAAGGCGGCGAGCGGCCTCGGCAGCCTGATCGCCGGTTTCGCGATGGATTTGATCCATTTTCCCTATGCGATCGCGGAGAAGGGCGGCGAGGGCCTGCACCTGGCGCCCGAATTGGTGCGCAATCTGGGCCTGCTTTACGGCGTCGCGCCCGCCGCGATGACGCTGATCTGCATCGCGGTCAACGCGTTCTACCGCATCGACCGTCACGCCCACACCCGCATCCAGCACGAACTGACCGCGCGCCGCGCCGCCGCGGCCTCGCAATCTCCGGAGACCGTCGTATGACCATCGCGAACCGCATCACGCAAATGCTCGGCGTCGAATATCCCATCGTGCAGGCGCCGATGGGCTGGATCGCCCGCGCGCAGCTCGCCAGCGCCGTCTGCAATGCCGGCGGCATGGGCATCATCGAGACCTCGTCCGGCGAACTCGACGCGATCAAGGGCGAAATGGCCAAGATGCGTACGCTGACGACCAAGCCGTTCGGCGTGAACGTCGCGCTCGCCTTCGTGCGCGATCCCGGCATCGTCAACTTCATCATCGACCAGGGCGTGAAATTCGTCACCACCTCGGCCGGCGATCCGCAGAAGATCGTGGGTCCTCTCAAGGCGGCCGGCCTCACCGTCTTCCACGTCGTCCCCTCGCTGAAGACCGCGCTGCGCGCCGTCGAATGCGGCGTCGACGGCCTCGTGGTCGAAGGCGGCGAGGGCGGCGGCTTCAAGAATCCCAAGGAGGTCGCGAGCATGGTCCTGCTGCCGCTGGTCTGTGAAAAGGTGGCTGTCCCCGTGATCGCCGCCGGCGGCATGGTCGACGGCCGCACCATGGCCGCGGCCTTCATGCTGGGCGCCGAAGGCATCCAGATGGGCACGCGCATGGTCAGCGCCGCCGAAAGCCCGGTGCACATGAACTGGAAGAACGCCATCCTCGCCGCGCAGGAGACCGACACGGTGTTTCTCAACCGCTTCGGCCCCGGCCCGGCGCTGCGCGCGCTGCGCACCGAGAAGACGACGCGGATGGAGAAGGACCCGCCGCCCAACGCGCTGGCCGAATTCGGCCGCGCCACCGACCTGTATTTCGGCGGCGACATGGAATCCTCCATCGCGCTCAGCGGCCAGGTCGCCGGCCGCATCGACAGCATCAAGCCGGTCGCGCAGATCATCGCCGAGACGGTGCAGGAGTTCGAAGAAACCATCGCCAAGATGGCGAAGCGCTACGCCTGACTTTCACCTCCCCAGCATGGGGAGGTCGGCGAGCGCAGCGAAGCCGGGTGGGGGAGTGTGACCTCCCCACCCGAAATGCTTCGCATTTCGACCTTCCCATGCTGGGAAGGCGAAACTCATTCCCCCAACACCCCCTCCGCATAAACCCGCATCGCCGCCGCCAGATATTCCGCCAGCCCCGGCCGCACCGCGTCATATCCCGCGCGGAATTCCGGATGGCTCACATACATCTCGCCCATCCCGATATAGGCCGCCCGGTTCGGCTTCCACGCTTTGCACACCCACGCGTAATGTCGCGCCGCCAGCGCCTGCGCCCGCTCGGACTCCGGCGCCGCGCCCGCCGCCATCGCCGCCGCGAAGGCGAGGTTGATCGCGTCGTTCTCCGCCTTTTGCGCCGCCACGTCCTCCTTCGACATCGCCGCGAAATTGCGCTTGGACTCTTCGATCTTCTCGCGCCCGCGCTCGCCGAATTTGTCGACGATCTCGCGCTCGAACTGCGCCTGCTTCTGCGCCGAGAAGCCTTGATACAAATCCTTGTCCGCCATCGCCTGTTCTCCGTTGAGTTGCGCGATCGTGCGATCGATCGTCGCGATCAATTGGCCGAACCGGTCCGCCTCGCTCGCCAGCCGCCCGCGATGCGCGGCCAAGGCGGCCACGCGGTCGAATTTCGGATCGTCGAGCAGCGCGCGGATCTCTTCCAGCCCGAACCCCAGTTCGCGGTGGAAGAGGATCTGCTGCAGCCGCAGCAATTCCGAACGCCCGTAATAGCGGTACCCATTCGCGCCCAGATGCGCGGGCCGCAGCAGCCCGATCTCGTCATAATGATGCAGCGCGCGGACCGAAACGCCCGACACCTGCGCCATCTGACTGACCGTATACTGCGTCATCGCCCGTTCACCTTTCGCGGATGCCTTCTGCGCCCTCACGCCGCGTGAGGGTCAAGCCTCCCCACGGAAACAATCGCGCGCCGAAACGTTCCGACTCCGGCTCCAAAGGAATTTGCCATGGCGACGCGCAAGAAACACAAGGCCCCGGCCAAGAAACACGCCGCGCCGGCCCACCGCACGGCGCATGCCCATCTTTCCAGCCGCCCGGTCTGGCAGGGCCATCTGCGCCTGTCGCTGGTCTCCTGCCCCATCGCGCTCTACGGCGCCACCTCGCGCGCCGGCGATATCTCGTTCCACATGCTTAATCCGAAGACCAACAACCGCATCCGCATGATCGCCACCGACCCCGACACCGGACCGGTCGAGCGTTCGGAATTGGTCAAGGGCTACGAGATCGAGAAGAACAAATACATCATCGTCACGCCGGAGGAGCTCGACTCCGTCCGCCTCGAAACCACCCGCACCATCGACATCGAGCGCTTCGTCGACGCGGACGAGATCGACCGCCTCTACTGGAACGCGCCGTATTTCCTCGTTCCCGACGGCAAGACCGGCACCGAGGCCTACACCGTCATCCGCGACGCGCTGGAGGAGACCGGCCGCATCGCCATCGGCCGCGTCGTGATGCACACGCGCGAGCGCGTCGTCGCGCTGGAGCCGCGCGACCGCGGCATCGTCGCCTACACCTTGCGCAGCGAGGACGAGGTGATCGACCCCAAGCTCGCCTTCGAGGACATCCCGCATACGAAGTCGGACAAGCGCATGGTCGACATCGCGCGCAAGATCATCGAGCAGCAGGAAGGCGATTTCGAGCCGGCGATGTTCGAAGACCGCTACGAGAAAGCGCTGAAAGAGCTGATCCACGCCAAGCAGAAGGGTCAGAAGCCCGTCAAGGCCGAGCCGGTCGAAGACACCAACGTCATCGACCTGATGGAAGCGCTGAAGAAGAGCCTGAAGCACAAGGGCGGAACGGCGGCGGCTGCGCGCTCTCCCGCGAATTCAAACGCGAAGAAACGAGCGCGCTAAGTTCACTTTCACCTCCCCAGCATGGGGAGGTCGAAACGCGAAGCATTTCGGGTGGGGAAGTCCACCTCCCCACCCGACGTTGCTCGCTCCGCTCGCCGTCGACCTCCCCATGCTGGGGAGGTTACGAAAGCTTTTTCATCGCCGGTCCCAGCGCCTTGGCGCTCTTCGCCAGCCCCGCCCACGGATCGGCCTTCTTTAGCAACGGGCCACTCGTCGCGATCGTGAACTTGCCCGGCTCCAGCCCCGCCTTCACCTGCGCCCAGGTGATCGGCACCGCGATCGGCGCGCCGGGCCGCGCGCGCGGACTCCACGGCGCCACGCCGGTCGAGGTCCGGTCGTTGCGTAGATAATCGACGAAAATCTTCCCCGTGCGCGCCTTCTTGGCGATGGTGGTGGTGTAGCGCTCCGGCTCATCCTCTTCCAACGCCGCCGCCACCGCCTTTGCGAAGGCCTTCACCTCCGCCCAGCTCGCCCCCTTCTTGATTGCGACCACGACATGCAAGCCCTTGCCGCCCGTTGTCTTGACGAACGGCACCAACCCCAGCTTGGTCAAGCGCCGCCGCAATTCCTGCGCCCCCTCGATCACCCGCGCGAACGGCAGGTCCGGCGCCGGATCGAGGTCGAGGATGATGCGCTCCGGAGAATCCGGCGCGCCCTTGGCCGAGCCCCAGGGATGGATTTCCGTCACCGCCTGCTGCGCCAGCGCCACCAGCCCCTCGGCGCTGCCCACGCCCAGGAACGGCTGCGTCTCGCCGCTGACCTTCAGCGCCAGCATCGGCACCGCCGTGCCGAGCAGCTTGTGCCGCTGGTAGAACGTCTCGCCTTCGATCCCATCCGGTGTGCGCACCACCGAGATCGGCCGCTCTTCGACATGCGGCAGCATGCGCGCCGCCGCTGCCGCCATGTAGCGCGCCAGATCGAGCTTGGTCACCGCCGCGCCGGCCTTCGACTTCGGCCACAGCACCTTGTCCGGATGGCTGATCCGGATGCCCAGCACCGTGTCGCCGCCCTTCGCCGCCGCCTTCGAAACCTTCGCCGCCATCGCCGTCTTCTCCTTCGCCGGCGCATCCACCGGCACTTCGGGCACCACCTGTTCCGCCGGCTTGTCCGCGCGCAATCCTTTGAACGACGCCTGCCGGAACAGCCCGTCCGCCGTCACGTTCTCGTATTCGATCTCCGCCACCAGTTTCGGCTCAACCCAGTTGAGATCCGGCGCATGCGGCGCGTTGACGAAAGCCGGCGTCTTGCGCAACAGCGGCTTCAGCTTCTTCAAAAGGTCCGCCGCCACCGCGCCGGTATAGCCCGTGCCCACGCGCCCCATATAGACCAGCTTGCCGTCCTGATGCGTCCCCACCAGCAGCGAGCGCATCTTACGCGCCGTCCCGCGCCACGCCCCGATCACGACCTCCTGCCCGCCGCGGCATTTGGATTTGGTCCAGTAATCCGCGCGCCCCGACACGTAGGGCGCATCGAGCTTCTTGGAGATGATCCCTTCCATGTCCATCTTGCACGCCGCCTCCAGCATGGCATCGCCGTGGCTGGTGAAATGCGGCACGAAGCGCAGCCGCTTGCTGCGCACCGGCTTCAGGATCTCCGCGAGCAAATCCTTGCGTGCCGACAGCGGCAGCTTGCGCAAGTCCCGCCCGCCCGCGAACAGCGCATCGAACAGGAAGAAGACCAGCTCGCCGGTCTTTTCCTCCGACAGCGCCAATTGCAGCGCCCCGAAATCCGCCGCGCCGTCTTTGTTCAGCGCGCAGATCTCGCCATCGATCACGCAATCGGGCAGGGCGCCGCCATCTTTCGCGATCTCGGGGAAGCGATGCGTCCAGTCCAGCCCCTTGCGCGTGCGCAAGCGTGCGCGCCCACTCTGCACCCGCATCTGCATGCGATAGCCGTCGAACTTGACCTCATGCACCCAGCCCGGCGTCGCCGGCGGCGTCGCCATCAGCTTCGCCAGCTGCGGCGCCACGAAATCCGGCATCGCCGTCACGCGCGGCGCCGCGCTGCTTTCTTTTTTGTCGCCGTCACGCGAGTCTTTTTTTTAGCGCCCGCTTTCTTCGCCGGCGCTTTCTTCAGCGCCTTGACGTTCTCGTCCACCGAGCGGTTGCTGTTCCACACCTTGGTGGATTTCGCCTCGATCTCGTCCAGCGTCCGCCCCGTCTTCACCGAGGTGACCTCTTTCGTCAGCGCATCGCCCGCCTTGCCGCGCTTGGCGACGTCGTCGATCTCCTTGATCAGCAGCCAATTGTGCCGGACCTTGCGCCCCGGCTTCTTGGCGTCGTCGCGCAGGCGGATCAGCGCCCATTTGCCCTGCATCCGTGTCCCGTCCATGACGAATTTCAAATGCCCCTTGGCAAGCTCGCCTTGCGGATCGTCGCCCTGCGGCGACCAGGTCCCGCGATCCCACAATTGCACCGTTCCGCCGCCATATTGGCCGTGCGGGATCGTACCCTCGAAGGTGCCGTATTCGATCGGATGGTCCTCGACCTCGACCGCCAGCCGCTTGACGGCGGGATCGAGCGATGGCGTCTTCGTCACCGCCCAGGATTTGTAGACCCCGTCCAGCTCCAGCCGCAGGTCGTAATGCAGCCGCGTCGCCGCATGCCGCTGGATGACGAAGCGATGCTTGCCGCTCTTCTCCACGCGCCCTTTCGGCTCGCGCGTCAGCTTGAAATCGCGTTTGGCGTGATAGGTGGAAAGACCGGTCATGACAGGGAAACTACAAGGGAACCGACTCAGTTCCACTACCTCCCCTTGAGGGAGGGTCGAAATTTGCTCTTCGCAAATTTCCACCCTCCCTCAAGGGGAGGGTGGAGTTCAATGCTGCCGCGTATTGCTCCAGATCAACTGGCCCAGGCCCACCGCTGCGAAGATCGCGCCATACAGCACCCAGTGATGGTCTCCCACCATGAACGATTTGTCGTTCGGCCCCGTCAAATGCAGCCCCTGCGCCGCCCAGAAGCAGCCGCCCACCAGCATCAGCAGACCGATCAGGCTGCTGACGATCCGGAAAACGACGTTGAAAATGCCCCGCATGTGCCCACCCCATATTTGTTGTGGGCGCGACCCTATCCCTTTTTGATCCGCGCGTCGCGCAGCGCCGTGCGCCGCACCTTGCCGGCATCGTCGCGCACGTTCTCCTCGACCAGCTCGAACGTCCGCGGCCGCTTGTAGACCACCAGCCGTTCCGCCAAATGCCGCTGTAAATCTTCCAGATCGAGCCCCGGCCGCGGCTGCACGATCGCATGCACCTGGTTGCCCAATTCGTCATGCGGCAGGCCGATCACCGCGGCGGACGCCACCAGCGGATGCTCGTCCAGCGCCGCCTCGATCTCCGCCGGATAGACGTTGGCGCCGCCGACCAGGATCATGTCGGTGCGCCGGTCCGCCAGATACAGATACCCGTCCGCGTCGAAATAGCCGATATCGCCAAGGCTCTCCCACCCGCCCGGCAGCGTCCGCGCCTCCGCGCCGATATAGCGATACGAGGGCGGCAGCGTCGGATCGCGCAGCATATAGACCTCGCCGACCTCGCCCGCCGGCAATTCCTTGCCGTCGGCAGAGAACGCCGCCATCCGCCCGCCGCCCATCACGCGCCCGACCGAGCCGCGATGCGCCAGCCACTCCGTGCCGCTGATCGTCGTCACGCACTGCGCCTCGGTGCCGGCATACAATTCCATGATGGTGTCGCCGCCGAGCCATGCGATCCACTGCTCTTTCAGCTGCGGCGGGCAGGGCGCCGCCAAATGCCACACCGTCTTCAGCGACGAGACGTCGAACGCCTCGCGGTTCGGCAATCGCCAGATCCGGCTCATCATCGTCGGCACGAGATAGATCCAGTCGGCGCGATAGGTCTCGATGTCGCGCAGCGTCGCCTCGCCATCGAATTTGGGCATCACGACGACATGCGCACCCGCGTTCAGCGCGCCGAAGACGCAGCCGAACGGCCCGTTGTGATAGAGCGGCCCCGGCATCAGCACCGTCGAATCCTTCGTGTAGCGCCAGAACGAGGCGTCGACGCCGCCCTTCACCGTCACGCCGCGCGTGCCCGACACGATCAGCTTCGGCCGCCCGGTCGAGCCGCCGCTCGTCGGCGCCTTATATGAAGGCGCGATCGCGTCCGGCAGGTCGCTGTCGTCCGCCGATGCCTGGTACAAGTCTTCCGCCGACACCACCGGCCGCGGCGATTGCATCGGCGTATCGCTCACCACGATGGGCGGATCGGCGAGCTCGACGATCGCCACCAATTCCTGCGGCGGCAGCCGCGACGACACCGGCTGCGGCGTCGCGCCGATCTTCCAGCAGGCATAGCAGGTCTCGATGAAGCCATTGCCGTTGGGCAGCGCGATGGTGACGAAATCGCCGAACTTGACGCCCTTGGCCAGGAGCCCGCGCGCCATCCGGTTGGTGCGCTTGTGCAGTTCGCCCCAATTGCGCGTCACGCCTTGGCTCGTGATCGCCGGCGCCTGCGGCTTCTCCGCCGCGATCTCCGCCATGCGCGCGCCGATGCCGATGTATTCGAGGATGGGTGCTGCTGGGGTGCCCGTTGCCGACATGCTCTCGTTCCGTCTTTTGATCTTTATCCGATGACGGGTGTTGGTGCGTGCAAACCCACCCTCACTTCTTTATCCGCTCATCCCTGAGCGCCGTACGCCGCACCTTGCCGGCGTCGTCGCGCACGTTCTCCACCACCAGCTCGAAACTGCGCGGCCGTTTATAAACCACCAGTCTCTCCGCCATGTGCCGCTTGAGGTCCTCAAGATCGAGCCCGTCGCGCGGCTGCACGATGGCATGCACAAGGTTGCCCAGATCGTCGTCCGGCAGCCCGATCACCGCGCTCGACGCCACCAGCGGATGCTCCTCCAGCGCCGCCTCGATCTCGGCGGGATACACATTGGCGCCCCCGACCAGGATCATGTCGGTGCGCCGGTCGGCGAGATACAGATAGCCGTCCGCGTCGAACCAGCCGATATCGCCGATCGATTCCCAATCGCCATTGATCGTCCGCGCCGTCGCGCCGACATAGCGATAGCTCGCCGGCATCCCGACGTCGCGCTTCATGTAGATTTCGCCGGTCTCGCCGATCGGCAGTTCCGCTCCGTCCGGCCCGAACGCCTTCATCACGCCGCCGTCGGCGACGCGCCCGACCGAGCCGCGATGCGCCAGCCACTCCGTCCCCGACAGCGTGGTCGAGGCGAGCCCTTCGGTGCCGCCATACAATTCCCAGATCGTCTCGGACCCCAGCCATTTGATCCATTCTTCCTTGAGCCAGGCCGGACAGGGCGCCGCCAGGTGCCACACCGTCTTCAGCGATGACACGTCGTATGTGCCGCGCACATCGTCCGGCAGGCGCCAGATTCGCCCCATCATCGTCGGCACCAGGTACATCCAGGTCGCGCGATGCCGCGCGACCGCGCGCAGCGTCGCCTCGGCGTCGAACTTCTTCGTCACCACCACCCGCGCGCCGATCTGCAGCGCCCCGAACGCGGTGATGAACGGCCCGTTGTGATAGAGCGGCCCCGGCATCAGCACGACGTCGTCCTTGGCGATGCGCCAGAACGCCGGCGACAGTCCGGTCACCAGCCCGGCCTCGCCCGAGACGATCAGCTTGGGCCGCCCGGTCGAGCCGCCCGAGGTCGGCGCCTTCCACGACGGCGACACCGCGTCCGGCAGATCGCTGTCGTCGTCCGACCCCTCCAGCAGCGCCCGCGCCGACACCACCGGCTTCGAACTTTCAAACGCCACGTCGCTGACGACGATCGGCGTCCCGGCCAGTTCGACGATGGCATTGAGCTCCGCCAGCGGCAGCCGCGACGACACGGGCTGCGGCACCGCGCCCAGCTTCCACGCCGCGTAACACGCCTCGACGAACGCCACCGAATTGGGCAGCGCGATGGTCACGAAGTCGCCGAACTTCACCCCCGCCGCCGCCATGCCCCGCGCCATGCGGTTGGTCCGCCGGTGCAATTGCGACCAGCTCAGCGTCTCGTCCTCGCAGGTGATCGCCGGCGCGTCGGACTTGAGGCCCGCGATCCGCGCCAACGCCGCGCCGATGGAGATCGGATTTTCCGGCGTCCCCGGTTCCGCCATCCTGACACACTCCCGAAATGTTCTTGTGTCGCCATTTTGCGGCGCGGCGGTCCCGAGTCAAACCACCTGCGGCAACCGCGCCTAACGGAACAATCCGCTGTCTGCCAGCCCGTCGAAGATGAACTGCATCGCCAGCGCCGCCAGCAGCACGCCGGAGACGCGCGCGATCACCGCCGTGCCGGTCTTGCGCAAAAGGCGCATCAGCGGCTCCGACAGCAGCATCGCGCCCAGCGTCATCAGGATCACCGCCCCCAGCGCCGCCAGCACCTGCGCCATGTCGGTCGGCGACTGCGTCTTGCTCATCAGCAGCACCACCGCCGTCATGCTGCCCGGCCCCGCGGTCAGCGGAATGGCGAGCGGGAACACCGCGATGTCGGTCTGGTGGCTGTGCGCCTCGCTCTCCTCGGCCCCGGTGATCGACGAGATCGCCGAATGCTGCGCCAGCAAAAGATCCGCCGACACCATGAGCAGCAGCACGCCGCCCGCGGTGCGGAACGCCGGCAACCCGACCCCGATCAGCGCCAGCAATTGGATGCCGCCCAGCGCGAAGGCGAGCAGCACCACCGTCGCCACCGCCGCCGCCGTGAAGGCGAGCAGGCGCCGGTGCTTTGGCGTCGTGTCGCCGGTCAGCGCCAGGAACATCGAGGCGACCTCGACCGGCCCGATGGCGACGAACAGCGTGGCAAGCGCGGTGGGGAAGATGTGGAACATCGCTGATGTATGCCGCGCCGGACGGCAACAGTAAACCGCGCTCCCGCGAATGCCCTATGGTCTTCAATTGTCATGGCCCGCAAAAGCGGGCCATCCAGGTGACGACACGCACAACCGCCTCAGAACGAGGCTGAGCTATTTGATCGGCAAGGCGTGAGGCTTCAACTGGATGGCCCGCTTTTGCGGGCCATGACAATGAGTTGATGCAGACGGCCGCTCTACCCCTCCAGAAACCCGATCATCGCCGGCAGCGCCGCGCGGTCCTGGATCACGAACATATGCCCGCCGTCGAAGAACGTCAGTTCGGCGCCTTTGATCCGCGCCGCCATCTTCTCCTGCGCCGCCGGCAGCGCGATGCCGTCGAAGCGCCCCGCCGCGATCAGCACGGGACAATCGATCTCACCCAGCCGGTCATAGGTATCGTGATGCGACCGCGCCTCCAGCTGGCGGCGATAGCCCATCGCACGTCCCGGCTCGTCCGCATACGGATCGTTTGCCGCCAGCGCGACGAACTGTTCGTACATCTCCGGATTGGCCGCCTGCCAGGCGGCGTCGCGCCGCGTGTCGTTGATCCCGATCATGTGCCGCGCCCGCGCCTCGCGGGTCATATGCTCGATGTCGTGGAACGGGAAGGACGCCCCGCCGGCGCCGCCCGGCGAGGTGCAGCCCAGCACCAGCCGCTCGACCTTGCCCGGATGCCGCAGCACCAATTCCTGCGCCACCATCCCGCCGAACGACAGGCCGACGACGCGCGCGCGCGGCCAGCCGGCGAAATCCATCAGCCGCGCCGCGTCGTCGGCGTAATCCGCCATCGTGTACGGCACGTCCGGCTTCGACGTCTGTCCCAGCCCGCGCTGGTCGTAGCTCAGCGTGTCGAAATGCTTGGGGAAGGGTCCATCCATCTGGTTCGGCTTCATGCGCAAATCGCCGCCCGAGCCCGAGATGAACAGCAGCGGCGGCCCCGCTCCGCCGCGCTCGTAATAGACGTCCAGATCGCCGATCCTCGCGAAGCTCATGCCGCCATCCCCCTGTGCCGGTTCCCACTCTACCAGCGAAAATCGACCGGCCGCCGCGCGCCCGCGAAACTTTTTCGCCGCATGACTCGTTCCCGCTTCGAAGGCTCGACAAGGCGTGGCATCCGATGTTTGCAAGAACCGTCCGCGCTCTCGCCGCCCTCGTTCTCCTCGGTGCCGCGACCGCCGGCGCTGCCACGGCCGCGCCCGGGCTCCAGCAGGTTCCCGCTGCCTTTCGCGGCAACGACCTGTTCCTGAAAGTCAGCCTGAACGGCGCCGCGCCCGTCTGGCTGATCTTCGATGCCAACGCTTACGCCTCCACGCTCGGCGCCGGCGCGCACGCCGGCCGCATGACCGTGAAACTCGGCGCCGTCGCGCTGCAGCCTGTCGCCTTCGACATCGCCAAGGCGCCGCAATCGCCGCGCGGCCTCACCGTCGTCGGGCGCCTCGGGCGCGACAGCCTCGGCGACCGCATGCTGATCATCCGCACCCGCGAGCACCAGGTCTGGCTCTCGCCGCCGGTCGATACCGGACCCACGCCCGTCGCGTCGACATCGAACCCAACGGCTGGCGGCGATCCGGTGCGCACCGCGTCGCTGGCGCCCTGACAACCAGTCACTCATTTACGAAGTCACGCGGCGTTTTCGCCCCAATCCGCCACAATCGCGGCGCAGTTTCTCCCTGCCAGAGGGAGGGACATGCCATGGCCATGACCACAGACACCGCGACCGGCGACATCCTGTCGGAGATCAACACCACCCCGCTCATCGACGTCATGCTGGTCCTTCTGACGTTGCTGATCATCACGCTGCCGATGCAGACCCACGCCATCACCGTCATCATGCCGAACGATTCGGCGTCGCAGCCGTCGCCCGTCGTCATGCTGGAGGTCGATTTCGACGGCAGCGCGATCTGGAACGGCTGGCGCATCGATCACGACCGCCTCGAAGCCCGACTCGCCGACGCTGCGCGCCAGAGCCCGCAGCCCGAGATCCACATGATGGCGAACCGGCTGGCGAAATACGGTGCCGTGGCCAAGGTCATGGCCGACGCCCAGCGTCTCGGCCTGACCAAGATCGGCATGGTGGACATCCAGCCGTACTAGGCATTTTTGAGGCTCTACCGCTCATCCGTCATGCCCGGCTTGTCCGGGCAACCCGATTTTCTTTCTTTGGAAAATGGGACGCCCGCACGAAGCGGGCGATGACGGTTGCTGAAATTCAGACCGGTTCGAATTGCGCCCGAGCCGCCGCGCCAAAATCTAACGCCGCGGCGCGGTGATCTCGGCGCGGCCATAGCGTCCGTGCAACACCCCGTCGCGCGCGAAATCGCGCATCATCGCGAAATATCCGGCGGCGAACCGCGTCGACACCCGCTCGCCCGCCGCGTCCAGCGCATACTCCGTAATGCCGTGCTCGGCGCCGGGATTGAGCGCCAGCGTGAAATCCTTGCCGGCATCGATCAGCGTCTTGATCCGGCGCGACGTCTCCGCGCTCGGCGCTTCCAGGTCGTCGCGGCCCAGGATCCACAATTGCGGCGTCGTGCTGGCCTGGAGCGCCGGCATCGGCTCGTAACGGAACGGCGTGTGCCAGTCATGTGCCGCCGCGAACGCCTTCAGCTGCGCCAGCGACGCCGGCAGCAGCATGTAGGTGAAATTGCCGTGCACGTCCTTGAACCAGGGCTCGCCCCGGTACTTCGTCCGCACCGCGTCGAATGCCGCGTAGTTCGCGAAGTCGCCGCCGGCGATGAGCGCGTCGGCGGCCTGCACCACCTCCATCGCCTTGGCGATCTCGTCCGGCGTATGGCCTTTCAGCCGCAGCTCCAGCGCGGCTTCCTGTGCGTCTTCTTCCAGCACCGTCACCGCCAATCCGAAGCTCACGATGGCGAAATCCACCGGCGCGCGGTTCGCCGCCAGCGGCACGACCCAGCCGCCCTCGCTGCCGCCCTGATAGCCGACGCGCCCGGCGCGCGTGTGCCAGGTGCGGTAGCCAAGATCGCCGGGAGTGAAATAAAACTTTTCCTCA
>OLLQ01000728.1_pt1 | contig 15966 bp, 15 predicted proteins | sample 1604571 | NCBI WGS metagenome assembly OLLQ01 (sample SAMEA104055722, study PRJEB20765) | soil metagenome | isolation source: soil
GGCGCCGGTCGCCGCACCGGCCCAGCCGGCCAGCACCGGCGCTCCCAGCACAAGGATCGCACCATAATTCAGCGCCAGCAGCGTATGCGTCACCCGCTCGCTCGCCGGCAATTTCCGGCTCCTGTCCTCTTCCACGAAATCCATCAGTGTAAGGATCAATTCCGCCGCCAGCAGCACCAGCAGCGCCATCGCCGCCACGCCGCGCACCTCCGCCCAGCCCAGCACCGCGAACAGCACCGCGTAAGCCAAATTGCGCACCCCATGCAGCCGCAATTCGCGCCGCTGCGACGGCCGCCACGCCAATCGCTCCGTCAGCTCGTGATGATACAGCGTGTCGAACGCGCCCAGCGCGATCTGCACCGCGATCAGGCTCCACAGCAATGTCGATGTCATGCACTTGCCTCCTTGAACAACGCAGCCTGATGGATGCAAGGACCGAAGCGCGGATGCACCACGTCGAGCGCGAACAGGAACCGCCCCGCGCCGTAATCGCGATGCGTCACGGTCAGCGCGCCCGGCGTCAACCAGCGCGGCAGCCGCACCCGCCGCCCGCCCACCTGCACGAAATATCCGGCGCTCTTGAACAGCAGCGCGCCGTCCTCGACATGCACCGTCAGCGCCATGCCGACGCCGCGCCCGACATATTCCTCCAGCCCCGTCGCGCCGCTGAACCGCTTGGCGGAATGCACCACCTGTGGAAAGCCGCTGCGCCGCGCATACATCCGCGTCCAGATCTGCCCGCCGCTGCGCGCATCCTCCGTCACGGTGACGACCGCCGGCACGCCGCAATCGCGATAGAGCGGCAGCGGCGATCCGATCAACCGCGCCGCTTGGGCGAACACCCAGCCCGCCCAATTGCGCGTCATCGCGATCACTTCGCCCGCATAGACGACGCTGTCGCCGCCCGCCAGCCGCTCGGAAAACCGCCGCCGCACCGCGTGCGGCAGCGCGTTCCACGCCGCCACGGGCAACAGCCCGCGAAAGCGCAGATCGCCGACATGGCCGGAACAGACATCGAAAGAGGGATCATGAAGGTCGCGGCGCTGCACCTGCGGGTTCATGATCGCCTCCCCCTATCTGGCTTTTCTCGCCGGCAGGAAACTGACGATCTTGGCGCCGAGCCGGATCAGCGTCATGAGCGCCGGCCGCGGCACCGCGACCATCTGGTCGTACCAGCTCGTCATCGTGCGCGTGAAATCCTGCATCGCGCGCAAGCGTTCCGCCGCCACGGGATGCAGCTTGGGATCGCGCGCCGCCTCCGCGACGCAGGCGTCGAGCGCCGCCAGCGCCGGATCGAGCTCGCGCGCCTTGCGTCCGGCCGCGATCTTGGCCGCGATGGACCAGATGTCGGCATCGGCTTCGAAATGGTCGCGCCGGTCGCCGGGCACCGGCACCCGCCGCACCAGCCCCCAGCCCTGCAATTCGCGCAGCGAGTTCGACACATTGGAGCGCGCGATCGACAACCCGTCCGCGATCTCCTCCGCCGTCAGCGGCCGCTCCGAAAGATAGAGCAGCGCATGGATCTGGCTGACCGAGCGGTTGACCCCCCACTGGCTCCCCATATCGCCCCACTGCAGCACGAAGCGCCGCACGGCGGGGCTGAGGTCGTTCATAACTGTTGTTTCTGTCATAACAGAAATATCAGACCTGAGAGGCCGAAAGTCAAGCCTCGTCTTATCCTCCCCGTTTACGGGGGGTGCCGAGCGAGCACTTCGCGAGCGAAGCGGAGGGGGGAGCCGCCCCGCACCGGTGCGGCTCCCCTTCCGTCACGCCCGTGAAGGACGGGCGCGCCACCTCCCCCGCAAACGGGGGAGGACATCGACAGCGCCTTCTCAACCAGTTCCTACTTTCAGCATAATAGGATGCGCCGCCCCCTCTTCGAGGCCCCGATGGAAACCCTGCTCTGCCACATCTCGACCACGCCGGCTCAGACCGGCCTCCCCGCCGCCATCCACCCCGAGCGCTTCACCGGCAAGAGCGAATCCCAACTCACCCATCTCGCCGGCCTGACGCAGTTCGGTGTGAACATTGTTACGCTCGCGCCCGGCGCATGGTCCGCGCTGCGCCACTGGCACGAAGGCGAGGACGAGTTCGTCTACGTGCTCGCCGGCCATCTCACCCTGATCGACGACAACGGCGCCCACGCTTTGACGCCAGGCAGCTTCGCCGGTTTCCCCGCCGGTCGCGCCAACGCGCATCACATCGCCAACCATTCCGATGCGCCGGCCAGTTTTCTCGTCATCGGCACACGCAAACAGGGCGTCGAAACGATCCATTATCCCGACGACTTCGCGAAGCCGCGAACCATCCGCCGCGACGTCCTCGGCCAGCGCGAATCCGGTTGAGAATCTTTTTTTGCATTGAAACAAAATATCGCCGCCGCGATGCAGCAATTTCCTCTATCCCCGTGGCAGGCGAATTTTCTCCGCGCCTTCCGCGCCTTCGCGCGAATCCAAAGCGGGATAAGCTAAGCGAACGACTCGCAAAAAAAGTTTTCAAACACGCCTTGGTGCTGTCCTGATTAGCCCCAAACTAGGACACCCATACCAGCAAATCCGGACACTTAGGCGTAGGCCCCAGAGCCGTGCTAGCGTCCCGGGATGGGGGGAACACCTAACCAAGACCCGCTCGCGTTCCTGTCACGGCTGGGCGAGACGTTCCAAGGCGTCAAGCTCGGGCGCGGCTACGTCGCGCGCTCTGGTACCGCAATGCTAGGCGTTCTGGCCGTGTGGGCGGTGATCGCGTGGCGGTGGACCGACAACCTAGTCATGGACGGCGGCCTGCTCTTGGTCGGAGCTATCGCGACAGGCGCGTTTCTCGCATGGTCGAAGTCAACAAGGGACTTCGCGCGCGATAATCCTGCACAGGCCATGCTGGAAGGCGCTGAGTTTGTTGAATACAAGAAGTTCGAGGTACAGGCGCAAGGCATCACGCATCAACCCGGTTCCGACGTGATGACGGAAGTAAGAGGGGGCAAATAATGGCCCACTTCTTCCACATCGGCGTTAACTGCTACGCGCGGGCCGTGCCCTATGACAAAATTCAGCCGCACATAGATCAAGCGAAGGACTGGGTTCGGTATTCCAATAACAGTTGGTTCATCTGGACGAATGAATCGGCAGAATTTTGGTACAGGCGACTTCGCCCCCAACTGCATCCGGACGATTCCATCATCGTTGTGGAGGTTATTGTCACCAATGCGTTCGGGTGGATGCAACAAATGGCGGTCGATTGGCTGACACGGGATAGAACAATCGACCGCCCCGGCCTTTAGGCCTTACCGCCAACAACTACTGTGAAACGGCCAACCCTCCGACCTTTGGGTTCATCGGTCACGACGCCGTTCAACGCCGCTTCCACTAGTTCGCTGATCGTCCAGACGTGATCCGTGACGCCAAGCTGCATCGCGGGTGTGACGCGCAGGGCTTCATGGACGCGGCACAGATTGTAGTGGAAGACGTACAAACTGACCGCTGCACAGTGGTTCAGATAGGTCTTGCTAAACCCGTTCGTAAGCCGCGTGAACCGACGCTGGCTCATACGCAGCGTGAGGTTCTGGCGCTCGACGTAGGACGTGCTGATATGCGTGGGGACGCCGCGCGCTACGTTTTTCGTTACCTTTACTACTTGGCCCGGCGAGTAGCGGCGCGACGCTTCCGGCGAGCCATTTACGGCATAATGCTTTTCGACCACGCCGTGCGCGACGTTCTCGCCAAAAGCGTGAGCAATGCACCACGGATAGGCGTTGAAGCCGTCCGTTGAAATCTCCGGCGAACCGATCACGCGAGCGCGCAGATCGTCGGCGAATACCTGCGTGTTCTCGCTGGTCCGCTTGCCCGTGCGATAGGTGATGATCGCCTTGGCCGTGTCCGCCAACGCGATGAACGTGTACTGGTCGCCGATCATGTCACTGTCGCCAGCGACGATCTTGCGCTGCTTCTTGCCGACATAAGCCCAAATCTCGTCCAGCTCGATCCGGTTGACGTGCAGGTTCCGCATGGTGGCGCTGTGCAGCTTCAAGCAGCCTTCGCCGACGCGGACGGCAAGGCGCATGATGGTGTCGCGGTGCACGCCAGTCAGGCGCTCGACGGCGCGGATGCTGCACCCTTCGACCAAGGCGGCGATGATGGCGGTTTGTTTGTCGGCGGGGAGTACGTTCACGGTATTAGGCCCTTCGATTGAAGGGACGGCCCACCGACGCTATATTAGGCGTTGCGGTTAGTAGCTCGGGGGCAATCCCGGGTTTCTGATCCGGGCCCCGCGCTGCTTCAACAGCGTTGGGCCCACTTATTTGACTGGTTCCCCGGCTAGGTGTCGGACCTAGGTTTCCTACTTGTAAGGGCGGGCGTCCTACCGTTAGACGACCGGGGACCAAATCAGGCGCCGATTGAGGGCCGCTAGCTTCCTTCTCAGGGGATCAAGCTAGCGGCCCTTCCTGTTTTTCCTCGCCCCCGTCACCGGTCCCGCGCCGGGGGCTCTAACTCTCCTGAACATAAGGGAAATCCCCTGTTACCCGCCGCCTGTTTGCACCGGTATCCAAATATGTAATGCCAATTTTGGATAGCGTCAATGCCTATGTTTGCTTTTTTTGGATAACACATATTGCTTTTCGCATAACGACCCGCTACATAAGCCTCAGGCGGAACCACCGCCGAGAACTGAGAGGTCCTTATGTCTGGCGAGAACGCTGCCTCCGGCGAGGCAAAGACGGTCCAAATGGAAGACGGCGGCGAAGGCCGCGATCGTTCCACGATCGGATTCCCGTACAACAACTTGAACGACGCAATAGACGTTGCGCGCGCGATTCACTCGAACGCGGGCAGCGGCGATTGCGATGACGTGCAGCTGGCGGCATGGCTCAACATGAGCCCCAAGAGTAGCGGCTATCGCGTTCAGCTTTCTGCCGCGCGCCAGTTCCAGCTGGTCGAGACCGCCAGCGGTCGTCACAAGCTCACCGCACTAGGCAAGATGGCGATTGATCCGCAGCGTGAGCGGGAAGCACGTGCTAAGGCGTTCATGAACGTGCCGCTCTACGCTCGCGTGTATGAGAACTACAAGGGCGGTGTGATCCCACCTGCCGCTGCATTTGAGCGGGATATTGTCGGATTGGGTGTGGCTGAGAAACAGAAGGGCCGCGCTCGCCAGGTCTTTGAGAAATCTGCGGAGCAAGCGGGATTTTTCGAACACGGTAAGAGTCGCCTTGTGATGCCCGGCATTGCAGCGCGCCCGGAAGACCCACCGGAAGATGATCATGACAAGGGCGGTGGCGGCGGTGGCGGCAAGAATCCACCCCCTCCGCCCCCACCTACTACTCCCACGCTTCACCCGTTCATTCAGGGCTTGCTTAAGACGCTGCCGGACCCGGAAGGCGAACCGGAGTGGGCGCTGGCGCAACGCGTGAAGTGGCTGCAAACGGCAGCCAACATCTTCGACCTGATCTACAAGGGCGACGGTGGCATTGAAGTGCGCCCTCTCGTTGCGGATCGTTCGCGACGCCCGGAGTAGGACGCCCCACAGAACGAACTAGGTGCGAGCAATGTCCAAGAGACTGGTAGCGTCGTTTACGCTAATGGCCGCGATCTGCTTCCCGGCTTTTGCATCAGATCCAATTATCCTGTTCCGGGTAAAGCAGAACGGCCATGTTTTCATAGATTGTATCGGCGTGGACTACATAGGCATGGCTTCGGTCAAAGCGAGGCTCGAAGAACTCAAGCGATGGAACGCACGCCAGCGGGTTGTTGAATTTATCGTTGAAGACGGTGCGCCAGCGGCCTTGGTGAGCAAATATCACATGCTAGTTGTCAGCGAGGGATTCAGGTTTGGGAAGTCGAGCGGCGGTCCCTGTAATTAGGCCACCCACTAGAACGAACTAGGACACTGAGGGGCGAATTAGGACAGCACCCACGCCTTGAACCGAGTCGGTCCAAACCACATTTGCGGTACATCCCCACAGGTGCATCCGGATCGCCGCCGCGTTTTTCGCGGCGCGCCCTCGATCGACCGGATTTGCCCCGTCCACTACCAAAGACCAGCCAGGGAGCGTTCGCCATGCGCGCCATTGTTGCCGCCATATCCTTCGCCATGCTTGCCGTCACGAACGCCGCAGAAGCGGACCCGGCGCAAGACGCGCGCTTTCTGCCGTTGACGAAGTCGGCCATCGTCGCGCTCGTTGCGGAGTCATTGCAGTCCAAAGCCTTGAAAGCGGAGCCGATGACCCTCCCGCCGGCGCAGCGCAGCGGCCTGGCGCCGGACGACAGTGTCTGGCGCATCGTCGCCTCGCCGATCCCGGTGGCGATTTTCATCGCGGGCAAGGATGAGAACGTCTACGCGCTCCACGTCTATTTTCCCGTGGTGCGCGCCAACCCGGAAGACGGCAAGCGCATCGGCGCGATGCTGTCGGCCTTGTTCAAAGCCATCTATCCGAACTGGCCGGATGCCGAAAAATGGCCGCAGGCGAGCCTCGCCACGACCTGGAACGCAAGCCCGCTCATGCACAAGCCGATACCCGCCGATCCGAACGATCTCATCGACAAAAAGACCATCGACGGCATCACGAGCGCGACGGTCGGCGTGCCGCCGGATCTTGTCGTCTACAGCGTCACGACGCGCGCGCAATGCATTCCGGACATCCGCCGCGGCAACCCGTTCCAGCGCGTGGTCTGCTGACTACGCCGCCGCCGCCAGCTTCGCCAATTGTCCCATCAGCCGCTTCACGCCGTTCAGCCGCGCTTCCGGCGACGGCCAGTCGCGCGTCACGACCACCTTCTGGTCCGGCCGCACCTTCATGACGCCCGCATGTTCGTTGATCAGCTTCACCAGCGCGATCGGATTGGGGAAGGCATTGCCGCGGAACGCGATCGTGCCGCCCTTCGGCCCCGCGTCGATCTTCTCGACCAGCGCGATGCGGCACAACTGCTTGATCGCCACGATGTCGAGCAGATGCTTGACCTCGTCCGGCAGCGCTCCGAATCGGTCGATCAGCTCGGCCGCGAACCGGTCGATATCCTCGCGGCTCTCGATGCTCGCGAGCCGCCGGTACAGCGACATGCGCACATTGAGGTCAGTGACATAGGCTTCCGGTATGAGCACCGCCGCGCCGATATTGATCGTCGGCGACCACTGTTCGGCGATCTCGCCGCCGCCGTCGCCCAGCCGCAACTGCGCCACGGCGTCTTCGAGCATTTCCTGGTAGAGCTCGATGCCAACCTCGCGCACATGCCCCGACTGCTCCTCGCCCAGCAGATTGCCGGCGCCGCGGATGTCCATGTCGTGGCTGGCGACCGAGAACCCGGCGCCCAATTGGTCGAGCGATTGCAGCACCTCCAGCCGCCGCGCCGCGGTGTCGGTCAGCTTGCGGTCCGGCGGCGTCGTCAGATAGGCATACGCCCGCTGCTTGGCGCGCCCGATGCGCCCGCGGATTTGGTAAAGTTGCGACAGCCCGAACATATCGGCCCGGTGCACGATCATCGTGTTGGCGCTCGGGATATCGAGCCCGCTCTCGACGATGTTGGTCGAGATCAGCACGTCGATCTTGCGTTCGTAGAACGCCGTCATCACCTCTTCGAGCACCGCGGCCGACATCTGCCCGTGACCGACCGCAACCTTCACCTCCGGCACGGTGAGCTTGAGGAATTCCTCCGCCTCGCGCAGATCGGCGATGCGCGGCGCGACGTAGAAGCTCTGCCCGCCGCGATAATGCTCGCGCAGCAGCGCCTCGCGCACGACCAGCGGATCGAACGGCGTCACGAAGGTCCGCACCGCAAGCCGGTCGATCGGCGGCGTGGTGATCAGCGACAAATCGCGCACGCCCGACAGCGCCAATTGCAGCGTGCGCGGGATCGGCGTCGCGGTCAGCGTCAGCACATGCACGTCGGCCTTCAGCGCTTTGAGCTGCTCCTTATGCGTGACGCCGAAATGCTGCTCTTCATCCACGATGACGAGCCCCAGATTCTTGAACGCAATCGACTTGGACAACAATGCATGCGTGCCCACCACGACATCGACCTTGCCCTCGGCCAGAAGCGCCTTGGTGTCCTTGGCCTCCTTCGCATCCACGAAACGCGACAATTGCCGCACCGTGATCGGAAAGCCGCTGAACCGCTCGGCGAAATTGCGATAATGCTGCCGCGCCAGCAGCGTGGTCGGCACGACCACCGCTACCTGTTGCCCGCTCATCGCCATCACGAAGGCGGCGCGCAATGCCACCTCGGTCTTGCCGAAGCCGACATCGCCGCACACCAGCCGGTCCATCGGCCGCCCCTTGGCGAAGTCCTCCATCGTGTCGGCGATGGCTTTTTCCTGGTCGTCCGTCTCCTGATAAGGGAAGCGGGCGCAGAACTCGTCGTACAACCCCGCCGGCGGATCGACCGGTGCCAGCGTCTTCAATTCGCGCGCCGCCGCGATGCGCATGAGTTCGGCCGCGATCTCGCGCACCCGCTCCTTGGCCCGCGCCTTGCGCATCTGCCAGCCCGCGCCGCCCAGCCGGTCGAGCTGCGCATTGCTCTCATCGGCGCCGTAGCGCGTCAAAAGTTCGATGTTTTCGACCGGCAGGAACAGCTTGCCGCCGTCATATTGCAGTTCGAGGCAGTCATGCGGCGCGCCCAGCGCGTCGATGGTTTTCAAACCGAGATAGCGTGCCACACCATGCTCGATATGCGTCACCAGATCGCCCGGCGCCAGGCTCGACGCCTCGGCGAGGAAGTTCTGCGCCCGCCGCGCCCGCGTCGCCGCGCGCACCATGCGGTCGCCCAGGATGTCCTGCTCGCAGATCAGCGCGAAGTCGGGCGCCTCGAAGCCCTTCTCGGCGCCCAGCACCGTAAGGCCGACCGCGCCGGCATGCATCTTCTGCGCATCGGGCCAGTTGGCGATGGTGCGGATCGGCGTCACGCCGTGATCCGACAAGACACCGCCCATGCGCTCCGACGAGCCCGCGCTCCACGACGCGACGACGATGCGCTTGTTGGCGCCCTGCAGCGCCGCGATGTGGTCCGCTGCGGCCTGGAACACGTTGGTCTTGCCGGCCGCACGCTCCGGCTGGAAGTCGCGCCCCACCCGGCCGCCGGCATCGACCGACTTCGTCGACTCCGGTGCCTGGAACGGCGACAGATCGCGCACATTGTGCTTGGCCAGCGCCGCGCCCCATTCGGCATCGCTGAGATACAGCAGCGCCGGCTTCAGCGGCTTGTAAGGCGGCGCCTTGATCGCAGGCTTGTTGTCTTCGGGCTTGGGCCGGCGGAATTGTTCACGGGTCTCGAAATAGTCTTTGACCAGCTCAAGCCGCGCCTTTTTCGTCTCCTCGGTCTCATAGCCGAGCATCACAAGCGCCCGCGGGACGAAATCGAAGAAGGTGTCGAGCTTGGGATAGAACAGCGGCAGCCAGTGCTCCATGCCCGGATGCTTGCGCCCCGCGCTGACGGATTCGTACAGCGGATCGTCATTGTTCGCCGGCCCGAACTGCGCCACGTAACCGGAACGGAAACGGCTGATCTCCTCCTTGCCCAGCGGCACTTCGCTGGCGGGCAACAGTTCGATCTCCGGGATCGCCACGGAAGACAATTGTGTCTCGGCATCGAAGCGCCGGATCGCCTCCAGCGTCTCGCCGAAGAAATCGAGCCGCAGCGGCTGCGGGGTCCCCGGCGGCCACAGATCGACGATGCCGCCGCGCAGCGCGAAGTCCCCCGGCTCGCGCACCGTCGAGGCCCGCACGTACCCGTTGCCGGCGAGGAACGCGACCATCCGCTCGCGATCGACGTCATGCCCCGCCCGCGCGAAGAAGCTCGCCTGCGCGATCCAGTCGCGCGGCGGCACCCGCTGCAGCAGGGCCGCAACCGTCGTGACGACCAGCGCCGTTCCCGGCCCATCCGCCCGCGCCAATGCCGCGAGCGTCGCCAAACGCGTGCTCTCGATATCCGGCTTGGGCGAGACGCGGTCGTACGGCAGGCAGTCCCACGCCGGGAACGACAGCACCGGCACCGCCGGCGCGAAGAACTTCGCCGCCTCGATCACCGCGGCGGCATGCACGTCGTCGGACGCCACGAACACGACCACGCTCTTGGTCCGCGCCGCCGCCTCGACCGCGAGCCATGCGTCATAGCCCGACGGCGCGCCGGACACGGCGAACCGCCCCGGCTGGCGCGCGATGTAATCTACACGTTCCACTTGGGATCCTTGCGGCTGCACACCGCCTTCAGCCGCGCGAACAGCGGCGTATCGAACTCCGCCGGCGCCGGCGTATGCCCGCGCAACCACGCGTAAACCTCCTGATCGGGCGCGGTCAGCAGCGCCTCAAACTGGTCGAGTTCGGGTTCCGAAAGCCCCGCCAATTCCTCGGCCGCGAAGGCGCCAAAGATCAGGTCGACTTCCTTGAACCCCCGGCGCTGCGCCCGGAACAATAGCCTTTTGCGGCGGACCCCAAAGGACCCACCGTTTTCATCGTCTGTCATAGGGCCGATATAGCATGCGTTCCGTTGAGAACAACCGCCGCGGACCATATTCTTTACCCACGATGCGCCCTTCGATTCTGTTCCCGCTTTTCGCCGAAATCCGCACGCTGGGCGGCGTCGGCCCCAAGCTGGAAAAGCTGATCTCCGGACTGATCGGGCCACGCTTGGTGGATTTGGTGTTCGATCTGCCCGTCGGTCTGATCGACCGCTCCTACCGTCCCCGGCTGATCCAGGCCGAGGCCGGCCGCATCGCCACGGTCAAGGTCAACGTCCTCGACCATTTCCCGTCGCAAAACCGCAAACACCCCTACCGCATCCGCTGCGCCGACGACAGCGCGACGCTGGAGCTGATCTTCTTTCACGGTCACGCCGACTACCTTCTGCGCACCCTGCCCGTCGGCAGCCAGCGCATCGTCAGCGGCAAGATCGAGCGCTTCCGCGACAAGCTCCAGATGACGCATCCGGACCACGTCGTGGCGCCCGAAGACGAAGCGGGAATGCCCACGCACGAGCCGGTCTACGCCCTGACCGAAGGCCTGACGCTCAAGCCGCTGGTCAAGGCGATCCGCGGTGCGCTGGAGAAAGTGCCCGCGGGGCTGCCCGAATGGGACGATCCCGCCTTCCTCAAACAGCGCGGCTGGGCGCCGTTCACGGAATCTCTGATGGCCGCCCACGCCCCGGCCCACGACGCCGATCTGAATCTCGAAACCCCGGTCCGCACCCGGCTCGCCTATGACGAACTGCTCGCGAACCAACTGGCCCTGCTGCTGATCCGCCGCCAGATGCGCGCCGCCAAGAAGGGCCGCGCCCTGATCGGCGACGGTCGCCTGAAAGCCAAGGCGATCGCCGCCCTGCCCTTCGCGCTGACAGAGCCCCAGCTCACCGCCATCGCCGAGATCGAAGCCGACATCGCCGCCCCGACCCGCATGCTGCGCCTGCTGCAAGGCGACGTCGGCGCCGGCAAGACCATCGTCGCCTTCCTCGCGCTGCTGGGCGCCGTCGAGGCCGGCGCCCAGGGTGCGCTGATGGCGCCGACCGAGTTGCTATCCCGCCAGCACATGGCCTCGCTGGAGCCCTACGCCAAGGCGACCGGCATCCGCCTCGCGCTCCTCACCGGCCGCGAGCGCACAACGCGCGACACCACGCTCGCCGCGCTGGCCAAAGGCGAGATCGACATCCTAGTCGGCACCCACGCGCTGTTCTCGGAAGACGTCGCCTTCGCCGATCTCGGCCTCGCCGTGATCGACGAGCAGCACCGCTTCGGCGTGCACCAAAGAATGCTCCTGCAAGGCAAGGGCGGCCGCCCCGCCGATGTGCTGGTCATGACCGCGACGCCCATCCCGCGCACCCTGGCGCTGACCGCCTATGGAGACATGGATGTCTCGCGCCTGACAGGCCGCCCGCCCGGCCGCAAGCCGGTCGAGACCCGCACGATCTCCGCCGACCGGCTCGATGAAGTCATCGAACATCTGCGCAAGGCCATCATGCGCGGCGCCCGCGCCTATTGGGTCTGCCCGCTGGTGGAGGAATCCGAAAAGATCGACCTCGCCGCCGCCGAAGAACGCGCGAGCATGCTCAAGCGCGTCCTCGGCTCCAAGGTCGGCCTCGTCCACGGCCGCATGAAAGGTGCCGAGCGCGACGCCGAAATGGCGAAGTTCAAAGCCGGCGAAACGCAGATCCTCGTCGCCACCACGGTGATCGAAGTCGGTGTCGATGTGCCCGAAGCCACCATCATGGTCGTCGAGCACGCCGAACGCTTCGGCCTCGCCCAGCTGCACCAGCTGCGCGGACGCGTCGGCCGCAGCAGCGCCAAATCGAGTTGCCTGCTGATCTATCACGGCCAACTCGGCGAAACCGCCAAGGCCCGCCTCAAGACGATGCGCGACACCGACGACGGCTTCGTCATCGCCGAAGAGGATTTGCGCCTGCGCGGCGCCGGCGAACTGCTCGGCACCCGCCAGAGCGGCCTGCCCGAATTCCGCCTCGCAGACCTCTCGGCGCATGCTGACCTGCTCGCCGTGGCCCGCGACGACGCGCAACTCGTCCTGACCCGCGACCCGGATCTGCAGTCCGAGCGCGGCCAAGCCCTGCGCACCCTGCTCTACCTCTTCGGCCGCGACGAGGCGGTCCGCTACCTGAAAGCGGGATGATTTTTACCCTCCCCTTGAGGGAGGGTCGAAAAATCAGAGCGTAGCGAATGATTTTTCGGGGAGGGGTCCGGCTCGGTGCCGCGTTCTGAGCCGGACCCCTCCCCGAAATTTGCTCCGCAAATTTCGACCCTCCCTCAAGGGGAGGGCAAGAGGCATTGCAGATTACCTCACGGCATCATGTAGGATTCCACCATGACCGATCTTCTCCCAGCCTTGACCACGGCGCTCCGCTCCGCGCTCCCAGGCCTGCAACAGCTGAACGCCCTGACCCGCCTCTCCGGCGGCGCCAGCCAGGAAACCTGGTCGTTCGACGCCATTGCCGACGGCAAGACGATCCCGCTGATCCTGCGCCGCACGCCCGGCGGCGCCGCGCGCGTCGCGACGGAGACCTCGACCTCGGTGCCGCTCGCGACCGAAGCCATCGCCATCGAGGCCAGCCGCGCCGCCGGCGTCCGCGCCCCGCGCGTGCGCCACGTTCTGACCGAGCCCGATGCGCTCGGCGAAGGCTACGTCATGGAGCGCCTCCCCGGCGAAACGATCGCGCGCAAGATCCTGCGCGACAAGGAATTCGACGCCATCCGTCCCGACCTCGCGCGCCAATGCGGCGAGGAACTGGCGCGCATCCACGCCGTCGACCTGACACCGGCATTGCGCGCCGCGCTTCCGGTGGTCGACGGCCCGACGCAGTTGCGCCGTTACCGCGACATCTACGACCTCTACGACTACCCGCACCCGATGTTCGAGATCGCGTTCAAATGGCTGGAGCCGCGCATGGCCGGCACCAAGCGCCAGGCTCTCGTGCACGGCGATTTTCGCCACGGCAACATCCTGATCTCGCCCAAGGGCGTCGAGGCCGCGCTCGACTGGGAGTTGACCCATATCGGCGATCCCCTGGAAGACATCGGCTGGATCTGCACCAACACCTGGCGCTTCGGCGTGCAGGAGAAGGTGGTCGGCGGCTTCGGCGATCTCGCCGATTTGCTCGCCGGCTACGAAGCCGCCGGCGGCGCGCATATCGGCGTCGACGAGGCGCGCACCTGGATCGTCTACGGCTCGCTCAAATGGGGCGTGATGTGCATGAGCATGTATCAGGGCTTCCTGCGCGACCGCTCCGTCGAACGCGCCGCCATCGGCCGCCGCTCCTCGGAAACGGAAGTCGATCTCATCAACCTGATCATCCGCGGGAAAATCTGACGATGATGGACCAGCCTTCGATGCAGGAGCTCGTCGCCGCCGTGCGCGACTTCCTCGAACAGCGCGCCATGCCGGAGCTCAAAGGCCACACCGCCTTTCACGCCCGAGTCGCCGCCAACGCGCTCGGCATTGTCATGCGCGAGCTTGAACAGGGCGCCGCCTCCGGCGACGCCGAGCGCGTGCGGCTCGCGGCGTTGCTCGGCCATGACGGCACGTTGATCGATCTGAATCGCGAACTGTGCGCCGCCATCCGCGGCGGCACGCTCGGGCTGGACACACCGGGGCTCGCCGACCACCTCACCGTCACGACGCGCGACAAGGTCGGCATCGACCAGCCCAATTACGGCGGCCTCAAGCGCCTCCTGGCCGACGGCGCCTAGCGCGCCTTCTCCCGGTCGGTCAGCGCGATCCGCGTCAGCGCCAGGCCGGCGACGGCCAGGCCTTCGATCCACGCCACCGCGACCCCGGCCCAAGTCGGCGCCGGCAAGACGGGATAGAACACGAACAGCGCGTTCGTCGCCTGCAGCCCGTTCAGGATCCAGGGGATCAGCACATACAGCGCCAGCAGGATCACCAGCGCGGCGAAATCGCCCCGCCGCTTGCCCGGCAGGGTCTGCATGAGAACGAAGATCGAAACGTCGCGCGTGATGAATCCCATCACGGCAAGACCGAGCGGCAGCCCGACCCGCGCCGCTTGCGGATCGTGCATCAGCCAGAGCGAAAGCGCCGCCGTGACGGCGAACGTCGCCCAATAGCTCATCATCCACGCCTGGAAATTCCACAGCGCGGTGCCGATCTGCCCGTGACGGACGCGGTCCCAGATCCAGCGGTAATGCACCCGGTCCTTCGGCTCGAGCAGCACCATGATGTAGGTCAGCGCCGCGTAGGTCGTCCCGGCCAGGAACAGGCGCAGCGCGACAGCGTCCCAGGCCTTCATATCCGGCGACAGCCAGGCATCGAATCCGGCGACGTAGAGACCCATGAACGCGAGAAACGCCAGCCAGACGAAAGGCCCGTTGCGCATCTTGAGCTCGGTCCGCATCGCCCGGTAGCACCCGACCAGCGTCCAGCCCGAGAACATGGCGACCGATGCGAGCAGGAAGGCGCGCGAGTCGATGCGCAGGGTCCACCAGGTCACGAAATCGGTCGCGGCGGTGTGCTTGATGAAGCTTCCCGCCGGATCGATGGTCTTCCAGATCGCGAATACCAGCACCGCGGTCAGGAAACCGATGAGCTGGTAAACGAACGTCTCGAAGAACGAATAGGTCGGTCGCCGGCTGATGGCGACAAGGCTTGCCAGCAGAGCCATCGCCTGCGCGATGACACCGATGCCGACGAAATACAGCGCTTCAATAGCCGCCGCCGCGGCTCCTTCGTGGCTGACCGTGCCGACCAGCACCAGCACCAGGCAGACCGCGCCGCCGAGCCAGGGAAAGACCGCGGCGCCGAACAGCTTGCCCCACACCATGGTGCCGGCGCCGAGCGACGACAGGCGCTGCATGTCCCAGGTGCGGGCGCGCATCTCGCCGACGACGCTCATCGCCGCGCTGCGCGTGCCCCAGAAGACCACGAAGAAATAATAGAGCACCTCGGCGGTGATCGCGGTGAACGACCCACCGCCCACCAACGCCGTGCCGAAAAAGATCAGCGCCAGGATTCCGGCGAGCATCGCGATGCGGCGCACCGGCAGTTCGAGCCAGATGTTGCGTTCGAGTTCGGGGTTCATGTCCGGCGCCCCACCTGCGCGAAATAGGCGTCTTCCAGCGCCTTGCTGGATTCACCGAAGCCCGCGACCTCGAAGCCCGCGCCGACCAGCTCGCGCAGCAGCTTGGCCCGCGCCCCGGCATTGCGGGTGAAGACGAACAGCGCCCTTGTCTGGTCGGCTTCGGTGACGTCCGCGCCGCGCGCGGCGAGGAAGTCCTTCAGGTCGCTGCGCGCCGTCGCGAGCTCGACCATGTAATGCGGCCGGTCGTCGTCGCGCACCTTGATCGCCTTGCCGCCGGCGATCAGGCCGTTCTCGATGATGATCATCTCCGAGCAGTAATCTTCGAGTTCGGCCAGGATGTGAGAGGAGACCACCAGCGTCATGCCGCCGTCGCGCAAGGCGATCAGCAGCGTGGAAAGATCGCGCCGCGCCTGCGGATCCAGACCTGCCGCCGGCTCGTCCAGCAGCAGCACAT
>OLLQ01000445.1_pt1 | contig 15652 bp, 14 predicted proteins | sample 1604571 | NCBI WGS metagenome assembly OLLQ01 (sample SAMEA104055722, study PRJEB20765) | soil metagenome | isolation source: soil
GTCAAGTCGTCGTTCTCGCCGCAGACCACCAGCACGGGCCGCTGCGCGGCTGCGAGAATCTCGCGCGGCAGGTTCTTCGTCGGTGCGCGCATGCAGGCGGCGAGCGCCAGCCGGTCCTTGCCCGGCTGGTCGGCGAAAGCGCGGAAGGCGCGCGCGGTGGGATTGGTGATGGCCGCCGGATCGGCCACGGTCATCGCATCGGCGATCTGTTCGCGCACCTTCGGATCTGCGACGCGGTCGCGCAAATTCTGCGGCGCGTCGAGATAGGATTCGCCGACCCCGCCGATGACGAGTTTCTTCACCCGCTCGGGATGCTGGATCAGCAGCTGCATGGTGATGAAGCCGCCCATCGAATAGCCCATGACGAAAGCGGGCTCGAGGCTGGCATCGTCCATCACGGCGAGCACGTCATTTGCCATCTCGTCGTGGCCGTAGCCCGGCGTGGTGTGCGGCTTGTCGCTTTCGCCATGGCCGCGGCAGTCCATCGCCACGACGCAGTAGCCTGCCGTTGTGAGCGTGTCGTACCACCCTGGCGCCTTCCAATTTTGCGCGCGGCTGGAGCCGAAGCCATGCACAAGGAACACCACATCCGCGCCATCGCCGACGATCTCGTAAGCCAGGCGGACACCGTCTGTTGTCGTCGCATAAAGGGTCATGTCCGACCTTCGCAAAGCGGCGGCGGACTGTCTATGATGCCGGAGCCGCCCGAAAGGTCCGACCTATGTCATTGGAATTGCTCAAAAAAGACGTTTGCGCCGCGGTGGATGCGATGCGCGACGAATTGCTGGCGCTGAGCCATGCCATCCATGGCGAGCCCGAGCTCGCGCTGGAGGAATTCAAGGCGGCCAAGCGGCTGGGCGACGCCGTCGAAGGCCACGGCATCAAAGTGCAGCGCGAAGCCTTCACCCTCCCCACCGGTTATGCGGCGGAGTTCGGAAAGACCGGCGGCGCGACCGTCGCGATCCTGTCGGAGTACGACGCCCTGCCCGGCATCGGCCATGCCTGCGGCCACAACATCATCGCGACCAGCGGTTACGGCGCGGCCATCGCGCTGTCGAAGCTCAACGGGCGATTGCCGGGGCGCGTGCGCTATCTCGGCACGCCCGCGGAGGAGCGTTTCGGCGGCAAGGAGATCATGGCGCGCGCCGGCGCCTTCGACGGCTGCGACGCGGCGATGATGATCCATCCCTCGAACGAGAACCTCGTGACGATGCCGTGCATCGCCATCGCGGAGGTCGAGGCGATCTATCACGGCCGCTCGGCGCACGCCTCGGCGATGCCCTATCGCGGCCTCAACGCGCTCGACGCGGTCGTCACTGCGTACCAGTCGATCGCGCAACTACGCCAGCACATCCGCAACACCGACCGCATCCACGGCATCATCACAGAGGGCGGCCTCGCGCCCAACATCGTGCCGGAGCGCGCCGCCTGCCGCTTCTATGTCCGCGCCGCCGATGCGCACGAACTGGCGCCGCTGAAAGCGCGGGTGCAGAAATGCTTCGAGGCCGGCGCGCTCGCGACCGGCTGCCGCCTGGAAGTGCTATGGGGCGACACCGACTATCTCGACATGAAGACCAACTGGCCGATGGCGAATTTCTACGAGGCCAACACGGTCAAGCTGGGGCGCGAGTTCTTCCCGGTGAAGGACCTGCCGCCGGGCTATGCCGGTTCGACCGACATGGGCAATGTCAGCCACCGCGTGCCGTCGATCCATCCGATGCTCGGCATCGCGCCGGCCGGCGTCGTCATCCACAATCCGGAATTCACCCGCCACGCCGCCTCGCCGGCCGGCGACGACGCGGTGATCGACGGCGCCAAGTCGATGGCGATGACCGCGCTCGATCTGATGGCGGACGCGTCGCGCCTGGCGGCGGTGAAGGCGGACTTCGCGGCGACGGCGGAGATCTCCGCTGCCGCCATCGCCAAATCGCAAGAGCCGCTTAAGCACGACCATCACGGCCATGGCGGCTGCGGCTGCGCATGAGCCCGTGGCTGTTCGTTGCGGCGCTCAACGGCTTTCTTGCCGTTGCGTCAGGCGCATTCGCCGCGCATGGCTTGCAGGGCCGGCTCGACGCGCATGCCTTGTCGGTATTCGAAACCGCGGCGCGTTATCATATGTACCACGCGCTGGCGATCGGCCTTGCCGCCTTTGCGCTACATGACGCGGCGGCAGGTGCCGCAACTGTTGCGTCGGCATTTTTTCTCGCCGGGATCTTGCTGTTTTCGGGTTCGCTCTATCTTCTGGCGTTGACGGGCGCGAAGGGCTTCGCCTTCGTCACGCCGTTCGGCGGCGTTTGTTTTCTTATCGGCTGGGGCGCACTGGCACTGGCGGCCACGCGGTTGAAGGTGTGATGCGGAACGACGAACATATCCTGATCGCCGGCAGCGGCATCGCCGGTCTCGGCGCCGCGCTGGCGTTCGGCGGCGGCACCCGCCGCGTCACCATCCTCGACCGCGATCCGCCGCCGCCGGAAGGCTCGGCGGAAGAGGTTTTCTACAATTGGGAGCGCCGCGGCGCGACGCAGCTGCGCCACAGCCACGCGTTCCTGGGCCGCCTCACCTCGCTGATCCGCGACCGCTATCCCGATCTGATGGCGGAGCTGCTGAAGGAAGGCACCCGCCTGTTCGGCTTCGAGGACGGCCTGACGCCGCCGCAGATGAGCCAATATGCGCCGGCGCAGGGCGACGAAGACCTCAAACTGCTGTTCAGCCGGCGCACCACGCTGGAGCTCGTCATGCGGCGCTATGCGGCGCGGCTACCGGGCATCACCTTCATCAACGATGTCGGCGTGCGCAGCCTGATCGCAAAGCGCGATGGCGACAGACTGGTCGTCGAAGGTCTCAAGATCGAGCGCGATGGCGCGGTCGAAGACATGCTGGCCGACGTCGTGGTCGACGCGACAGGCCGCATGACGCAGTTCCCCGAATGGCTGCGCGCCGAAGGCATCGCGGTGCGCGAAGAGTCGAGCCCGTGCGGCATTCTTTACTACACGCGCCATTACAAATTGCGCGACGGCCACGACGAGCCGCCGCGCGACGCCAAGGCGGCCGCCGGCGGCGCCGATCTCGGCTACATCAAATTCGGCGTCTTCATCGCCGACAACCGGCACTTCTCCGTCACGCTGGCGGTACCGGAAATCGAGACCAGCCTGCGCATGGCCGTCATGAAGCCGGAGAATTTCGACGCGATCTGCATGGCGATGCCCGGCGCCGCACGCTGGGTCGATCCGGAGCGCTCCGAGCCCGTCTCCAAGGTCTATGCGATGGGCGAGCTCAACAATGTCTGGCGGCACTACCTGAAGGATGGCGAGCCGCAGGTGCTGAACTTCTTTCCGCTCGGCGATGCGGCGATCCGCACCAACCCGCTCTACGGCCGCGGCTGTTCTTCGGGCGTGGTCGAGGCGCATCTGCTGCGCGCCGCGCTGGATGCGAGCGACAATGCGGTCGAGCGCGCCAAGACTTATGAGCGCGACCTGAAGACGCAAATCCGCCCCTATTTCGACTCCATGGTGCAGCTCGACCTCAACGCCATCCGCCGCGCCGAGCATGAGCGCAATCCGAACTACAAGCCCAGCCTGCGCGCCCGCATCACCAAGAGCTTCACCGAAGACGGGCTGATGCCGGCACAGCGCGGCGACGTGCAGGTGAGCCGCGCGCTTTCCCGCGTCTTCCACATGCTCGACGAGCCGACCGCGTTCCTCAAACGCCCCGCCATCGTGGCGCGCATCCTCGCCACCTGGGCGACGCCGGTCGCCGACAAGAAGAAGCGCGGCCTCTATCCGCCCAAGGCGGGCCCGGAGCGCGCCGAAATGCTCGCCATGCTCAACATCGCCGCCTGACGGAGACATTCATGACCGCCTTCCCCGAACCGACGACGATCAAGACCAACGGCATCGATATGGCCGTCTACGAGATGGGGCCGAAGGACGGCGTGCCGGTGGTGCTGTGCCACGGCTTTCCGGAGCTCGCCTATTCCTGGCGCCACCAATTGCCGGCGCTCGCCGCCGCGGGCTTCCGCGCCATCGCGCCCGACCAGCGCGGCTATGGCCGCACATCGCGCCCCGAAGCGGTGACCGATTACGACATGGCGCATCTGACCGGCGACCTCGCCGGCCTGCTCGATGCGTTGGAGCTCAAGGACGCGATCTTCTGCGGCCACGATTGGGGCGGCCTCGTCGTGTGGCAGATGCCGCTGTTCCATGCCAGCCGCGTGCGCGGCGTCATCGGCGTCAATACGCCGTTCCTGGCGCGCGGTCCCTTCGATCCCATCGCCGGAATGAAAGCGGTGTTCGGCGAGGAGATGTACATCGTCTATTTCCAGAAGCCGGCTCTCGCCGACGCGGCGCTCGCCAAGGATGTCGGAAAATCGATGCGCTTCTTCATGCGCAAATCCGGGATGAAGGCCGCGGACTACGCCAAGCTGCCGGCCGAACAGCGCAATCTGGCGCTCGTCAAGGCGCTCGAGGCCGACGAGGCCAGCTGGGGCGGCGCCGATGGGCCGCTGCTCAACGACGAAGAGCTTAAGTATTTCGTCGACACCTTCACCCGCACCGGTTTCACCGGCGGCATCAACTGGTACCGCAATTTCACGCGCAACTGGGAGAAGAGCGAAGGCGTCGAGCAGAAGGTGAACGTGCCGGGTCTGATGATCATGGCCGAGGACGATATCGTCCTTTCGCCCGCCATGGCCGACGGCATGGAGCAATATGTGCCGGACCTCGAAAAGGCGCTGATCAAGGATTGCGGCCACTGGACCCAGCAGGAGCATCCCGAGCAGGTCAACGCCATCATGATCGACTGGCTGAAACGCCGCTTTACCTGACCAGCTTCGGCTCGTGATGCGGCGGTGGCTGGAACGGCGCCGTCCGCGCCTTAGCCCACGCCGCCGCGAAGCCTTCGCCGTTCGACAACGCGTTGAAGAATATCCGGCCCGGCTCCTCGATGAAGCGGTAGGTCAGGCCCGAGCCGATCACCGCCACGACGACGCACACGAACGTCGCCGCGTCCATCGCCCACACGCCGCCCAGCGTCAGCACGTCGTCGCCGTCGATCTCGATGGATGGCGCCTGCCCCAGCGCATTCGCGAGCCAGGTCACGCCGGCGACCATCGCCAGCAGATAGAGCGAGTGGGTGAGATAGATCGAATAGGACGCATCGCCCAGCCGCAGGAAGACCCGCTTCGTCAAAGCGCGCGAGACCGGCCCGGCCTCGAACGCCAGGATGAAGACGGTCGCGGCGAAAACCAGCGGCGGCAGATATTCCGGCACGGCGCTCAGCCATGTCACCGTCGCGGCCACGGCGATGACGGCGATGAACTCCAAGGCGACCGGCGGTCGCCAATTGCGCGCCTTCGCGAAGGCATACAGATCGAACAGCAACAACCCGAGGAAAAACCCGAACACGGAGCGCACGTCGTCGCCGATCACGTTCAACTCGAAATCGGTCACCGGAATCTGCAGCCAATTCGCGAATACGACATAGGCGCCGGCCAGCACCGCGACGGCCACCGCGACCACGCGGAAAAACCGGCCCGATGCCAACAGCAGGACCGCGAATGCGATGTTGGTCCACAATTCGACGCTGATGCTCCAGGCGGGGTAATTCCAGGTCTCCTGCTGCGGCGTGAAGCCCTGGATCAGGAACAGATGCTGGACGAGGCTGCCCAGGCTCTTGTCGTCGATGAACGCCGGTTCGTGGCGGGCCCACAGCGTCCAACATTCTAGCCCGACATAGGTCGCCAGCACGACGAAGTGCAGCGGATAAAGCCGTCCGAAGCGGCGCAGCGCGAACCACCCGACATCGCCGCCCGTCCGCACCCGCCTTCCATAGGCGCTGGCCAGCACGAAACCGCTCAGGACGAAAAAGAAGTCCACGGCGACATAGGCGTTGCGGACCACCGGCTGCCAGTAGACATGGTTCAGCGCATTGGCATGAAACAGCATCACCGCGACGGCGCAAAGGCCGCGGCAGGAATCAAGGGCGCGGAAGCGTAAGCCCCGGATGACTGCCGGTTGATCTCCACCCACCATCGTCATCCCCCGGCTCGTCCGGGCGACCCAGGATCACGACCGATGCACGGGTAGTCATGGGTCGCCCGGGCAAGCCGGGGGATGACGATGGAGGTTTTGGAAGGACACGAATCCATGGATCGAAACTACACGGTTTGTGGCGCGGCGAAGCCTCCCGAGAGCGAAGTTTGCGGCGATTTCGCGGCGCAAAGGACTGTGGCCCGGCCTCGCCCGGCATGACAGAATGGGCCATGGCTGAATCGTCCGGCGACGTCGATACCTTCTCCTATGCCGATCCCTCCGACCCGGCGCTGAAGCGGCTGTTCATCCGCATCATCGAGCGCGTCACCGGCCAGCCCTATCTGAAATATCTCTACGACGACAATCGCGCCCACCCGGTGCCCGGCGAGGATTTCTGGGACGCGGCCGTGCGCAAGCTTGAGCTCAAGCTCAAATACAACGAGGACGCGCTGGCGCAATGGCCAAGGACAGGGCCCTTGGTCGTCGTCGCCAACCATCCCTTCGGCGTGCTCGACGGGCTCCTGATCTGCCACCTGGTCGCCAAAGTGCGCAAGGACTTCCGCGTCCTCACCAACGCCGTGCTGCTGCGCGCCGAGGAGGTTCGCGAATTCCTGCTGCCGGTCGATTTCGCCGAGACCGAGGAAGCGCTCAAGACAAATCTCAAGACCCGCGCCGAGGCCAAGAGCCATTTGATGAACGGCGGTTGCCTGGTCGTGTTTCCCGCCGGCGGCGTCTCGACCACGCCGACCATCTGGCACAAGCGCGCCATCGATGCGGAGTGGAAGAACCTGACGGCGCGCCTGATCGCGCAAGCCAAGGCTCCGGTCGCGCCGGTCTATTTCGCCGGGCAGAACAGCCGTCTGTTCCAGCTTGCCAGTCACATCTCTTCGACGCTGCGCCTGTCGCTGATTTTCAAGGAAGTGCACAACCGCATCGGCGGCGAAGTGCAGATCCGTCTGGGCGAGTTGATCCCCTATGACCGTCTCGCGGGCATCAACGACCGCCAGTCGGTGATGGACAAGCTGAAGGAGATCACGTACTCGCTCGGCGATGGCGTTTCCGGCAAGCCGGCGACGCGTTCGAAGAAGCCGCGCCGCGCCCCTGATTCAAAGGTCTATCCGTGAGCGCCGCGCCACGGGTCGGCCTGTTCGTTACCTGCCTCGTCGATCTGGTGCGGCCGCAAGTCGGGTTCGCCGCGATCAAGCTTCTGAAGCAGGCCGGGTGCGTGGTCGAGGTGCCGGCGACGCAGACCTGTTGCGGCCAGCCCGCCTGGAATGCCGGCGCCGACAAGGACGCCGCCGAGATCGCGCGCAGCGTGATCATGGCGTTCGAAGGATTCGACTATGTCGTGGCGCCGTCGGGTTCCTGCGCCGGCATGATCAAGCGGCACTATCCCGAAGTCTTCGAGAAAGACGCGGCATGGCTGACGCGGGCGCGCGCGCTGGCGGCCAAGACCCACGAATTGATGTCGTTCCTGGTGAAGGTGCGTGGCGTCAAGAACGTGCCGGCGCGGTTCGCTGGCAAGGTCTGCTACCACGACTCCTGTTCCTCGTTGCGCGAGATGGGCGTGAAGGCCGAGCCGCGCGCGCTGCTGTCGTCCGTAGACGGACTTTCCATCGACGAACTCTCCGATCCGCAGACCTGCTGCGGCTTTGGGGGTCTGTTCAGCGTCAAATATCCCGACATCTCCGAGCGCATGGCCGACGACAAGATCGCCGATGCCTGCGCCACCGGCGCCGCCACGCTGACCGGCGGCGATCTCGGCTGCCTGCTGCATCTGGCGGGCCGCATGAAACGACAAGGCAAAACGCTTGCGGTGCGCCATGCCGCCGAGATTCTCGCCGGCATGGGTTGCGAGCCGGCGCTCGGTGAATTACCCCAATGAACCAGGATCCACGTGCCTTCAAGGCGAATGCGCGCGCGGCGCTGAGCGATCCGCTGCTGCGCCCGGCGCTCGGCCGGCTCAAGACCCATTTCGGCGCCGGTCGCGCCCGCGCCGTGCAGCAATACGGCGATTTCGAAGCCCTGCGCGAAGCCGGTCGCGACATCCGCGATTACGCCGTGACGCATCTGGACGAACTGCTCGTCACCTTCGAGGCCAGCGTCAACGCCCGCGGCGGCACCGTGCATTGGGCGCGCGACGCGGCCGAGGCGCGGCGCCTGATCCTCGCGATCCTGCAGGATGCCGGCGCCAGGACCGTGACGAAGGGCAAGTCCATGGTGACGGAGGAGATCGCGCTCAACCCGTTCCTCGAAGCCAACGGCATCGTGCCGGTCGAGACCGACCTCGGCGAATACATCATCCAGCTGCGCAAGGAGCCGCCCAGCCATATCATCGCGCCGGCGTTTCATCTCTCCAAGGAACAGGTTGCCGACACTTTCCGCGCCTCGCACACCGAGCTCGATCCGGCACGGCCGCTCGACGAGCGCAACGCGCTCGTACAAGAAGCGCGGGGCATGCTGCGCCGGCAGTTCGAGGCCGCCGATGCCGGCATCACCGGCGCCAATTTCCTCAGCGCCGCCGACGGCGCCGCGGTCATCGTCACCAATGAAGGCAATGGCGACCTGACACGCCTGCTGCCGAAGACCCACATCGTCGTCACGGGCATCGAGAAGGTCGTGCCCGGCATGACCGACGTCGCGGTGCTATTACGCCTGCTGCCGCGTTCGGCGACCGGACAGCCGATCTCGACCTATGTCAGCGTCATGGCCGGCAAGCGCGGCGCGGACGAAATGGACGGGCCGGAGCATTTCCACGTCGTGCTGGTCGACAATGGCCGCTCCGGCCTGATCGGCACCGAGGCGCAGGACGTGCTGCGCTGCATCCGCTGCAGCGCCTGCATCAATCATTGCCCGATATACGGCGCCATCGGCGGCCACGCCTACGGCGCGACCTATATGGGCCCGATCGGCGCCGCGCTGAACCCCGGCATGATGAGCGTCGCCGAGGCCGGGCATCACGCCAACGCCTCCACCTTCTGCGGCCGCTGCGCCGAGGTCTGCCCGGTGATGATCCCGCTGCCGAAGATCATGCGCCATTGGCGCGCCGCGGAATACGCGCAGGGCCTTGCGCCGAAATCGATCACCACCGGCTTGAGCCTGTGGGCCTTTGCGGCCAAAAGGCCCGCGCTCTACCGCTTCGGCGCATCGGTCATGGCGTGGTTCCTGAAGCGCATCGCCCGTCGCGGCACGGTGCACGCGCTGCCCGTTATGCATGGCTGGTTCGTCGTGCGCGATTTTCCGGCGCCGCAGGGCAAGACGTTCCAGCAGCAATGGCGGGCGCGCAAATGAGCGGGCGCGAAGCCATCCTTGCATCCATCCGCGCGCGGCGCCTTGCGCAGGCGCCGAAGCCCTCGCCCTATCGCGCGCCGCGTACAGAAGGCGACCTAGCCGAATCCTTCGCCAAGAAGCTCTCGGCGCAATATGCCGACGTGCGCATGCTGGATTCAATGTCTGAAATCCCCGCCGCCATCGCCGACATTCTGCGCGGCCGCAACATGGCGGCGCGCATCCACATCCCGCCGGAGTCCGAATTGGGCGCGCTCGATCTGCCGAATGTCGAAATCCGCCGCGAGCCGCCCGGCGCCTTCGATGCGACGGTGACGGTGGCGCCCTTCGCCATCGCCGAGACCGGCACGCTGGCCTATGTCGCGGGCAAGGGCCGGCCGGCGTCGTGGCATTTCCGTCCGGTGCTGGAGATCGCCATCCTGCGCGCGTCTTCCGTGGTCGCCGAGCTGGAAGACGTCGTTGCCGCGCTGCCGGACGGCCTGCCCTCGACGCTCAATCTCGTCAGCGGCCCCTCCCGCACCGGCGACATCGAGCAGACCATGGAGCTCGGCGCGCATGGCCCCAAGGCGCTGGCGGTGCTGGTGGTGCGGGGCGTTTAGAGCGTCGTCTCGAATATCCGTTCGCCGTTCTCGGTGAGACCGCCGGCGATCCATCCGGCGCGGCTGTAGAATTTCTCGGCACGCGTGCCCGGCTCCGTCGAAAGCTTGGCCTTGCGAAATCCGGCGTCGCGCAGGACGGCGACCGCGGCCTCAAACAAGGCGCGGCCTATTCCGCGACGCTCAGCGGCCGGATCGAGGAACAACGCCCACACCGAGCCGTCACGCGTGTCGCTGGCCGAGAAGCCGAGCACGCGGCCGTCCTCGTCCCACAGCCAGATGCCGGGATTTGCGATGAACCATTCGCAATCCGCGTCTGTCACGATACCGCGCGCCAGGCGGTTCTCATGCACCGCGTAGCGAATCTCCCAGATGCGCGGCAGATCGGCGGTCGTGGCGCGGCGGACATGGCCAACCATGTCAGGTCGCGATCCCCAATTCCTTCCGCGCAAATTCCGAAGCCGATTTGTAATCCGCCTTGCCGTTGGGCGCGCGCAGATTGACGCCGGCGACGATCACACGCTTGGGCGTCTTGTAGCCGGCGAGACTGGCGCGGACGTGGGCGCGCAAGGCCGCCTCGTCGAACGCCGCGCCGGGCGCCAGCTTGACGACGCCGGTGATCGCCTGGCCCCATTTGTCGTCCGGCACGCCCAGCACCAGCGCGTCCTCGACCGAAGGATGCGTCTTCAGCGTCTCCTCGACCTCCTCGGGAAACACCTTCTCGCCCGCCGTGTTGATGCAGTTGGAGCCGCGGCCCAAAAGCGTGATGCGCCCGTCGGCTTCGACGATCGCGTAGTCGCCGGGGACCGAGAACCGCCTGCCGTTCAGCGTCTTGAACAACCGGTTGGTTTTCTCCTCATCCTTGTAATAGCCGACCGGCAGCACGCCGCCGACGGCAAGGCGGCCCGATCTTCCGCTGCCCGGCGGGATCGGCTGATCGTCCTCGTCGATCACCATCGCGTTCGGACCCATCAGGAAGTCGGCGGTCTTGGTGGGCACGCCACGCTGCGCCACCGCCACGCCCATGCCGAGCGCCTCGGTCGACGAGAACGCGTCGGTCAGCGTCGCCAAAGGCGGCAGATGATTGAGCAGGCCGTCCTTGACCTCCGCGCTCCACATCGCGCCCGACGAGCTGATCGCGACCATCGACGACAGATCGTATTTGCCCGGGTTCTCGTCCAGCGTGCGCAGCAGCGGCTTGGCGAAGGGGTCGCCGACGATCGCCATGTTGGTGACGCGGTTGCGCTCCACCGCGCTCCAGATCGCATGCGGATCGAGCGAAGCATTGTCCACCGTCACGACGCAGCCGCCGGTCAGCACCGACGTCATGGTGCCGAAAAAGCCGGTGCCGTGCATCTGCGGACAGGCCGGCAGATAGCGGATGTTCATGTCGCCGGCGCCCTGCACGAAGCCGACGACTTCCTCGACCCGCTCGGGCAATTTGCCGGTGGCGAGGAAGATGCGCGCCAGCAGCGTGTTCGACAGGTCGCCCTGCGCGTACATCACGCCCTTGGGCATGCCGGTGGTGCCGCCGGTGTAGACCATGACCTGATCGTTCGGCGAGCGCGCGATGCCGAGCTTGGCGCCGCTGCCGGTGGTGGCGAGCTTTTCGTACGGCACGGCGAAGGTCGCGACTTCACCCGCGCCGACCTCGACGAACACCTTCACCTTGTCGAGCTGGTTGTGGATCTGCGCCACGGTCTCGCGGAATTCGCGGGCATAGACCACCACCGTGGCGTCGGAATTGTCGACGATGTAGCGCACCTCGTCGGGCTTGTAGCGGTAGTTGACGTTGACATGCGTCAGCCGGCCGAGGAAGCAGGCGCCGGTCGTCTCGCCATATTCGATGCCATTGCGCATGTAGAACGCGACCTTGTCGCCCGGCGCCACGCCGCGGGCGTGCAGATTGCGCGCGATGTTGTTCATCCGCTTCGTCGCATCGCCCCACGAGATGACGCGCTCGCCGTGCACGAAGGCCGGCGCCGATGGCGGCACGATGTCGGAAACCGCGTCGACGATGTCGCCGAAATTGAAGGTCGTCGCCGTCACCGGCGCCTGTTCGGTAAGTTCGCGCATGTCCTATCCCTGATGTGTTGTTCTAGTTCGGCTTCTCGACCGCCTTGATCTTGCTGACCGAGACGTTTTGGCTCCAATGCGAATGCTCGCGGCGGCGGAAATGGTCGGGCCGGTCCGTCAGGTGCCGTGTCGACAGCCACAGCCGCTTCAGATGCCGCTTGTAACCGCCCGCGACGTCGTCCTCGTATTCCTGCCGCCCATGTAGCACGTGATAATTGTTGATGAACTGCATCTCGCCCGGCGCAAGGTCCATATAGACGTTGTTGCGCGGGTCGCGCGCCATCTCGGTCACGGCCTTGAGCGCTTCGTGCGCGGCGGGCGAAAGGCGCGGCGCCTCGGCATGCTTCTGCGAAGCCAGCACATATTGCGGGATGAAGCGGGTGAAGAGACGCCCGCCGTGCTCGGTGAACACCGGCATCAGGTAATAGGGCTTGGCGCCCTTGGCCTGCTCCTGCCGCGCATCGAACGGCAACGGCTCGTAGAGCGCGGCGATCAATTCGGGCCGCGTTTTCACCAGCTCGTTGTAGATGCCCACGACATTTGCGACGCACGACAGCCCACCGCGCCTGGCCTTGCGCAGGCACATCAGGCCGATGATGTCGGCGCCGTCGGTGTGATAGTCGAGGCCGACGCCGCCGATCTCATTGCCGCGCAACGTCGGATCGTCGAGGCGTTTGCCCTGGTCGGTGACGTCGCCCATCACATGGCCGTAATGGTTCTGCGGCCACGGATCGCCCAGATGGATGCCGATGCCCCAATACAGCATCGTCAGATCGTCATCGGAATATTTGCCGGCATCGAGCGTGCGGATGCGCACGAAGCCGCGCGGCCCGTCGATCAAGTCGCGCGCGACGCCTTCGAGCTTTCGCCCCAGTGCACCCAGCGGAAATCGCGCCAGCCCGATGTCGAGCAGATTGTCGGAATGCGATTTGGCGACGGTCAGCGCGCGATCGAGCTCACACTTGTCGGCATCCGAGAGCTCTAGCGTCCAGGCGCGCTCGTCCGCGACGTCCTCATGCGTCCAGTTGATATGCGTTTCGAGCGGACGGGGAGCCAGTTTCAAATCCATCGCGGCTTTTCCTTCAATTCCCGGCAGGCTTCAGTTCGCCTTCGCCGTGTTCGCCGAATTGCGCCATGCTTTCGGCTAGTATCTCGCCGACCATCGTTTCGCCGACACGGGCATATTCGACCAGAAGATCGTTGTTTCCCAAAAGCGTCACGACGTAGGAGACCGTTTCGGCCTGCTCCTTGTGCGGCCACACATCGTTATGATCGGTGGTGTAGATCAACGCGGTTCCGCCTTCTTGCGCGACGGAAAATACTTCCGGAGTTCGCGCAGCCTTGCCATCCTCGTAAGAGAATACATGCGCCACACCGTGAAGGACTTGGATACGAATCTTTCGCTCCGTTTGCTCATCAAACGGATGCGTGCCGGGTCCGATCTTGATTACGCCTTCCCAGGTGCCGTTTAGCCAATCGTCCGCACGGCTTTGCACGGGAAGTTGAAGCAGTACGAATACCGCAACCGGCGAAAGAATCCTCGCCCACCGCATCGCTTAGTGCGCCGGCGCCGCTTGCGGCCCACGCACCAGCTTGCCCGGTAGCGCACCCGTCGGCTCGCCATGGCGGTAGATCACCTGGCCCGAGACGATGGTCGCGTCATAGCCTTTAGCACCTTGCAGCAAGCGCTTGCCGCCCGCCGGCAGGTCATAGGCCATCGTCGGCGCTTCGACCGCCAGCGTCTCCATGTCGATGACGTTGAGATCGGCCTTCATGCCCGGCGCGATGACACCGCGGTCCAGAAGGCCCACGGCGCGCGCAGTGTCGAGCGTCTGGCGCTTGACCAGATAGCCGATGTCGAAGCGCCCCGTGGCCCGGTCGCGGCCCCAATGCGTCAGCAAGTAAGTCGCATAGCTCGCATCCGAGATGATGCCGACATGCGCGCCGCCGTCGCCCAGCCCCATCACGCAATCCTTGTGCGCGATCATCTCGCCGCAATGATCGACATTGAACTCGGCATAATTGGCGAAGGGCGAGAACAGGAACGCCTTGCCGTCATTCTCGAGGATCAGGTCGTAGGCGATCTCGGACGGCGTGCGGTGGGAGCGCTCCGCCATCGCGGCGATGGAGGTCTCTTTCGGTGGCTCGTAGTTCGGCGGATCGCCGAGCGGGAACATGCGCTCGAACGCCATGATGCCACGCGCCAGCGGATGCGCCTTCTCGCGCGCCGCGCTCTCGTCGAGGATGCGGGCGCGGAACGCCGGGTCGCGCAGCGCCGCGACCTTCTCGGCGAGCGGCTTGTCCTTGATCTCCTGGAACGCGGCATGGGTGATGAACGGATTGATCGTGCCCTGCAGGCCCAGCAGGATGCCGATCGGGCGCGGCGCGATCTGCGCCTTGATCGGCAGGCCGGCCTCGGACGAATTCTCGATCAGGCCCAAAATCTTGCGCCAGCCATTCGCCGACGAATGCCCCTGCGCCAGCGACAGCGTCAGCGGCCGGCCCGACGCCTCGACCAGCCGGCGCACCATGCCGAATTCCTCGTTGAGGTCCGGCCAGTCGGAGATCAATTCGATGACGCCCGAACCGGCGTCTTTCAGGCCCATCGCGATGCCGTGCAATTCGGCCTCGGTCGCGCGCAGCGACGGTGTCGGATCGCCCTTGACCGTCTTGTGGTTGAGCGTCCGCGATGTCGAGAAACCGAGCGCGCCGGCGCGCATCGCATCCGCCGCGAGGGCCCGCATCCGCGCGATGTCGTCCTCCGTCGCCGGTTCGAGATTGGCGCCGCGCTCACCCATCACATAGACGCGCAACGCGCCATGCGGCAGCTGCGCGCCGATGTCGATGTCGTGCGGCGTGCTCTCCACCGCGTCGAGATATTCGCCGAAGCTTTCCCAATTCCACTTCAGGCCTTCATGCAGCGCCGCGCCGGGAATGTCTTCGACGCCTTCCATCAATTCGATGAGCCGGTTGTGATCGGCCTTGCGCACCGGCGCGAAGCCGACGCCGCAATTGCCCATCACCACCGTGGTCACGCCGTGCCAGCTCGACGGATTGAGCCGCGCGTCCCACGTCGCCTGGCCGTCGTAATGCGTGTGGATGTCGACGAAGCCGGGCGTGACGAGCTTGCCGCGCGCATCGATCTCTTCGCGGCCCGCGCCATCGACCGAGCCGACGGCCACGATGGTACCATTTCGTACCGCCACATCGGCCACGACCAGCGGGCCGCCACGCCCGTCGGCGACCGAACCGCCCCGGATGACGAGATCATAATCTTCGCGCATGGCATTTCCCCGGCATTCGATTGTTTTGTTTCGCCAACGGTTTGCCTACACTGACACAAAGTCAAGTTGGGCTTGGGGTGGCCTTCAGGAACCGTTGAGCATGCGTGGCGGAAATTCCTGCACGCACGAAATTTGAGCTATTGTCCACGACACCGAGGGCGGCTTTGAGCGCCCCCGCGGATTCGTGACACTTAACCCGTAGCAAGCGCCGTCACGACCGGGGATTTTTGCAAGTGCGAACGACGCCGACCCGTGCCTGGAACTGGCTGCGTGACCGCTTTTCGTCGCGCGTGCTCGGCACGACCTCGCGGCACATGCCCTCCCTCGACGGCGGGTTGTCGCGCCCGGCGCGGCTCGCGATCACGGTCGCCGCGGTGGC
>OLLQ01000760.1_pt1 | contig 15482 bp, 20 predicted proteins | sample 1604571 | NCBI WGS metagenome assembly OLLQ01 (sample SAMEA104055722, study PRJEB20765) | soil metagenome | isolation source: soil
GGCGGCGGGCCGGGGGCGCGCGATTTTCATTTCAGCTGGGACAATGCCGGCGATACGCAGGAAGGCTTCCAGGCCGAGGACATCTTCTCCAGCCTGTTCGGCGGCGGGGGGCCGCGCGGGCGGCGCGGCGGCAATCCGCGCCAGCCGGCGAAGGGCGAGGATTTCAGCGTCGGCACGCTGATCAGCTTCGACGAGGCGATCCGCGGCGGCACGCGCCGCGTGGTGGTGCCGAACGGCGAGCAGATCGACGTCAAGATTCCGGCCGGCGTGAAGGAAGGCCAGCAGGTGCGTGTCAAAGGCCGCGGCGGCGCCGGCCGCAACGGCGGACCGCCGGGCGACATCCTGATCGAGATCAGGATCGCGCCGCATCCCAGCATGAGCCGCGACGGCAACGACATCCGGATGGATTTGCCGGTGACGCTGAAGGAGGCGGTGCTGGGGGCCAAGGTGCCGGTGCCGACGATCACGGGGACGGTGTCGCTGTCGATCCCGCCGAACTCCAACTCGGGCGCGACGCTGCGCCTGAAGGGCAAGGGCATCGCGCCGGCGGGCGGCACGGCGGGCGATCTCTACGTGAAGCTGATCGTCACTTTGCCCAAGCGCGGCGACCCGGAGCTGACGAAGTTCGTGGAAGGCTGGAAGGCGGAATACGATCCGCGGGCGAAGACGAAGTAGCGTCGTCCCTACATCTCGGCGAGCAGCCGCAGATGGTTGGTCCATTTTCCGTGCCGCCGCACGGAAGCGGCGAAGCGGTTGTCTGCGGTGACGATGTAAGTGCCCTCGCGTATAGCGAGCGAGAGGTAGAAGCAATCATATATCGGATGGTCGAGCTCGACGGCGAGTTCCAGGGCTTTGATGGCATCGCGATCCAAATCGGTTGAGATTACCGGTGCCGCCTGCAATGTATTTGAACAGCGCAATAGCCTCGGGTCGCGTCAATTGCCCGAGACGGACATAACGCCAAAGCGCATTTCCAGTCTCAGCAATCCAAAGGGAAGGCGCCGCCAAGGTCTGCGCATAAAGCGCGATGGCTATCTGGCTCGGCGATGGCCCATTTCACCGTCACGGACGCATCGACGACGATCACCTGCTGTCGCGGTCCTCGCGGATCAACTGCGTCGAGTCCGCGAAAACCCGGCCGCTTTCTTCGAGTTGCGTGCGCAGGCGATCGAGTTCCGCCCAAGGATCGGTCTTCTTTGGCGCGAGATTCTCTTCGAGCAACGCGCGATGCTCGGCTTCCATGCTGCGGCCGTTCTTCTTCGCGCGCTTTTTCAGCGCGGCGGCGATTTCGTCGGGGACGTCGCGGACCAGAAGCTGATCCATAAGATATGCTATCATGTGATAGCACTTTCGCCAAGATAAGCGGCATGAGCGACGAGACGATAACCCTGTGGCGGCCGGTTGGGCCGGAGGAACTGGCGCTGATCCGCGCGAGCGGCATGCGGGCGTTTCCGCCGCGATTGCCGGAGCAGCCGATCTTCTATCCGGTGCTGGGCGAGGATTACGCGATCAAGATCGCGCGCGACTGGAACGTGCCGGCCTCGGGCAGCGGCTATGTCACGCGCTTTGCGGTGCGCAAGAGCTATCTCGACCGCTACGGTGTGCAGGAAGCCGGCGGGCGCAGGACCTGCCGGCGTTCAACGACGCCATTGTCGGCGAGATCGCAGTGACCGCAGAATATCGCTGATTACGGAGCACAACACCCATGTCGCGCCTGTTTCGCAGCACGCCGTTTCTCATCGGTCTGGGGCTTGCGATTGCATGGGCCGGGCTTGGGGCGCTCGTCATCTATATCTACGGCTATTCGTTGCTGTACAATGCGGCGGCGATCGTCTGCGGTTATCCGGATGTCAAAGGCGCAGCGTTCGAGACCTGCTACCAGGCGATGCTGAGCAAGCAGGTGAAGTCCGGATTCTGGCAGAGCTATGTTTTGAACAATTGCGCGTGGACGGTGGGACCGGCGTTGCTGCTGCTTGGCGCCGGAGCGGTGGTGGCGCTGGTGCGGCGGCCGAAGGCTGGGTGACGAAAGCCGTTAACCCCGCCTTGCGCCGGCGCTGATAGGCTGGGGAATGACCCGGAGCCGATCATGAGCGATTACGCCAGGAACTGGCTCGACGAATGGGCGGGGCGGCGCGTTGCGGCGGGGCCGTTTCAGCAGCAGAAGCGATTGGCGACCGAGACCTATGCGCCGGCCTGCCTCGCTGAGGCGAACAAGGCCGGGATCACGCGGCGCGAGCTGGAAGCGGCGGCGGGCGGCAATCTGGCGAATTTCCTCGAGAACGCCATCGAGGACAAAATGGACATCGAGGTCCGGAAGAACCGTCCCGCCTGAGGGTGCTGCCCGGAAGGCTCTTGCACATCGCCGATCCGCGGGATACATACTGAACCATATGGTTCAGTATTCACAGACCCGCTTCGATGCCTCGTTCGCCGCGCTTTCGGACGCCACACGGCGCGGCGTACTGGAGCAGCTTGGGCGCGCGGACGCGTCGATCACGGACCTCGCCGACAAATTCCACATGACCCTCACGGGCATGAAGAAGCATGTCGGCGTGCTGGAACAGGCGGGGCTCGTCACGACGCAGAAGATCGGACGCGTGCGGACCTGCCGTCTCGGCCTGCGCCGGCTGGAGGAAGAGGCGGCGTGGATCGAGCGCTATCGCCAGATGTGGAGCGCGCGCTTCGACGCATTGGACAGGGTTATCGAAGAGCTGAAGGCCAAGGAAAAGACCGATGGACGCAAAAGGAGAGAATGAGACCATGACGAACGACACGGCGGTGGAACGCACATCCGAGCGCGAGCTCGTCGTCACGCGAAGCTTCAACGGCCCGGCGCGGCTCGTGTTCAAGGCGTGGGTCACGCCCGAGCTGTTCATCCGCTGGTGGGTGCCGAAATCGGCCGGCATGACCGTCTTGTCCTGCGAGATGGATATCCGCACCGGCGGCAGCTACAAGCTGGTGTTCAGCCATCCCGTCTCCAAGGAGCCCATGGCGTTCTTCGGCCGTTACACCGAAGTGACGCCGCCCGCCCGCATGGTGTGGACCAATGAGGAAGGCGGCGAAATCGGGGCCGTCACCACGGTGACCTTCGAGGAACGCGGCGCCCAGACCCTGGTCGTCCTGCGCGATCTCTATCCTTCGAAGGAAGCGCTCGACGACGCCATCGCCTCCGAAAGCACAGGCGGGTTCGGCGAGCAGTTCACGCAACTGGACGCGCTTCTCGTCACGTTGGGCGAAGGCGGGTAACGGCGCGGACCGGTCGACTTCGCCGGTCCCGATTGCTAGAGTTCAGGCGCCGCGCGACTGGCGAAAGATGGGGCACCATCGGGGAGCGCGGCGTCTGACCTGCCGATCGCCTGGGCAATCGCGTTCCACCGGAACGCGGTCAACTCTCCAAACGGGAGACGCCCATGGATTCGTATCGCAGCGCTCTGAAGTCCTACGATCCCGACATCGAAGCCGCCATCGCGGGCGAGGAACGCCGCCAGGTGGACGGCGTCGAGATGATCCCGTCGGAGAACTACACCTATCCCGAAGTGCTGGCGGCGCTGGGGTCTGTGCTGACCAACAAATATTCCGAAGGTTATCCCGGGCGGCGCTATTACGGTGGGCAGGAATACACCGATGCGATCGAGAATTCGGCGCGCGACCGCGCCTGCGCCCTGTTCGGCGCCGAGCATGCCAATGTGCAGCCGCTGTCGGGCTCGCCCATGAACCAGGCGGCGTATTTCGCCTTCCTCGAGCCCGGCGACACGGTGCTGGCGATGGACCTTTCCCATGGCGGACACCTGACGCATGGCGCGCCGGTAAGTCATATGGGCAAGGTGTTCCGCTTCGAACGCTACAAGAGCGAGACCGCCCAAGGCGGTGCGATCGATTTCGACGGGCTCATGGCGCGGGCGAAGGCGGTGCGGCCCAAGCTGGTGCTGTGCGGCTATTCCTCCTATCCGCGCGACTACGACTATGCGGCGTTCAAGAAGGTGGCGGACGAAGTCGGGGCGCGCACCATGGCGGACATTTCGCATATCGGCGGGCTCGTCGCGGCGGGCGCGATGCGCAACCCGTTCGACGCCGGCTTCGATGTGGTGACGACGACGACGCACAAATCGTTGCGCGGGCCGCGCGGCGGACTGATCCTGTGCCGCAAAGAGCATGCGAAGAAGATCGACGCGGCGGTGTTTCCGGGATTGCAGGGCGGGCCGCACATGAACAACGTCGCCGGCGCCGCGATCACGTTCAAGAAAGCGGCCGAGCCGGCGTTCAAGGACTATGCACGGGCGATCCTGCGCAATGCCAAGGCGCTGGCGGCGGCGCTGATGGCGGACGGCGCCAAGCTGGTCACGGACGGCACGGACAACCACCTGCTCGTGATCGACACCGTCGCGAGCTTCGGGCTGGACGGGCGGGCGGCGGAGGAAGCGCTCGACCGCATCGGGATCACGACGAACAAGCAGATCATCCCCGACGATCCGCGCCCGCCGCTGCGCCCATCGGGGGTGCGGCTGGGGACGCCGGCCTGCACGACACGTGGCATGGACGCGGACGATATGCAGGCGATCGCGGGTTGGATTGTGCACACTTTGCGGGCACCGGGTGATACGGCGCAGACCGCCAAAACGCATGCAGGGGTGCGCGATCTGTGCCGGCGCTACCCCGTTCCAGGCCTTTCCGGGCGACATTTCCGTGTTGGGAACTTGCAGGCAACGTATTGAAATTCAATGACCTTTCGTTGCCGAAAAGCAACACCTAAACGTTGCGTAATGCAATCTTACGCCGTAGAGAGACGGCTGTAGCCAAGGACAACATTCGAAGGGAAACGTCCAAATGAATATGCGTATTTCACTGGCAGCGCTTTTGCTGGCCTCGGCCCTGCCCCTCGCGGCACATGCCGATGGCGTGGCGGCCAATCTGAGCGGGTCCTACGTCAATCTCGGTTCCGGCAGCGATGGCTACAACATCGATGGCGCCGTGTCCGACACGTTCGGCAGCGCCTGGGGCGGCAATTGGGGTGGCGAGATCACCGGCGGCTACCACAATCTGGCCGGCAGCGTCGGCAATGGCGGCGGCGCCGTGTTCTGGCAGGGCAGCGAATTCCGCTTCGCGGTCAACGGCAATTACTTCTCCGCGCCGGGCTTCCATCTGGCGAATTACGGTGCCGGCGGCGAATGGTACGCGTCGCCGAGCTGGACGTTCGCGGTTCGCGGCGGCGGCGTGTCGGGCCAAAGCGGCATCAGCGGCGGCTATGTCGGCGGCGATGCCAAGTTCTACATCACGCCCAATCTGTCGGTCGACGGCGGCGTCGATTATCTGAGCCTCAACAGCCTCTCGCTGACCTCGGAAAGCGTGCGCGCCGAATGGCTGGTGTCGCAGTCGACGCCGATCTCGGTGTTCGGCGGCTATGAGCACACCGACAGCGGCATCGCCGGCAACATCGATGCCTTCATCGTCGGCATCAAGATCTACACCAACGACGCGCCGGGCGCCCTGGTCGATCGCCAGCGCGGCGGCAATCTGGGCTATATCGACGGCCTGCCCTATCTGGGTTCGGTCCTGTAAGCCTCGTTCCACGCAAATGCGGAAAAGCCGGGCGGCGACGCCCGGCTTTTTCGTTTGTGGCGCGCGCCCTCTTAAGGTCTGGCCGGCGCGGGCGGTATGGGCTTCTCATCCGGCGGCGGAGGTGGGGGCGGCGGGCCCATGTCGTCCGGCGGACCCCAGCGATGCATGCCGGGACCATGATCGTGATCGTGCAGGTCCATGCCGAACAGCTTGCCGCCCGACACATGGATCGCGACGGCGGCGACGACCGACAGGACCGCGATCAGCAAAACCCAAAAACCGAGCAAGCGGCCGAGCAGCGCGACGAAGCCTTCGGCCTTGGCCGCGGTCCACAGCAGCGCGTAGCCGACGATCGCCAGCAGCGTCGTGTGCAATACGAGTCCGACAACCATATGCATGTGCATGATCACCCCTTATCGTCCGTACACGGACATGCGGCCCCGAGACCGAGTTTAGCAGATCGGCGGCAACGCGGCGATGGCCGCGTTTCACCTCCCCAGCATGGGGAGGCGAAAGACATCAGCTCCCAGGCGCCTTGCCGGCGCGTTCGGCCGACATGAGCTGGCGGCGGACGAGGCCGGGCGCGAAACGCGCTGCCCAAGCGAACTGCTTGCCGCGGGCGCCGACGATGTGCTTGAGCGCCTTGGAATGCACCGCGTCCCAGATCACGCCGGTGCATTCCTCGACGGTGTAGACCGGCGTGCCGCCGGCGCGGATGGCGTCGGACATCTTCTCGTTGGTGCCGGTGGCGCCGGCGTCCAGGATCGGCGTGTCGACGAAGAACGGCATGATGCACTTCACGCCGATGCCGAAACGCGAGAACTCGATGTCGAGCGATTCCGACAGGCCGCGCACCGCGAATTTGGTCGCGGCATAGATCGACATCTTCGGCGCGCCGTAGATCGAGGCGCAGGACGAGATGTTGACCAGCTGCGAGCCCGGCGTGGCTTTGAGATGGGCCAAGCCGGCGCGGGCGCCGTTGATCACGCCCTTGAGGTTGACGTCGAGCTGGCGCGTGACCTCGTCGTCGCTCTGATCCTCGATGTAACCGTAGGTGGCGATGCCGGCATTGTTGACGAGGACATCGAGGCGGCCGCCGCTGGTGGCAGTGAAGATCGAGAGCGCGTCGCTCCACGCCTCGCGGTCGCGCACGTCGAGCAGATAGGTCGCGCCGTTGTCCGGGCCGATGGCGTCGCGCGCGGCTTTAAGCCCGGCGGCATTGATGTCGGCCAGGCCGACGAACCAGCCTTCTTTGGCGAAGCGCCGGGCGGTTCCGAGGCCGATGCCCGAAGCCGCGCCAGTGATAAAGACTGCCTTGCGAATAGCCATTTCCCCGCCTCCCGGTACGGCTTTTCTACGCCAGACCGCTGTGGTTAGACCACCCCTAGACCCGCCGTACCGGCCCTTCTAATGTCCGCCGCAATAACATCCATCACGGGGAAGGAAGACAAAACATGAGCAGAGAAGCCGTCATCGTTTCATACGCCCGCACGGGCCTGGCCAAGTCCGGGCGCGGCGGATTCAACATCACGCCGACCATGTCGATGGCGGCGCACGCGATCAAGCACGCGGTCGAGCGCGCGGGCATCGACAAGGATCTGGTCGAGGATTCCTACATGGGCAATTGCGCCCATGGCGCGGGCAATATCGGCCGCCAGGCGGCCTTGCTCGCCGGCATGCCGGTGACGACCGCCGGCGTCTCGATCAACCGCTTCTGCTCGTCGGGCCTGCAGTCCATCGCGATGGCGGCGAATTCGATCCGCGGCGACCTCAGCGAATGCCTGGTGGCGGGCGGCGTCGAGTCGATCTCGATCCCGAACCCCGGCGCCGGCCCCAACAATGTCGACAAGAAACTGGTCGAGGAATATCCGGCGATCTTCATGCCGATGATCGACACCGCCGACATCGTCGCCAAGCGCTACAACGTCAGCCGCGAATACCAGGACGAGTACTCCCTGGAATCGCAGCGCCGCATGGCCGCGGCGCAGCAGGCCGGCAAGTTCAAGGACGAGATCGTCCCGATGAAGACCAAGATGAAGGTCGTCAACAAGGAGACGAAGGAAGAGTCGATCGTCGACTACGTCGTCGACAAGGACGAGTGCAACCGTCCCGACACGTCGATGGCCGGCCTCACGAAGCTGGAGCCGGTCCGCGGCGCGGGCAATTTCGTCACCGCGGGCAATGCCTCGCAGCTCTCCGACGGCGCCGCCGCCGTGGTGCTGATGGAAGCCAAGGCCGCCGAGAAGGCCGGTCTGAACCCGATGGGCCGCTTCATGGGCTGGGCCGCCGCGGGCTGCCAGCCGGATGAGATGGGCATCGGTCCGGTGTTCGCCGTGCCGCGTTTGCTCGAGCGCTTCGGCCTGAAGGTCGACGACATCGACCTGTGGGAGCTCAACGAGGCGTTCGCGTCGCAGTGCCTCTATTCGCGCGACCAGCTGCACATCGATCCGGCGAAGTACAACGTCAATGGCGGCTCGATCGCCATCGGCCACCCCTTCGGCATGACGGGCGCGCGCCTGACGGGCCATGTGCTGCAGGAAGGCCGGCGCCGCAAGGCAAAGTATGCCGTCGTCACGATGTGCATCGGCGGCGGCCAGGGCGGCGCGGGACTGTTCGAGGTGTTCAACTGAACCGCACGTTCTGCTGATTGAAATGCGAAAGGCCGGGGCGGAAACGCTCCGGCCTTTTTTGCTTTCACGCCCGCGCGAGGAAATCGCGCAGGGACAGTTTGCCGATTTCGTCGATCAGGCGGGCTTTCAGCTTGGCTTCCAGCGCGTCGCGGTCGGCTTCGGTTTCGCAGCGGCTGAGGGGGGCGCGGAAATCGGCGTCGAATTGGAGGCGTTCGACCATGCGCATCGCGGCGTTCCAGCCGGTGGGCGGCTCGAAGCCGATGGCGAGATGGACCGAGCGGCCTGCGCCGTTTTCACAGGCGTGCCAGTGGCCGGCGGGGACGAACAGGATGTCGCCCTGCTCTATCATGCCGTCGAACAGCGGGGCGTCAGTGGGCGGCAGTGCGAGATCGAGGCCCTTGACGGGGTTAGAGACGGTGGGGGCGTGGACCTGCCAGCGCTTGGCGCCCTCCAATTGCAGCACCAGGATGTCTTCGCAGTCGTAGTGCTGCATGAGCGCGCCGCCGGCGCCGGTGGTGACGATGGCATAGGCCTGCAGCCGGTCGCCGAGCCGCACGCGGACGTCGCCGGCGAGCGCGATGAGGCCGCGCAGACGCGTCTCGAGCCCGGAGACGATGATGCTGACGCCCTCAGCCAGCAGCGCGTCGAGCCTGGCGGGATCGACCTTGCCGGCGGTGGTGTAGGTGTCGGGCTTGAGGTGCCTGGTGCCTTGGGTCATGCGCAGCGCATCGGGCGATGGGGGGCTGTTTTCGATGACGGCGCGCAGGGTGGGCCAGTCGAGGAGCGCCGCTTGCGCGGACGTCAGTGCGGCACGCTGGAGCTTGAGCTCGCGGCGGCAGAGCAGGAGGCGGAAGTCGTCTTCGGATAACGGGGCGGCGAGATTTGCGAGAGTAGAGATCATCGGTTCAGAATAGCCCCCAATTGTCATGGCCCGCAAAAGCGGGCCATGACAAGTTTTTTGGATGGCTTGCCGCGCCGGCGCTCAAAAACTATGTCGCGGAGAGCGCCGCCTCTGTGGCTTTCGACATCACAGGGAACGGGTGGCGCCAGGCTTCGAATTCGCACAACTGGTCGTGCCAGCGTTTCACCTGCGGGAATTCGTCCAATGGCATAAGCCCCGCCTTCGCATAAGGCAGTGCTCCCGCCAGCGAAAAATCGGCGACGCTCAGCGCGTCGCCCAGCACCCATTTGCGCTGTGCCAGATGCGCATCGAGCACCGCGGCGAAGCGGCGAAATTCGCTCAGGGCGTTTTCGACTTCCGCGGGATCGGCCGGGCCGATGCGGAAGCGCGGCTTGATGATGTTTTCGAAATAGAGCGCGCCGCCGGCGCGGCCGAAATGCATCGCGTTCCAGCTGAACCAGCGGACGAGCTCGAGCTGGCTGGCGCGGTCCTGCGGCCACAGGCCGGAATCCATGCGGTCGGAGAGATGACAGATGACGGCGTCGGATTCTGTGACGACCTGATCGCCGTCGACCAGGGTCGGCACCTTGGCGCTGGGGTTAAGCGCCAGCATGGCCGGCGTGCAGTGCTCGCCCTTGGTCACGTCGAGATAGACGAATTCGACCGGCGCCTTCAGGTAGCCGGCGACGGCGCAGGCCTTATGGGCCGAGAGAAGATCGCAATAGTAAAGCTTCATCATGCCGTTTCTCCCGAGCCGGCGAACATCGCTTCGAGCTTGTCGAGCGAGCCGTTCCAGCCCTTCTCGTGGCCGTCGCGCGTTTTCGCATCCGGCAATTGCGCGTGGGTGAAGGTGAGCTCGGTGCCGTCGCCGACGGCGCGCAGGACGATGTCGATGCGCGACTGCGGATCCGCGTCCTCGCCGCTCCATTGCCACGTCATCGTCACGCGCTCGGGCGGCGCGATCTTGAGAAATTCGCCGCTGGTCTCATACTCGTTGCCGTCCAGCATGCGGAAGCGGACCCGAAAGCGGCCGCCGACGCGCGCGTCCACTTCGGAAATCACCACCGGGCCGGCATCCGGACCCCACCATTGCGCGATGCCTTGCGCCGTGACGAGGGCATCGAACACGATGGACGGGCGCGCCTTGATGCGGCGCACGAGGGTGAGGCTGGTCATTTTTCGCTCCTGCGCAGTTGCGCTTCTTTCTTTTCGGCATAGGCGGTGAGGCGGTCGAGGCTGGCGGACCAGAAGCGCTCGTAACGCCGCAGCCATTCCATCGCCTCGCGCATCGGTTTGGGCGACAGGCGCACCGTGACGGTGCGGCCCGCTTTCGCGCGGGTGATGAGGCCGGCGGCGTCCAGGACGTCGAGATGCTTCATGATCGCGGGCAGCTTGATCGCGTGCGGCCGCGCCAGTTCGCTGACCGACATGGCATCCTCGCGCTCCAGCCGCGCGAGGATGGCGCGCCGCGTCGGATCGGTGAGCGCGGCGAAGGTGCGGTCGAGCCGTTCGGTCTGGTTCACGGCTGCGTCATCTCCATCGCCGAACTGCCGTCCGACCATTTCGCCACCGGGATCATGTAGGTGACGACCGGCTCGGGATCGCCCGGACCGCCGAGCACCGGCGAGCCCGGCAGATTGGCGCCCCATGACGCGACGCCGGCGGCGGGAAGATAGAACATCAGATGCGGATGCCAATGGCCGCCCGCGCCGGTGAGGCGCCCGTCCTTCGACAGCATGAAGCACATCGCGCCGGGTGCGGGCGCGGTGTTGGCGAGCGCCGAGGCGCGGGCGCGCTCCTTCATCTGATCCATGCTGACGCCGGCGAGCGCCCAGCCGGTGCGCTCGATATGCGACGGCATGACGGTTCGGGCCGCTTCTGCATTGAAGCAGAGCGGGCCGCGGACCCGCGCGTCCCAGAATTCCGGATTGCCGAAATCGGCTTCCCAGCCGCGCTCGACCATACAACTAAAGCCGTTTGTGCCGGTGGCGGCGGTCTCATAGCCGTGGGGGCCGAGGATCAGAACGGTCGCGTTGGCGGCGATCGAAGGCGGCGCGGCACTACGCGCCAGCGCGATCTCGGCGTCGCGCGGCATGAGATAGTCGGCGAGCGGCGCCATGCCGGGTGCGGCGGCGGCGGGGGTGGCGAGGAGAAAGAAAAGACCGACGAGAGGGACGGATTTCGATGTGAACATGGCGGGCTCCCAGATACTTCACCTACTGGCGAAGTATTAGCCGAACGGATGACGCTGTCAATGCAGGTGCAAAGCGCAAAGCACATTTGTCATCCCCGGCGAGCGAAGCGAGGGAAGGGCGCGAAGTGCGCGCTCGCCGGGGATGACAAGATTTGTGTGGCTTGCGGGACGCCGCGTTTGATCGTTCACTGGCAAAAATCATCGGGAGAACGTCCATGCGCTTCGGCATCTTCTATGAACACCAGCTTCCCAAGCCCTGGAACGAGGGCGACGAAGCGAAGCTGTTTCACGATGCGCTCGAGCAGGTCGTGCTCGCGGACCGGCTCGGCTATGACTATGCGTGGGAAGTGGAGCATCACTTCCTCGAGGAGTATTCGCATTCCTCGGCGCCGGAGGTTTTTCTTTCGGCCTGCGCGGCGCTGACGAAGACCATCCGCGTCGGGCACGGCATCCGGCAGGTGATCGCGAACTACAACCATCCGGCACGCACCGCCGAAGGTCTGGCGACGCTCGATATCATCTCGCGCGGGCGGCTGGATTTCGGGATCGGCGAAGGCGCGACGCGGCTGGAGCTCGGCGGCTTCGGGATTCCGGCGCGCGAGAAGCGGGCGATGGCGCTGGAGGCGGCCGAGCAGATCGCCAACATGATGGCGATGACGCCCTACCCCGGCTATCAGGGCAAGAGCTTCTCGTTCCCCTGCCGCAACGTGGTCCCCAAGCCGGTGCAGAAGCCGCATCCGCCGATGTGGATGGCCTGCACCAACCGCGACACGATCAAGATCGCGGCGGCCAACGGCATCGGGGCCCTGGCATTCTCCTTCGTGAACCCGCAAGAGGCGCGCGACTGGGCCGATATCTATTACGGCATCGTCAAGTCGGAGCAGTGCGTGCCGCTGGGCCATGCGGTGAACGCGAACATCGCGATGGTGTCGAATTTCTCGGTGCACCGCGACCGCGCGGAGGCGATACGGCGCGGCCAGGAGGGGTTCGAGTTCTTCGGCTATGCGGTCAACGCGCTGGTGGCGCATGACGCGGTGCCGGGACGCTCGCGCCTGTTCGAGGATTTTCAGAAATCGCGGGCGCGGCAGGACGACGAGATCATCGCGGCGACCAAGGGGGCGGCGCGCAACGCCAACGGCATCGGCACGCCGGACGACATCCGCGCCCATATCCGCGCCTTTTCGGATTCCGGCATCGACCAGGTGATCTTCCTGCAGCAGGCCGGGCGCAACAAGCACGCCGATATCTGCGAGAGCCTGGAATTGTTCGCGGCCGAAGTGATGGGCGAATTCAAGGCCGAGGTCGCGGCGCGCGAGGCGAAGAAAGCGGCGGAGCTCGCGCCCCATATCGCAGCGGCGATGGCAAGAAAGAATTGGATGAAGCCGCTGGCCGACGACGAGATCCCGGTGGTGAAGGCAAGCGTGCAGCGGGCGCAGATCAACGCCGAGACGCGTTAGAGGTGGCGAAAAAAGGAGCGCCGCGCCAGGGGGTTACCGGGGCGTGGGCCTTCGGCGCTGGCGCTCCTGACCATTGACGGTCGGCCTCACTATGAAGCCGGCCGGCCCGGCGTTCTGTTCAATAGCGCTCACTCCGGCGTGTTTTGTGCGCCGCTCATGCGCTCAAGGGCGTTTGCACGTCGACCCTGCGTTCGCCTTCGAAGATTTCCAGACCGGCAAATTTGTCTCGCATAGTTTCTCGGGCCTTGCGGACTGCCTCCACGTCCGAAACGCATTGCATGCAGGTCCAACGGATGACGGCGCCGGAGGCGTCGGTGTAGGTGAATCTGTAGCTGGTCATCGAACCGTCCCGCGCGTATCGCGGCCTTTGCATGCGCTGTCGGGAGGCCATCGGCCGGGGCGCCGCTTGTGGGACGCAGCGCATGAACCGCAGATGAACGAGATGGCGGCGGGCGAACGTGGTCGGCAAGACGATGCAGGGGGTGGAGCGTTCCTCCGGAGGCCGCCTGTTAGGGCGACTTCGGTGCGAACGCTCCGTAGTCATTGCTGACCGCCGACAGCGTGGCGCATTCGGGATCGCGAATCTGTTCAAATTGGCTCACTCGGCGGTTTTTCTCTTCTTGGGCGTTTTGCGCAACGCCGCGACCGTTCCCTTTGCCGTCATGCCCGTGAATTTGTTGCGCTTTCCCGCGCTGGCGAGCATCGCCGGCACGCGCGGCTCCGCCGTGTGGGCGTTCTGGTGCAGCCTCGCCTCGAAGCGCTCCTTGTCGCCATCGATGTAGAGGAGCTTGGAGCGACCCTTCGGTTTTTTGCGCTGTTTCATACGTCCGGCCCTGAAAGTTGCTTACTTGCCGCGCGAGAGCGCCTTTTTCTTGATCGGCGGATGATCCGTCAGCACGACACTGAGCAGCGAGGAGTGGATCTCCAGCTTGCCGTTGTACTTGATGAAGCCGAGCTTGCGAAACTTGTTCATGAAGAAGCTGACGCGGCTGCGCGTGGTGCCGATCATCTCGGCCAGCGTCTCCTGCGTGACCTTGGTGATGATGGCTTCGGGCCGGCCTTCCTTGCCGAAATTCGCCAGCAGCAGCAGGGTGCGCGCCAGGCGCTTCTCGCTGGAATTGAACAGCTGGTCGACCAGATCCTCCTCGACGCGGATGGTGCGGGTCAGCAGATGGGCGACGAAAAGCTGCGAAAAGGCCGGCTCGTCCTTCAGCGCGGCGAGGATCGCGGGCTTCTCCAGCTTCATGATCTCGCAATCGGTGTGCGCAGTGGCGGTCGACATGCGCTTCAACTGACCGGCCAGGCATCCTTCGCCGACGAATTCGTCCTTCACCAGGATCGCGATCACCGCCTCGCGCCCCTGTTCGGACAGCACGGTGACTTTCACCTCGCCCTTCTGGATGTAGAAGACGGCGTCCGCCGTCTCGCCCTGCGCGAATATCTTGTGGTTCTTGCGGTATTTCGCGATCGTCCGTCCACCGCCGATCTTGGCGAGAAAATCTTTCGGATCGAACGGGACGACGGTGCGTTTCAAGTGCGTGTCTCTGATTGCGGACGGCGTGACGTTACACGCTACAATGTCGCAAACGAACAATCACGATTTGAATGTGGTCTGTATTATACAGACGCGCAAAGCGTTCGGCGCCTAACCTCGAAATCCGGGGGGATGGAGGCCGATGTGAGTCTGCAGGACCGTATCCAGCATGGCAAAATTTGTCCCGACGAGGGAACTTTGCCAGCCGGCGTGGCGCGTGTGCCGCTGCAAAGCCTGGAGTCGCGCAAGTCGCTGACCCACACGCTTTTGGCGACGGCGCAGGAGCCGATGGCGGTGCTCGACCGCAGCCTGCATGTGCTGACAGCCAGCCGCGCCTTTCACCGCCTGTTTCCCGCGACCTTCGCGGCCCTGCCCGGCCGGCCTTTCTGCGCGCCAATGCCGCTGATCTGGAGCGAGTTCACGCGCAAGACGATGCAAGAGGTCACGGACGGCAATCGCATTGCCGATGGAATCGAGATCGAACTCGACGTGCCGCCGTTCGGCCCGCGCCGCATGCTTCTGAACGCCCGGCGCCTCTCGGACCCGGACAATACTGCCGCCGCCCTGCTGATCGGACTGCAGGACGTCACCGAGCTGCGCGACCGCGAGCGGCTGAGGATCGAGCTTGCGGCGCAGGCGGCCGTGCTGCTGCAGGAAGCCCATCACCGCATCGCCAACAGCCTGCAGATCATCGCCAGCATCCTGCTGCTCAAGGCGCGCTCCGTGACGTCCGAAGAGACGCGGGCGCATCTGCGCGACGTGCACAAGCGGCTCATCCTGGTCGCCGCGGTGCAGCGCCAATTGTGCACCGACGGCATGCTCGAGGACATCGAGTTCGGACCCTATGTCGCGCAACTCTGCGCCGGCCTCGCCAGTTCGATGACCGACGGCGAGGACCGGGTCGCGATCCTGACGTCGTCCAGCGGCGGCAAGATCAAATCCGAAGACGCGGTCAGCTTCGGCCTGATCGTCACCGAACTGGTGATCAACGCGCTGAAGCACGGCTATCCCGGCGGCCGCCGGGGCTGCATCGCGGTCGACTTCGCGGCGAGCGGAAGCGACTGGCGCCTGTCGGTGAGCGACGACGGCGTGGGCCTGCCGCAGGACGCGGCGCCGCGCCATGCCGGGCTCGGGACCAACATCGTGTCGGCGCTCGCGCGTCATCTCAACGCCCGAGTCCAGACCGGCGCTCCCGCCATCGGCTCGTCGA
>OLLQ01000804.1_pt1 | contig 15434 bp, 13 predicted proteins | sample 1604571 | NCBI WGS metagenome assembly OLLQ01 (sample SAMEA104055722, study PRJEB20765) | soil metagenome | isolation source: soil
GGATCGGCGGCTCGGCGATCTACCAGCTCGGCAATATCGTGCTGGGCGGCGCGCTGACCGGCGCGGTGCTGCCGGTGCTCGGCATCAATTTCGGCCAGCTCGGCTGTTTCCTGCTGTTCTGGGCCTTGCACCTCTATTTCATCAGCCGCGGCACGGAGTCGATCCGCTGGCTGGAGACGCTGTCCGCGCCGTTCCTGGTGGTGATGGGCCTCGTCCTGCTCGGCTGGGCTTACGTCCACGCGCATGGTTTCGGCCAGATGCTGTCGGCGCCGGCCACCATCGCGCCGGAGAAATTCTGGCCGACCGTCGCCGCCAGCCTGACCGCGATGGTCGGGTTCTGGGCGACGCTGGCGCTCAATATCTGCGACTTCACCCGCTTCTCGCGGTCGCAGCGCGACCAGGTGATCGGCCAGACCATCGGCCTGCCGCTGCCCATGGGCCTGTTCTCGTTCCTCGGCGTCGCCGTGACCTCGGCGACCGTCGTGATCTTCGGCAAGGCGATCTGGGATCCGGTCGATCTGGCGGGCCATCTCGGCGGCTTCGGCGCGGCGATCGCGCTGGTGGTGGTGATGGTGTGCACGCTGACGGTGAACATGGCGGCGAACGTCGTCTCACCGTCCTATGATTTCGCCAACCTCGCGCCGCGCGCCATCACCTTCACCCGCGGCGGCTACATCACCGCCGCCATCGGCATCGCGATCTTCCCGTGGAAGCTGCTGGAGAGCGCCGGAACCTACATCTTCGCCTGGCTGGTCGGCTATTCCGCTTTGCTCGGCCCGATCGCCGGCATCATGATCGCCGACTATTACATCGTGCGCCGCCGGCGGCTCTCGACGACCGACCTGTTCAAATACCACGGCCTTTACCAGGGCACCGGCGGATGGAACCTGAAGGGCGTGGCGGCACTGGTATTGGGCGTCGCGCCCAACATCCCCGGCTTCCTGCATTCGGTGAAGCTGGTCGGTGCGGTGGCGCCGATCTGGGACACCATCTTCACCGGCGCGTGGTTCGTGGGATTCTTCATTGCCGCGGCGGTCTACATCCTGTTGAATCTCGGCGCCAGACAGGAACCCACGTGATGTCACTTCTCATCAAGGGCGGCACCATCGTCACCGCCGACGCCACGTTTCGCGGCGACGTCTATTGCGAGGACGGCACGATCAAGGCGGTAGGCGACTGCGCCAACGCACCGGCGGATGCCGAGATCATCGACGCCTGCGGTCAATACGTCATGCCGGGCGGCATCGACCCGCACACCCACATGCAATTGCCCTTCATGGGCACGGTGGCGAGTGAGGATTTCTTCACCGGCACTGCGGCGGGATTCGCCGGCGGCAACACGACGATCATCGATTTCGTGATCCCCGATCCGCAGCAGAACCTCATGGAAGCCTATCGCAACTGGCGTGGCTGGGCGCAGAAGGCGGCGGGCGACTATTCCTTCCACGTCGCCGTCACCTGGTGGGACGACAGCGTTCGCGAAGACATGGGCACGCTGGTGCGCGAGGAGGGCGTGAACTCCTTCAAGCACTTCATGGCCTACAAGAACGCGATCATGGCGACCGACGAGACGATGTATCACTCGTTCCAGCGCGCCCGCGAGCTCGGCGCCATCGTCACCGTGCATGCCGAAAACGGCGAGCTGGTCTACCAGCTCCAGCAGGAGCTTTTGAAGAAGGGCATCAACGGTCCCGAAGGCCATCCGCTGTCGCGCCCGCCGGCGGCGGAAGGCGAAGCGGCGCATCGCGCCATCAAATTCGCCGAAGTGGTCGGCGTGCCGATCTATGTCGTGCACACCTCCACCATCGATGCGCTCGACGTGATCGCGCTCGCGCGCAACAACGGCCAGCAGGTCTATGGCGAGGTGCTTGCCGGGCACCTCCTGGTGGACGACAGCGTGTACCAGTCCAAGGACTGGGCGTTCGCCGCGGCGCATGTCATGTCGCCGCCGTTCCGCGCCAAGGAGCACCAGGCCGCGCTGTGGAAGGGCCTGATGGGCGGCACGCTGCAGACCACCGCCACCGATCACTGCTGCTTCTGCGCCCCGCAGAAGGATGCGGGCCGCGGCGATTTCTCGAAGATCCCGAACGGCACCGGCGGCATCGAGGATCGCATGGCGGTGCTGTGGACCCATGGCGTGAACACCGGCCGGCTGACGCCGCAGGAGTTCGTCGCCGTCACCTCCACCAACACCGCGAAGATCTTCAACATCCATCCGCGCAAGGGCGCGATCGCGCCGGGCGCCGACGCGGACCTTGTGGTGTGGGACCCCTCCGCCACGCGTACGATCAGCGCCAGAACGCACCACCAGAGCGTGGACTTCTCGATTTTCGAGGGCATGGAGGTGACAGGCGGCCCCTCCCACACGGTCGCCCACGGCAAGATCGTGTTCGCGAAAGGCGAGTTGCGCGCCGTAAAGGGCGCCGGCCGCTACATCAAGCGCCCCGCCCACAACCCGATGTTCGCCAGGACCGCCAAGGCGCAGCGTTTGTAGACGACGGCGGGCGCTATGGTATGCCGACGCGTACGATGCCGCTGATGACCCGCCGATCATTGACCCGATGGGAATCGCGGCCTCGCGACAGCAACGGCTCGATCCGGCTCCACTCCGCATCGCTCAGCCAGCAGACTTGTCCGGCCGTTCCAAGCCTCCAAATCACATCGGAGCCTTCGAATCACAAACTACCGCGGCCCGCGATCCCCGATTGAGTGCAGACCCTAGCGCGAGGGCCAAGCCTTCAAAGCGGCGTTGAAGGGAAAACTGTGCGGATCGGCGGGATTGAACGCACGCCCATCCTCGAAAACGATGCGCGGCTTTTGGAGCCCACCTAGAATATCACCGAGAGCATGCACCATCGCATCCCAGCTTTTCGGCGTCCCATCGACTTTGATAGTCTCTTCCAACTCGAAGGAGACCCGATTGCGGAGTTGTTCGACAAATCCCTGCACTTCCGTTTCAATCTTGTCCATCGGGTAGACGTTCGCGCCAGCCTCCTCGTGGCGCTGAGCCTTGGTCGGAACAAAGATGCAGCGCGCCGCAACCATCGTCTCATTTTCGTCGAAAGTAATTGTCAGGCCGTGGCGGACATCGCCAATTCCATGCGCGCGGCGCTCAAGCGCCACAAGTTTGAGCCCGGTCCCTTTGTTAACACCGCCGAGCAGGTAAAGAAAATCCTTGGTCGGGATGATGATTCCTTCCGACCGGCGCGCGTTTTCCGGATCTCCGGACACGAAGAAATTCGAATACATGGCGAACGGTCGCGCCACGATAGGCGACTTGATGACCGTAAACGTCTTGACGATCTTCTTCGGCTCCGAGTGAAAGCGATACATGTTGAAAAAGAGCATCGCGGAACAGGGCGGCAAGTTCGCGAGATCGATGTTCGGAAAGAACTCGTGGTTCATCGCATCGAAAGCTTCGGACGGCACCTGAAGAAACTGACGCAACAAACCGACAACGTCCACGATTGGAGGGGGGGTGATCGTTTCGGCGAGACCACGGACCTTGGGAAAGTCGCCCCCGAGTATCCCGCGCAACGTCGTAACGTGACCCGCGAAGCTCTCCAATATTTCTTTGATCTCGCCGGTTTGGTTCAACTCCCGAGACAGAACATCTCGTGCGATCAGCATGAGTCCCAGCAAATGCCCGGCGTCGCGGGGCGCGCCGTCTTTCAATACGCGGGAGATCGTGCGTTCGTCGGGGACGTATCCTTCTTCGAGTCCGAGGATGCCACGGCAACCCACGATGTCCGCAGCCGATAACTTCCGAACCTTGCTCGACAGGCGAATTGCCGTGCCGATCGGGAACTTAGCATTCGTAACTTTCCAATATGCTTTGAGCTTATCCTTGCCGGGGACCACCGGCTTCTTGACGTGTCTTCTTGCCCCCATAGAAAGTCTGGCCGCCTGCTCTGCTTGTCGTGGATTTGACGCTCAACTGTCTAAAATTGTCAACTTCAGATTGCATTTGTCAGGCCTCTGTCAGCATACCGACTATTCGAAACTGGAATCTGACATTCCGCGTTGTCAGAAGTCATTTCTCGGAATAGCCATTCCGATTGGCGCGGAATCGTCGAACGATCGGACTATTTAATGGCTACTGCATCTGATGCTCTCTCGCGCTCGCGGAAATGTATAGGCGGGCACAGGCCCGCAGAACAGCGAGGCGCGCATGTCTTACGAATTCAAATCGGGCACGCTGATCAACCAATATGTCCTTCGCGAGCGCATCGCTTTTGGCGGTGAAAGCGAAGTTTGGCGCGCAACAAAAGATCGTCGCGAAGTCGCCATCAAACTGAGAACGCCGGCGCGGCTTAGCAATTACGATGAAGTCAAAAAGCGGCTGGATGAGTTCGAAAACGAAAGCGCGATTTGGGAAGAGTTCTCAACCGAGAGCGTCTATATCGCCAATATCCTGGACGTTTTCAAAGAGTCCGTCACCGACGAGGCAAGCGGCGAAGATTGGCTTATTTTGGGCATCGTTTCGGAGTTGAGCCGCATTGGCGATCTTCTGGTCGCAATCGAAAACGGCACGCTGCGCAAGGATTTGGAAACTGAGCGCCAGCTCATCGAATTTATGCTGCACATCCTCAGCAGTGTGAAAGCGGGACGCGAGATTGCGAAATTCCACTGCGATATCAAACCAAAGAACATCTTGCTGTACAAAAACGACGGCCACTTCCTGCCGAAGCTGACCGATTTCGGCATCGCGAGCACTGCGCTGCGCCGGCAGAAAGGCTTTACGCCGGTGTATTCAGCCCCCGAAATCGTCGACGGCGGCATGCCGACCGAACAAAGCGACGTCTATTCGCTCGGTATCACCTTTCTCGACATCCTCTACGGCACCAGGCTCAATGACGGCCAAAAGGTTGACACTGCCGTCGAGTTCAAGTCGGGCCGCGATTATAAGCATTACCTTGAGCGGATCGACCGCGGCAAGACTCGGATGACGTCGCGGCTCGGCAGAATCCGCGCCCTTGTGGAGACCATGACCAATGAGGTGGCGAGCGAGCGCGCCAGCCTCGACAGTATAGAACGGGCGTTACGGCGCATCGCATTCTCGCAGGACCACTACCCTGCCAAAACAGTAGCCGACACCTATATTTGGCACCCCTCCGTGCACGAGACGCTCAATGAGAAGCTGTATTATTTCCTGGTGAAAGGGGGCAATCCCGCGATCGATCTGCTCAACCTGAATTCGCATTTGTCGCACGCCGGCTTTAAAGGTTTCAGTCTTCGCAGCGTCATGGGTGAATGGGACTACGTCATTCGCATGTGGATCTCGCAATCGCCAAGCTTGAATGAGGCGCGGGACGCCATCATGACCGCCAGCATCAAGCATGCGCTCCTGGAGGTAAAAACGTCCAGCTTTGAGCTCAGACGCGGTCGGCGTCATGCAGGACCGGAAAAGCTCCCAGAAGAAACCGAGCGCGAAATGCTGCAGAAGATAGAACAGTGCGCCGAAACGGACGCCTGCAAGAAATTGTCCGAGGCGAACTATGTCATTGGCCTGCTCAACAACGACCCTGAGCTTTTCCGAGTGACGTTGCTGGTAACCGTTCCGCACGATCAGATCGCGCTAAGTTCGTTTTTCAGCAGCATTCTCGAGGAAGAGCTCACGATCGACGGCCGCGTGATCGATTTGCGCTATTATGTGGTCGAACCCGCCGGCTCGGATGTCCGCATCGTCGTGAAATTCATGCATTCGAATTTCGTCCAATGCCGGCGTTCTCTGCTCCAGTCTTTCGGGGCCTTGGCCAAGTACGGCAACCAGTTCCGATTCTCGACTTTGTTCGACGCCAACGCGGCGCGTGATGTCTTGTCGGACGACGGTAGCATCATTCGCCGGATCGAAAACGGCCATCCGGACGAGTCATGACCGCGTCTACGCTCTCAAGCGCGGCGACCGATGTCGGCTTCAGCCGCGAGAAGAACGAGGACGCCTTCTACGCAAACGACGAGATCGGTCTTTTTGTCGTGGCCGACGGAATTGGCGGCGCGCCGCGCGGAGAGATAGCGAGCGCGTTGGCCGTCTCCGCAATGGTCGACTTCGCCGCAATGGGACGGCCGGCAGGCGTGGGACTCGACGTTTTCGTACGCGACGCCGTCATGGCGGCGCACCAGCGCGTCTTCGCTGCGAACGCAGAGAGCCCGGATAGCCTCGCGATGGGAACCACGGTTTGCGCTGTCGTGGTGAGCGGACGGCACTTCGCATTCGCGGGCGTGGGCGACTCGCGGTGCTATCTCTACTACTGTTCCGGAGGGCGAAAGCTGCTCAAGCAGATCTCGCGCGACGACACGGTCGCCACCGTGCTTCTCGACAAAGGGCTGCCCGCGTCCCTCGTCCGGCGTAGCGACCGCAGCACGTTGACCCAGGCTATCGGACTTCGAGTGCCGGCCGGCCCACACGTCGCCAGCGGACTGATGGAACCTGGCGACGCGCTGGTGCTGTGCACGGACGGCATTACCGACTACATGCCGGACGATGCCTTTCGGGAACTAATATTTTCCTACGCTGGAGATCCAGATGTTCTTGTGCGGGAGATGATACGGCGAGCGCTCGCAAGCGGGGGCTACGACAATTGCACCTGCATATGCGTGCTGGCAAAGTGAGGAGCCATCGGATATGCCTTTTCTCTATTCTACCAACACGTATTTGGCCTACTCGATCTCCGAGCAATATTACGATCACAAGCACTATTTCTGGTGTGCTCCGCATTTTGACGGCCGCTCGATCCCCGTGCTCACCACCCCGCAACCGCCGACATCGAGCCCGGCGGAGCTTTATGAAGCGTTTGCCGGCGATATCCAGCGCGGCGATCTTCATAGCAGCCGCATAAGTCAGAATCGTATGGGCATCATCGCCGGCGCCACACAGCACAAAAAAGGTGGTCGCATCACCGGCCGACAATTCAGTGAAATAGTCGAGATCGTTCGCGCCGCGCAGTTGCAGGATTTTCGACCGCTCCTGTTCATCGCAGATCTCGACCGGCTGAAGAAGAACCTTAAAATCGTGCCAGTCACCAAGCGCGCCCACCCGCTGTCGCGCGAGTACATTGCTCGGCAGGTGAAGAAAGCCGCCTTCGACGTCATCGAGCTACCACGGAGACTCTGACATGGAACCGGCATTCAAGGACTACGTCGCACGATCGAATTCCGTTGTTGCCGCCCATGCGATCAGCCGGGCGCTCGCCGACCGCGCGAGCCTGGCCGACGCAAGCAAGCTTCTGGATTATTTGGATCTCGTCTGCGGCGGCGAGAAGGTCGCCCGCGACATCGCTCGGGACGGTTTGATCATTATCATCCAGGCGCATGGCGGCAGCCTCGAGCAGCTCGAGACGGTGACCGTATCCGCCTATGTTAAGTGGTTGAGCGAATTCGTCATCGAGCGCGCTGCGCGCGGTCGGGCGCCGAATCCGGACCGCGGTCACACTTTGCTCGTTGAGCTACGCAAAACCGTGACTTAGGTCACAGCCTCGCGAAGTGACATCTGGCTCTCGGCGTTCTGTTGTCGTTCGACGTGCCGCTCGGCTATCGCGTGCAGGCCCGCAAACTCCCGATCGTGCCCGAGGAGTCCGACTCCGTTAGAATGATTTCGCGCGCTATCGGGCGCTGGGTCGATGCTCGGACTGCTCGAAGACCTCCGAGCAAAGGGGATTGCCACCAAGGAGCGGGCCTTCACCACCGGCCGCACCGTCAGCGGGATCTCCGTTCGCCCAAGGACCATGGTCATCTCTTGGGCAATCGCATCCAACCCGGCGATCGATGCTGTGGAGTATCTGCAACACTTCAGGGATCGACGTATCAAGACGAGTAAATCGCACTTAATTCTTGTATTTATGACAATAATATAGTTTTGATCTCAGGGGCGAAGGAAAACTCGGGGCGGGCGAATACATGGATTTTGCGATTGCTAACACTACGCCCGGTCGCCGGATCGTAAGTGTTGGTATCGGCACTGTATTGTTTATCGTCGTTTGGCAGGCGTTGAGTACCATTAATGCGCTCATCCCTACGCCCGGCGCCGTATTTCGCGCCCTTCTGCTTGTTTACGCAGAGCCTGGTTTTGCCACGGATTTTTTGGCCAGCGCGCAGCGTGTCGTTATCGGATTTGGTATCGCCCTCGCCACCGCGTTCGCGCTCTTCGCAGCAAGTTACTTCAGTCAGGGATTGCGCTGGGCGCTGGCGGTGCCTGTAGAGCTGCTGAGGCCCATTCCACCGCTGGCATGGATTCCCATCTCGATAGTGCTTTTCGGTCTCACCGACTCTTCCGCCGTATTCATAATTTTCCTGGGCGCTTTATTTCCACTCTACACGGCAGCAATGCATGCACTCACCGTGGACTCACCGCCTTATATCGCGCTCGCCGGCTCGCTGCGCGGACGTAGCGGAAAAAACTTTCTGCAGGTGGTGTTGCCGGCGTCCGGCGCCAGCTTGCTGTCGGGCGTGCGCGTCGCGATAGGCTTCGCCTGGATGTGCGTCGTCGTGGCGGAGATGACTTACGCGCGAAGTGGGCTCGGGTACGAGCTTCAACTTCAAAGGCAGCTGTTGGCGCTCGATCAAGTGGTTGCTTATATGGCGATAATCGGCGCCGTCGGCGCTGTCCTGAGCGGTGCCGTCTATATACTGGAACGAGCTCTAACACCGTGGCGATTTCGATCGGCAGGCCGCAGTCGGATTCGGACTTACCAAGAGGCCCGCGAAGACGCGCCTCGGCGCCGCGACGCGACAAATATTGAGCTGTCCGGAGTCGATTTCCGGTACGCGACTCATGAACCGATCTTATCGAACATATCCCTCCATATATCGGACGGAGAGATTGTCGCTGTCGTCGGCGTCAGCGGTACTGGCAAAACCACGCTGCTGAAGCTCATATCTGGCGAATTGAATCCGACGCGTGGACAAATTGAGGTGGGTGGAGTGATGCCCGCTCGCCGCGAACGTCCGGCTTGGATATTGCAGGACGTCGGATTGTTCCCATGGCAGACCGCCTATGAAAACTCGGTTTTTCAGGCAATCGCGGGACAGCGGATGGCAGACGTATCGAACAAGGCACTCTATTGGCTCAACCGCGCCGGGCTATCGGGATTGGAGAAGCGGTACCCACATACACTTTCGGGCGGGCAATCGCAGCGCGTGCAGCTGGTCAGAAGTCTGGTCGCCGATCGCTCGCTCATTCTGATGGATGAGCCGTTCAGCAAGCTCGATGCCGTCACGAAGCGGGCGCTGATCGAAGATTTTGGAAACATTATGCGGACCGAGCTCCGTACGGCAGTGATCGTTACCCACTCCATCGAAGATGCAGTTCAAATCTCGGACCGGATAATCGTGCTCGGCAACGCGGTGAATGGATCGACCGTGCTTGGCGACATGCGCATACGCGCGCGGTCGGGCGAAGCCGGTTTCGCGCCTTCACAACCGGCACCCGAGCGGCGGCAACAAATCGAAGTGGAAGTTTTGCATTTGCTCGAGAGGAACTCCAAATGACTCGCACACGGCTTGGATTCGTACTGTCGTTGATAGTCCTGATCGGGTTGATCGGCGCCGGCTGCTACTACTATCTCAACAAGCCGGGCGACAAGGTGGCGGGGGCCGGCGGCCAGCGCATTAACGTCGGCTGGCAAACGGCATGGTCGCAACAAGGGCAAGTGATACAGGCACTGAACCATACGAACATTACAAAACTGCGCGGTCTCAATCTTAATTTGGTTGGATTTCTCTTCGGTCCGGATCTGAATGAGGCGGCCAACACCGGCAGTCTGGACATAACCAACGCGGGCATCGTGCCGGTGATCAATCTCTTCGCCGCGAATCCCGACTGGGTGATCATCGGCCGCCAGGTAGACTTCCATGTGTGCATCGTAGCCGGGCCGGGGACCGGCATCGAATCGGTTGCGGGCCTTGCAGGCAAGAGATTTGCCGTTCCCATCGGTGGCGGCTCCCATCCGTTCGCAATCAGCCTGTTGCGGCAAGCCGGCCTCGCTGAAGGCACTGGACCCAATCAGGTCGAAGTGCTCAACGTGAAACCTTCGGAAATGCCGCTTGCCATGAAGGCCGGGCAAGTCGATGCGATAGCGTCCTGGGACCCGACGACAACCCTGGCAACCGACAACGGAGGCAAGGTCGTCACCTGCGCCCGGTATGTCGGATTCATCGTCGCAAACAAGACGTTCGCCGAGGCCAATCGCGAACAGATCGTCCATCTCCTTGAAGCTTATGGAATGGCATATTTTTATGCGGCCCAGCACAAAGCCGACGTCAATCGCTGGTTCGCGGATGCTTCGAAGATCAACCCGGTTCTCGTGAATCGGCTGGAAGTGCTCGAACCGAACCTTCACGCCAGCACGCTGGACCAGATCCGGTTGGTGCCATCCGTAGCGTCGCTCGATCTTGCCCAAAAGGTCGCAGACACCATGTTATCCCTGCACCTGATCAATTCCGCGGTTAACGTTCGCGATAGAATGGACCTCACATTCGCGCAGCAAGCCGAGCGCTGGCTGTCTCAGAACAAATCTGAGTACGCAAGCGTATCTGCCAACGCTGCGCCCTAGTTCGCGGGGAAACGATGTCTCTTGGCTCTCGAATTCAGTCGATCGGCATACCGCTTATTTTCATGCTGGTCGTCGGGCTTTTCCTGGTAGTTTTGTCGGAGATATTGCTCGATCCGACCTACAAGTTCGAACATGGCTCCTATACGCCCGCTTTGATGCATGCGTTCATGTTCAACTACCGCCAGATCATCTGGACCATCGCGCGAACGAGCTCGGCTTCGCTGGCGGCCATTTTGGTTTGGCATTTCGTCGTGGCGGAAGAAAAATACTTTTCGTCTTGGCGGTTCTGGCAGCGCTTGACATTGGCCGTCGCTATATTGTCTGCCGGTGCCATAATCGTAGTTGTTGGCCTCTACGGAGACATGAGACTTCACAGTATTTCGTGGTATTTGTACGTATCTGTCGTATCGATCTTGGTATATGTCTCAATCATACGGGGGCGGGCGTTCAAATTGCTACGACATCAAATCTTTTCGGACATGAATGTCATCAAGGGAATTGGGGCCGCTTTGGGGGTCGGCATTTTCTTGACACTGGGGCTCGTCACGGTTGCTCCGGCCAGTGGCATCGAAGATACCATGTCGGACTATTTCGCGCGGTTGGCTGACAATCCCGGCGGCTTTTTTGCGGTTGCAACGGGTCTCTTCACGGTCGCTGGTGTGACAATCACGCTCTTTCAGGTGATGGAGCAAAAAACGTCGATCGTCTCATTCGGGGATTTCATCAACAAGGCGACCGCGTTGATCGCCGAGACCAATGGCAACGATTATGTGCGCATGCTGGTGCTGACACCGGCCATGGGCTGTCTCGCCGTCAGACATGAGGTTTGGACGGCACTTTCCGATGAAATGAGAAAATCGGGCGCCCGTATTTCGCTAACTTGCCTCGATGACCAAGCGATGCAGGAATGGTTTGACCTCTATCTGGAAGGCATTTCAAACAAGAAAAAGCCGGAATGGTTGGGAAATATCGAAGCGGGCATGGGGCAGGTTCGGGGGATCAAGCTTCAACTCGCCGAGACAGCCAGGTTGCATCCCGATCAGGAGAATCTGGAGATTCTGCAGGGCGACTGGAAGGACATCGGGACCACTTACATGATTGCAAATCGCCAAAAAGCGATAGTCGTTGCACCGTTTTTTCTACCCCAACCGGGAGGACCGATATTTAGGGAGTACGACCTTGGCCGCATGGTCCAAATGATCGGTTTCGAGACCAAGGACTTCCACGCGGTCGAGAGCGTTCTCAATGAGATTGCAGTGCGAAGGGACGCGATAAAGAAAAAAAGGGTCCCGCATTTGGGAAGAGATTCGCATGGGACCTCCGGGGTTTTGCCGCCGCCAGAACATTTACAGGTGCAGCCCGCTTGAGGCTAACATTGCGGACTGAACCAGCCGTCAATTGAAACGCCGGTCGTCAAATCCGGCACGTGTCCATAACGATCAAGGCGGAGTCGATGAAACTTCAAAAGGCAATTTGGGCACGGAAAGTACAGCTCTCCAGCACGCTTTCCGCCCTGGCTCCCAAGGAATTCTCAGCGCCGCAAATCATGGCAAAGACCCACGGCCAGATCACCGGCGAAGCACTGGTTTCGAACAGCGATCTGGGCGCCGACCTCATGTTCGTTCCCGGCGGAAGAGGGTTCGAGCCGCATACGCATCGCGGACATCACATGATCTTCGTGATCTCCGGCGAGTGCACCGTTACCCTCGGTTCCGATATTCACCGCCTGGTGGCGGGCGAGGTATGCCTGATTCCCGGTAACATCGCGCACGCCGTCACCGGCGTGACCGACACGATGATCCTTGCGACGGGCAGCAGTCCGCATATGCCGATTGCCGCGGAAGATCGGATGGACGTGGTTTCTTTCGAAGTTCTCTCCGCGGAGTTGTCGGAGCAGATCCGCTGTATGGGCTGCAGTGCTCAAAAAGTTTTTCCGAGAGAAAAAGTTTTAGCGCCCGATGGCGTTATCCGCTGCCCCTACATGCACGCGGACGGCAAATGCGATCTCGATCACGAGGCCAGTCATGGCAGCGGCCATCATGGCCACGGACCCGCATCTAGTTAGAAGCATCGTGGACGCATGACGCGGCAATTGGCGAAAGAAAGCCTATCATTGTAAGCGCGGACGGACTGCTATTCCTTGTTTTTTCGCGTTTAACCCAACAGGCTTAGCAGCCATGGCAGAGCTCACAGGTTCGATCTGCGTCGCGCCAGAACCAATCTCTGCAATTCAAAGACTTGCCTCAGTTCCCATTTTATCGGCATGAAAACGCGTACAAAACAGATCGCAGCGCAAATCCGTGTAAAATTTTAGAGCGTCAATCGAATTTCCAGACCAATCTCCGCCCCTATTCGATCTCGGGCCGGTAATCGAAAGCCGTCAAAAATGAGTGCTCTTCGGGCAAAACCGCACTTGCGCGAGCAGCTTTAAGGATAGTGGCGGCCTCGCATCTGCGACACCCTCCGGGCTAGCTGGCCCTGCAGATGAGCCACGCCGTCCCCGAACCTGCGCAAAAACGACTGCCCGCTACAACAAGTTCGATAAGCGCCACTTGGGCAAGGCCGTGGTCCTCATCACGGAATATCTTCGGGACCTGAACAAGCTGACCAAGCGGGATTTGGTCAAGCCCGATACTCCCAAAGGCCAAACCGGCCCCGCGAGGGCGGCCAGCCAAAGGGTTGAACTTTGTTCGGGGAAGGCTGGTGGGCGCGACAGGGATCGAACCTGTGACCCCTACCATGTCAAGGTAGTGCTCTCCCGCTGAGCTACGCGCCCGTGCCAGTGACGGCGGGCGGTCTCTATAGCCTTGCGCCCCGGGCCGGGCAAGCAACGCTTTTGCCAAAAAAAGACCCCACGGCGGCCGAGGCCGCCGTGGGGCTGAAATCAGGCGAGGCTCAATCCCGAGCCTGTTTGAGGTCGAACCGGATCGCCGCCTGGGTCTGGCCCGACATGGCCGCGCCGCCCTGCAGCGCAGGCTTGTATTTCCAGTGCGCCAGCACCCAGGCGATCGCCGCCTGGTCGAGTTCGGAAGAGCCGCTCGATTCCATCACCGTGGCGGCGGTCACCTCACCCAACGCCGAGATCGTCATCTGCAGATGCACCGTACCCTGCTGCCCGAGCCTGCGCGCCAGCGACGGATAGGGCGGCGTGGTGTGCGTGCTCATGATACCGGCCGGACCGGTGTCGGCGACCTGCAGCGGCTTGCCGGGTGTCGTCGGTCCATCATGTGTCAGCGTCGGCCCCGTCTTGTCGTCGGTTGCCGGCAACTGAATGTCGATATGCGGCATCGGCGGTGTGGTGGGGATCGCCGTGTTCGGCCGCACGATGGTCGGCTGCGGCGGTGTCGGGATGACCTTGGGCGGCGGCTCCGGATCGACTTTGATCACCACGATATCCGGACCGATGCGTTTGATAATCGTCGCGGCCATGCCGTTGATGAGCGCGTACACCGCGATGACATGCAGCATCGCGACGGTGCCGAGGATCATGGCGCGCCGCGGCGTCATCCCCGCGGCCTGCACGCCGATGAGGTCGTGTCTTGGCTTCAACATTTGTCGTGTCCCCATTTTCACCGGGGCATGAGCGCCGCCGGCGGTCCCGGCAGAAATCGTCTCGGACGACTCTGCCGGACGCGGTCAGCGTTGCGCAGGAATCCGGCGGCGTGCGGGCGCCAATGTGGCGGGGCCGCCCCATTGACCATGTAAATATTCGCTGCAATGCGGCAGAGGCGGCGCGCTACGCTGCGATCATCCGGTCCACTTCGGCGACGATCTCGCGCAGGTGGAATGGCTTGGAGAGCACCTTCGCCTGCTTGGGCGCGTTCGATGACGGATGCAGCGCCACCGCCGCAAAGCCCGTGATGAACATGATCTTGAGCGCTTGGTTCAGTTCGGCGGCGCGCTTGGCCAGTTCGATCCCGTCCATGCCGGGCATCACGATGTCGGTCACCAGAAGATCGAAGCGGAAGCCCTTGAGGCATTCGAAGGCGTCGCCGCCGTCGCCGAAATCGGTGACCTCGTGACCGGCCTTGACCAGCGCCTGCGCCAGGAACTTGCGCAGGCTTTCGTCGTCTTCTGCCAAAAGGATATGCGCCATGACCCCACTCTCGGCCCCCAATAAACCGTATAAACCACAAGCCGTAAATGACGGTTAACGGGCGCGGCCCTCTGACCCGGTGCCTAAGGCCCGATCGGGGGCCAATATGCTTGATCGTGGCGGCGGCTTAATGGTCCACTGAAGGCGGCTTTCAGCGAATCGGACGGCATGGCGCAGACGGGCAAGGCAGCGGGAAAAGGCGGGGACGACACGGTCGAACCGAGCCTGGCCGCGCTTTATGCCGAGCCTTTCCGCATCCTGCGCCCCTTCCGCCAGACGGTTCCGTTCGTCTTCGCCTCACCCCATTCGGGCCGCACCTACCCCGAAAGCTTCGTGGCGATGAGCCGATTGGGCGCCGTCGCCCTGCGCCGCTCCGAGGACGCCTTCGTCGACGAATTATTTTGCGGCGCGGTGGCGCTGGGCGCCCCGATGATCGCCGCCCGCTTCCCGCGCGCTTTTCTGGATGCCAACCGCGCCCCCGCCGAGCTCGACAGCACCATGTTCGACGGCGCCCTGCCCGTCTTGGTCGATACGCCCAGCCCGCGTGTCACCGCCGGGCTCGGCGTCATCCCGCGCATCGTGCGCGACGGCGCCGACATCTATCGCGGCAAGCTGCCGCCGCGCGACGCCGAATTGCGCCTCAGCAAGCTCTACAAGCCCTATCACGCCGCGCTCGCCGAACTGATCGAGGAGACGCGGGAGCAATTCGGCGTCGCGGTGCTGATCGACTGCCATTCGATGCCGTCGTCCGGCGCGGCCATCCCCGACATCGTGCTGGGCGACCGCTA
>OLLQ01000730.1_pt1 | contig 15383 bp, 16 predicted proteins | sample 1604571 | NCBI WGS metagenome assembly OLLQ01 (sample SAMEA104055722, study PRJEB20765) | soil metagenome | isolation source: soil
GAACGGCTGCGGCGCCGTCAGTTGCGCGGCCACGGCCAAGCCGCCAACGCGTTTCAGTCCGACGCGCACCAGCCCGGCCTTCTCCTCGAACACGAATTCATCGGCGGCGGCCGCCGCATCCAGCGATGCCAGCACATAGGCCGTGCCGACATTGGGATGGCCCGCGAACGGCAGTTCGACATCCGGCGTGAAGATGCGCACCTGCGCCGTGTTTTGCGGATCGGTGGCGCGGCATACGAAGGACGTCTCGGAATAGCCGAACTCCTTCGCGATCGCCTGCATCTGCGCGTCGCTCAGTCCGTCGGCATCGAGCACCACGGCGAGCGGGTTGCCGCCGAACCGCGTCTGCGTGAACACGTCGACCGTGCGATAGCGTCTGGACATGCCGGCGGCCTCAAGAACCCGAGGCGGCGCTCTACCACGGATGCCGGTGCGCGTCTTTGACGTGGTTATGCGGGCAGTTCATGGCCGTCAGCTGCCCCGCATCGTTCAACAGGCGCAGGTTGTCCGCGCCGCGCGCCGGATCGGGACCCGGCCCGCGCCGGTAACGCGCGCCCCGGAACGGCCCGTCGACCATCGTCACGACGCGGCGGCCCGCGTCATAGACGTAATGACCGGTCTTGCCGTTCCAATCGGCATAGGTCGAACCGTCGAGCAGGCCGAACATGAACAGCGGATTGGCCACGCCGCGCTGGTCCATGCATTCATAGACGCCGGGCAAGGGCGGCGGCTCGGCCGAAGCTTGCGTGACGGCGGCGAGGAAGATTGCGGCGGCGAAAACAGCGCGGCGCGTCAATGAATCTGCCGCTGCTCGTGAGGACTTTCCAGCAGAAAGGCGGGTATCTCGGCTTCGAACTTCTCGCCCGTGCTGTTGCGCATCTCGTACTTGCCGCTCATATAGCCGGAGGCCGTCGGCAGCGGACAGCCGCTGGTGTATTGGAACGTCTGCCCCGGCGCGATCACCGGCTGCGCGCCGACGACGCCCGGGCCCTTGACCTCTTTCACCTGGCCGTGCCCGTCGGTGATGTGCCAATGGCGCGACAGGAGCTGTACCGTATCGGCGCCCTGGTTCTCGATCGTCACCGTGTAGGACCACAGATAGCGCTGCTCGCCCGGATCGGATTGATCGTCGAGGAAAGCCGGTTGGACGGCGACGCGGATGTTTCGGGTCTGGCGTTCGTACATGGGACAAGTATCGGCAGCGATCTTGGCCGAAGCAAGACCGTTGCGACGACATCCTTACGGGTGTGGCGCCACCGACACGTCCGTCTTTACCGAGTTTGCGATGAAGCATTCGCCATGGCTGAGGTGGTGAATCTCCGCCAGCGCCGCCGCGTCCGGCGCGGTTCCGGCCGCGAATGTGACCTGTGGATGCAGCACGACGCGGCTGATCCACAGCTTGCCGTTGGAACCTTTCTCCATGAATCCGACCGCGTCGTCCTCATACGAATCGACCGTCAGACGCTTGCGCGCGCAGATCGCCAGGAACGTCAGCATGTGGCACGCCGACAGCGAGGCGACATAGGCCTCTTCCGGATCGACACGCTCGGCATCGCCCCGGAACGCCGGATTGGACGACCCGGGCAGCACGACATCGCCGTGCTTGAACGTCACATCGTGTGCGCGGTTGTAGGAGTCGTAGGTGAAATCGGCGGAACTGCGCATCCAGCGAACGGCAGCGTGGTGTTCGGTCATCGGTTCGGCCTTCGAGAATGCACGCGCACAAACTATCGCCACGACGCAGAGCGGTCGATGTATGAATTGACGTGGGAGCTATGCACTTGGCGGCGAACCCAACTATTCGGATGCAACATTCTGGATGGCGCGCGAAGGCAGCATTCACCCAAAACTTGTCATGGCCCGCAACAGCGGGCCATCCAGGTGACACAGCCCAGCTGTCGCAGGCCGCGCTCAATCAAACTGGATGGCGCGCTGTTGCGGGCCATGACACCCATTGGTGTGAAACGGGCCGCCGCGTGTGTAGCCAGGGCGGGCGGCACGCCAATGCCGTCCGCCTTTATTTTGGCCGGAACGCGCGCGCATCACGTTTCGCGCAACCAGCGCCGCATGTGGGGGAAGGGTGGCATGTCGTCTGTCGCGCGACGCGGCTCACAGCTCAAGCCGTACCACGCCAGCAGCGGGACGCCGACCGTGCTGCCGGCCGCGAAGTTCTCGGCAAGATTGTTGGCCGGGCCGCCGGGCTCGCCGCCATAGCCTTCGTCATGAAACACGAGCGCCGGATCGATCTTCAGGTGCAGCGCCGCGGCGTATGACCAAGCGATCGCGGCCATCTCGTCGCCCGGATGGTGGCCGACATCGTGATGGAATGCGGCCCGCTGCTGCGGCAGCGCGACGGCAAGATGCCCCGCCTCGTGCAGCAGGTCGCCCGGATACAGAAGCTTGTCCTCGTCGACGACGAGCCCGCCCTGTTCGATGTCGATGCCCGGCAGCGCCGTCGGCCCGTCGATGGTGCCGGCGCGGATCGAAAGACCGATCTCCACCAGGAAGGCGGCGATCGTGTCGGTGAGCGGATTGGAAAACGCCGGAACGCCTGGTTTCACGCCGCCGCCAGCGCCTGCTCCAGGTCCTCGCAGAGATCGGCGGGGTCTTCCAGCCCGACCGACAACCGCATCAGCCCCGCCGTCACGCCGAGTTCGGCGCGTGCCGCCGGCGTCAGCTTCTGGTGCGTCGTGGTCTCGGGATGGGTGATCAGGCTCTTGGCGTCGCCCAGATTGTTGGAGATGTCGATCACCTGCAGCGCATTGGCCATCTTGAACGCGGCCGTCTTGCCGCCCTCGACCTCGAACGCCACGACGCCGCCGCCCGCTTCCATCTGCGCCCGCGCCAGATTGTGCTGCGGATGATCGGGCCGGAACGGATACAGCACCCGCCGCACGCTCTTCTGCGCCGCCAGGAAGTCGGCGACGGTCGCCGCCGCCTGCGAATGCGCCCGCATCCGCAGGTCCAGCGTCTCCAGGCTCTTCAAATGCACCCAGGCATTGAACGGGCTGATCGACGGCCCGGTGTTGCGGATGAAGCTCTGCAGATGATCTTTGAGGAAATCCTCCCGGCACAGGATCACGCCGCCCAGCGCGCGCCCCTGGCCGTCGATATATTTGGTCGAGGAATGCACCACGATATCGGCGCCGAACTCGAACGGCCGCTGCAGGCACGGCGTCGCAAACGCATTGTCCACCACCAGCCGCGCCCCCGCGTCGTGCGCGACGGCGGCAACCGCCTTCAGGTCGCAGATCGCCAGCGTCGGATTCGACGGCGTCTCCAGGAACAACATCTTGGTTTCCGGCCGCACCGCCTGCTGCCATTGATCGACGTCGCCGCCATCGACCAGCGTCGAGGCGATGCCGAAGCGCGGCAGGATCTCCTCGACCACATGCCGGCACGACCCGAACATCGCCTTGGCCGCCACGACGTGATCGCCGGTCCGCAGCGCGCTCAGGAACGTCGCCGTCACCGCCGCCATGCCGCTCGCCGTCGCGCGCGCCACCGGCATGCCTTCCAGCGCCGCCATGCGCTGCTCGAACATCGTGACGGTAGGATTGCCGAAGCGGCTGTACTGATAGCCGTCGATCTCGCCCTTGAAACGGGCCTCGGCCTCTTCCGGCGCCTCGTACGCGTAACCCGACGTCAGGAACAGCGCCTCCGACGTCTCCTGGAAAGACGTGCGCTGCGTCCCCGCCCGCACCGCCAGCGTCCGCGCGCGCCACTTTCCGGGTTTTTTGTTCGTTGCCATGCAGTTTTGTTGCGCGCTTGTCCCGATGGGTCAAGTTTCATAAGGTCGCGCCGCATCAAGGCAGCAGCGATTCAGATGAAAACCATCAGCCATCACACCGCCCTCATATATGTGATGGTGATCATCTCCGCCTCCGACGGCTCGATGAGCGAGAAGGAACTGAAGGTCATCGGCGAACTGACCAAGGTGCTGCCATCCTTCATCGGCTTCGACCATGCCCGCCTCCTCGGCATCTGCCAGGAATGCGCCCAGATCCTGCAGGAGCCGGACGGCATCGACGCCGTGCTCGGCCTCGTCAAGGAAGGCCTGCCCGACGTGCTGCACGAGACCGCCTATTGGGTCGCGCTCGAAGTCGCGCTGGCCGACCGGCGCATCGCGCTGGAGGAGGTGCGCATGCTGGACGCGATCCGCCGCACCCTCGACATCGACAAGCTCGTCACCGCCGCCATCGAGCGCGGCGCGCGCGCGAAGTACCAGGTCGCGTGAAGCGGCTTCTGCTGCTGCGCCACGCCAAGACGGAGCCGGCCGGCCCCGGCACCGACGATCACGAGCGCGCCTTGATGGCGCGCGGCCGCGCCGACGCGCCCAAGCTCGGACGCTACATCGCCGCGCAGGGCTACACGCCGGACCTGATCCTGTCCTCGACGTCGCGCCGCACGGTTGAAACGGTGGAACTGCTGACCGAAACCTTCAGCGCCCAACGCGTCGATTACCTGGAAGCGCTGTACCTCGCCGAGCCCGAGCTGATCCTCTCAATCATCCGCCTGGCGCCCGACAAGATGAAGAGCGTCATGGTCGTCGGCCACAATCCCGGGCTCGAGCATCTGGCGACGCTGCTGGCGCGCGAGCCGGTCAAGCGCAAGGAGCGCGACCGCTTCGACCTGATCGAGGAGAAGTTCCCCACCGCCGCCCTGGCCGTGCTGGATTTCGATATCGCGCGCTGGCGCGACGTCGCGGCGGGGCAGGGCACGCTCAAGGACTTCGTCCGTCCCCGTGACCTCTGACGGCTTTTCTCTGGATCAGTTGCTGGCCCGCATCCGCGCGGCCTTTCCGGACCTCGCCTTTGCGCACGCCGCGCTGAACGAACACGGCGACGACAACCAGGTGGTCGTCCTGGACGACATCTGGATCGTGCGCTTCCCGCGCACCGACGAATACCGCGCCCGCTTCGCGGCCGAGCGCAACCTGCTGACGCTGCTGCGCGGCGCGACCCGCGTGCCGGTGCCGCATTACGAGCATGTCGCGCCGGACGGCAGCTTCGGCGCCTATCGCCTGATCGCCGGCAGCGAAATGACGCCGCCCGCCTTCCGCGCCCTGGATCCGGATGCGCAGCAGACCGTCCTGGCCGAGATGGGCGTCTTTTTCGGCGCCCTCCACGCATTGCCCGCCGTGACGATCGCCCAGCCCGACGGCTTCATCCCGCGCACCTGGTCGGGCGAGCAATTCGCCGCCCTCTATCGCGGCATGCGCCGGGCGAAGATCGCGCGCCTCACGCCCGCGCCGATGCTGGCGCGCTTCGACGCCTTTCACGATGCGTTCGAGAAAATCGAACCGGGCGTCGCCCGCCTGGTCCACGACGACATCAGCGACGACCATCTCCTGATCTCGCCGAACGGTCTGGCCGGCGTGATCGACTTCTCGGACGCGTCCTTCGGCGACGCCGCGATCGATTTCGCCTGGTTCTGGCGCCTGGGCGAACCAGCCATCGACCTGGTGCTGCTCAACTACGCGCTGGTCGGAGAAGACCCCGGCCTCAAGACCCGCGCCTATTGGACGTTCGTGCGCTATCTGATCAACCAGCTGTCCTACGGCGACAAGTCGAAATGGAATCTGGTGCCGGAGCAGGCATTGGCGGAACTGGACGGTCATCTCAGGAAATTGGGGTTCTGAGCATAAAAAAACGTTGTCATCCCCGGCCGAGCGAAGCGAGGGACCCCGTAGCGACAGCGTGCGGGGACCCAGGATAAGCCGAGCCGCACTGCCTGACGGTTATGCGTGATCTTCCAATACAAGTCCGACCAGTTCGTATTGTCCTTTTCGATCAACCGGATTTTCCAGGCGCGATTCCACCCCTTGATCTGTTTCTCGCGTGCAATAGCGACATTGATATCCTCATGCGTCTCGAACCACACCAGACGATGCACGCCATATTTTTTGGTGAAGCCTTCAACGAGATCGTTCTTGTGCTGCCAGGTGCGATTGAGAACGTTGTTGCTGACGCCGGTGTAAAGCGTGCCGTTTCGGCGGCTCGCAAGCATATAGACATAGTAGCTCGCATATCCTGGGTCCCCTTCCCCTCGCTTCGCTCGGCCGGGGATGACACCTGTTTTTTCCGATTTATTCCAACCCCAACCGCGCAAACTGTTCCTCCGGCGCCTCCACCGCCTTCAGCGCCTCGCGCAGCATCGCGGCAAGGTCCGTCTCCAGCCCGCTGCCCGCGAGATTGTTCTCCTCGCCCGGATCCTGGCTCAGATCGTAGAGATGGTTGCCGCTGAACCGCGCCATGGCCCAGAACGGCACGGCGTCGCTCTCGTCCCACGTCTGCCGGATTACCGGCACCTTCGATCCCGGCATCCGGTCCAGCCGCGCCCGTTCGTCGGGCAGGGGCATTTCCTGCTCGCGGTTCAGGAAATGCGTCGGCATGGTCGACCAGCGGTTCGACCACGCCCCCAGCGGCCGGTTCGCCGCCGCCGGCGCGCGGGCGTATTTCAACTTGCCGTCGATGTAGTGCACCTCGCGCCCCCACACCCCCGCCAGCAGCCACTCACGCACCGACGCTTTCGCGCCCGACAGCAACGGCAGCAGCGAGCGCCCATGCGTCCGCTGCCGCACCGTCTCGCCGACGCCGAACAGATCGCTGAGCGTCGCGAAGATATCGACGCTGGTGGTCAGCGCATCGTTGGTCCCCGCCGCCACGCCCGGCGCCGCGATCAGGAAGGGGATATGCCCCAGCGTCTCGTACATCGGCACGCCCGGCTTGCCCCAGACGTCCTTCTCGCCGAGATAGTGCCCATGATCGGTGCACAGGATGACGACGGTATCGTCCCACAGCCCATGCGCATCGATCCGGTCCAGCACCTTGCCGAGCCAGTGATCGATCATCGTCAGCTTGGCGCCATAGCGGGCGCGCAATTGCTGCCCCTCGCGCGCCGTCATCACGCCGCGCTTGACCAGGCCCACGCCATACGGCGGCCAGATCAGCGGCGGCCCGTCCCAATCGGGATCGTAGCGCTTGATGTATTCGTCCGGCGTGTCGAACGGCTCATGCGGATCGAACTCGTCGACGAACAGGAAAAACCGGTCATGCGCCCCCGCATTGAGGTCGAGCCAGTCCGCTGCCGCCTGCATCGTGCGCGGCCCTGGAAAATCCGCCTCGCCTTTGAACCAGCCGCGCGACTTGTCGTAGGGCATGTCGCGCTGCATGCCGATATGGGGCGAGCCCGCCCAGCTCGGATCGCCGCGCGTCTTCCACGCATCGCCCTCGTGCCCGCGCTGGTAATCCCAGGCCGTGAAATCGACGTGATAGTTCTCGCCGCCGGTCTCGAACAGATGCGGATGGTCGCTGATCAGCTGCGACACCACTCCGGCCTTGCGCAGCGGATAGGTGATCGCGTCTTCCCACAATTCCACCGAGCCCCACGGCCGCCACAGGAAGTCCCACGCGCCGCACAGGATGTCATGCCGCGCCGGCATGCAGGGCAGGGATGCCGCATAGTGCTTGGTGAACCGCACCGACCGCTTCGCCAGCCGGTCGAGATTGGGCGTCGCGAACTCCGCCCCGCCATAGGCGCCCAGCATGTGGCGGTTGAGGCTGTCGAGCAGAAGGACGATCGCGTTCTTCGCGACCCTCATCTAACGTGGCTGCGTTCTGCCAGCGCCAGGCGCTTCCAGCCGAACGCCACCTCCGGCACCATGTCGCCCATCATCCGCGCCTTGCGCGTCGCCACGGTGCGCCCGCCCATCGTCTCATAGAAGAACCGCGCATTGTTCTGCGCATGCGCCCAGATCACGCAAGAGGTAAAGCCCCGCGCCTTGAGCACCGCGAACGCGCCGTTCAACAGCGTACGCCCCGCGCCGCGCCCGAAATAATTGGGATCGACATAAAGCGTATAGACCTCGCCGTCATAGCCGAAGGAGCGGTCGCGCGCCGGGCCGATGCTCGTCATCGCGACGATGCCGGCCTTGGCATCCTCCGCCACCAGCACGTTCTCGAACTTCTGCGTCCGGATCGCCGCCAGCCAGCGCGCCGCCTGGCCCTTCGGCGTCATGGCGCACAGCAGCTGCGCCGACAGAACGCCGGGATAGGTATCGTGCCAGGAGTCGATATAAATGCGTGCGACCTCGGCCGCATCTTTTGGCCGCGCTACCCGAACCGTAAGCGCGAGGTCGTCCATGCGCAAAGCTTCGCGCAACGAGCGCGGCAGGGCAAGCGCGAAATTACGCCCGCTTTCGGTACGACGGAATTAACCGCCGGCGGTACGCCGTTCATCATTGTGGCAACCGATGTTGGGGGTGCGGCGATTGCGGCGCGTAGACTTTTTTAACGGTCGGCGTACACTCGAATCAAATCAGCCGGCTGACGTGACGTTCGCGGATGGGCTGTCAAAAAATGCAAACGAGGGAACACAGGAAAATCCGTTTGCGCCGAGGGGGCGCAGGCGGCCCGTGTTGCGTGCGTTTTGAACCGAAAATGAATTTGTCTGTCGGGCGATATTCAGGGGCGATTGCGGAAAATCAAAACTTGGAGATCGAAAAGGTAAGAACCTGGCGTGCGTGTCAGATCCGGTGCCGTTCGCGGTCCGTTGTCGTGAATGGTTTTTCCGGACTCACTTGAGGAGTCGGATATGAGCCTTGATGTGTTCGACATTTTCACCCGCGACTACGCGCGGGAACGGTTCGAAACCATGTCCCTGCGCGATTGGCTGCTCGCCGCGCGCGACGACAAGATGCTCTACGCCACCCCGCCCGAGCGCATGGTCAAGGCCATCGGCGATGCCGCGCTGGTCGACACCGCGCAGGACCCGCGCCTCGCCCGCCTGTTCTCCAACCGCACGATCAAGATGTATCCCGCCTTCGCCGGCTTCTACGGCATGGAAGATACGATCGAGCGCATCGTCGGCTACTTCAAGCACGCCGCGCAGGGCCTCGAAGAGAAGCGGCAGATTCTCTATCTCCTGGGCCCCGTCGGCGGCGGAAAATCCTCGCTCGCCGAGCGCCTCAAGGATCTGATGGAGGTCTATCCGATCTATGTCCTGAAGGCCGGCGACACGATCAGCCCGGTCTTCGAGTCGCCCCTCGGTCTCTTCCGCTCCATCGAACTCGGCAATCTGCTCGCGGAACGTTACGGCATCGAACGCCACCGTGTCGGCGGCATCATGAGCCCCTGGGCGGTCAAGCGCCTCGACGAATTCGGCGGCGACATCTCCAAATTCGAAGTCGTCAAGCTCTATCCCTCGAAGCTGCGCCAGTTCGCCATCGCCAAGACGGAGCCGGGCGACGAGAACAACCAGGACATCTCCTCGCTCGTCGGCAAGGTCGACATCCGCAAGCTGGAGCATTTCAGCCAGAACGATCCCGACGCCTATTCCTTCTCCGGCGGCCTGTGCCACGCCAACCAGGGCCTCCTGGAATTCGTCGAGATGTTCAAGGCGCCGATCAAGGTCCTGCACCCGCTGCTGACCGCGACCCAGGAAGGCAACTACACCGGCACCGAGACGCTGGGCCCGATCCCGTTCAACGGCACGATCCTGGCCCATTCCAACGAAGCCGAATGGACGGTGTTCAAGGCCAACCGCAACAACGAAGCCTTCCTCGACCGCATCTGCGTCGTCACCGTGCCCTATTGCCTGCGCGTCACCGAAGAGACCGCGATCTACAAGAAGCTGCTCGACGCCTCCAACCTCGGCGGCACGCCGACCGCGCCCGAGACCCTCGAGATGCTGGCGAAATTCTGCGTCGCCACGCGCCTGAAGGAGCACGAGAACTCCAACATCATCTCGAAAATGCGCGTCTACGACGGCGAGAAGCTGAAGGACACCGATCCCAAGGCCAAGACGCTGCAGGAGTACAAGGACATGGCCGGCGTCGACGAGGGCATGACCGGCATCTCGACCCGCTTCGCCTACAAGACGCTGTCGGAGACCTTCAACTACGACCACACCGAGGTCGCGGCCGATCCCGTCCACATGATGTATGTGCTCGAACAGGCCATCAAGCGCGAGCAGATGCCGGACGAGACCGAGAAGAAATATCTCGAATTCATCAAGGCCGAGCTGGCGCCGCGCTATGCCGAGTTCATCGGCAAGGAGATCCAGAAGGCCTATCTGGAATCCTACGGCGAGTACGGCCAGAACCTGTTCGACCGCTATATCTCCTATGCCGACGCCTGGATCGAAGACCAGGACTTCAAGGACGCCGACACCGGCCAATTGCTCGACCGCGCCTCGCTCGACAACGAGCTCAGCAAGATCGAAAAGCCCGCCGGCATCGCCAACCCCAAGGACTTCCGCAACGAGGTCGTGAAGTTCGCGCTGCGCTACCGCGCCCAGAACGACGGCAGGAATCCCGCCTGGACGGCGTATGAGAAGATCCGCTCGGTGATCGAAAAGCGCATGTTCACGCAGGTCGAGGATCTGCTGCCGGTGATCAGCTTCGAATCCAAGAAGGACAACGACACCGCGAACAAGCACAACGAGTTCATCAAGCGCATGCTTGCGCGCGGCTACACGCCCCGCCAGGTGCGCCGCCTCGTCGAATGGTACATGCGCGTGAACAAGGCGGGGTAGGGGTGACCCACTTCGTCGACCGGCGTCTGAACCCGAAAGGCAAGAGCCTCGGCAACCGCCAGCGCTTCCTGCGCCGCGCCCGCGTGCAGATCCGCGAGGCGGTGCAGAAATCGCTCAAGGATGCCGGCGTCACCGATCTCGCCAAGGACCGCAAGATCAAGATATCGACCAAGGGCACGAAAGAGCCGCGCTTCCGGCTCGACCCGCGCGCCAATGGCGAGCGCGATTTCGTGCTCCCCGGCAACAAGGAGTTCATGCCGGGCGACGCCATCGACAAGCCCAAATCCGGCGCCGGCCAAAGCGGCAAGGACGCCGCCGATTCCGGCGACGGCGAAGACGATTTCGAATTCACCATGACCCAGGACGAGGTGCTCGACATCTTCTTCGAAGACCTGGAGCTGCCGAACCTCGTGCGCACCACGCTGAAGGAGACGCCGAACAAGGTGTGGAAGCGCGCCGGCATCACCACCGCCGGCTCGCCGACGCAGATCAATCTGATCCGCACCATGCGCAACTCGTTCGGCCGCCGCCTGGCGCTCAAGCGCCCGACTTTCGCCGACATCGCCGCGCTGGAAGCCGCGCTCGAAGCCGCCGAGCGCGAGACGCCCGCGCCGGCCGACACGATCGCCGCGCTCAAGGAACAGCTCGCCAGGGCCAACGCCAAGCGCAAATGGGTCGGCTTCATCGATCCCATCGACGTGCGCTTCAATTCCTTCACCGAGCAGCCGACGCCGACCAGCCAGGCGGTGATGTTCTGCCTGATGGACGTCTCCGGCTCGATGGGCGAGCGCGAGAAGGACCTCGCCAAGCGCTTCTACATGCTGCTGCATCTGTTCCTGAAGCGGCGTTACAAGAAGGTCGAAATCGTCTTCATCCGCCACACCCACGACGCGCAGGAAGTCAACGAACAGGAGTTCTTCTACTCGCGCCAATCGGGCGGCACGATCGTCTCGACCGCGCTCGACAAGATGCTGGAGATCCAGCGCGAGCGCTACGCCACCGCGGACTGGAACATCTACGCCGCCCAGGCGAGCGACGGCTACACCCAGAGCGGCGACGCGCGCCACTGCGTCGACATGCTGAACCAGCTGATCATGCCGCTGTGTCAGTACTACGCATACATCGAAATTCTCGACGAGCGCGAAATGGAAGTCTTCGCCAGCGACGACAGCGGCGCCGAGCTGTGGCGCGCTTATCGCACGGTCGCGGAGGAGTGGGCCAACTTCGCGACGAAGCGCATCGCCAAGCCTCAGGACATTTTTCCCGTCTTCCACGAACTGTTCAAAAAGACGGAGGCGGCATGATGAGCTCCGCTCTATTGATCCTCCCCCGTTGTTACGGGCTCGCAGCGCCAGCGTCGCGAGGTGGCTCGCGCACTTCGCGCGAGACGGAGGGGGCGACCGCCCCGCATCGGTGCGGGGCTGTCGCCCCTTCCACCGCTTCGCGGTCCCCCTCGCGACGCTGGCGCTGCGAGCCCGTAAACGCGGGGGAGGAAAGGCAGCGGCGATGACCGGAAAATTTCTGTTTGAAGAATCCGAATGGGACTTCGCCACCATCGATCGCACCTACAAGGCGATCGAGGACATCGCGCTGGGCGACCTCAAGCTCGACGTCTATCCCAACCAGATCGAGATCATCTCGTCCGAGCAGATGCTCGACGCCTATTCCTCCATCGCCATGCCGCTGATGTACAATCACTGGTCGTTCGGCAAATCCTTCGCCCGCGAGGAGGCGATGTACCGCGCCGGCTATTCCGCGCTCGCCTACGAGGTCGTGATCAATTCCAGCCCGTGCATCTCCTATCTGCTGGAGGAGAACACGATGACGATGCAGGCGCTGGTGATGGCGCATGCCGCGTTCGGGCACAATCACTTCTTCAAGAACAACTACCTCTTCCGGCAATGGACCAATGCCGAAGGCATCATGGATTATCTTGCCTTCGCCAAGAAATACATCGCCGCCTGCGAGGACCGCTTCGGCCGCGAAGACGTCGAGGCGACGCTCGACTCCGCGCACGCGCTGATGGACCAGGGCGTCTTTCGCTACCGCCGCCCGCCGCGCCCGTCGAAGGAGCGCCAACTGGATAAGCGCCGCCGCCGCGCCGAATACGAGGAAGGCGCCTATAACGAGCTCTGGCGCACATTGCCCGCCGGCATCGAGCCGCCCGCCGCCCCGCCGACCCCCGATCCGGAAGACGAATTCGGCGATGAGGTGAAGCTGCCGGAAGAGAACCTGCTCTATTTCATCGAAAAGAACTCGCCGTCGCTGAAGGCGTGGCAGCGCGAGACGCTGCGCATCGTGCGCAACCTCGCGCAATATTTCTACCCGCAGCGCCAGCTCAAGGTGATGAACGAGGGCTGCGCCACCTTCGTGCACTACACGATCATGAACCTGCTGTACGACCGCGGCCAGATCACCGAGGGCTCGTGGTTCGAGTTCATGCACAGCCACACCTCGGTGGTGTTCCAGCCGCAGTTCAGCGACCGCCGCTACAACGGCTTTAACCCTTACGCGCTGGGCTACGGCATGATGGCCGACATCCGCCGCATCTGCGAGGCGCCGACGGCCGAGGACCGCGACTGGTTTCCCTCCTTCGCCGGCAAGGGCGACTGGATGGGCACGCTGAAGGACGCTTGGGCGAACTATCGCGACGAAAGCTTCATCGAGCAGTTCCTGTCGCCGAAGCTGATGCGCGATTTCCGCCTCTTCGCGCTGCACGACAAGGCCGATGCTGGGGCCTACACGGTCTCGGCGATCCACAACGAGCGCGGCTACCGTGAGGTGCGCAGCATGCTGGCGCGGCAATACGACATCGGCGCCGCCGATCCGAACATCCAGGTCACCGGCGCCAACCTCAAAGGCAACCGCACCTTGTTCCTGTCGCACGACATGCATCGCGGCACGCCCTTGCACAACCAGACCAAGGAGCTTGTCCTGGCGCATGTCGAGCGCCTGTGGGGCCACGACGTCAAACTGGAAGAGCGCGCCGTCTAGCTCGGCCGGTTGACCGCCAACTGCGCCGCGAACGCGCGCTTATAAGCGGGCCGCGCCTCGCCGCGCGCGACATAGGCGGCCAAATTCGGATATTCGTCCAGGATGCCCGATGCTCTCAGCCGCAGCAGCACCGACACCATCATCAGATCGCCCGCGCTGAACCCGCCATCGAGCCAATCGGCATCGCCCAGGCGCGGCGCAAGCTGATCCAGCCGCGCGCGGATGCGATCTTTGACGAGGGGCAGGCGCTCCTGGGCCCACGGCTTGTCGCGTTCCATGATCACGGCGTTTTGCAATTCGAGGATCGGCGGCTCCACCGTGTTGAGCGCGGCAAATATCCAGGTGATCGCGCGCGCCCGGGCATCGCCGTTCTGCGGCAGCAGGCCGTCATGATGCGCGGCGATATGAAAAACGATCGCGCCGGTCTCGAACAGAGCGAGGCCGCCGTCTTCATAGGTCGGAATCTGGCCGAAGGGATGAAGCGCCAGATGCGCCGGCTCCTTCATCGCGGCAAACGAAACCAGCCGAACTTCGTAAGGCAGGCCCGCTTCTTCGAGCGCCCAGCGCACGCGCGTATCGCGCGCCAGGCCCCTGCCGCCATCGGGCGACTTCTCGAAGGCGGTGATGGTGATGGTCATCGCAAGATACCCCGGCGAAAACCATCGGACGCGCCCGGCAAGCCGTCAAGGCAAACGCGCCGGGCGGAACCTCCGATATCCTACTTGCTGGCGAGACGGTCCGGATGCGTCGGGGCGGTGATCGTCTGCACCGACGCGGTGCGCACCGGCACCGGCGTCAAGGACGACACGGTCACTTCCAGGAACATCAGCGCGGCGCCCGCGATCATCGCCCAGGTCAAAAAGGTACTGCCCAGGCTCTTGGTGTTTTCGTCGGTCATTGCCCACTCCATTTGATCGGCCGGTCCGCATCCTCGACGCGGTCTCACCGGCCACACCCGACAGATGGGGTCAGATGGGCACTCCACAATAGTAGCGATCCCAAATGACGCCGAATGCAAGCCATGCGTAAGGCGCATGCATCCGGCAGGTGCGTTTGCGGCATCGGCCGGTCGTTCACGGCGCCCCGGCATCAAGATGCGAATGCAAGAAGAGCGTCGCGACGTCGTGAAGGCTCGGCGCGACACAGACGCAAAGGCCTCTGATCTCATCTGTCGGGGGAACGAGGTCAGGCACACGGATAGGGTCTCATCCAACGTTCGAATTTATTTTCCGGCCTCTATCCTCGCGCTGGCCGCGATAACGCCGCCCCCGCGCTGGTCAATCGCAAATCCGCCGGGGGATAGACGTTCATCCGTCCACGTCGCGCCGCGAACGCGCCCTTGAACGACCGCGCGCCGCGCCCACCTCATCCCCATGAGCCATGTCCGCGCCACACACACCCGTATCGCTCCGTCTGTCCGGCGGCCGTTTCGCGCGCGCGGCCGTCTAAAACCCGCAGCGCGCAGCGGCCAGGGGTACCCCCCCCTCGATTTTTCGAAGAACAATTATGTTGTCGAAGCGGCAGGCCAACCGGCAACCTCATTGCGCACCATCGACAGCGCGAAGGGTACCCCCCTGCAAATTTCGAAGGTTCGAATGCTCACCGCGCCCCGGACCACAAGATATAGCGGTGGAAGGTGGCTACCCATGGCCCCGGCGGGCGTGCCACGCTCCGAGCAACAAACGAACTAGGGAGAGACGCGATGGCCAAAAAGACGCTGGAGACCGGCACCAACGACCTGACCGCCACGATCGAGGATGGCGTCGCCGTCCTCGTCATGAACCGGCCCGAGCGGCGCAATGCGCTGTCCGGCGCCATGCTGACCGCGCTGTCGGCGGCGCTGGCGGCCTGCG
>OLLQ01000116.1_pt1 | contig 15200 bp, 27 predicted proteins | sample 1604571 | NCBI WGS metagenome assembly OLLQ01 (sample SAMEA104055722, study PRJEB20765) | soil metagenome | isolation source: soil
CCGGCGGCGGACGGGCCGGCAGTGGCCGCCGCGGTCAGCGTCACCGTTGCGGAGAGCGAGGCGGACGACGGCTGGTTAGTCTGCGCGGCGGCGGTCAGGGTCGCGGTGGTCGCGAGCGAACTGCCGGGAGTCGCCCCCAGTGTGGCGGCGGCGGAGAGCGTAGCCGTGACGGCGAGCGAGGCGTCACCGAAGTTGGCGACCGACGTCGGCGGATCGATCGACGGCCACAGCGTCCACACACCGTTCGGGGCGATCCGCCCGGGCGGCGGGCCCTGAATCGGATAACCAGGGTCGGTGGCGGCGCCACCGGCCGAAACCTGAATCTCGATCCCCGCGATGACGAACGTCTGCCCGGCCGGTAGGGACAGGCCGTAGCTCTGACTGCTAGTGCTGACTGCGTTCTGCCAGCCGTAGTACTCCACGCCGTTCGCGCCGGAGTGTCCGTCACGGACACCCTCGTCGCTGCCGGAGGCGAGATAGGTTCGGGTCGCCGGATCGATCGAGCCGGCGTCACCGGAACACCAGGAGATGACCGAGGTGGCCTGCGCCGGGGTGATCGTGCTCTGCGCGGCACCCGAGCCGGCCAGCGAATTGGTGACCGGAGTGCCGGCAAGCTGCGCACCCGTCCAGCGCTCGACGGTCATTGAGTAGCGGGCGCTACCCGCCGGAGTCGAACTGACCGTGATCGTCCCGGGCGAACCGGTGATGACCGCCGTATAGATACCGCACCACTCGTTGAAACCGCCAGGCGCATTGATCACCTGCGCCGTATACGTCTGACCGCTCGAGACGGGTGCGCCCATGGCGGTCGCGGTGGCCCAGGTGCCCAGCTTGACAACGATGACGTCGCCATTGGCGACCGTGATGCTGCCCGTTACGAGCGCGGTTCCGGCGGTCGTGTTCTGCTGCAGGAACGTCGAAGAGGCGAGAGTGGGTGCCATTCCCTAACCTCCCGGGGAGCTCCCCCTATCCCCAAAGCTTGACGTTGAAATACCTGCAAGTGATCGACTGTGCGACCGAGCCGGTGACGCCGAGCGCGATCGCCCGCGCGGACGTGGTGTCGACCGCAGCCGTACCGGCGGCCGTCGTGCCGAACACGTCCTTGCCGCCAGAGCTGATATTGGAGAAGTCGCCGAACGAGACCGCGGTGCCGGAGCTGCCCAGCGTGCGAATCTGGAACTCGCCTTCCATCCGCCACGCGCGGTTAGTCTGGCTGACGACATACGAGATCGCAGCCGAGGTGGCGATGGCGGTCATCGAACCGATCGCGCCGGCGGGGCCCATGTACAGGCCGAACGTGTAGGTGCCCGCCGTGACCGAGGTCGTGTAGAAGCCGGACGCCGAGAACTCGATCGTCTTGCCCGCGAACTCGTTCAGCATCGGCGCGGGGATGACGCGCTGCGGCGTCGGCGACAGCTCGCCGAGCGTGGTGCCGGTGTACGCCGCAGCGTCGGCGATCAGGAACGGCGGAACGGGCTGCGCCCAGTACTGCGCCATGTCAGGCCGCCAGCGGCGCGAGCGAGATCGTCATCGACGACAGGGTCAGCGTGTCGCCGTTCGCCACCGTCTTGCTGGCGGTCAGCGCGGCCGAAGCGTAGAATGTGCCGGCCGTCGACGCCGAGAACAGCGCGATGTGCGTGATGGTGTCCGAGCCGGTCGCGGTGCCGGACGGGAACGTCGTCGTCAACGCCAGCGAGCCCGCCGAAGCGGCCAGGAACGTGCACGCCTGGCGAGTGGCGAGACCGGTGGAGACCGCGGTCGTGCCGGAGGCGCCGGGATCGGCGGTGTGGAACTCGACGAAAATCGTCGCGGGAGCCGTGAACGTGACGCCGGCGCCATTCCCCTTCAAGGTGTTCAGCCACGCGTTCGCGAGGTTCGTGGTGGACAGGCCGACGGTCATTTCGTCTCCAGATGTGCCAGCAGATCGGCGCCGGTCAGACCTTCCGCGCCTTCGGTCTTCTCCGCGCAGTTGTCGCAGCCACCGTCACGACCGCAGTCGAGGTGATGGTCTACCGGAAGCTCTCCCGGCTCGGTGCCCACGGCCAGGTGACGAGGGTGATCGTCCTCGATGCCGCATAGCCCGCACTCGCGGACCGGCCGGTCGCCGCCGATGTTCGCCATTGCCTCTCCCCTGGTCGTGGTTCAGGTGGACGGCCGCCGTGTGGGGTTGACGGCCGCCCGGCCCGTGCTACTTCTTCGGTGCGGGCGCCGGCACGCTCTTCTTCGCCGGCACGGCCTTGCCGTCCTGCTGCTTCTGGTCACCCAGGTAGAGCGACGACGCGTCGTCGCGCCGGTTGACGTCCTCGTCCTGCTGCTTCGGCTCGTCGACGGGCCGCGCGTCGTCGGCGTCCTGGTCGATCGGCCGGATCTCGCCGGAGACGACGTCGCGCTCTTCCGGGCCCTCGCCGATCGGCTCGACGACACGGCCCTCGGTCGGGTTGCCGTCAGCGTCGTGCGTGCTGTCCAGTTCGAACTGCTCGCCGACTGCGTTGGTGACCGTGCCCTGGTGACCGTCGTACGACGGCTGGCCAGCACTGTTGATCTTCGGCATATCCTTGCTCCTGTCTCGGGGAAGTGGGTCAGGAGCAAGGATGCCCCGACCGGGGTCGGGTTACGCGGCCAGCAGTACCGCGCCGTCGATCAGCGGGATGTAGTTCGCGACCCAACTCATCTGACCCGTGTTGGTGGCCGCCGTGTTCAGGCGGATGAAACCCGGGCCGTTGATGATGAACTCATTGCTCTGCGGCACGGCGAAACCGAACGTTGCCGCAGTGGCGATCGCACCGGAGATGCCGAACATCTTGCCGACCGCCTGCGCGCTCGACTCGACCGTTGCGCACATGTCGGTGGCCGCGGCGGCAGAGGTCAGGAACGCCTCGAGCTTGATCGCGTTGGCCTGCGTCTGGATGACGGTCGTCACGATGCCGACGATCGAAGTCAGGATGATCGGGCCGGACACCGAGAACAGGTTGCCGGAAGCGCCGGCCGGAAGGTTGGCCGCGGCCCGGGTGACGGTCAGGCCGTAATTGTTGAGCCGCTGTGCGCGGCCAGCGATCTGAGTAGCCATGAGTCAGCCCCCGATCACGCGTACAAGCCGCGAAGGTTGCGCGGATCGCGCTGGACTTCGAGCTCACAGGCGATGTACGTCGTCGCCTTCGCGGAGTGCGCGACCGTGACGTAGTTGAAGCCGTCGGACAGCGTGCCCTGGTTGATCATCAGAACGATGTTGTCCGGAGTGGCCGCTGCGAACGTGAGTACGCCGGTCGAGGCGACGTAGTTACCGCCGACGACGATCGCCGTACGCGTCCAGACGCCGGTACTCGACTGCGACCAGTAGTACGGCGCGGGCGGCGCGATAGCCGTCGATGTGCCGATCGGCTGCGACGTGCCGCCGGAAGCAGCGTTCGCCTCGCTGATGGTGAAATTGCTGGCCGATCCCGGGGTATCCACCACGAATGAGTAGACCGAGACGTCACGGAACGCTGCGCGCACCGTGCCAGCCGAGGCGTTGCGCCCGAGGTTGAACTTATAACCGAGCGGATAGATGGAGCTCAACTGTTTCCCCTTTCAGAGGGCGACCGGGGCGTTACTGCCGGTCTAGCGGCCTTGCTGGATGTGTGCGATCGCGGACCACGGCCAGAACACGACAGACTGGCTGTAACTGCTGCCCGCATCCGTTTCGGCGTATACGCCTTCCGGCGTGAACTTGACCTTGCCGGAGAGCGACGCGTTCGGGGTTTGACTGCCCGCGTTCAGCGGGAAGAGGGTCATGAAGTCATTCGGGCTACCGGCGGACTCGTCGAAGCCGAGATCGTCTGTGAAGTTGAATGCCATGCCCAGATCCTAGCGGCCACCGAAGCGACCGCTAGGACATCAGCACAGATCAGGGGCGGGCAGCCAGCTGCACGTACGGGCTGAGCGTCGGGCCCGCGTTGCGCGGGGTGATCGCCGACTGGAGCCACGGGCGACCGTCGACGCGCTCGATGAAGCGGTAGGCGGTCAGGTCGAGACCGAACTTGTATTCGGTGCTGGTCTCGGACTCCATCTGCATCCGGTCGCCGATCAGGTACTGACCGAAGTCGATGAAGTTGAGGTCACCGGCACCGCCGAGGTTGCCGACCTTCTCCGACACGATGACCGGGCGGCCGAGCAGCGACATCACCGGCGCGACCTGACCGTTGCCGGCCGCCATGCCGACGAGCGCGCCGCCGGTACCGACCGACAGCGCGGTGGTGAGCAGCTGCGGGAAGGTGGCCGGGGAGACGACCCAGACCGCCGAGTTGAGCGAGGACGGGAGCATCCGCGCGTACATGTTGACGATGTTCTCCCACAGGATCGTGGCGCTCGCCTGGCCGGCTTCGGCGCCGACGGTCACGATCGCGTTGTTCTGCGGGTTGAGCACGCCGAGCGGCTCGCCGACGCCGGAACCGAACAGGAACGCGATGTCCTCGAACCAGGCGATCGCGGCCGGGAAGAGTTCCTGAATCAGGGCGTCCACCGAGATGGCCGAGTCGCGGCGCAGCTCGTTGGGGACCTCGGTGTAGGCGGTCAGCTTCTTCGCTTCGAGCGACACGCGGCCGAAGGTCGGCTGCGACTGAACGAGCGCCGCGCCCTCTTCAGTCCAGAAGCCGACAACGCCACCGTAGATCGAGCTGACGTTGGACGTCGAGTCGATGATCGGCATCGAGATGCGCAGCGACTGCATCGGGATGACCCGCGCCCGCGGCCGGACAACGGCCGACTCCAGGGCGAGCTCCATCAGCGTGGCCCGGAACTCCTCGGGGATGAGGAAGCCGCCGGACGCCGGGTCGGTGGACGACATGGCGTTCTCGAGCTTCTTGCGCAGCCCGGCGATCCGCTCGGTACGCGGGTCCGCCCGCGGATCGGTGACCTCGAGGAAGTCCCAGAGCGTGTCGAACTCGCCGTTGACCGGCGCGCCGGGGGCGAGCTTCGAGTGCAGGGTGCCGGCCTGGCGCTGGTTGCGGATGTCGGCCGCGGTCGCCTTGGTACCGGCCTGACCGCCCTTGCGCAGCTCGACCATGTTCGACCGGGCGAACTCGGCGAGCGCCTTATCGATCTGGTCGGTGACCTGGGCGTTGATGTCTTTGTCGAGGTTCGCGACGTTGTTCGCGTAGTTCGTCATGAACTCCGGGAACGTGCCCTCCTCGATGAACGTGGAGAGGGTCTTCTTGTTGGTCAGGGCTTCCTGGAGCCCTTCGGCCGTGGTGGGCACGGCCAGCTTGGCGCTCATGCTGTCTCCTTAGTGGCCGCTCGGCCGTGGGTGTGCTGCCAGTGCATCATGCGCATGGCGTGCGCGAAGGCGTCGTCGTCGACGTCCTCGGCGGGTTCGGGTTCCGGCTCGGGATCGGCCGGCGACTGGTCGTCATCCTCGTCGTCGAGCTCGGCGATCGGATGCGCGGCGAGGTAAGCGCTTACCCGAGGGTGTTGCGACCAACCGACCAGGGCGCGGGCGACGTTCTCGGCGTCTTCGTCGTCGGGCACCTGGGTCAACTCGTCGACCAGGCCGGCGTCCAGGGCCTCGGTGCCGGTGAACCAGTAGCCGTCCTCGCCGTTCACCGACATCAGCGCGCGCCAGTGCTCGGCGTCCTCGCCGGCCTTCTCCGAGTACATGTCAGCGATGTTGTCGCTGACCTTGGTCAGCAGGTCCATCGACCGCTGGTGCGACGCCGGACCGCCGTAGGTCATCGTCATGCCGTCGTGGATCATCACCATCGCGTTGCGGGCGGATACCACGCGGTCGCCGGCCAGCATGATGAACGACGCTGCCGATGCGGCGAGCCCGTCAACGTAGACCGTGACGGTCCCAGGGTGCCGCGCCAGCAACGTGTGAATGGCCACGCCGTCGAAGACGTCGCCGCCGCCGGAGTTGAGGTGGACGTTGATCGGGCCCGGGCCGGCATCGCGCAGCGCCGCGGCGACGTCGGACGCCGAGATGCCGTCGTTGAACCAGCCCCCACCACCGATCGTGCCGTACAAAGACAATTCGGCTGGCCCATCAAGTGCGGCTCGGGGATGAAGTGCCAGCCCCGGCACATCAGTCCGGGGCTTCGAACGCGACAGCGCCTCATCGACAGCGGGCTGAAGCTGCGCCAGAATCTGGCGCTGCCGCTTGTTCATGACCTACCTCCGATGGCGCTCAATGTACTCAGCGGCGCGACGGAGCGCCTCAGCGTTGTCTCGGAAGCAGCCGAGCCCGTTGTTGCAAGGTGCGCAGAGCAGAGCGCGGATGCATTCGCCGCAGGACTTTTCGCGAGGGCAGCAGGCGTGATCATGATCGATCGCGAATTGGCGCACACCGGAAGCGTTCGGTTTGCCGCCCGGATCGGCACTGCCGCACAGAGCGCAGGCACCTCCCTGCGCAACGAGCATTTCGGCGTACCGCTCCGGCGTAATGCCGTGCTTGTAGAGACGGTTTCGCTCCCGGTACAGCTCCGGATTTGCCGCGTAGTGGCGTCGGTTCCAGGCGTGCTTGGTCGTGCCGCGGTTGTACTCCCGCATGGCCTCACGGCACGGCTCGCAGGGCTCCTGACCGGCCTTGACGTGGCGCTGGTATCCGGCGTATGTACCCACGACCGGGCCACGTCGCTTGATGACGCGAGCACATTCGAGCTGATCTCCCATGTCAAAATCATACTCTCACTCACGCCTCCTCCCTCTGTGACCTTCGCTTGACGACCTTGCAGCGGCAGTGGTTGCCGAACTGCGCGCCGACGCACTTGATGTAGCCCTTGTTCAGGGGATAGTCCGCGTAGGCCGCGGTACGGCTACGGTACAACGTACCGATGTTCGCCATGCACGGATCGCAACAGTTCTGATCCTTGTGGCCGGTCGCCACCCAGCGCATCGCCGCATCTAGTCGCCGCCCATTGGGCCCCCCGTTGCTCGTCGGGTTGTCCGGGGTCTGAATCGGCGAGCTAATGCCCTCGAGGTTGTCGCCGCCCGCGCCGAATGCCGGCACCTCGGGCTTGGTGTAGCCGAAGTCGGGTAGCGACAGGTACTCCGCCACCTCAGTGTTATCGAAGCCGGCGGCGACCGCGGCAATCAGGACGTCGAAGTTGGTCTTGCGCTCGGCGATGTTCGCTTCGCTGTTCTCCGGCACCGGGTCGTCGAAGTCGAGCTCCAGGCGGCCGGTGGGGTCGAACAGCGGGAGTAGCTGCTGATTGAGCAGTTGCCGCCACTTGATCAGCCGCGGCTTGATCATATCGGCGGCGAACATGTACTCGCCGGCCTCGGCATTGGCCCGGTTGACGTCCTCGACGATGCCGATCATCGACTTTGACATGCCGAACGCGGCGAGAGTCTTGTCCCTGCCGAGCGCCTCGAGCTCGGCCATTTGGAGATCCTTGAGGCTGAACGAGTTCTGAACCCACGTCGTGTTCTCGAGGATCGCGACCCGGTGCGCCTTGCTCACGCCCTGGTGCTGCTCCGCCCAGCGGTCGCGCATCTCTTCGAACTCGGCGTCGTCGAGCCGGTGGTCGGCGACGATCATGCCGCCGGGCTGCGCGCTGTTCTGGAAGAACTCGGCCTGCCACTCCTTCGTGAACCGCTGCGCGTCAAGATCACGCAGCAGCGACTGGACAGCACCCGCGCCGCGGTAGGGGTCAACCGGGTTGGGGTCGACCATCCGCAGCAATTCGCGGGTCTCCAGTGGGATCTTCTCGCCGTCACCGGGCGCGGTATAGATCCAACCGGTCAGGAAGAGGTACGGGTCCGGTACGGGCGCAATGCGGTCGGGTCGCAGCACCCACATGTCGATCGGGTACTTCACGCCGGGCTGGAAGCCGAGCACGATCGACGTCTCACCGACCAGCTCCCAGTGCTGTTGACCGCGCGCCATGATCTCGCCGAAGGTCTGGAAGTCGTTCGGCTTGCTGATCAGGTCGAGCACACCGTGCGACATGATCTCGGTGCGGTCCTGCGGGTCGCCGGTCGTCGACTTCTTGTACAGGTGCCACGTCGTCTGTGACACGCCCTGGAACAGGCGGGCGACGATGGGGCGGATCACCGGGTCGGACAGGTACATCGACAGGTACTCGAACATCGAGCCGGCCGGGTTGTACCCGAAGATGCGGCGGTTGCGGGAGGCGAGCGGGACCGGCGAGCGGTTGTCGATGCTGCGGGGTGCGCCGCGGCTCAGCAGCGCCGACATGGGCGCAGTCCAGCGGCTCACTCGATACGCCGGTTGGCGTTCAGGTTCAGCATGGTGCGGATGCTCGGCGGGACGTCAGCCGAGAAAGGGCTTTCGCCCGTCAGGCATTCCGGGCAGGCGGCGTTCGGCCGGCCCGCCAGATTCACCGAGTGCAGGCCCTGCTCATGGTCTGCGCGTAGCGCCGTGACGATGGTCGGCTCAGTCATCGGGTCACCGCCCGGACGGCGGGGGCGTCAGGGTCGGACACGAACGCCAGGAACGCCAGCGCGACGAAGCCGAGCACGCCGACGGTGATCCACCCGGCGGGGATGCAAATGAGGAACGCCCCGGTGCCGACGCCCCCCACAAGTACGAGGATGGCGAGCAACATCAGGGCGCCCGTTCGGGCTGCCGCTAGCCGCTCCCAGTTCATGGAGCGAATGCTAGCAGGTCAGCCTGCGCTTACGTAGGTACTGTTCAGCTGATCCGTTCCTGCGCGGTGATCGTGTTGTTGAAGCCCGAGCCGAGCTGACCGGTCTCGGTGCCCCCGTACAAGATCGCGGAGCCGCCGGTACAACCGGCGGCGGTCCACACCCGGAAGTTGTGCGTCGTGTTGTTGGAGAAGGCCGTGAACTTGTCGTTAGCCCCGGTCGGCACGGCGTGGCAGACGCCGATGCCGCCACCGGTATTGAACGCCCAGGTAGCGCCGCAGTAGCCGACGCCGGACGTGCCGCAGCCGTCCCAGAAGGTCAGGTAACCGGCAGGGCCCTGCATCGCCGCGAAGGCCGGAGTGCCGGCGATGGTGAAGCCGCCGGCGACCGCCAGGAAAGCGGTTACCGCGATCAAGATCCTCTTGAGCATGTGCACCCTTTCGTCAGGTGGTGATGTGCCCTAATCCTAGCAGGTTGCTGCTATGTCCGGGGGACCTCATTCAAGATCATCTCCACCCGGTCGTAGAGCTCGGCGTACCGCGAGCGGTTAGGCGCCTCGTCCCGGACGCCGGCGAGTTCGTCCAAGATCATCCGTATCCGGCCCAGCCTCGTTTGGCCCATCAGTCCCAGCTCACAGGCCGCCAGCACGGCCGATGCCCGGCCGCTGGCGCCCAGGCTGGCGTACAGGAAGCGCAGGTGCGTCTTCACGGTGGTGGCCGAGATGTGCAGCTTCAGCGCCATCTCGGCGGCCGACATCCCGGCGACCACCATCGGCAGCAGCTCCTGCTGCCGATGGGACAGGTTAGGTGCGGGCACGGGGCGTCCGGTTGGCGCGCTCGTACCGGCGCTCTTCCAAGGTCATCGACTTGAGCCGGACGGCGTCACGGGACATGCCGGTCCACGCCATGACGAATCCCTGCGGCAGTTCGGCCGCCCGGGCGGCGCGCATCTCGACCTGCATCCGCTCGTCGACGCCGGCCAGCGCCTCGCGCAGCCCGCGGTACTGCCGGGCGAGCTCCTCCAGCTTGGCCGTGTCATACCCGTTGAAGATCATCTTCACTCACCGGCCGGCGGGGCGACGTACGGGGCACGCTCGCCGGTCAGATCTTCCAGCGCCCGGACGCCGGCGACGATCGCGTCCACCATGCCGTGAGCCAAGGTGGCGTCCCCGTGCCGCACGTAGCGGTTCAGGTGGCCGATGTCGTTCAAGATCATCACGCGCAGGTCCTCGACGCGCTGCTCGGCCTTCTGCTGCTCGGTCCTCATGATCAGTTCCTCCCTGGACTTTTATTATGTGTCGAAGCAAGTAACGGTGCGGTGGGCCCGTAGGCCCGGCCCGGCTAGCTGACGGAGATCGTCTGGGTGGCGCCCTTGGGGCAGGTCCGGTGCTGCTCGGCCCGCTCGTCCTCGACCTGCTCGATCCCGTAGAGGGTCAGGGTCTTGGTGGTCTGCCCCCCGCCCGGCCAGTCCGTGGTGATCGTCATCCGGAACCTCGCTGTGTCGTTCTCTGCTTCGCTCATACCTAAAGTGTAGCCTTGATGAAGGCATATGGCAAGCCTTAGACCTGCTGAGTTAGGTATGTCACATGCCTTGATAAAGGCAGCCGGCCACGCTAGACTTATGGCATGAGAGAGAACAGGGAAGCGAAGAGCACCAGCCAGGAACGAGAGAAGGTCCTCCTGGACGGAGCGGTGGCGATGATCAAGCAGGGCCAGGCGGCCGGCATCCCGGTGGCGGAGATGGTCAACTGCTTCAAGGGCCAGGCGCACGGGGCGGTAGCGCTGGAGCTGGTACTCAAGGGGATGATCTAGACGGCAGGGCCCGGGAGACCGGGCCTTCTCTCTGCCCAGAAGTTGATCTTGATCGAGCATCACGTTACTTGCTACGACACGTAATAAAAGTCAGGCCCGGCGCCACGCTAGTTGATCTTGATCGAGCATCGCGCGCGCAGATACGCCCGCCACTGCTCGGCGGTCATCGCGCCGAACACGTGACGGACGATCTTGGTAACGGGTGCCCAGCGCAGTATCACAGCCACAGAGATTCCCACAGAGCCAGCGCGACGAACACGACCGCCGGCACCAGCACGGCCACCCAGTCCAGCAGGAAGCCGCTTACCTGCCTGGCCCGCCGGCTCACGCTACCGCCCGCTCGACGGTGATGTACCCGGCGCTGATCTTGACGTCACGGACGCCGGTCATGCGCAGCAGCGCGGCGCGGGCGTCGAGCGCGGCAGGGTGCGTCGGCGGGTAGGTCACGGTGGTGACGACTAGGTGCGTGTCCGTGTCCAGGTCCCAGCTCCCGCGGCTGCTGGCGGTGACGATCTCGCCGGCCATCAGCTGACGGACGCGGGCAGCGGCCTGACTGGTCGCCCGGGCGGTGGTGAGGGTCTTCGTCTTCGGCATGCCCTAATGCTAGCAGGAACCTGCTAGGTCTGCAACGCCTCAGCATGGTCAACTTCACGCATCGCATCACGCTGACCAGGCACGCGAGACGCCTCACGGTTACCGTGCCGCACGTACCAAGCTATGTACTGACGGTCGCTCGCAACGGAGCAAGCCTCGCACTGGACTTGATAGTCGCAGTGCGAGGCGCCACACCCGCCACCGATCACGCGATGAACCGCAGCCACTCATACGGGACCTGGGAGAATTCACCGCTATAGGTCACGCCATCCGCCTCGACGAAGCCGGCCTTCACGTTCATCGACATCCCGTAAAGCTTGACGCCGAACGGGATGATCGTCCAGCCGGCCAGTCGCGGCGCGTCATCCTTGACCCGCAACAGCGTGCGGTTCGCGATGGCGTTGTCGATCTGCGCGTTGCTGAGGATCTCACTCGTCTTCGTCATACCCTAATCATAGCAGGTTCCTGCTATGTCTGCTAGTCTTGGGGGCATGGGACGAGAGACGCTCGAACACCAAACGGTAGTACGCGCGTTGCCTGTTGACGAGCCCGCCCAGATGCCAGAGATCGGACCGGCGTAGTTGCTGGCGGGGTCGAGAACGAAGACGCCCGTGGTGGCCGCCACCTGCACGGTGTACGCGGTGACCGACGCCGTGGCGGCGAAGGCCAGGTACAGGATCGTGCTGCCCTCGTTGACGATCATGGCGCCCTTGCGGTTGGCACCGCCGGGGATCAGTACCGCAGTAGTGGCGGCGGCGGCCGGCGAAGCGAGGGTGGCGGTCTGTGCTCCCGGAGATGCGCTCATGACCAGCAGCTTAGCGGCTAGCCGAGCACCCGGATACGCGAGCGCGCCTGGAGATCGACCGCCGCGACCAGGTAGCGCGCTGTGTCGCAGCTGTCGTCAAGATCCTTGTGCGGCTGCTCTTTGATCTTGCCGTCTTCCCAGACGTAGCCGGGGATCTCCTCGGCCAGGCACGTCGGTTGCTTGGCGTTGACGAGCTCGGGATCGGCCTTCCAGAGTGGAGGTGCGTCGGAGCGCTCGGGCGTCGTCATGCCGTGGACTACACCATCGCGCATGATCTTGAGACGGGGCCGGCCGTTGCCACCGAGGCGGAAGCGCGCGGCCATGGCCTGGAGCCCCTCGCTCACGTTCTTATTCGCCGCGCGGGTAGGCCGGCCGAGGTGGCGCTCGAGGGTGGCCCGGTCTTCGGCATCGTGGTCGCAGAAGACGGCGTACGGCTTGACGCCCGCGGTCATCTGCTTGATGTCGCGGGCATGGTCCTCGACCAGCCGCTTGGTGCGGTGGATCTCGCGCACCAGCACCAGCGCGCCGTCCGGGTCGACCGCCCAGTCCTGCCAGACGAAGGGGTGCACGTAGCCGAAGTCGACCGCCCAGATACGGCGCCAGTCCGCCGGCACCTCGAAGCGGTCGACGACGTGCACGGCCGCATTGAACTCGTCGAAGATGACACCTTCGGCGGCCGCCCAGATTCCCTTGCGCAACCGCAAGTATCTGACGCCGGTCAGCGCGTCGAGCACGCCCATGTACTCGATGCCGGCGGGCGTCATCTGCCCGGCCTTGTCGAAGAATCGTGGGTTGTCCTCGTGCCGCGAGTGCAGCATGAGCATGCGGCCCTGGTCGCATTCGATCTTGATCGGGTGCGTCGGCTGCTGAGGGTTGCAGTCGAGCGCGAGTTGGTGCCATCCGTTCAGCCGTCCGTTGCGCAGTCGGCTCGACAGCTTCTCGAGCGACTCCACCGAGACCTCGGACGCCTCGATCACGTAAATCCAGTCGTACTCGGTGGACATCACCTTGTCCGGCTTATCCATGCCACCGAGCGAGATCGACGAACCGTTGCTGTACAGGAACGCCGGCGGCTTACGGATCGACCCGCCGAAGAACGTCACCGTGCCGTCTGCGATCGCCTCCGGCGCCACGTCCTGTTCGTAGGTCTGCACGCCGGAGGCGGTCAGGCTCACCAGCGTCTGGCGCACGATCAGGCACTTCACGCCGGGCGTACGCAGGCAGAGCTGGTGCGCCTTCTCCAGCAGTACGCGCGTCTTGCCGGTACCGGCAGGCCCAGCGAGAACGATCTTGAGCGCCTTACTCTTGAGCGCTTCCAGATTGGCGCCGCGCGCCTCGAAGAAGTGGACCTGTTTAGACACGCCGACTACGTCAGATCGGAGTCGTCGACGTTTACGATCTTGTACGTGGTCGTCGTGTCAAGCTGCCCGGTCAGGGTCACGCGGTTCGCCAGCTGGCCGAGCTCTTCGGCCGCCTGCTTCAGCGCCTGGCGCGCCTCGCCGAGTTGGACCTCCATGATCATGTTGTCCTCGTCGTCGTACGCCACCTTGCCCGCGGGAGTGACCTTCGGCGTCGGCGTCATCGCGATCTCGTGGATCTCCTGATACGCGCCGAGCCGGAACGCCTTCTGCGCGATCAGGATGCCGGCGAACTCGTTGTCAGCGTCGGCCGCGACCGCGGCTATCTCGTCGGCGTGGCGCTGACGGAACTCGGTCAGTGACGGGAGCGCCACGCCGTAGCGCTTCGCGATCGCGCCCCAGGTCTCGTCTGGCGGCTTGAACGCGATCTCCCGGACCAGCTTGCGACGGACGAGTCCGCCCAGCTTGCCGCTGTCTTTACGAGGCATACCGGAGGGTCCCTCTCCGTTTAGGCAGGCTTACCAGGGTGGTAAACCTAGCAGGAACCTAGCATACATCAGAGACGGCGAAAGCGCCCGCACCACGGGGGTGAGCAGGCGCTTTCTATGCCGAACAGGTCGAGTCTACCCCCTGCGCGACCAGTCGCGAGGCGGTTCGGCGAACGTCTGGACGGCCGTCGAATCGGTGGACATGTCGATCTTGACCGGACAGGCGACAGCGCCTGTGCGCGTATGGATGTAGTCGCCGTCACCCCAATCGCCGGGCTGCAGCTGCTTGATCGCGTAACCGCAGTGCACGCAGTTCTCGGTGGCGTCCACTGCATCGCCGGGCCGCACCACCGGCCGCTCCAGCTTGACCGTGTCAGTCGACATCCCGAAGTACGGCCGTACCTTCTCCTGCTGCGGCGGCTCTGGTGCCAGCTTCGGCGAAACGGGGCCCGAGCCGGCACGCAGCTCCTTCGCGATGTCCAGCCACAACCGGCCACCGGCCATGTCATCGGTCGCCGCGCACCTGATGGCGGTCTCCATCGCCTGGAATGCAGTGATCACTAGAAACCGCCCATGTACATCTGCGCGGCCTCGTTACCACCCATCGCCGCACTCTGCGCCTCTTCGAGCTTGCCGATCATCGCCCGGGCATGCGACTCGGCCTCGATGTAGAGCTGGACGGTCGCAGCGGCAGACGGATGCTCGTGGCCATCGGTAGCCACAGCCGCCACCTCGTAGGCTTCCTTGAACGCCTCGATCGCCGCGCCGATGTTCTCCTTAGCCGTCTCCAGCGAGGCGTATCCCTCGCCGGCCTTCATCGTGCAGTGCGCGAGATGGGCCCGCATTTCTCCTGCTGTCGCCATTACGTGTGCCTCCTAGGTGTTCTTACCAGCCATTGCCTTCGCTGCGCCTTATCGCCCAGCACGAACACGATGGACGGTTCGCCGCTCAGTTGATTGCGCAACGTGATCTCGAATCCTTGCGCGTCCGGCTTGACGGACATCACCCGGTAGACGACGCCGGGCTTTCTGTCGATGACGAACATGCCCCGTCGCAGTTCGAGCGTCGACTTCCACTCGCCCTTGGCCGGCGGGACGTTACGCTTTTCGTCGGTCCACCACTTGCCTTCCGGCCGCGGCCTGTTCGGTACCGGGACCACGACCTCGTCCTCGACCGCCTTCCACGGGTGCGGCTTACGCATTCGCCGAGACTGGCACTTCGAGCACTGGCAGTCAGGCGAGTGCTGTAAGGCCTTGACGAACAACCAGCCGAAACCGAGCGCCGCGCCGCAGATCACCGCCGCGCCGGTCACGATGTAGACGATCACCCAGAGAATCGCGCTGATCACGAGATCGCCACCGTCAGTGCGTCCAGCTTGATCCGGGACGGCATTCTGTCCTCGGCCGGGTTCCAGATATACGCGCAGTCCGTCGCCCACGACCGGCCCGGCTTGCGCTCCCAGGTCGCCACGAACGCGACCGTGTGCCGGCGGTAGCCCTTCACCGCGCAGCCCTCGACGCCCGTGCCCGACTTCCAGTAGAACGGCGCCACGTCAAAGCGCGCG
>OLLQ01000634.1_pt1 | contig 15046 bp, 19 predicted proteins | sample 1604571 | NCBI WGS metagenome assembly OLLQ01 (sample SAMEA104055722, study PRJEB20765) | soil metagenome | isolation source: soil
GGCTGCGGCACGGTGCCGAAATTCGTCAGGCCGCCATTCTTGAGGAAGGCCGCCATCGCGGTGACGCGGCGGCGCATCCCTTCGGGCGTGTCCTTATCGTCGGCGAGAGTCTGGAATTCGGCCTGGGCCTTGCTGAACTCCGCGGCGTGGTAATCGGCATAAGCGAGAATCTCGCGCGCGGAGAAACGCCACGGATTGGCCGGGTCGGCCAACGGCTGGAGCAGCTTCTCGACGTCGCCGCGCGGCGCGGTATCGGCCAGCGCCCAGGCGGCACGGACCAGCGCCACCTTGCCGATCAAGCCGCTATCTTCGGCGGCGACGGATTTGTAGATGTCGACGGCTTCGCTGCGCTGGCCCTGCGTCAGCAGCACGCCGGCTTGCGACAGGCGGGCCATCTCGGCGTAGCCGCGAGGCGCGTCCTTGGCCAGCAAGGCGAATGCGGGCGTCGCCTTGGCGAACAGGCCGCTATCGGCCAGCTGCTGGGCGGCAATAAGGGTCTCGGACGCCTTCAGGCGCTGGTTGGTCTCGTATTGGGTCCACAATTTCCAGCCGGCGATCGCGATCACGAGCAGCGCCAGACCCGCAATGACGTAGTCGCCGTACTGCTTCCACAACTGCTCGAAGCGCTCGCGGCGGACTTCCTCCTCGACTTCGTGGAAGATGTCGCTCAATGGAATATCCTCGTTTCGGGGGCGGCCAGGACGCGTCAGGTCCAGCCCAAGGCCTTGACCGCGCGATGATTTAGCCGCTCGCGAGCGGGCTGGCAACTTGCCAGAAATTTACCTCCCACTTGCGGGCAGGTAATTTCAGACCACCTTTTTCATGCTGTAGACGTTCTCGCGGCCGGGGAACTGGCGGGCGCGGACGTCGGCGGCATAGGCCTGAACCGCGCCTTCGATATCGGGGCCGAGATTGGCATAGCGGCGGACGAATTTGGGCGGGTTGGGGTTGAGCCCCAGCATGTCTTCCATGACCAGAATCTGGCCGTCGCATTCGGCGCTGGCGCCGATGCCGATGGTGGGGACGGCGATCTGGCGGGTAATCTTGGCGGCCAGGGGCTCGGCCATGCCCTCCAGCACGATGGCGAAGGCGCCGGCCTCGGCGATGGCCTTGGCGTCGGCTTCGATGGCGGGCCACTCGGCCGGCGTGCGGCCCTGGGTCTTGAAGCCGCCCATGATGTTCGACGCCTGCGGCGTGAGGCCGATATGGCCCATCACCGGGATGCCGCGCTGCGTCAGGTAGTGCGTGGTTTCGGCGAGGCGCACGCCGCCTTCCATCTTCACGGCGGTGCAGCCGGTCTCCTGGATGACGCGGGCGGCGTTGCGGAACGCGACCTGCGGCGATTCTTCGTAAGAGCCGAACGGCATATCGACGACGACCAGCGCGTGCTTGGAGCCGCGCATCACCGCCTTGCCGTGGGTGATCATCATGTCGAGCGTGACGCCGAGCGTGTTCTCCATGCCGTGCATCACCATGCCCAGGCTGTCGCCGACCAGCATCAGGTCGACATGATCATCGAGCAGGCGCGCGGTGTGGGCGTGATAGCAGGTCAGGCAAACAACCGGATTGGCATTCTTGTGGGCGCGGATCTCGGGAACGGTGACGCGCTTCGTCGTGGTGACAACGGACATGGATGCGATTCCTCACAAACAGTTTTTGTTCCAGGGGCACGGGCTCGGTCCGCGACGCTGAGCGCCAGGCGGCAAGCCGGATCCTTGATCCGTGGGGGGACTATACCGCAAAGCGCGTGCGCTGACGAGACGGCGGTCACGCGTGGTAAATCGCGGCGCGCCGCGGTTCCGGCTAAGCTGCCCACGGATTTTGGATCGAATTCATGCCGCACCTTGCCCATATCGCGCTGGTTGTTCGCGACTACGACGAAGCCATTGTCTGGTACACGCGGGTGCTTGGTTTCGACCTGATCGAGGACACCGATCTGGGCGCCGGTAAGCGCTGGGTGCTGATCGCGCCGCCAAGGGCGCGGGAGACGCGATTGCTGCTGGCGAAGGCGGCCACGCCCGCGCAGGCGGCGCGGGTCGGCGATCAAGCAGGTGGGCGCGTGTTCCTGTTCCTGCAGACCGACGATTTCGAACGCGACTTCGCCGCGATGACGGCGCGAGGCGTCCAATTTCTCGAAGCGCCGCGCCGGGAAAGCTACGGCACGGTGGCCGTATTCGAGGATCTGTATGGCAATCGCTGGGACCTGGTGGAACGCCGGCAGGCTTGAGACCGGGAACGCGTACGCCCTGCGCGGGTTACGTCTGATGCGGAGCGAGGAACTCTCATGACGGCCAATCGCGATCTGGCGCGCAAGATGTTCGAGGCTTATCAGGCGCGCGACCGCGCGTTCGTCGAGCAGTTGTTGGCGAACGATTTCACGTTCACCAGCCCGTATGACGACCACATCGAACGCGCCGCATATTTCGAGCGGTGCTGGCCGAACAATGGCCAGATCGAGAAGTTCCACTTCATCGCCTTTGCGGAGTCCGACGACAGCGTCTTCGTCCTCTATCGATGCGATACGATAGGCGGCGACACGTTCCGCAACGCCGAGTTTCTCACCTTCGCCGGTGGCAAGCTGAAATCCGTCGAGGTTTTCTTCGGCGACCCACCGGCCGGCGTGGCCAAAGCCGACTATCCAGCTTTCGTCGATGTCGCCCGGCAAGCCTGGGAGCAGCGTCTGCATTCGATGTGATGCGCCGGCACTTTCGTGCTGCGCACCGTCACGCGCCACATGGACGCGATGCAATGTTGTGTTTCATCGCGTTGTCACCGAGTTGTCATAAAAATGTCCTATAGGCGCGTGAGCCGCTTGGGGAAGAACTTTTGAACACCTTTATGCTTGGACTGATGATCATCGTCGCGCCGGCGGTCTTGACCGGATTGTGCGTGCTGCTGGCGCGCCGCTTTCTGCATGAGCGCGTGCGCGAGGGACATAACGACGTCCTGGTTCCGCTGTTCCTGACCGCCGGCACGATCTATGCGGTGATGCTCGGCTTCCTCGTCGTCGTGGTGTGGGAGGCTTATGGCGATGCCAAGGGCAATGTCGCCGTCGAGGCGTCGACCCTGACCACGATGTATCGCATGACGAACGGCATGGACGCCGAAGAGCTCAAGGCGATGCGCGAGCACATCCGTACCTACACCGAGGCGGTGGTCGGCAAGGAGTGGGATATCCAGGCCAAGACCGGCGGGGCGGCGCCCGAGGCGCGGCGCCAGATCGCCGAGATCTATCGCGAGTTCGCCCACATGCCCAGCGACGCGGGCAATTCGTCGATCAACCGCGAATTCCTCCAGCAATTCTCGGCCGTCACCGCGGCGCGCAACAAGCGCACCTTGCAGGCGAGCGAGGAAGTGCCGTGGGTGCTGTGGTTCGGCCTGATCGGCGGCGCGACGATCGTGATCGCGATGAGCTGCCTGCTCTATATGGATACATGGTGGCCGCACATGATCATGTCGGGCGTGCTGTCGCTGATGATCGGCATGCTGCTGTTCATCACCGTCATTCTCGCCAAGCCGTTCCAGGGCGCCCTGGCGCTCGAGCCCGGGCCGTTCGAGCATTCGCTCTCGGTCTACAAAGCCGTCGACGGCGGGAACTAGTCATGCGGATCAGCACATTGCAGCAACTGGCCGGCAGCGAAACCGAGCTTGGCGTCGTGTATGCCAGCGTCGAAGGCGTCAACGAGAAATCCTATGAAGAGTGCCTGCACGAATTGAAGGCCAAGGCCGCGGCGCTCGGCGCCACGGGTCTTGTCGGCCTGCAATTGGTGCAAAGCCAATTCCAGTGGAACCAGCGCACCAGCCTGCTGGCGACGGCGGTGAAGTAGCTAAATCCGGCGAACGAGGTCTGAGTAGACTTTAAGCTGCGCATCGGATGTATAGAGGATGGCCGGCTCGCACAGGGCCTGCGCGATGAGAATCCGGTCGAACGGATCGCGATGATGCAGCGGCAGATTGGCGACGTGGCGCGCGACGGCGCCTGTCACCGGTAGCTCGCGAAAGCCAGTCTCCAATGCGAGGGCAAAAACTTCTCCCGCGTTAAACGGGAGCGATCCGGGCTTGGCGGCGCTCTTGATCGCGAATTCCCAGATGCTGGCGGCGCTAAACAATATCTCGTTGTTGCGATCCTCGAGATCGCCCCTGATCGCTGCGCTCAGGCGATGCGGCTCGGCGAGCGCCCACATCAAGACGTTCGAATCCAACAGCAGCCGCATCAGGGCTTTTCGTCGGGAAATATCGGGCCGTTGTACATAAGGTCGACGATGTCATCGGGCAAAGGCTCGTAAAATTCTTTCGGAATTTCTCTGCCTGCGAGTTTCTTCGCAAGAAGGCCCAGAGGGCGCTTCGTCTTCTCGGGCGTCACCAGCGGCATCAGCCGGGCAACGGGCACACCGGCCTTTGCGATGATGATCTCTTCGCCGGCGGCGGCCTTATCAACCAGTTGGGAGAAGTTGGTCTTTGCGGCGTGAATATTGATCGGCGCCATGGCAAACCTCATGAAGTGGACTAAGATTAGTCCGACCGGGCGCACGGCGCAAACAAAAATGGCCGATCCGTTCGGACCGGCCATTCTCGATATGTCTGGCTTGAGGAGCCTTACTCGGCTTGGGCCTCTTCGCCGTCTTCCGCCGCCGGACCGGCGCCGGCCTCGAACAGCTCTTCGGCGGCGACGCGGGCTTCCTGCGCTTCGGTGCGCTCGGCCAGGACGTCCTCGCCGCGCAGCTGGCGCTCGGCTTCGTCCTCGCTGCGGGCGACGTTGATGGTCACCGCGACGCGAACTTCCGGGTGCAGCACCACGTTCACCTTCACCAGGCCGATAGCCTTGATCGCGGTGTCGAGCGGGACTTGGCCGCGGTTGATGCTGACGCCACCGGCGCTGACGGCATCGGCGATGTCGCGCGGGCTGACGGAGCCGTAGAGCTGGCCGCGGTCGCCGGCCTGGCGGATCAGCGTGAAGGTCTTGCCGTCCAGCTTCTTGCCGACGGCCTCGGCTTCCTTCTTCTGTTCCAGGTTGCGGGCTTCCAGCTGGGCCTTCTGGCCCAGGAAGTACTCGCGGTTGGTCTTGTTGGCGCGCAGGGCTTTCTTCTTGGGCAGAAGGAAGTTGCGGGCGAAGCCGTCCTTGACGCGGACTTCGTCACCCATCTGGCCGAGCTTCTCGACGCGTTCGAGCAGAATGACTTGCATGGCTGCGGTCCCCTTAGTTCAGCACGTAGGGAAGCAGCGCCATGTAGCGCGCGCGCTTGATCGCATTGGCGAGCAGACGCTGCTTCTTGTTCGACACCGCCGTGATGCGGCTGGGCACGATCTTGCCGCGCTCGGAAATGAAGCGCTGAAGCAGCTTCACGTCCTTGTAGTCGATCTTCGGCGCGTTGGCGCCGCTGAACGGGCAGGTCTTCTTGCGACGGAAGAAGGGACGGCGCTGGCCGCCTTCGCCGCCGCGTCCGCCTTCACCACCACGGCCACCTTCGCGCGCGCCGCCATCGCGGCTGCCGCCGCCGGAACGATCACCACCGTAAGACATTATGCGGCCTCCGCGTTTGCGTCGTCGGGCTTACGCTCGCCTTCGGGGCGGTCGTCGCGACGGTTCTTGTTGGACGAGACGTCGAACTGGTCGACCTTGACGGTCATGTAGCGCAGGACGTCTTCGTTGATCTTGAGCTGGCGCTCGAGCTCCACCACGGCCTTGGACGGCGCGTTGATGTTGAGCAGCACGAAGTGGCCCTTGCGGTTCTTCTTGATGCGATAGGCGAGACCGCGCAGGCCCCAATATTCCTGCTTCTCGACCTTGCCGCCTTCGCCTTCGACGATGGTTTTGAGGTGGGTCGCCAGCGCGTCGACCTGCTGCGCGCTGATATCCTGGCGCGCGATCAGGAGATGCTCGTAGAGAGCCATGTCCGTCCTTTCGATGGCCACGGAACGGATCGGGGCGGACACCCGTCACCGCTTCGGATCGCCTGGGATACGCACCATGCGCACACCTGCTTGAGAGCAGGCCCCAGCGACCGCAGCCGCTATGAAGGCGGGGCTTATAAGCGAAGGGGTGGGGGAGGGCAATAGCCCACCGAAAAGAGGGTCTTATGCCGTCGGGGCCCCTTGTTTCGGAGCTCGCGGAGGGGGTGAAATGCGCCGCTTTTCGGGGAATTGCCATGAAATTCGCGTCCAAACTGCTCATCGCCCTTTCGCTAGTCTCCACCGCGGCCCTGGCCGCCACGACGATCCCGGCGCCGCCGCCGGGCAATCCCGGAACGACGGTCGATACCATCCAGGGCACCCAGGTCGCAGATCCCTATCGCTGGCTGGAGAACTGGGAGGACCCGGCGGTCAAGGGGTGGAGCGATGCGCAAAACGCACGCACCCGGTCGTATCTCGACGCGCTGCCCTATCGTGCCCAGGTGCAGGGCAAGCTGGCCAAGCTGATCAAGGCGGCGTCGCCGAGCTATACGCAGCTGATCGCGCGCGGCGACAAGGTGTTCGCGCTCTATAATGATCCGGCCTTCCAGCAGCCGATCCTGGTGACGTTGAACGCGTCCGCCGATCCAGCCAGCCGCAAGACGGTGCTCGACCCGAACACACTCGATGCCGGCGGCCACACGGCGATGGACTGGTTCACGCCGTCCTTCGACGGCAGCAAGGTGGCGGTCTCGCTGTCGCTGAACGGCAGCGAGGAGGGCACACTGCACGTCTACGACGTCGCGACGGGCAAGGAGATCGACAAGCCGATTCCTAACGTCCAGTTCCCTACCGCCGGCGGCAGCATGGCGTGGACGAAGGACGGGACCGGCTTCTGGTACACGCGCTATCCCGGCGCGGAGAAGCCCGAAGCCGACCGGCATTTCTTCCAGCAGGTCTATTTCCACACGCTCGGCAGCGACGCGGCGAAGGACGCGCTGGTGCTCGGCGCCGAGAATGGCCTGGAGCGCGTCTCGGAAATCTTCCTCGATACCCGCTATGGCCAGCGCGACGGCTTCGCCGCCGTGCAGCGCGGCGACGGCAATGAATGGGCGTTCTATGTGCTGCCGATACACGGCAAGCCGATCCAGCTGGCGACCTATGACGATCATCTCGTCTTCGCAGCGCTGGGCCCCGACAATGCTGTCTACGCCATTTCCCGCAACGACGCGCCGAACGGCAAGATCGTCAAGCTGAAGGCGCCGTTCAAGGCCGGCGCCCTCGCGGCCGCGCCGGTGATCGTGCCGCAGAGCGATGTCGCCATCCTGTCGGGCGGCGCCGAAGCGCAACAACTCGACCTCACACTCAGCGACACGCGGCTGTTCGTCCGCGACATCATCGGCGGCCCCAACCAGATCCGCGTCTTCGCGCTGGACGGCAAGCCGCAAGGCACGCTGCCGCTCGGCGACATCGCCGGCAATGACGACATCGCGCCGCTGGCCAATGGCGACGTGCTGTTCAACGTCGAGACCTATACGCGCCCGGTCTATTACGCGCTGTGGCATCCGGCGACGGGCAGGGCCGAGGAGACGGCGCTAAAAGTCACGTCTCCGGTGTCGTTCGAAGACGCCGAAGTGGTGCGGGGCTTCGCGACGTCGAAGGACGGCACGAAAGTCCCGGTCAGCATCATCAGACGCAAGGACACCAAGCTCGACGGGACCAATCCGACGGTGCTGTACGGCTATGGCGGATACGGCATCAGCCAGACGCCGGGCTTTCTCGGGGCGGGCTGGCGACTGTGGCTCGATGCCGGCGGCATCTATGCGGACGCGAACATCCGCGGCGGCGCGGAATATGGCGAGCGCTGGCATAAGGAGGGCATGCTGCTGAAGAAGCAGAACGTGTTCGACGACTTCGCGGCCGTGGCGCAGTATCTGATCGACCAGCACTACACCTCGCACGACCGGCTGGCACTGCGCGGCGGCTCGAATGGCGGCCTCCTGATGGGCGCCGAGATCACGCAGCATCCCGAGCTGGCGCGCACCTACATCTCCGCCGTCGGCATCTACGACATGGTGCGCTGGGAGAACGACCCGAACGGCGCCTTCAACGCGCCTGAGTTCGGCACCGTCAAGAACCTGGAGCAGTTCAAGGTGCTATACGGCTACTCGCCCTATCACCATGTGACGGCGGGCACATCCTACCCCGCGGTGCTGCTGATGACGGGCGCGACAGACGGACGGGTCAACCCGATGCATTCGCGCAAATTCGCCGCCGCGTTGCAGGCCGCGTCGGACTCGGGGCTGCCGGTGCTGCTGCGCACCAGCGCCAATTCCGGGCACGGCATCGGCAGCTCGCTCGACGAGCGCATCGCCGAGCGCACAGACGAGCTCACCTTCCTGTTCGACCGAATGGGGATCGTGCCGAAGCCGTAGAAAAGCAGACGGCGCGGAAGGCTTTCGCCGTCCGCGCCGTCAAACTTCGTCCGTTGGCGTAAACCCGCCGCCGGGCTTAGTGCCAGTGGTGATGGTGGTGACGCCAGCCCCAGCCGCCATGCCAGTGATGATGATGGCCCCCACCACCCAGATGGATGGTCAAGGCGCTGGCCGACGTGGCCGAGGCGCCCAACAGGGCCAGTGCGAACACCGAAACGATCAAAGTCTTCATTGAAGGAGTCCTTTCAGACAGTGCTGGTGCCTATCAGCACCAGTGCTTATTAGCCCCAGTGGCGGCAGAAGCGGTCATGGTGATGATTGTGCCAGCCCCAGCCCATGCAGTGGCGGTGATGATGGCCGCCGAGATGGATCGTCAGCGCGCTGGCCGGAACGGCGGTGGCGCCGAGCAGGCCCAGGGCGAAGACGGATGCGATCAAAGTTTTCATGGAAATACAGTCCTTTCAGGAGACGCGTTGGATGTTACCAGCCCCAGCCACGGCAGAAGCGCTGGTGGTGGTGGTGCCAGCCCCAGCCGGTGCAATGGCGATGACCGCCATGGTGCCAGCCGTGATGCGGCCAAGCTTCAGCGGCCGACATCGACACGCTCATCAGTCCGACGGCGAGCGCCGTGGCTGCAATGATCTTTTTCATGGATGATCCCTCTGTTTGGTTGGAATGCACGTCAACGACCAACCGTTAACGCTAGTTTTTACACCAAGTTCCCAACCCCTGACAGTGAATGTTCCCTCGCCGCTCCTGAACGCAGGATGAATGACGCACGCGTCATTTGAAGCGATCTGTAAACATTGCGCGTTTGCGCACGGTGCGCATAGTCGGCGGCGGGCGAAAGCGGCGGACGGGCGGACAGTGACCACTGACAACAAAGTTTTCGCGAAGGCGGCGTGGCGGCTGATTCCCTTCATGGTGCTGCTTTATGTGGTCGCCTATCTCGACCGCGTGAATGTCGGCTTCGCGGCACTGACGATGAACAAGGACCTCGCGCTCGACGCGACGATGTTCGGCTGGGCGGGCGGAATCTTTTTTCTCGGCTATTTCGTCTTCGAGGTGCCGTCGAACGTGATCCTGGAGCGCGTCGGCGCGCGGCTTTGGATCTGCCGCATCATGCTCACCTGGGGCGCGGTCTCGATGGCGACCGCGTTCGCGAACAGCCTGGCGAGCCTGTTGATCCTGCGCTTCCTGCTCGGCGTTGCGGAAGCCGGGTTCTTCCCCGGCATGGTGCTGTTCCTGACCTATTGGTTTCCGCAAGCGACACGGGCGCGCTTTATCGCGCTGTTCCTCGCGGCGGTGCCGCTCGCCAATGTCGTGGGGGCGCCGGCGTCCGGTTACATCCTTGGCCTCGAAGGCGTTCTGCATCTGCATGGCTGGCAATGGATGTTCGTGCTCGAGGGCGCGCCGTCGGTGCTGCTCGGGCTCGCGGTGCTGGTGCTGCTGCCCGACCGTCCGGCGAAGGCCGCGTGGCTGACGGACGAAGAGAAAGCGGTCATGGAAACCGCGCTCGCCGCCGAGCCGCCGCGCGAGCACACCGATTTGTGGCCGATGCTGCGCGATCCGCGCATCTGGCTGCTCACCATTCCCGATTTCGGAATCGTGCTCGGGCTCTATGGCCTCAATCTGTGGCTGCCGCAGATCGTCAAGGCGATGGGATTCACCAATGTGGAGACCGGTTTCGTCGTCTCGGGGCTCTATCTCGTCAGCGTCGTCGCGATGGTGCTGTGGGGAATGTCGAGCGACCGGCGGCAGGAGCGTATCGGCCATATCGCCGGCGCGGCCCTGCTCGGCGCCGCCGGCTTCATCGCCGCCGCCGTCCTGCAGCACGCGCCGGTGGCCGAGCTTATTGCGCTGACGATCGCCAGCATCGGGGTCTATGCCGCGCTCAGCGTGTTCTGGACCCTGCCGACCTCGTTTCTCGGCGGCACGGCGGCGGCCGCGGGCATCGCTCTGATCAACTCCTTCTCCAATCTCGGCGGTTTCGTCGGGCCCTATATGATGGGCTGGCTCAAGCATCTTACCGGCGACTACGCGGCCGGCATGGGGGTGCTGGCGGGGGGCATGATCCTGGCCGCGGTGCTGGTCGTCGCCATCGGGCGCACACTGACCTTCGCCGGCCGCGCCCACGCATTGGAGAAATATACGCGGCTGAACGCGTGATGCGGGCCGGCGCCGTGTGCTAGGATCCGGCGCGAAAACCGGGCCAGGCAAGCATGGACAAGATCGCCGCGAGCGGCATCGAGGTATGGCGCATCGACGGCGGCTGCGGCGCCGAAGTGCTCGGGCTCGACCTGCGCCATTTGTCGGACGCCCAGATGGATGCCGTGCGCACCGCCTATGCCGAGCATGGCGTGATCTTCTTTCGCGACCAGTCGCTGCGCGAGGACGACCACATCGCCTTCGCGAAACGCTGGGGCGAGATAGACGTCAACAAGTTCTTTCCGCATATCGACGGTTACCGCGAGATCGCAAAGGTCGGAAAAGAAAAGGCGCAGAAGACCAATATCGGCGGCGGCTGGCACACCGATCATTCCTACGACCAGGTCCCGGCCATGGGCTCGATCCTCGTGGCGCGCATCCTGCCGAGCCATGGCGGCGACACGATGTTCGCGAACATGCACGCCGCCTACGACGCGCTCGACGACGACACCAAAGCGGAGATCGCCGACCTTAAGGCGGTGCATTCGAACGCGCATGTCTTCGGCTCGAAGGCCTATGGCAGCAATCCCGAGCGCACCGAGTTCGCCAATGACGAGGCGGTGAGCAAGGCGGTGCATCCGGTGGTGATCACGCACCCGCTGTCGGGCCGCAAATCGCTGTATGTGAACCCCGGATTCACGACGCGCTTCGACGGCAAGTCGGCGACGGACAGCCGGCCGTTGCTGCACAAACTGTTCGCGCACGCGATGCAGCCGCGTTTCGTCTCGCGCTTCCAATGGCGGCCGGGATCGATCGCGTTCTGGGACAATCGCGCCACATGGCACTTCGCGCTCAACGATTATCACGGCGAAGAGCGCCTGATGCACCGCATCACGGTCGCTGGCGTGCCGCTTCACTAGAGCCTGTCAGGCCGGCGCGCGGCGGGGTGTCCGGCCGAACGCCGCGGCTGTCAGTTGGCCGATGGCGATGCCGTTGAGAGGGAACTCCAACAACACATGCATGAGGCTGATCAGCAGCAGCACCATGAAGCCGATTTCGTAATTGTAGAAATAAAGCCCCGTCGCCGCCGCGCTGAGCACGACGATGCCGGCGAGCCGCGCGCGCGGAATCTGCGCCCAGCGGATGACGTCCGCTTTGATGAACCAATTGAGGTAGTGATAGGTGTAGACGAAGGACAGCAATCCCGTGATGCGTCCGCCGAACTCCAGATCTGGAATGCCGAACAGCGACCCCAGCGCCGGTGCGACGTCGCCGAAATAATCCCGCCCGACGCGCGCCAGCGCCGGGATGACGGTATGCTCCGATGGCGGCACGACCAGGATGACGGCGATGGCAGCCAGATAGACGCCGACAATGGCGAATTGCACGGTGCTCTTCGCCCGCACGGCGCCGAGCGTCATGAACACCAGCGTGAAGACGCAGACATGGATGAAGGTCGGCAGCAGGACCCAGGCGAGCCCGAACGGTGTGCCCGACGCGATCAGGACGCCGGTCAGCGCGACCGCGACGGTCCCGTACAGCGCCGCCCGCCGCGGCGACGACACGGTGGCGAGAATCACGCAGGCCAGGAATACCAGCCACAGGAGTATGCCGAGCAGATAGGTGTTCGCCAGGAACATCGCGCCGAGCGCCAGCGCCGCCAGAGCGATCGCGAAACCGCGATGCGGCAGGAAATAGCGCCGGTCGTGCAGCCATGAGATCTCGGTGAAGTAGTGCGCCGGGCCGAGGATGGCATAGGACAGAAGCAGCAGCTCGAACGGCAAGACGTAAGCCAGCGCCAGCGACGCCAGCAGCAGTCCTGCGTGAATGATATCGGCTCTGCGCATGTGAACTCCCGTGGCGGAGTCTAGCGCGAATCCGCGGTCTGTCACTTGCCTCTTGCTCTGAGGGGCAACGCCATTTAATGCGGGCGTATGAGCAGAGCCTTCATTTTCCCCGGGCAGGGCAGCCAGGCCGTCGGCATGGGCAAGGCCCTCGCGGACGCGTTCGCCCCGGCGCGCGAGGTCTTCCAGGAAGTCGACGACGCGCTGAACCAGAAACTGTCCAAGCTGATGTGGGAAGGGCCGGAGAGCGACCTCGTTCTCACCGAGAACGCCCAGCCCGCGATCATGGCGGCCAGCCTTGCCATCATCCGCATCCTGCAGAAGGAAGCCGGCTTCGATCTCGCCAAGCACGCGCGTCTCGTCGCGGGCCATTCGCTCGGCGAGTACACCGCGCTGTGCGCCGCCGGTGCCTTCACGCTCAGCGATACGGCGCGCCTGCTCAAGGCGCGCGGCCAGGCGATGCAGACCGCGGTGCCGGTCGGCATGGGCGGCATGAGCGCCTTGCTCGGCGCCGAGATCGACCAGGCCGAAGCGCTGGCCAAGGAATGCGCCGAGGCGACGGACGGCGTTTGCGTCGTCGCAAACGACAATGCACCGGGCCAGGTCGTGATATCCGGCACCAAGGCGGCCCTCGAAAAGGCGCCCGACGTCGCGAAAGCCAAGGGCATCAAACGCGCCATGGCGCTCAACGTCTCCGCTCCCTTCCATTGCCCGCTGATGCAGCCCGCAGCCGACAAGATGGCCGAGGCGCTGGCGCAGGTGACGATCCGTCCGCTTGCCGTGCCCGTCGTCGCGAACGTGACGGCGGCCGAAACCACCGAGCCGGAAACAATCCGCCGCCTGCTCGTTGAACAGGTGACGGGCCGCGTACGCTGGCGCGAAAGCGTGCTGGCGTTCCGCGGGCTAGGCGTCACCACGACCGTCGAGGCCGGCGGCAGCAAAGTGCTCACCGGCATGGTCAAGCGCATCGACAAGGAGCTGGCCAACATCACCCTCGATACGCCGGCCGACATCGAAGCGTTCGTGAAGACTCTGTGAGAGGCACGCGATGTTCGACCTGACAGGCAAGACGGCATTGGTCACCGGCGCATCCGGTGGCATCGGCGGGGCTATCGCCAAGGCGCTGCACGGGCAGGGTGCCACCGTCGTGCTTTCCGGCACACGTGCCGAGGCGCTCGAGGCGGTCAAAGCCGAACTCGGCAGCCGCGCTTTCATCGCCACGTGCAATCTTGGCGACAAGGAATCGGTAGAGGCGCTGGTCAAGACGGCGGAAGCCGCGGCCGGTGCGCCGATCGACATCCTGGTCAACAATGCCGGCATCACGCGCGACAACCTCTTCATGCGCATGAAGGACGACGAGTGGGATCAGGTCATCGCGGTGAATCTCACTGCAGCCTTTCGCCTGTCGCGCGCGGTGCTGCGCGGCATGATGAAAAAGCGCTGGGGCCGCATCATTCAGATCACCTCCATCGTCGGTGAGACCGGGAACCCGGGGCAGGGCAACTATGCCGCCGCCAAAGCCGGCCTCGTCGGCATGAGCAAGTCACTCGCCGCTGAGGTCGCCTCGCGCAACATCACCGTCAACGCGGTGGCGCCTGGCTTCATCGCCACGCCGATGACCGACGTTCTGACCGACGCGCAAAAGACCCAGATCAGCGAACGTATTCCGGCCGGCCGGATGGGAACTCCGGCCGAGATCGCCGCCGCCGTGGTCTATCTGGCCAGCGACGAAGCAGCCTATGTGACCGGCGAAACAATCCAGATCAACGGCGGAATGTCGATGATTTGACAATCGAGTCAAAGACTTAACCGTCTTGTAGCGGGCGCGATGGCTTTGTGTTACGAAACCGGCGCCCCACAAGAGCATTATCAATCGGGCATACCTGAGCGGGACCATCCACCCCAACCCCGCCGGGCCATCTAGGAGAGGCTTTCAATACCATGAGCGATACTGCGGAACGCGTGAAGAAGATCGTTGTCGAGCACCTGAACGTGGATGCGGACAAGGTCGTGGAAACCGCGTCCTTCATCGAAGACCTCGGCGCCGACAGCCTCGACACCGTCGAACTCGTCATGGCGTTCGAGGAAGAATTCGGCATTGAAATCCCCGACGACGCGGCGGAATCGATCGTCACCGTCGGCGACGCCGTCAAGTACATCGACAAAGCCAGCGCCGCTTAAGACGGCTCCGGCGCATGCGCAGGGTCGTCGTCACCGGTCTGGGTCTCGTCACGCCGCTCGCCTGCGGCGTTGAAGAGACGTGGTCGCGTCTGCTCGCCGGCAAATCCGGCGCGCGGGCGATCACCCGTTTCAAGACCGAGGATCTGGGCACCAAGATCGCCTGTGACGTGCCGCGCGGCGACGGCACGGACGGGACGTTCAATCCCGACCACTGGGTAGACCCGAAAGAACAGCGCCGGATGGACGATTTCATCGTCTTCGGCCTCGCCGCCGCCAAGCAGGCGGTGGTCGATTCCGGCTGGGTGCCCAAGACGGAGGAAGACCGCTACCGCACCGGTGTCCTGATGGGTTCCGGCATCGGTGGCCTTCCCGGCATCGCCGAGGGCGCTATCCTCATCGAGGAAAAAGGCCCACGGCGTCTGTCGCCGTTCTTCATTCCGGGTCGCCTGATCAATTTGATCTCCGGCTACGCCTCCATCGAGCACGGCTACAAGGGTCCGAATCATTCGGTCGTCACGGCGTGCGCCACCGGCGCGCATGCCATCGGCG
>OLLQ01000703.1_pt1 | contig 14977 bp, 18 predicted proteins | sample 1604571 | NCBI WGS metagenome assembly OLLQ01 (sample SAMEA104055722, study PRJEB20765) | soil metagenome | isolation source: soil
CGCATCGCCCGCGCGCTCGCCGAGCCGCGCCGCATGCAACTGCTGCAGGAGATCGGCGCCTGCAAGACGCCGACCGCCTGCACCCGCCTGCACGCGCTCCACAAGGTCAGCGCCGCGACGCTGTCGCACCACATCAAGGAGCTCGAAACCGCCGGCCTCATCGAGACCGCGCGCGACGGCAAGTTCATGAGCATCACGCTGCAGCGCGATGTCCTGAACGCCTATCTGGACAGATTGAAGAAGATCTAGCCGACCCTGCGGTCGCTTTCCTCCCCCGTTTACGGGGAAGGGGGACCGCGAAGCGGTGGAGGGGGGAGATGCTCTATCGAAAACGGAGCATCTCCCCCCTCCGTCGCGCCCGCTGAAGTGCGGGCGCGCCACCTCCCCCGTAAACGGGGGAGGAAAAATCATCCCCACCCCTTGTCCCCAACACTTAGACACTTATCTAACTATCGAACTACCAACCCAAGGGACTTCCAATGAGCAAATTGCAGGGTAAAGTCGCCGTCGTCACCGGCGCTTCCAAGGGCATCGGCGCCGCCATCGCCAAGAGCCTCGCGGCCGAAGGCGCCGCGGTCGTGGTCAATTACGCCTCGGCCAAGGCCGGCGCCGACACGGTCGTCGCCGCGATAAAGGCCGCCGGCGGCAAGGCCGTCGCGGTGCAGGGCGACGTCGCCAACAAGGCCGACGTCAAGCGCCTGTTCCGCGAAACCCGCGACGCCTTCGGCGCGCCCAACGTGCTGGTCAACAACGCCGGCGTCTTCGCCTTCGGCCCGCTGGAGGACGTCGTCGAAGAGGAATTCCACCGCCAGTTCAACATCAACGTGCTGGGCACGCTCCTGACGACCCAGGAAGCCGTCAGGCACTTCCCCGCCGGCAGCGGCAGCATCATCAACGTCAGCTCCGTCGCCAGCGTCTCGCCGCCGCCGGGCTCGGCGATCTACGCCGCGACCAAGGGCGCGGTCGACACTTTGACCAAGGGTCTGGCGCAGGAGCTGGCCGGACGCGGCATCCGCGTCAACGCCATCGCGCCCGGCGGCGTCGAGACCGAAGGCACCCACAGCGCCGGCATCATCGGCAGCGATTTCGAGAAGGCAATGATCGCCGGCACCCCGTTCGGCCGTCTCGGCCAGCCCGACGACATCGCCCGCGTCGCGGTCTTCCTCGCCTCCGACGACAGCGCCTGGCTGACGGGCGAGCGCATCACCGCGGCGGGTGGGTTCCGGTAGAATTCATCCGCACGCAATCTCCGTCATGGGCGGCTCGAGGCCGCCCATGGCGGGAGAGTGAGACGTTTTATTAATCCCCCAAACCGCTAAGCTCCCGCACGCCAGCGATTTGGACACCGCGTGACCGATTCCGTCGTCGAACTCTCCCACGTCACCAAGCGCTTCGGCGACTTCACCGCCGTCGATGATCTCAGCTTCACGCTGGCGCGCGGCTCGATCCTCGGCTTCCTCGGCCCCAACGGCGCCGGCAAGACCACGACCCTGCGCATGATGCTCGGTATCCTCCCGCCCGACACCGGCGAGATCCGCGTCCTCGGCAAATCGATCGCCGCCGTGCGCGCCCGCATCGGCTATCTCCCCGAGGAGCGCGGCCTCTACAAGCGCATGCGCGCCGACGCCGCCATCGCCTATATCGCCACGCTCAAGGGCATGAAACGCGCCCCCGCGCTCGCCCGCGCCCGGCAATTGCTGGACGGCTTCGGCCTCGGCGCCTTCGCCCGCGTGCGCATCGAGGGCCTGTCGAAAGGCATGGCGCAGAAGGTCCAGATGCTCGCCGCCGTGGCGCACGATCCCGAATTCGTCATCCTCGACGAGCCGTTCTCCGGCCTCGATCCCGTCAACCAGACCGAGCTCGAAGCCTTCATCCGCGCCCTGGCGGCGGACGGCAAGACGATCCTGTTCTCCACCCACACGATGCAGCATGCCGAGCGCCTGTGCGACCGGCTCATCGTGCTGGCGAAGGGCAAAAAGCTGTTCGAAGGCACGCTCGACCAGGCGCGCGGCCTCATCCCGCGCCGCGCCCGCATCGGCGCCGACGCCGATCTGAGCTTTCTGGCAAACGTCCCCGGCGTGGTCCGCGCGACACCGCCGCAGGCCGGCGAAAGCAACTGGACGCTGGAGATGAAGGAGGGCGCCGACGGCCGCGGCCTGCTCGCCGCCTGTTTCGAGCACGGCGCCCCGCTCACCCATTTCGATCTCGCCCCGCCCAGCCTGCACGACGTCTTCGTCTCTCTGGTGGGGCACGGCACATGAATCGCGCGTTCCTCATCGCCCGCCAGGAATTCATCAAATACGTCACGCGCCGCGGCTTCGCGATCTCGATCCTGATGTTTCCGCTGTGGATCGTGATCGTCACGCTGGTGCCGCAATGGACCGGCGGCGGCGCCGACGCGGTGCAGCAGCACCGCCTGACCATCGTCGATCGCACCGGCGGCTTCTATCGCGATTTCGTCGCCGGCGCCCTGACCCGCAAGAAGATGACGAACCTCGTTTACATCCCCGCGCCGAATTACCTGGCGCAGGTGGACGACGCGCATTTCGCGCCCGCCGCGCGCCACGCGCTCGACGCCGATCCCCATATCGGCGAACCCATCTTCGACACCCTCATCGTCATCCCCGCCGGTTTCGGCGAGAACGCGCATGCCACCGCCCAGATCTGGCGCCGCGGCAATCGCGATCCGGATCTGCGCGGCTTCGTCACCGGCGCCCTGATCGAGGCGCTGCAGTTCAAGGCCGTCAATCGCATCGCGCCCGGCACGCACGACCCGGCCCTGCTCGACGCCGACGTCGACCTGCAATACCGCAGCCCCGACCGCACGCCCGGCGAAAACGCCACGGCCGATTCCGTGGTCCCCATCGCGCTCGCCATCATCCTCTTCGTGGTCTCGGTGATGAACTCCTCTGTCCTGCTGCAAGGCGTGGTCGAGGAGAAATCCACCCGCATGATCGAGGTCCTGCTGTCCTGCGCCACGGCACGCGAGATCACCACAGGCAAGCTGGTCGGCGTCATCGCCGTGGCGCTGACGACGCTTCTGATATGGGCGCTCGCGCTGTTCGCCCTGATGGCCATCGCCAGCCACGACACGATGACCTTGGTCTTCGCCTCGCTGCGCGCCACGGCGTCGCTGCAGACGCTGCCCTTCCTGCTCGTCTTCTTCCTCTGCGGCCTTCTGATCTACGGCTCGCTGTTCCTCGCCATCGGCAGCATGGCCAACAGCCTCGCCGACGCGCAGTCGCTGCTCGGCCCCTCGATGCTGATCCTGATGCTGCCGAATTTTATGATCGCCGGCGTGATCCGCGATCCCAACGGCCCGCTCGCCAGCGGCTTGTCCTGGGTGCCGATCTACACGCCGTTCTTCATGATGTTGCGCATCGCCTCGCATCCGCCGGTCTGGCAATTGTGGGGCACGGTGGCGCTCGCCGTCACGACGGCGACGCTGATGATCTGGTGGACCGGCCGCATCTTCGCCCGCCACGTCCTGACGACCGAGCGCCCACCCTCGCTCGGCAAGCTGATCGGCGGCATGTTCGGCAAGCGCGCTTAGGCGCCGCCGCAACTGTGTTCGGAATCGGCTTCCAGCCAGGTCTGCTTGGTGCGCAGATTGGCCGCCTTGTACATCTTGCCGCGGTCGTCGCCCTTGGGGCAGTTCACCGGCAGCATGAACAGGCACAGCGTGACCTTGTCGCCGGCCTTCGAGCCCACGATGCCCGGCACGGTGTCGTACGACACTTGCGACAGCCCATCGCTGTAGCTGATCGCCGAGCCGCTGCCCGCGACGCCTTGCAACCGCGTGCCGATCGCCTTCACCGTGGTGGTGACGCATTGTCCGACTTTCGCCGGCAAGGGGTCGCCCGCGAACGCCGGTGCGCCGCTCCCCATCACTGCGAGGGCCGCCAACGCCGCCAAAATCCGTTTCGTCATCGTCTCACTCCCCGTTGAACACATGCAGCTGCGCATATTGCAGCAGGATGATCGTCTTGGCATCGCAGATGCGGCCGTCCGCCATCATCGCCAGCGCCTGCGCGATCGGCAATTCCAGCACGTCGATATCCTCGCCTTCGCTGGCCAATCCGCCGCCCTTGCCGGCCCGGGCGCTGTCGTCATACGCCGCGACGAACAGATGCAGCACCTCCGTCACCGAGCCTGGGCTCATGAAGGTCTGGAACACTTTGCGCACTTCGGCGACTCGATAGCCGGTCTCTTCCTCCGCTTCGGCGCGGATACGATCTTCCGGCGCCGCATCGTCGAGCAACCCCGCCGCCGCCTCGATCAGCAATTGGCGATAGCCGTTCATATAGGCCGGCATGCGAAACTGCCGCGTCAGCACCACGCTGCGCCGCGCCAGATTGTAGAGCAGGATCGCCGCGCCATTGCCGCGGTCATAGGCCTCGCGCTCCTGCCGCTGCCACGCCCCGTCATTGCGCCGGTAGTCGAACGTCACCTTGCGCAGCACATAGTGGTTGTCGGAGAGAACCTTGATCCCCTCGATCCGCACGCGGTCGCTGATGTCGGTCATGCGTACCCACTCCACGTCCAACCCAAACAACTTGTCATGGCCCGCGAATGCGGGCCACCCAGTTGGTGCGCGGCGATGCTGAAAAGCGACCTGAGACGCATCTTGATGCAGATCGCTGCTGTCACCGGGGTGGCCCGCATTTGCGGGTCATGACAGCGAGGGCATCGCAAAAACAAAAAGGCCGCCCGAATCCTCGGACGGCCTCTTCGAATTCTCGTGCCGCAGCCTTAGCGCGGCAGCAGGCCTTCGCGCTGCAGGCGCTTGCGCTGCAGCTTGCGATAACGGCGGATCGCCTCGGCGCGCTCGCGGGCGCGCTTCTCGCTCGGCTTCTCGTAATGGCCGCGCAGCTTCATCTCGCGGAAGATGCCTTCGCGCTGCATCTTCTTCTTCAGCGCCTTGAGCGCCTGGTCGATATTGTTGTCGCGGACGATGATCTGCAAAGTGCTGCTCCATTGGCCCAATTTTGGGAGGCGCGGGTAGTACCAGAAGGGTTTTTGCCTGTCTATGGCACTTGACAGCCAAAGACTTAATTCCCACATCTTCCACACGGCATTTCGCCAGCACGCCCCGGACGCCCAGTTGGGGGAGGGGGTGACGAAATCCTAAAAACGAATACGCGGTGTAGAATAGGAGGGGGTACCCCCTCGGTTTTCGAAGGTTCGAATGTACACGCATCCAATAGAATCAAGCACATGGCCATCCTGAAGATCGCCCGCATGGGCCACCCCGTCCTCGCCCAGATGGCGCAGCCGGTCGCCAATCCCGGCGCCCCCGAGATCCGCCGCCTCGTCGCAGACATGATCGAGACCATGATCGACGCCAACGGCGCCGGCCTCGCCGCGCCGCAGGTCCATGTGCCGCTGCGGCTGGTGGTGTTCCAGGCCCCCGACGGCCGCGCCGATCCCGGCCTGTCCGAGGACGAGCGCTTCGACCACACCGCCCCGCTGACCGTGCTGGTGAATCCTGAGATTGAGATCGTCGGCGGCGAGATCGAGGGGGGCTGGGAAGGCTGCCTCTCCGTGCCCGGCCTGCGCGGCTTCGTCGAGCGCCCGTTCCATATCCGCTATCGCGGCTTCGACCTCGACGGCCGTCCCCTCGCGCGCACCGCCAAGGGCTTTCACGCCCGCGTCGTGCAGCACGAATGCGACCATCTCGACGGCCGCCTCTATCCCAGCCGCATGTCCGACCTCGGCAAGCTGATCTTCGAAACCGAAGCGCGGCACTGGGCCAAAGAGTAGAGGATCGAATCACGCCATGGCGCCGCGCAAGAAACCCGCCGACGATGCCGCCCTCAAAGCAGCCGTGCTGGAGGCCGCATTGAAGCACGCGGTGTTCGACGGCTTCACCGACCGCCTCCTGGCGCGCGCCGCCGAGGAAGCCGGCGTGGACACGCTCGCGCTGGCGCGCCTCTTCCCGAACGGCCCCTTGAGCCTCGTCGAAGCGTTCTCGCAATCCGCCGATGCGCAGATGGAACAGAGCCTCGCGGCGCTGGATTTGAAGGCGATGAAAATTCGCGCCCGCATCGCCGCCGCGGTGATGGCTCGGATCGAGGCCGTGCGCCCGCACAAGGAAGCCGCCCGCCGCGCCGCTGCCTTCTTGACCCTGCCGCCGCATGCCGCGCTCGGCGCGACGCTGGTCTGGCGCACGGTCGATGCGATGTGGCGCGCCGTCGGCGACACGTCGACGGATTTCAACTTCTACACCAAGCGCGGCATCCTCGCCGGCGTCTACTCCTCGACCCTGCTGCGCTGGTTCACCGACCAAAGCACCGATGAAAGCGAGACGAGCAAATTCCTCGCCGACCGCATCGAGAACGTCATGCAGTTCGAAAAGCTCAAGGCGCAGGTCCAGGACGCGACGGCGCGCTTGCCGTCGCTGGCGGATGTGTTGGGCAGGTTCGGCACGCGCAGTTAGAGCAGGTATTCCGCGATCTGCACCGCGTTCAGCGCTGCGCCTTTGAGCAATTGGTCCGCCGCCACGAACATCGCGATGGAGTGGCCTGAGGGATCGCTCAGATCCTTGCGGATGCGCCCCACCAGCACGTCGCCCTGGCCCGAGGCGTCGATCGGCATCGGGAAATAATTCTTCACCCGGTCGTCCACGATCCGCACCCCCGGCGCCTCCGACAGGATGGCGCGCACGTCGTGTTCGGTGATCGGCCGCTCGCATTCGAAGGTGATGCTTTCCGAATGCGCCCTGAGCACCGGCACGCGCACGCAGGTGACGCCGACGGCGATGCGGTCGTCTTCGAAGATCTTGCGGGTCTCCTTGATGACCTTGGTCTCTTCGTCGTTGTAGCCGGTCTCGGGGTCGATCGCCGTGTTGTGGCTGAACACGTTGAAGGCGTAAGGCAGCGGGATCACCTTGGGCGTGAACGGCTTGCCGTCCAGATGCGCGCGCGTCGAATCGACCAGCTCCTGCATCGCCGCCGCGCCGGCGCCGCTCGCCGCCTGGTAGGTCGACAGGATCACGCGCTTGATGCGGTTGCGCCGATGGATCGGCCACAGCGGCACCAGCGCCGTGATCGCCGAGCAGTTCGGATTGGCGATGATGCCCTTGTGCTCCTTGATGCGCTGCGCGTTGATCTCCGGGATCACCAGCGGCACGTCCGGGTCCATGCGGAAGGCCGAGGAATTGTCCACCACCACCGCGCCCGCCTTCACCGCCAGCGGTGCGTATTTTTTGGAGATGCCGCCACCCGCCGAGAACAGCGCGATATCGACGCCCGCGAACGCGTCTTCCGTCAGCTCTTCGATCACCACCGTCTTGCCGCCGAAGTCGAGCGTCTTGCCCGCCGAGCGCGCGCTGGCCAGCGCCTTCAGCGTGCCGACCGGAAACTTCCGATTCAGCAGGCAGCCGATGAATTCGGCGCCGACCGCGCCGGTGGCGCCGACGATCGCGACGGTGGGATTGCTCTTCATGTCAGTCTCCATCAGGCAATAAAAAAGCCCCGGACCTTGCGGCGGGGCTTCGGATCGGGCGGTGCGGTCAGTCTTACGCGCGCGCAGTCTCCGAAGCCCGGCTGGGCTTCGTCGTCTTCGTCGCGCGCTTGGTCATCATATTCATCGCCGCGGACCCTATGGGCGCCTCAGTCCGTCGTCAACGGCTTCAGCGTGGTGAAATGTCCCATCTTGCGCCCAGGCCGCGCCTCGCCCTTGCCGTAGAGATGCAGCGCGCCCGGCCGCCGCGCATACGCCTCCCAATCAGCCGCTTCCGCGCCGAGGATGTTCTCCATCACCGCATCGGCATGGCGCGCCGGATCGCCCAGCGGCCAGCCGGCGACGGCGCGGATGTGCTGCTCGAACTGGCTGACGGCGCAGGCCTCCAGCGTCCAGTGCCCCGAATTGTGCACCCGGGGCGCGATCTCGTTGACCAGCAGCGATCCGTCCTTGGCCACGAACAACTCCACCGCCAGCACCCCGACATAATCGAGCGCATCGGCGATCTTCTTCGCGATGGCCTTCGCCGCCTCGCCTTGCGCCGCCGTCAACCGCCCCGGCACGGTCGAGCGTCGCAGGATATGATGCTCGTGCGCGTTCTCCGGCGGATCGTAAGCCGCGAACGCGCCATCCGCGCCGCGTGCCGCGATCACCGACGCCTCGAACGCGAAGTCCACGAAGCCTTCCAGGATGCCCGGTGCCGCGCCGAGCTCGGCAAAGACGCGCGCCAGCTCGTCTTCCGACGCGACCTTCGCCTGGCCCTTGCCGTCATAGCCCATGCGCCGTGTCTTGAAGATCGCGGGCGCGCCGCACATCAGAAGCGCGGGCTCGAAATAATCCTCCGACGTCACACTGAAGTAGCGCGCAGTCTTCAATCCGGCATCGCGCAGGAAATCCTTCTCCGTGACGCGATCCTGCGTCACCCGCAGCGCCCTGGCGCCGGGGTTCACCGGCACGAGGGCCGCGACATGATCGACGGTCGCTGCCGGCACGTTCTCGAACTCGAACGTCACCGCATGACACGCCGCTGCGAACTGCCCCACCGCGGCGAGATCCGCGAACTTTCCCACGACATGGCCATCACAGACATCGAACGCCGCCGCGCTCGGGCTGTCGCAGAACACCCGCGCCTTCAGCCCCAACCGTGCCGCCGCCAGCGCCAGCATGCGGCCCAACTGCCCGCCGCCCAGAATGCCGATCGTGCCGCCGGGCGGGACCGGCGCCGTCAATGTCTTGCGCGTGCTCATTTGTCGGACGGCGCCTGCGCGACCGCGTCGGTCTGCTTGGCGCGCCATGCCGCCAACCGCCTGGCCAGCGCCTTGTCGCCCAGCGCCAGGATCGCCGCGGCATGCAGCGCCGCGTTCTTCGCGCCGCTCTCGCCGATGGCAAAGGTCGCGACCGGCACGCCACCCGGCATCTGCACAATGGAAAGCAGGCTATCCATGCCTTTGAGCGCCTTGGACTCCACCGGCACGCCCAGCACCGGCAGGGTCGTGAACGACGCCGTCATGCCCGGCAGATGCGCCGCGCCGCCCGCGCCGGCGATGAGGACCTTCAGCCCGCGCCCCGCCGCCGCTTTGGCGTAGTCGCGCATCCGGTCCGGCGTGCGATGGGCGGAGACGATCTTGCACTCATGCGCCACGCCGAGCGTCGACAGGATTTCGGAGGCGGCGCGCATCGTCGGCCAGTCGGACTGGCTCCCCATGATCACGCCGATTGCTGGTTTTGGGCTGGGCATGCTTCCCTTAAGCGTTGGCGGGCAAATCACCCGCGAGGAAGCGCCGCAGTATAGGGTTGTGGGCCCACCGGGAAAGCCCTTATTGACGGCTGTTTACCAGTTGTTTTGCTTCATAAAGGAATTGTTAAAGTCATCTTAGTAGTGTTTTGCCGCCAGAACGGCGAAGGGATCGATCATGAAGATCGAGCGAACGGGACCAACCAGAGGGACGCGCGCCACCGGCGCCGCCGCCTATGCACGCCAGGCCGAGGCTTCCGCCGCGCCCGACAGCGCCGTCACGGTCGGCGCCACCGCCAGCGTCTTAGGGATCCCGGAGAGCGAATTCACCCCTCGCGTGCGCGACGCCATCGTCACCTTGATGGGCGAGGTCGACAATCTGCGCCGAGAGCTCGCCGCCACGCGCGAGCGCCTCGACGAGGCCGAAAAGAACGCCGACCAGGACCAGCTCCTGCCCTTGCTCAACCGCCGCGCCTTCGTGCGCGAATTGACGCGCTACATCGCCTTCACCGGCCGCTACGGCACGCCGGCCAGCCTGATCTATTTCGATCTCAACGGTTTCAAGCAGATCAACGACAGCCACGGCCATGCCGGCGGCGACGCCGTGCTGAAGAACTTCGCGTCGGTCCTGTCGGCCAATGTCCGCGACAGCGATTGCGTCGGCCGTCTCGGCGGCGACGAGTTCGGCGTCCTGCTCAGCCACGCCGACCAGGCCCAGGCGCACAACAAGGCCGACATCCTGGCCGAGAAGCTGCGCGCCCAGCCGACGCTATGGGCCGGCAAATCGATTCCCGTGAGCTTTGCTTACGGCGCCTTCGAGCTGAAATCCGGCGACGACGCCGACCTCGCCATCGCCCGCGCCGACGAAGCGATGTACGCGCACAAGCGCGGCACGCGCTAACAAGCCGCGCGGCGCAACAATTAGGCAATAATATCCGGCAACAACTGATCGTTGATCTTCGTGATCTCGTCCTTCAGCTGCAGCTTGCGCTTCTTCAAGCGCGTCAGCGACAGCTGGTCGCGCGCGCCCGTCTCCATCAGGGCGGCGATGGCGTTGTCGAGGTCGCGGTGCTCCTGCGTCAGCTCCGCCAGCTTGGCGCGCATCACGACTTCATCGGGCCTTGTGACTTCGCTGCTCATCGCGCGTTCAGCTTTTCCGGCGCGGCGCGCGTTGGCCGTTGGAGCCGGCCTCGCCCCAGCGCTTCTGTTTGGGCCAGTCATAGCCGACGAGATCGAGCGCCCGCGCCACGATCTGGTCGACGAAATCGGAGATCTTGTGCGGCTCGTCATAGAACGCCGGCAGGGGCGGCAGGATGATCGCGCCCATCTCCGCCAATTGCGCCAGCGTGCGCAGATGCCCGGCATGCAACGGCGTCTCGCGCACGATCAGCACCAGCGGCCGGCGCTCCTTCAGCGTCACATCGGCCGCGCGGGTGAGCAACCCCGTCGTCACGCCCGTCGCGATCTCCGACCAGCTGCGCACCGAGCACGGCGCCACGATCATGCCCTTGGTCTTGAACGTGCCCGACGCGATCGGCGCGCCGATGTCGCCGGCCGCATAGACGTAGTCCGCCTTGGCCGCGACGGCCTTGGGTTTCAGCTCGGTCTCCAGCCCGATGGTCATCTCGGCCGCTTTGGTCACCACCAGATGCGACTCAACCTGAAGTTCGGCCAACGCTTCCAAAAGGCGAATCCCGTAGACGACGCCCGAGGCGCCGCTGATGCCGACGGCAAGCCGTTCTTTTTTCTGGATTTCCGCAACTTTGGCCATGGGGCATCCGTTTACAGAGTGTTGGCCAAGTGCGGAAGAGGGGCGTGACAGCACCCTTTCGGAGTGATCTAATTCCAAGGCCTAAAACAGTGAGGTGCACGCATGGCACTACAAGGGCATATCCAGGAACTGTCCGAAAAACATAAGAGACTTGAAGAGCGCATACATGACGAGATGACCCATCCCGATTGGGACGAGGTCCAGGTCGCGGCGCTCAAAAAAGAAAAGCTCCGCATAAAAGACGAACTCGAACGACTGCGAAGCAGCGTTCACTGACTTCCCAAGCCACGTCTGACTCTACTCCGCCGGTTGTGCCGCCGCTGCTTTCGGCTGCGCGAATGCGAAGAGGCCAAGCGCGCCGAATTCGCACAGCGCCGCCGCAAGGAAGGCTGCGCCGGCGAAGTAGATGAAGGCGTGGCCGCTGGTGAAATAGGCGAACAGATTCGTCAGCAGGAGCGGCGCGGCGATCGAGGTGATGCTGTTGGCGCTGCCCAGCGCGCCCTGCAGTTCGCCTTGCTCGTCGGCCGGTACCGCGTTGGACATGATCGCGTTCAGCGCCGGCCCGCCGATCCCGCCCAGCGCCCACACCGCCATCGACGCGTACATCATCCATGGCGCGCCCGAGAACGCATAGCCGGCATAGCCGAGCGCGGAAAATAGGAAGCCGATGTAGACCGCGCGGGTTTCGCCGACACGCGGCACGATCAGGCGCGGCAGCACGCCGAACGACACCGCCGTCAGCGCCCCCACCGCCATCAGCGAATAGCCGACCTCCGCCGGCGTCCAATGGAATTTCAGCATCGTGTAGTAGGACCAGGTCGCGGGCAGCGAATCGTGCGCCAGCTGCGCAAGCAGCGTGACGCAGATCAGGCCCAGCAGCATGGGAAAGCGGCGCAGCGCCTTGAGCGATCCCACAGGATTGGCGCGCCAGAATTCGAATTTGCGCCGGCGCTCCGGCGGCAGCGATTCCTTCAGCACCAGCAGGCCGAACAGCGCGTTGGCCAGCGCGATCCCGCCCGCGACGAAGAACGGCGCGCGCGCCCCCCAATGCTCGCCGATCAATCCGCCAAGCGCCGGCCCCAGGATGAAGCCGATGCCGAACGCCGCGCCGGTCAGTCCGAAATTCGCCGCGCGCTTCTCCGGCGGCGAGACGTCGGCGATATAGGCGTTGACCGTCGGATACGCCGCGCCCGCCATGCCGGAGAGGAATCGTCCGAGGAACAGCCACGCGATGGTCGGCGCCCAGCCCGTGATCGCGTAATCGACGGCCAGCACGACCAGCGACAGGATCAACACCGGCCGCCGCCCGAAGCGGTCGCTCAAATTTCCGATCAGCGGCGCGCACAGGAACTGCATCAGGGCATAGACGAACATCAGCCAGCCGCCCCACCACGCCGCGCCGCTCAGTTCCTGCCCGGTCAATTGCTTGATGATCGCCGGCGTCACCGGGATGATGATGCCCAGTCCGATCGTGTCGATCAGCATGGTGACGAAGACGAAGGCCAGCGCATAGCGGCTGGCGAAGGATGGCTTGGCGTCGCTCACGATCTGGCCCCTCGAAACGTCGCGAAGGTAGAACGCCCTTCGGGGTCCGTCTTGTAGAAAATTTCTCGTGTCCGTCCTCTACGGCCCCGCCTGGATCGTGAAACGCCAAGGCGCTGTCGCCGTTATCCCGGAAAGGAGACCCGCGATGATCCGCAAATTGCCGTCCGGCGGCTACCGGCTCTATTCCGCCAAGAAAAACCCCAAGACGGGCAAGCGCCGCAACTTGGGCACCTTCAAGTCCCGCGCCGCCGCCGAAAAGCACGAGCGCGCCGTCCAATACTTCAAGCGCGGCGGCTAGCGCGGATATGATCGAGTTGGATCCCTCTCAACCGTCATTGCCCGGACAAGCCGGGCATTGACGATATTGAGTAGGTTAACGCAAAACAAACCTGCTCTAGCCCGGCGTCGGTTGCGACGGCTTCGACCCGCCATCTCGTTCCACGATCTCCATGAGCCACAGGATATGCGGCCGCGCTTCCTCGAAGCGCCCCATGTCGTGAAACTCGTAAAGCATCCCCTGCAGCCGGCGCAGCATGTCGCCCGGCTCTTTCCCAATCTTCGCACGCATCACTGCCCCCAGACGCAACTGGAAGCAGAATTGTCGGGAACCGTGTCCTAGCCTACCCCTACAAATCGGGGGGACCCCATTGCCATCCTTCGGCGTGCAAAGAACAACCCGAAGCCTTGCGCCGGCGTGTATCCGCCGGGGCCTAGTTCACGTCCTTGGTCAACGCGCGCAGCTTGAATTTCTGAATCTTGCCGGTCGAGGTCTTGGGCAGCTCGACGAACGCCACGTAACGCGGACATTTGTAGCGCGCCAGATTGGCTCGGCAGTATTCGATCAATTCTTCCGCCGTCACATTCTCGAAGCCTGCCTTGCGTTCGACGAAGGCGCAGGGCGTCTCGCCCCATTTGTCGTCTTCCTTGGCCACCACCGCCACGAACATCACGGCCGGGTGCTTGTTCAGCACGTCCTCGACCTCGATGGAGGAGATATTTTCGCCGCCCGAGATGATGATGTCCTTGGAACGGTCCTTCAATTGCACATAGCCGTCGGGATACATCACCCCCAGATCGCCCGAATGGAACCAGCCGCCCGCGAACGCTTCGCGGGTCGCCGCGGGGTTTTTGAGGTAGCCCTTCATCACGACATTGCCGCGGAACATGACCTCGCCGATCGTGGCGCCGTCCGCCGGCACGGGCTCCATCGTTTCCGGATCCATCACCGACAGCGCATCGAGCGCGTGATAGCGCACGCCCTGCCGCGCTTTCTTGGCCGCGCGTGGACCGGCTTCGAGCGCTTCCCAATCGGCGCTCCATTCATTCACGACGGCGGGGCCATAGGTCTCCGTCAGGCCATAGACATGCGTCACATTGAACCCCGCATCGCTCATCGCCGCCAGCACCGATTCCGGCGGCGGCGCGGCGGCGGTGACGAACTCGACCTTGTGCGGCAGCGGCCGGCGCTCTTCCGGCTTGGCATTGATGAAGGTCGACATCACGATCGGCGCGCCGCACAGATGCGTGACCTTGTGTTCGGCGATGGCGTCGTACATCGCCTTGGCGCGCACCCAGCGCAGGCAGACATGCGTCCCCGCCACCACCGACAAGGACCACGGAAAGCACCAGCCGTTGCAGTGGAACATCGGCAGCGTCCACAGATAGATCGGATGGTATGGCATCCGTGCCGCCAGCACGTTGCCGTAGCCCATCAGCGCCGCGCCGCGATGGTGGAACACGACGCCCTTGGGATTGCCTGTCGTGCCCGAGGTGTAGTTGAGCGAGATCGCATCCCACTCATCCGCCGGTTTCACCCACGCGAACTCCGGATCGCCGCCCTCGAGAAACGCTTCGTAATCGATGCTGCCCAGCCGGTCGCCGCTTTGCGCAAACTCGGGATCGTCATAGTCGATCACGATGGGCCGCGCCTGCGCCAGCTTCAGCGTCTCTTTCATCACGCCGGAGAATTCGCGGTCGGTGATGAGATATTTCGCTTCGCCGTGATCGAGAATGAACGCGAGCGCCGGCGCGTCCAGCCGCGTGTTCAGCGCGTTGAGCACGCCGCCCGCCATCGCCACGCCGTAATGCGCCTCCAGCATTGGCGGCGTGTTGGCCAGCATCACGGCGACCGTATCGCCCTTCTTGAGACCGGCCTTGGCGAGCGCCGAAGCCAGCCGCCGCGCCCGCGCATAATACTCCGCATAGCTGACGCGCTGCGCCCCGTGGATGATCGCGATCCGCTCCGGAAACACGCTGGCCGCGCGCTCCAGGAAGGTCAGCGGTGTCAGCGGCTGATAATTCGCCGGGTTGCGCTCCAGATCGGCGTCGTATTTCCCGCCTCCGCCGAAGCGCGGCACCATGCGCGGCATCGCCCGCATCGCGCCCTCGACCGCGCGCCGCACCAGCGATTTGGGCCGCCGGCGATGATCCGGCTTGGCCGGCGCCCGCGCCGCGATCGGCAC
>OLLQ01000467.1_pt1 | contig 14938 bp, 12 predicted proteins | sample 1604571 | NCBI WGS metagenome assembly OLLQ01 (sample SAMEA104055722, study PRJEB20765) | soil metagenome | isolation source: soil
GGGTGCCGGCGCCGGCCGACATCGCCAGGCTGGAGGCCGGGCTCGGCCCGGTGCTGATCCAGGCCAAGATCCAGCCGGGCGCCTACTACCGGCAATATGGCGGACTGATCGTCGGCGGGCGGCACATCATCTACGTCAATGGCATCCGCAATGCGGTGGTGCGGGGAAACTGGCGCACGGCGCCGGTCTCGATCTGCGACGGCGGGGCCCTGGCGTTCGGCGTGGAATACGATCCGGCGACGGGCGCCTTCGCGCATTTCGCGTTCAACGGCGCGCTCTGATCCGGTTCCGCTTATGAATCTCCAGACCAAGCGCCTGTACTTGCGGCCGATCCAGCTGAACGACGCGGCCGACCTGTTCGCCGGGCGCGGCGACGAAGCGGTCATGCGCTATTGGGATTCGCCGGCGCAAAAATGCGTCGACCAGGTGCGCGCGGTCATCGCCAACCATTTCGACGCCATCGGCAGCGGCGAAGTGCAGTGGTGGGTCGTTGCGCTGAGCCCGCGCGGGCCGGCGATCGGGGAATGCGATCTCAGCGACATCGACCTGCAGCACAAGCGCGCCGAGGTGGGATTCCTGTTCCGGCGCACGGCGTGGGGCCAAGGCTATGCCCGCGAGGCGATGGAGCGGGTGCTGCGCTTCGGCTTCGAGGATCTGGGCCTGGAGCGCTTGTCGGCGCGCTTCCATGCCGGCAACGAACCGTCGCGCAAGCTGCTGGAGAAGCTCGGCTTCGCCTGTGAGGGGACGCTGCGCGGCCATGTGCTGCACGACGGCGTGCGGCGCGACTGCGTGCTGTACGGGCGCGGCGGGGCGTAACGAAAAGCCCCGGTGCGGGGAACACCGGGGCTCTCGCAGGCTAGGAACGTTTGCGGCTAGCGGTCGCCATCGCCGTCATCGTAGCGGTCGTCATGCGGCGGCGGCGGCGGGGGACGATCGCGATAGCCGTCATCGCCGCGATAACGGTCGTCGCCGCGGTCGTAATAGCCGTCGCGCGCGTGATCGCGGTCGTAGCGGTCACGATCGTGTTCGCTTTCCGCGGCGATCACGCCCAGCGCCAGGATGCCGAGCCCGATTCCGAGCGCCGCACCGCCGCCGCCATGGTGGCGATAGCCGTGATAGTAGCCGCCGCCACCCCAGCCATGGGCTTCCGCGGCCGTCGAGCCCAGCAGCGTCAGCGCCAAGGCCGCACAAACAAGTCGTTTCATCATCGCTTCAGGCCCTTCGGGTTGTTCTTCGGCGAGGACCATGACGGCCGGCGGATGAACCCAGGCTGAACCGATTGGGGTCCGATTGGGGCCGATCACCTCCCCCTTGCGGGGCGGTAAAAAAAACACCCCGGCCTTGCGGCCGGGGTGCTGTTTCTGGGCGAGAGGACCGCGCGGTTACGGATTCAGATTCCACACGAAGACGGCGCGGCCGTCGGAGTGCAGGGTCGTGAATTCGGCCGGCTCACCCTCGGGGCAGGTGGTGTCTTCCGAGCCCGTGAAGAAATCGTACGGGCCGGGATATTCCACGCACTGCTTGATGTCGGAGCCCCAGTACTGGTCGCTGTCGCCCTTCACTTCGCCGCGCACGTAGAAGGTGTGATTGTCGGTCTTGAAGATGTCTTCGCAGCCGCCGGCGCGGACGCGGGTCCAGCCCTTGTTGCGCCAGTCCGAACCGCCGACCGGGATGAAGCTTCCCGCGATCAGCACGGTATCGCGGGTGTGGTTGCAGGCGCGCAACGTCACGACGTTGGCGGCCTGGGCCGAAGACGAGAACGAAACCGCCGCCAGACCGGCAAAGCCGAGCGCAGCCGCGAGGCTGAATTTCCTGGACTTCAAATGCATGGGCAAACCCCCGTTGGATTGGCACGTCCGGGCCCACGCCCGGCAGGTGACAAAAAGTTTAGAACATCGACGAACGCCACGCTAGGTGGGGTTTTGGGCTGGATTGCGGCAGATCGAAGGTGTCCCTGCGACGGGTGTGATCGGAATCGGCAACACGGAATGCGTCCCGGACGGACGACATAGATTTGCTCGAATTGCCCGATGGTATCGCAGACGGTGCATTGCGGCGGCGCCCGGTCGGCCGCAGGCTATCAGGGGATACGATTCCATGGCGAAGCAGGCTTGGCTGGTTGGAGCGGTGGCTTGCGTGGCCGTGGCCGCGTGGGCCGTCAACGCTTTGCCGGGAGCGCCGCGTGCACCGGCGCCGGTCGCGACGACGGCACCGACGCGGGTATCCATGCTGTCCCTGGCGCGGGCATCGACGCCGGCACCGGCCGCCATCGCGATGCGGCTGGACGGCGGCGTCTATGTCGTGCCGGTGTCCGTGAACGGCGTGCTGACGCTCGACTGCGTCGTCGACAGCGGCGCCTCGGACGTGAACATCCCGGCCGAAATGTTCCGCAAGCTGGTTCGCGCCGGATCGGTGAAGCCCAGCGATTACGCCGGCATGTCCGACTACACGCTGGCCGACGGCTCGACCGAGCACGGGCGCACCTTCCGCATCCATTCGCTGAAAGTCGGCAACGTCGTCGTGCCGGACGTGATCGCCAGCGTCGGCGGCAACGGCAGCACGGCGCTGCTGGGGCAGAGCTTCCTGCGCCGCTTCCGGTCGTGGTCGCAGGACAACACGCATCATACGCTGGCGCTGGTGGGACCGGTCAGCCCGTCGCCCTCCGCGGTCGCGGCAAATCATCCGCTGCCGCGGGTCACGACGCCCGACCCCAATTCGGTGGCGCAGGTCCGGCCGCTCCCGCCCCGTCACGCCGAGCCCATCGCGGCGGCGACGTCATCGCAGCAGCATATGCCCGCCGCCGATGCCGATGACAGCGGGCTGACGGCGCAGCACAGCCGCTCGCGTTGAGCGTGCGGCGGGATTATTTTTCGTAGAGATAATAGCAGCCGGCGAGCGTTTGGTGCGCGTCGTTGTCGGCCGCCATCAGCATGAACGTCCGCTGCGCGGCGATATCGCGCTCACAGCTGTGCATGCCGTCGCTGGCCTCGCATTTGACGAGCGGCTTGCCCAGCATGGCCTCGAAAGCCTTGCGGGCTTTGTCGAAGTCGGCGTCGAGCGTCAGCGAAAAACCGACGCCCATGCCGACGCTTTGCGGGTAGGCCTGCAGCACGCGCAGGCCGGCGACCGATATTTCCTTGCGCGGGATGGCAAAGGCGTCGTTGCCGTGATGCCGGAAGTCCGCGTTGAAACGGTCGACGAAGGTCTTGAGCGCGGCCGGCGCGGTTTTTTGCCAGTCGAGCCAGGAGTCCTGGCAGGCCGCCAGGCGTGTGATGGCGAGATCGTCGGCGGCCGTGGCGGGCGCGCCGGCGCAGATCAGCGCCAACGCGATGGCGGTCCAGGACAGCAGCTTCATGGAAATCTCCTCGGGCCGCAGATTGGCATGGCCGGGCGGCGCGCCAAAGGCGCTTCCTGTCCCCCACGCACGCATGCTATTCCTCGCCGGCGCGCGGGCGTAGCTCAATGGTAGAGCTGTAGCTTCCCAAGCTACTGACGAGGGTTCGATTCCCTTCGCCCGCTCCAACCTACGCTCGCGCAGCGAGCGGAGGTTGCCCGCCGAAGCCTTGGCGAAGGAGGGCTGTGTCAGCCCCGCGAGCTTCGGTTGGCAAGCCACCCTTCGCCGAACGCAATGCGTCCGGTTTCGCACCGACGCGATTCACTTTTACGGTTAAGAATCCGTTTCTTTAAACTCTTCCGCACCCCTTAGCTAAGCGTTCATCAAGACTTTTGCGCCATCGTGCGCGGATGCGTAAAGCCATTGCCGGGGTGGTCATGCTTTGCGTGCTGGGGGCCACAAGCGCCGGCGCGCGCGTCGACGTGCGTGCCGCGCTTGTGGACGCCCCATCGGCCTGGGCGTATCTCGACGGGCTCGTCGCCGGCGCCAAGAAGTCGATGATGGCCGATCCGAAAGCGGCCCTGGCCACGGCGCAGGCGGCCGAAGCGGCCGCCTGGATGCTGGCGCCTTCGCCGCGGCAGAACGAAGCCGTCGCGACCAGCCTGTGGCTGGAGGCCGAGGCGCTGACGCGCATCAACAAGCCCGTGCAGGCACGCAGCGTGCTGGACAAGGCGATCCGCATCGCGGGCGGCGACGGCAAGCTCACCAAGCTCGATGGCGATTTGGCGCTCTCCAATGCGCGGCTCGCCGACAGCAATGGCGACGTCGCGCTGGCGCTGCGCAGCTATCAGAAGGCGCACGACATCTTCGCACGGCTCGGCGAAGCGCGCAGCCAGTCGATGGCGTTGCAGGGCCTGGGCAGCATCTATGACGAGGCGCACGATTTTCCGCGCGAGATCCACTATTACGACGAGGCGGCACGGGTCTATTCGGCCGATCCGGCGCTCGAGCTTTCGGTCGCCAACAACATCGGCTACGCGCAGCAGCAGCTGGAACAGTATGACGGCGCGCTGAAGCATTTCCAGCGGGCGCTGGAGCTGTGCCGGCAATTGAAAAGCCCGTTCCTCGAGGCCAACGTCCTGAGCAGCATCGCCGTGGTCTATGCCCGGCAGCACCGCTTCGCCGAAGCGACGGCGGCGGCGGACCAAGCCCTCAAGCTCATCGGCAAGAACGACGAGAACGGCGACGCGCCGTTCGTGTGGGGCATCAAGGCCGACGTCGAGTTCGAGCGCGGCGCGCTGGACGCGGCGGTGCGCGACATCGACCGGGCGTTCCGCGGCATCGATCTGCGCACCACGATCTCGCCGTTCCGCAACACGCATGAGATCGCCTACAAGATCTATCGCGCCAAGGGAAATTACGCGCTGGCGATGCAGCATCTGGAGGCGTTCAAGCGGCTGGACGACCAGGGCCGCTCGCTCACCGCATCGGCCAACCTCGCGCTGATCGGGGCGCAGTTCGACTTCACGCACCAGCAATTGGAGATCGCGCATCTGCGCTCCGACCAGTTGCAGCGCGACATCAGCTTGCGCGCGTCGCGCGCCGCGACGCAGACGGTGATCTTCACCGCGCTGCTGCTGGCGGGCCTGGCCTTGCTGCTGTGGATCGGCTGGCGCCATCACCTGGTTCGCCGTCACCGCAACGCGATCGGCCAGGCCAATATCGAATTGACCCGAACCCTGGGCGAACGCGATGTGGAGATCGTGCGGCGCGTCGAGGTCGAGTCGCATCTGCGCATCGCGATGGAATCGGCGGAGCAGGCCAACCGCGCCAAGAGCCATTTCCTCGCCAATATGAGCCACGAATTGCGCACGCCGCTGAACGCGATCATCGGCTTCTCCGAACTTATGGCACTGGGCGTGGTGGCGGGGGCCAAGCTGAAGGAATACGCCTCGGACATCCATGCCAGCGGCCAGAACCTGCTGGCGATCCTCAACGACATCCTCGACATGGCGCGCATCGATGCCGGCTCGGTGATCCTGGCGGAGAACGAATTCCTGCTCGGCGAGATCGTCGAGAGCGCGGTGGCCGACATCCAGAACGACGCGCGCAATCCGGTCAAGGCGATCGCGATCGACGCCGCCGGCGGTTATATCGGGGTGCGCGCCGACGAGAAGCGGCTGCGGCAGATCCTGGTCAATTTGCTGTCGAACGCCGTCAAGTTCACCGGCGCGGAGGGCCGCATCATCATCGCGATCGAGCCGGTCGGCGACGGTGTCGACATCGTGGTGTGCGACAACGGCATCGGCATTCCGGACGACAAGCTCGCCATCGTGATGGAGCCGTTCGGCCAGGCGGAGAGCGCTTATGCGCGGCTGCATGGCGGCGTGGGCCTGGGCCTTCCGATCGTGAAGTCGCTGGTGCAATTGCATGGCGGGCGCTTCACGGTGACCAGCGAAGTCGACGAAGGCACCACCGCACGGGTGCATCTGCCGATGGAACGGGTGTTGCGTGCCGCGCGTTCCGAAACCATGGCGCAGACATCGTGACGGTGCCGCGAAACCGCGTCATTCGACGCAAACCGTCAACACAAAATTCATCGCGACTTTGCAAATCCTTAGCGAGGCGCATCGGATTTACGCCCGCTTAAGACCCCGCTGGCACCATCAGCATCAATAAAAGTCAAATTGTGCCGGGTGGGGTGTAGGATGGTTCGTAAATGGCTTCTGGCCAGCGCCGCGATTGCGTGCGTCCTGGCAAGCGGTGAAGCGTGGGCCGACAAGCGTCTGACGCTCGATGCGCCGGTCAGCGATCCGAGTTACGGCACCATCAAGCCGTTCTACGGCTCGATCAACCCGTTCTACGGTTCGATCAATCCCTTCTATGGGTCGATCAATCCGTTCTACGGCAAGATCAGTCCGTTCTGGGGCGACATCTCGCCGTTCTGGGGCAAGATCAATCCGTTCTACGGCAGCATCAACCCGTTCTACGGCGACACCGACCAGTTCTGGGGCAAGATCCAGCCTTTCTACGGCACGGTGCAGCCGTTCTGGGGCAGCGTCGGTCCCTATTGGCAGAGCGCCGGCCCGCAATGGGGTTCGATCAACACGCTGTGGGGCCAGCTCCAGGATTCGAACGCCACCGATTATTCGGGCCTGCAGTCGCAGCTGAAGGACTTTTTCAGCGCCGCGGCGAATGTCTGGGGACCGGCGGTCCAGAAGGCAACGCATAAGAGCTTCGAAGACGGCTTCGAAAGCGGGATGCTGGCGAAATACGGCATCGATCCGAACGATCCCAGCTCGCTGGCCAACGCCGATGCGGCGACGCGCGCCTATTTCTTCCTGAACTGGTACGACGGCCTGATGGACTTCACCGGAACCGACCATGTCGACTGGTGGATGCCGGCGGTGCACTGGTCGCCAAACCTGGCGCAAATCCAGAATGCCAACAGCGTCGTGATCGGCGTGCTCGACTCGACGGCCGATGCGAGCAATGCCGACGTCGCCAAGATCAAGTTCACCGGCGGCTACAAGATCTACGTCAACGACCATGGCGCGGCGGTGGCCAGCCTGATCGCGGCGCAGATGGACGGCACCGGCGTCATGGGCGTGGCGCCCAATTCGGAAATCCATCTCTACAATCCCTTCGACGCGACCGGCACCGCGAGCTGGACCGACGTCGCGGCCGGCATCAACGCGCTCTACGACAGCGGCGCGCATGTCGTGAATGCCTCGCTCGGCGTGCCGGGGTCGGTGGTGTCGAATGAATGGGTCAACATCCTGTCAGGCCCGCTGCTCAGCAGCCGCGAGTCCGGGCTCGTCATCGTCAAGGCGGCGGGCAATGAGGGCGTGACGCAGACCGCGAACGTGCCGTGGCTGCTCGGCCTCGAGCCGCCGAACAATTTGATCCTGGTCGGCTCGGTCGGACCGACGGGCGACATCTCGCCGTTCTCCAACACGCCCGGCGAGGCCTGCTACACGGTGCTGGGCGTCTGCCTGGAGCAGAACAAGCTGAAATATCACTTCATCGTCGCGCCGGGCGAACTGGTGCTGGTGTCGGACAATCACGGCGACGTCACGCGCATGAGCGGCACGTCGTTCGCGGCGCCGCTGGTGTCGGGTGCCGTCGCCCTGCTGCAGGCACGCTGGCCGTGGCTGGCGAACCATGCCGACGAGACGGCGCAGATCATCTTCCAGTCGGCGACCGATCTGGGCGCGCCGGGTGTCGATCCGGTCTATGGCTGGGGCGAATTGAACATCGAGGCGTCGCAGTCGCCGCTCGATTTCAACAATCTCGTCGTCTACCAGCCATACGTCTACAACGGCAAAGCGGTCTCGAACGGCCTGCTGAACTCGGGCGCCTTTGCGAACAACCCGCTGTTCGCCAACTGGTCCGCGACGTCGCTGAAATCGTCGGTGCTGAAGCCGGGACAATTGGCGCTGTGGCAGAACCAAGGCGCCTATGTCGTCGCGTTCGAGAATATCGGCACGACCTATCGCGACTTCACGATCCCGTTAAGCTCGTTGCTGGTGGGCAAGAGCCAGAACGTCAACGGCTCGTCGAACCCGTTCCAGAACTATCTCTACCAGCGGCTGATCGACTGGGCGCATGGCGTCAAATCGCTCGACTTCACGTCGCAGTCGATGCCGATCGCCGACGGCGAATGGTCGCTGGCGATGACGGCGACGGAAGCGACGCCGGACGAGCAGCGCGCCGGCGACGGGCCGTTCCATTCGGAGTTCATCGCCTCGAACCGCGACGCCGGCCTCGAAATGCGATTGGGCGAAGGCAATGGCGCGCATGCGCTGATGGGCGATGGCGGCTTCGCGCTGCGCTCGGATTTCGATCCGGCGACGGGCGGCGTCAATCCGATCCTGGGCTTCGCATCGGGCGGCGCCTATGCGAGCGGCGCGATCACGCTGGCCAAGGGGCTGAAGGTCAATCTCGGCTTCACGCAGAAGACCGACGACCACACCTATATCGATCCGGTGTTCGGGCCGCTGAAGGATGAGCCGCTCGACACCACCCGCGCCACGGCGTCGGTGATGGGCGTCGATTACGCGGTGACGGACAAGGTCAGCCTGAGCGCGAGCTATACGCGGCTCAACGAGGCGGACAGCCTGCTGGGCGCGCAGGGCAGCGGCGTGTTCGCGCTGCCGACCGGCGCGCGCACCGAAGGCACGACGCTGGGCGTGACGGCCGGTGTCGGCGACGGCTGGCGCGTGTCGGGTTCGGCGACGGTGGCGCATACCGCGACACAGCAGGGTCTGGTGTCGGCCCTCACATTGTCGCAATCGGGATTGCAGTCGACGGCGTTCGAGTTCGTCGCGGCGAAGACGGGATTGTTCGGCGACCTCGACCAGGTCCGCCTGTCGATCGCGCAGCCCCTGCATGTCGAGAGCGGCACGCTGCAATACGCATCGCTTCAGGTCGTCGACCGCGATAGCGGTGCAATGGGGCCGGTGACGCAGAGCTGGAACATCTCGGGCGCGCGCGAATACCGGATGGAAGCGCTGTACGAGATTCCCTTGCTCGAAGGCCGCGCGACGGTGAACGGCTTCGGCATGCTGGACTTCAATCCGCCGACGACGACGGGCGCGATGGCGATTTCGGTGGGAGCGCAGTTCAAGATCGATCTCTAAACTGTCATGGCCCGCGAAAGCGGGCCATCCAGTTGGTGCGCCGACAGTTCTGCCGCAGAGAAGCTGCGTTACCTGGATGGCCCGCTTTCGCGGGCCATGACAGGCTAAGCAGTCAGTGCACCCGCTCGATGATGATTGCGGGGGCCATGCCGCCGCCGGCGCACATCGTGATGAGGCCGCGCTCGAGACCGCGGCGCTCCAGCTCGTCGAGCATCGTGCCGATCAGCATCGAGCCGGTGGCGCCGATGGGATGGCCGAGCGCCATGGCGCCGCCGTTCACATTGACCTTGGCGCGGTCGAGTTTCAGGTCGCGGATGAACTTCTCCGTCACCACGGCGAAGGCCTCGTTGATCTCGAACAGGTCGATGTCGTCCAGCGTCAGGCCGGCGCGGGCGAGGACGCGGCGCGCGGCGGGCACCGGCGCGTTGAGCATCAGCGTCGGGCAGTCGCCCTGGTTGGCGATGGCGACGACGCGGGCGCGCGGTTTCATGCCGTGAGCCTTGGCGTAATCGGGCGACGCGAGCAGCAGCGCCGCCGAGCCGTCCACGACGCCCGACGAATTGCCGGCATGGTGGATGTGGTTGATCTTGAGGTCGGGATATTTCTGCAGGATCAGCTTGCGGAACGTCAGGCCGTCGGCGTTGAGCGGCACGTCGGCGAGCTGCTCGAAGGAGGGCTTGAGCGCGGCGAGGCCTTCGGCGGTGGTCTGCGGGCGCGGGAATTCCTCGCGGTCGAGCGCGATGGTGCCGTCATCGTTGCGCACGGGCACGAGGCTGCGGTCGAAATGGCCGCCCTTGATCGCGATATCGGCGCGGCGCTGGCTTTCGAGCGCGAGCGCATCGACATCGGCGCGGGTGATGCCTTCGAGCGTGGCGATGGCGTCGGCGCAGACGCCCTGGTTGGTCTGGGGATGCAGCGCGCGCAAATGCAGATTGCCGGTGTCGAACAGCGGCGGGCCGTCTTCGGCGCTGCGGCGGTTCGGCATCGACATCATCTCGGTGCCGCCGGCGACGACGAGATCGGCCATGCCGGCCATGATGGTGGAGGCGGCGAGGTTCACGGACGTAATGCCCGAGCCGCAGAAACGGTCGAGCGTCACGCCGCTGCTGCGCATATCGTAGCCGGCGTCGAGCGCAGACATGCGGCCGAGATCACAGCTCTGTGTGCCGCGCTGCGAAGAGGTGCCCCAGATCACGTCGTCGATCTCGGCGGTGTTGAGGCTGTTGCGCTCGGCGAGCGCCTTGAGAACCGTGGAGCCGAGGCGCTGCGGATGGATCTGCGACAGGGCGCCCTTGGGGTGTTTGCCGATGCCGCGCGGCGTGCGGACGGCGTCGATGATCCAGGCGTCGGTCATGGCGGTTTCCTCGGGTGGTTTCTTTGACGCTATCGGGCCGCGATCCCGCGCGCCGCGTCAAGCCTCATCTAGTTTCCCGAGCGTCAGGCCGGGCCTGCCACCGCGCATCTTGTCCGCGATCCACCACGGCGCATACAGGATGACGATGCAGACGATGCCGAGGCAGACCGTCACCGGGATGTACCAGGGCCAGGCGGGCAGCAGGTCGTAGAACGTCGCGTGGCCGGGCTTGGCACGGAAGAAGCCGTAATTGACGTTCAAGATCCAGTCGGTGAGCGCCGCAGCCGCCGCGTAGCCGAGCGTCCACAGCGTGACGCGGCGGATCGAGGCGGGAACAGGGCGCAGTCCGGTGCCGAAGGTCAAATAGATCACGCCGGCGATGATCGTGCCGTGGCCGAGCAGGAAGACGATGAACTGGGCTTCCGGGAACGCGAAATTCACGTCGGGCGTGACGAGGCCCTGCATGGTGCCGGCCAGCGCCCAGAAATAGGCGAGCTCGTAGGTACGCTGGCTGGGACGGATGAGCGCCGCGATCAGCGCGACGGTCGCCCAGTCGCACAGGTTCATCGGATATTCGTTGCCGGGGCCGAGCCAATTGCGGCCGATGAAGAGCACGTACCAGGCGATCCAGGTGCCGATCAGGATCGCGGCAAAGGCATAGCGGAACGGTGCGTCTGCCGACCGCACGCGGCGCGTGACGATGGCCATCATCGTTGGAATGACGAACGTCAAGGCGATGACGATCAGATGCTGATGCCCGAACAGGACGAACTTGTCTTGCATGGCAACCCCTTCCCTGTGCGCGGCGAGATGACCGGGCGTCCGTGGCGAAATGGTGACGCTGCGGCGGTTGATTCGGGCCCGTGGACGGGTAAGTTGGCGACGTAAATTTAAATTCATGTTCGCGCTTTTCGGGGGATGTCATGACATCGTTGGTTTCGCGCCTGGCGGTCGGGCTGGGGTTTTGCGGCATGCTGAGCGTCGCGGCCTGGGCGGCGCCGGACGCGGCGGCGAAGGCCGAGTTGCTGCGCGAGCAGCCGGGCGCCAGCGATTTTCCGCCGGCGGGGCGCTATGACGGCGCGAACATCCTGGCGCAGACGGTGAAGGCGTTCGACGAGCTGGTCCTGCCGTCGGGGCCGACGGTGTCGGACGCGACCAATCCCAAGACGCATTTCAAGAGCACGGTGACGATGCAGGGCCGCGTGACGCGCACGCTCTATGTCGCGCCGCAGGGACGCTCTACGCTGGAGATCCTGGTCAATCACGAGACGGCGCTGAAGGCGGCGGGCTATAAGCCGGTGTTCGAATGCGCCGGCACGGCGTGCGGCGACGATTTCGGAAAGCTGACCTACAGCACCGACAATCCCGACACGCGGATCGTGGTCGACAAGGTGAGCCAGACGCGCGGCTACCTGATCGACGCGATGCTGGAGTACGTCAAGGACGTGCGCTACGCGCTGCTCAAGAAGACCGCGGCGGACGGCGACAGCTATGTCGGGGTCTATGTCGCGGCGATGACGGGCGGAAGCCGCGGCGATTTCTCGGACGCGGTGAGCGGGCATGAAGGCATCCTGGTCGCGGCGGTCGAGCCCAAGCCGATCGAGCAGAAGATCGTCACCGTCACCGCGAGCGAGATCCAGCGCAAGATCGCGGCCGACGGGCAGGCGGTGTTCTACGGCATCTATTTCGACTTCAACAAGGCGGATTTGAAGCCCGAGTCCGATCCGCAATTGGCGGAGATGGCGGGCTATCTGGCGAAGAACCCGGCGGCGAAGATGTTCATCGTCGGGCACACCGACAATGTCGGCGGGCTCGACTACAACATGGCGCTGTCGCTGAAACGGGCGCAGGCGGTGGTCGCGGCATTGAGCGGCAAATACAAGATCGCGGCGGCGCGATTGATCGCGCGCGGTGTGGGGCCGCTGTCGCCGATCGCGGAGAACCGCGACGATGCCGGGCGCGCGAAAAACCGGCGGGTGGAGATGGTGGAGATCGCGAACTAACGCCGCGCCTGGAGTTTTAGTTTGCAGCGCGGCCGAAATAATCCTTGGCCCAGAGGAACAGCCCGAGGCCGGCATCTTCGGCGGTGCGCAGGTGGGCGGAGGACGTTCCGACCAGGAACGTGCCGCCGGGGGTGAGGTGGTGCCGCAATATGAATCGATCGATGGCGCGGGCCAATGTGCGGGTGTCGCCGCTTTTCACCACGATGTCGGCGCGGGCGATCAGCGGGGCGTCGAGATCGGAGTCGTCGGTGACGCCAACCAAGATGCGGCAGTCGCCGAGCGCGGCGATGCGGTCCGACGCGATGCGTCGTTCGCCGGCGGACAAACCGTCGAGCAGGAAGATCGCGGCGCCCAGATGGGTGCCGCGGTCCATCAGGACGCCGGCATAGGATTTGTAGTCGAGGCCGAGGCGCTCGGCGCGCCTCAGGCGATGCAGAGCGATGTCGCGGCGCGGCGGCTTGTGCGCCTCGGCATGTGCCTTGCGCCAGACCCACGCCTCCCAGGACAGGTCGAGGGTCGGGCCGCCATTGTGGCCGATGCGCGGGGGCGCGGCCTGATAGGGCGTAAGCTGCACGGGAAGAATTCGTCGACGCACGAAAGCCGCCGCAAACATTGCCGGTGCACGATAGCAGCGGTCCCGCGTGGCGCGCTACAATTGCGGCGCATATTCGGGGGAATTCTTCATGCTCGACCGCCGTCAGCTTCTGGGTTCGGCCGCCGCACTCGGCGCCACCGCTTTTTCGCCGCCGGTCTTCGCGGCGGACGATGCGCCGGCACGGCTCAGCGCTTTGTTCGATGCGTTCTTCCAGGAAGGGCTGGAGCGCAATCCGGAGCAGGCGACGCTGCTGGGCCTCGACAAGGGCGCCAATGCCGGTTTGCGCGGCAGGCTGCGCGATGAATCGGCAGCGGGGATCGCGGCCGCCAAGGCGCAGACCGCAGACCAGCTGAGGCGGATCGGCGGCATCGATGCGAGCGCGCTCAGCGGCATGGACCGGGTGAATTACGACACGGTGCTCTACACGCTCGAATCGCGGGCGGCGATGAACGGATTCGACTATGGCGGCGCGGGCGGCGGCGGGGGCGTGTCGCCTTATGTGATCAGCCAGCAGACCGGGGCCTATCAGCAGGTGCCCGATTTCCTCGACACCAAGCATCCGATCGCCAATGCGTCCGATGCCGACGCCTATCTGGCGCGGCTGGAGGCGTTCGCGGACGAGATCGACGGCAATATCGACCGCGTGAACCATGACGCGGCGCTGGGCGTGGTGCCGCCGGACTTCCTGCTCGACACCACGCTCGACCAGATGGTGAAGACGCGGCTGCCGGCGGACCAGACGGAGCTCGTCATCTCGATCGCGCGGCGGACCAAGGCGAAGGCCATTCCGGGCGATTGGGAAGCGAAGGCGGCGGCGATCTACAACGGCAAGGTCGGTCCGGCGCTGGACCGGCTGATCGCACAGACGCGGGCGCTGCGCGGCAAGGCGGTGCACGATGCGGGGATCTGGCGCTTGCCGCAGGGCGACGCCTTTTATGCGAGCGCGTTGAAGTTCTCGACCACGACGAAGATGACGCCGGATGAGGTGCATCAGCTCGGGCTCGACCAGGCAAAGGAGATTTCGGCGCGGCTCGATGCATTGCTCAAGGCGCAGGGCATGACGCAGGGCACGGTGGGGGCGCGGATCGCGGCGCTCTACAAGGACCCGTCGGTGATGTATCCGAACACCGACGACGGCAAGGCGCAGGCCATCGCCTATTGCAACGGGCGGCTGGATGCGATCCGGCCGAAGCTGCCGGGCGTGTTCAAGCGGCTGCCGCCTTATGCCTTCGAGGTGCGGCGGGTGCCGCCGGCGACGGAAGCGGGCGCGGCGTCCGCGTTCAGCCAGGGGCCCGCGCTGGACGGCTCGCGGCCGGGCATCGTCTATTTCAACCTGCACGACAGCGCGGAATGGCCGAAATTCACGCTGGCGACCACCGTCTTCCACGAAGGGCTGCCGGGGCATCAGCTGGAGGGCGGGCTGGCGCTGTCGAACGCGGCGCTGCCGCTGATCCGCAAGACGATCGGGTTTTCCGGCTATGCCGAAGGCTGGGCGCTGTATGCCGAGCAGCTGGCGGACGAGATCGGGATGTATGACGACGATCCGCTGGGGCGAATCGGATACCTCAAGTTCCAGCTGTTCCGCGCCAACCGCTGCGTGGTCGATACCGGCATCCATCACCTGAAGTGGAGCCGCGAGCGGGCGATCCAGCATTTCATCGATGCCGAGGGCGATGCGCCCGGCTTCGTGACGCGCGAGGTCGAGCGCTATTGCGCCACGCCGGGGCAGGCCTGCAGCTACAAGATCGGACACACGGTGTGGATTCGGGCGCGCGACCGGGCCAAGGCGGCGCTGGGCGCGAAATACCAGATCAAGGATTTCCACGAGGCCGGGCTGGGGTGCGGGCGGGTGCCGCTGGATGTGCTGGATGGGGTGGTGGATGGGTATATTGGGAAGATGAGGGCGTGATTTGATCCTCCCCCGCTGGCGTCGGTCGGCTTGGAAGGCTCCTTCCACCGCGGGATGCGGCTCATCTGGCCTCAATCAGCCGTTTCGAGCGACCGCCCCCG
>OLLQ01000422.1_pt1 | contig 14810 bp, 21 predicted proteins | sample 1604571 | NCBI WGS metagenome assembly OLLQ01 (sample SAMEA104055722, study PRJEB20765) | soil metagenome | isolation source: soil
TCACCGCCTCGCTGGCCGCGGCCGGCACGGTCACGTCACCCGGCGGGCAGACCGCGAGCGCCTCGCTCGCCGTGACCGCGACGCTCTCGGCGGCCGGCACGGTCACTGCGGCGATCCTGCCGGTCCAGCAGGGTTCGTGGTACGGCCTGAGCAGCATCCTGCGCGAGGACCGGATCAAGCTCGCCGAGCCGCTGCAGAAGGTGTGCCCGAACGACGGCGAGCCACTGCGCCTGTCGGCGGACGACATCTGGTACTGCCCTTTTGACAACTACATCCCGGGAGGCCGGCCAGTGGCGCGTCACGTAGGCGGACAGGATTGGGGCGGGCTCGGTGGCGTTGTCAACTCCGTGGTCGCCGACGCCACCGAGGACATCGGCCGGCAGATCCTCGCCTGCCCGAATGACGGCGAGCCGCTGTCCATCGCGCAGGATGGCACGCTGTACTGCCGTTTTGACGGCTGGCGGCCGGACGGTGGCAGCATGCCGCCCAACCCGGCCATCTGAGCTAGCATGTGCCTAGGTTCCGGGGCAGTAGCTTGCGCGAGTGCCTCCCGCCGGTGAGACCCCGGGACCCATAACTGAATAGCATCACCACTCACCGACCGCGCACGCTCCAGAAAGCAGTGACGATGGCGATCACCGAGGTTGCCTACTGCACTCGCGAAGACGTGCAGAGGTCCCTGAACCTTGCCGACATTCCCCGGCTCAACACCCGGGTCGATCAAGCGATCATGACCGGCGCGCACCAGATCCATGGCCTGCTGCATCGGGTGTTCTACCCGAACACCAAGACCGTGCTGTTCGACCAGCCCGAAGCCGGGAACCTCTGGCTGTACGAGCTCGAGCTGTCCGCCGCGCCGACGCAGATCCTCTCCGGCACCAAGGCGATGACGATCGGCACGGACGTCTTCCTCCGGCCGAAGTCCGGGCCCCCGTACCGTTGGCTCGAGGCGTCCTCCGGCGGCACCGTCTTCTGGCAGTCCGTCAACACGCCGCAGGCAGCGATCAGCATCACCGGCGACTACGGCTACCCGACGAACCCCGTCGCCGTCGGCACGACCGGCGCGAGCATCGACGGCGTCAGCAGCACGCTCACCCTGAACGACTCGTCGGTCATCGGCGTCGGTTCGCTGCTGCTGATCGGCACCGAGCGCCTGATCGTCTCGGACAAGACCATGTCCGCCACGGGCGCGACGCTCGGCGGCAACCTGACCACCTCCAAATCCGAGGTCTCGATCCCCGTCAGCAACGGCGCCCTGATCAACCCTGGTGAGCTGATCCTGATCGACTCGGAGCGGATGCAGGTCGAGTACGTCGTCGGCAACGTGCTCACCGTCGACCGGGCGGTCAACGGCTCGGCGCTCGCCACCCACACCACCGGCGCCACCATCTCGGCCGGCCGGACCGCCACCGTCCTGCGCGGCCGGCTCGGCACCACCGCCGCCGCGCACTCCAGCGCCTCGCCGATCACCGCGCTGCGCGCCCCGTCACTGATCTCCGAGCTGAACCTCGCCTACGCGATCAACAACCAGCAGGGCGCGGCCGGTACCTACGCCCGCTCGCTGGAGACCGACGTGGCCACCTTGTACAAGGACAAGGGCCGCGGCGTGCTCGACCTGGAGAACGACGCCTACCAGGCGTACGGCCGCAAGGCGCGGGGGCGTGCCGTATGAGCTACCGATTCTTCTCCGAGGTCACCTATGACGGCCCGATCTTCGATTCGTATGAGCGGGACATCGCGATGGCGACCGCGCAGTACGAGATCGAGGACAAGATCCAAGACGCCACCTACGAGCGCGTCAAGGAGCTTGGTCAGTCGCAGTTCCGCTACGTCGACAAGTCGAACCACCACGTGCCCGGCAAGTGGCTGTTCTCGATCCGTAAGGGTCACGAGGGTGACGAACCGACCGTCTACACCGACATCATCTACGGCTACTGGCTCGAAGGTATCGGCTCCCGCAACTTCCCGAAGACCCGCTTCAAGGGTTATCGGATGTGGCGCGAGACGACGCAGATCATCCAGGCCGAAGCCGCAGACCTGGCGGAAGAGCCGATCAACAAGGCCGTCGACAGGCTGAACAAATGAGCATCGTTCTCGCCGACAACAGCCTCCCGAAGAAGCTGCTCGATGCCGTCGCCTCAGCCGCCGCGCAGTGCGGCTGGTGCCAGAGCAGCGAGACCTTCGAGCCGAAGTCGGCGCCGATGTCCGACTTCCACTTCGCCGTCACGATGATGAACGCCACGCCGCATCACTCCGGCCTGATCTCGACCACGTTCCGCATCGAGCTCGCCTGCCGCATCTACGTCTCGATGCTGCGCGAGCCGCAGGCGTCGATCGATCCGGACATCACCGCGGCGGCCTGGGACCTGATGTCGATGTACTCGTCGGGCTTCACTCTCGGCGGTCTCGTCCGACAGGTCGACCTGCTCGGCGAGTCCGGCGAACCGCTCGACCTGAAATTCGGCTACATCGGCATCGACAAGCGGCTGTATCGCATTGCCGAGATCACCCTCCCCGTAATAGCGAACGACGTCTTTACCCAAGGAGCCTGAGCATGGCCGCGAATAAGACCAGCGGGCTCGGTGACATGTTCTTCGTCGACGGCTTCGACCTGTCCGGCGATACGCAGCAGCTCGGCACCGTGCACGGCGGCCCGGCGGTCATCGACCAGACCGACATCACGCAGGGCGCGCACGCCCGCGCGGGGACGCTGCTCGGTGCCGAGATCAACTGGACGTCGTACTTCGACAAGACCGCCGTGCTCGGCGCGCACGCCGTTCTGTCCGGTCGTCCGGTCGCCGACCGGATCGTCTCCTACGCGCACCAGCCGAACGCCATCGGCAGTTCGATGGCCAGCCACGTCTGCAAGCAGATCGGCTATGACCCGACCCGCGGTACGGACGCCAGCCTCACCGTCGGCATGGCCAGTCAGTCGACCGGCTGGCCTCTCGAGTGGGGCCAGACGCTGACCGTCGGCACGCGCACCGACACCGCGGCCACCAACGGCACGGCGCTCGACTTCGGCGCGGTCAGCACGCTGTTCGGGCTTCAGGCCTACGTCCACCTCACCGGCACGTTCACCGGCACCTCGGTCACGATCAAGCTTCAGGACTCGGCTGACAACGTCACGTTCGCCGACATCACCGGCGCCGCCTTCACGGCGTTCACGGCGGCCGGCGCGCAGCGGCTCCAGACCGGCCGCACCGCCACCGTCCGGCGCTACGTCCGGGCGGTCACCACGGGGACGTTCACGAGCGCGTCGTTCATCGTGAACTTCATCCGCAACCAGATCTCGACCCCACTCCAGTGAGGCCGCTGTTCCGCCTCGACCCGGTCGCCCCGGTTCAGGCATACCAGACGTACGAGGCGTCCGCCCGGACGCGCCCCGCCACCTGCCGCGACGTGCACTGCGAGGCGCGCGAGAAGGGTTGGGCCAGCGTCTTCGACGTCGGGACGGACCTCGGCCGCCGGCAGGCGAACTACGTCCGGCTTCGGTCCGGCCGGCACTTCACCGTCACGCAGAAAGGTGACAAAGTCCGGTTCTGGTTTCCGCCGGGGCAGACCTGCTTCCGTCAGCACACCCTGCCGATCGGTGCGCTGTACGTGAAGCGGGGCGGCGACTGGCGGGCTACGACGTCACCGGCGCGGCCGATGCGCGAAGCCGACTGGATAGACGACCAGCAGAACACCTTCGACAAGATTCGCACGATCAAGGAAAGAGGCTGACATGGCAGCGCTCAAGGAGTCGGGACTCGCGTGGACCACGCTGTCCGTCGACGACGCCTCCGGCACCCCGGTCGACATCCGCAACGACATCAGCAACCTGCAGTGGTCGACGCCGCGCGGCGTGCAGGACGTCACCGGCATCGACAAGTCGGCGTACGAGCGGCTGCTGCTGCTTGCCGACTTCTCGATGACCCTGTCCGGCGTCGGCTTCGACGACCAGGCCGCGCAGGCGCACGCGACCTTCAAGTCCGTGCCGAGCACCAGTGTGCAGCGGACCGTCAGCATCAACATCAGCGGCCAGACCCTCGCGAACGAGTGCATCGCGACGGACTACGGCATCACCCGCGGCAACGACGGCGCCATGACCTGGACTGTTCCATTGACGCTGGCGAACGGCGTCGTTCCCACCTGGTCGTAACCGACCAACTACGCAGGAGGCACACGGAATGCCATCACGCAATGTGAAGAGGAACGTCTCGTTCGGGCTGAGCCCGACTGACGTCCTCGTCAAGGGCTGGTTAGAGGAGCGGGGTATCAGCCCGGAAGACGTCATGGCGTATCGGATCACCCGGGGCGGAAACGACATCCCGACGATCGACCTGACCATGGTCTACAGCGAGGAAGAGGCGGTGACCGACGATGGGGTTCCGTCTTGACCGCACGTACGTCCTCGAATTCGAGGGCGCGATGCAAGGCGCGTACATCAAGCTCCGTGCGACCCCGGTCGGCACGGTGATGAAGCTGCGCGGCGACGCCACCGTCAGCACTGAGGAGTACGTCGGGCTGCTGGCCGAGTACCTGCTCGACTGGAACTTCGAGGACGCCGCCGGCGAACCGCTCCCGATGACGGCCGAGGCGATGCTGGCCGAGCTCGAGCAGCCGGTCATCGTCAAGATCATGACGGAGTGGTACAAGGCCGCGGTAGGCATCACGGCCCCTTTGGACCCGCCGGGCGCGGACGGCACCCTGACCGACCAGGATATCCCGATGGAGCCGGTGACGGCCTGACAGCGCACGAGGCGCGCTGGATGCTCGACCTGTGCGATCGGTTCAAATGCCTGCCGAGCGCACTGCTGAACGAGGATGCGGAACTGCTGCGGATGCTGCGACTGGCCGCCGAAGAGGAGGTGAGCTGACGTGCCCAACGAAGTCACTATCAAGATCAAGGTCAAGGATGAGTCCGCGGCCGGCTACGAGGCCGCCCTCGCCGAGGCGCGCGGGTTCGGCGCGAAGCTGAAGGACGAGCTGGAGAAGGCCGGCCGCGAGGCGGGCGACGACGCCGCCGAGGAGATCAAGCGTCAGCTCGAGGAGCTCGACGTCCCAACCATCGATCTGAAGGTCGACAGCGAAGAGGCGAAGGCCGAGATCCACGAGGTCAAGGATGACCTCGAGCGGCTTAACGAGTACGGCGACGACATCGAGATCGACGTCCACCTGAACGACGAGGCCGCCAAGGTTGAGGCCAAGGTTCTCGAAGAAAAGCTGAAGCACGAGCTCTCCGACGTCGGTGGCAGCTCGGCGAGCGGATTCGGCCAGTCATTCGCCAGTTCGCTCTCAAAGTTCGACTTCAAGCCGGGCCTAGTGCCGGTCGGCATCGCGATCGGCGCAGCCATGGCGCCGCTGATCGGCGCCTCGGTGGCGGGCCTGGTCGTCGGGGGGCTCGGACTCGGCGGCATCGTCGGCGGCGTGCTCGTCGCGGTTCATGACCCACGGGTCAAGAGCGCGCTGGGCGACCTGAAGAGCGACCTCGGCGACGCGCTCGAGCTGGACGCCGCACCGTTCGTCCCGGTCGTCGAGAGCGGCATCAAGGCGGTCAAGGTCGCCTTCGACCAGATCGACCTGAAGGGCATCTTCGCCAACCTCGCGCCGCAGGTCACCCCGGTACTGAACGGCATCTTGGACTTGGTCGTCAGTCTCGGCGGGGCGATCAAAGATATCTCCGTCACTTCCGGCCCCGTACTCGCGGAGCTCGGCAACGACTTCCGCAACGTCGGCCGGACGCTGAAGGACGGCATCGACTCGCTGACCGACAACAGCGAGCAGGAGGCGCAGGCGCTGCACGATCTGTTCGGCATCATCGATGGCTCCATCTCCATCGTGTTCAACCTGGTCAACGCCATGACCGAGCTCTACGGCGTCTTCCACGCGATGGAGGCCGTCAGCCTGGTCGGCGGGTTTACGGCGCTGCAGGACGGCAGTCAGGGTGTCACCGACGCCGTCAAGGCGCAGGTCGGCGCGGTCATCGACGCCGACAACGCGAACGGCGAGCTCGGCGACTCGGCCCGAGACGCAGCCGCGGCCAACAAGGAGGAGGCGGACTCGATCAAGACCGTCGCCACCGAGCTGAAGAAGTCGACCGATCCGGCCTTCGCCCTGCTCGACGCCCAGGACCAGGTGACCAAGGCGCAGTCCGCGTACAACAAGGCGGTCAAGACGGGCGGCACCAACTCCGACGCCGCCCGTAAGGCGCAGACCAGCCTCGAAAAGGCGATGATCAACTACGTGACCGCGGCCGGCAACGCCCGGTCCGGCACCGGTCACCTGACCGCCGAGCAGACCTCGCTGCTGAAGGCGGCCGGCGCCTCGGACCGGACGATCAAGGGCTTGAATGACAGCCTGAAAAAGGCGTACGACGCGTCGAAGAAGCTCGACGGCTTCGACATCGACATCAACGTCACGACCCACTTCAAGCAGACTGGCAAGTACATCTCGCAGAGCCAGATCGACAACCCGTCGCAGCTCTACTCCGGCCTGGCCCATGGCGGTATCTCCGGTGCGGCGAACGGCTCGACGTCCGGCGGCCTGACCTGGGTCGGCGAGCGTGGCCCTGAGCTGATGGACCTCCCGCCCGGTACCAAGGTGCGCACCTCCGGCGACAGCGCGCGGATGGACGGCGCGGGCGGCTCCGGTGGCGGGCCGTCTGAGGTCAAGGTCTCCTTCGACAAGGCGAGCCTGACCGGTCTGGCCGCGGCGCTGATGGAGACGCTCCGGGCGGAGATTCGGACGCAGGGTGGCAACGTGCAGCAGGCGCTCGGTCAGGCGGGCCGGGGATGACCACCAACCTCTACGGCACCGGAACCGCGCCGAAGACTGAGCTGCTGATCAATAACGTCTGGACTGACGTCTCGTCCTACGTCCGTGCTGACGGCAAGATCAACATCCGTCGCGGACGCGCGAACGAGCAGTCGAGCACCACCGCGCAGACCGCCGCGTTCAACCTGAACAATCGCGACTCCCGGTTCTCCAACCGCAACCCGCTGTCGCCGTACTACGGCCTGCTCCCGCTCAACACCCAGGTGCGCATCTCAGCTGGCGCCGATGCGAACAATTACCTGCGTACCGACTTGAGCGACTCGAATAACTTCGCGGGCGCCTTCACCTCGGACAAGGCCAGTCTCGACGTCGTCGGCGACCTGGACATCCGCATCGACGTCCAGCCGTACTCCTGGCGTGCTAGCGGCATGTTCATCTCGAAGTACCTGGTCACCGGTAACCAGCGGTCATGGGCCCTGTACATGGACAGCAACGGATTCCTGACCTGGGTCTGGTCGACCGACGGGACGGCCGCCGGCCGTATCTTCTCGACGACGACCGTCCCGGTGCCGGCCACCTCCGGCCGCCTGTCGATCAAGGTCGCCTTCAAGGTCAACAACGGCGCAGGGTCGAACACGACGGCGTTCGCCACCGCGACCACCATCAGCGGGACCTACACGCAGCTCGGCACCACCATCACGCACGCCGGCATCACCTCGGTCTTCTCCAGCAGCGCCGAGCTGGTCATCGGCGGCGGCGACGACTTCCAGGTCCCGATCAACAATATCTACGGGTACGGTGGCAAGTTCTTCAAAGCTGAAGTACGCACGCCGTTGAACGGCACCCTGGTCGCCGACTTCAACCCCGGCGCCCAGGCTGTCGGCGCGAACGCCTGGGTGGACACCGTCGCGAGCCCGAACGCCTGGTTCACGCGCGGCACCACGGCGGTGGTCACCAATGACCGCGTGCGGTTCTACGGCGAACTCTCCAGCACCGTGCCGACCGCAGACCTGTCCGGCACCGACATTTACGTCCCGGTCAACGCGAGCGGCATGATCCGGCGGCTGACTCAGGGCGCGAGCCCGGTCGACTCGCCGATGTACCGCAACTTCAACCAGTACTCGCCCGCCGGCTACTGGCCGTTGGAGGACGGTGCCAGCTCGACCGTCGCTGGCTCGGCGGTTAACGGCGGGTACGCCGCGGCGGCAACGGCGATCACCTTCGGCGCGCAACCGTCCGGCCTGATACCCGGCACGACAACCGTCGCGCAATTCGAGGACACGACGTCCCGTCTGCAATTCGTCGTCAAGCAGCCCGTTTCGACCGGCATCATCTCCGGCGTCTTCTACGTCCGCCTGTCCGCCTTGCCCGCGGCCGGTACCAAGACGCTGTTCACCTTCTATACCTCCGGCACCGCGCGGACGATCACCGTCGGACTCAACTCGACCGCCTGGTTCACCACATTCCTGGACGGTGACGGCAACACCATCACGACCAGCAATGTATCCGTTTCCGGCATCGATCCGTCCAAGCAGTGGGTCGGTTTCAACCTGCTGCTCCAGACCTCCGGCGCGAACGTCAACTACTCCATCCGTTGGGAATCCCCGGGCAGTAACGCGGTCGGCGTCGGGCCCACTTCGCTCGGCGCGGCAAAGATCGGCGCACCGACCGGCGGGTATACCAACTCGGTCGCGGATGCCGCCTTCCTGGACGCGCAGATCAGTCATGTGTTCATGGCGACGACCAACTTCGACCTGACCGATAGCAACTTCCGCAACGCCTCGAATGCGTGGCTGAACGAAACGGCTGGCGCCCGGCTACTCCGGCTTGCGAGCGAAAACGGCATCTCTCTGCGTGTCATCGGCTACGCCGGCTCGTCAGAAACGATGGGCTTCCAGCTCATTGACACGTTCATGAACAATGTCTACGACTGCGCGAACACTGACGGAGGCGTATTCGGCGAGGCGCGCGACGAACTGTCGATCATCTACTACTTCCGCCAGTCCCTGGAGCTGCGACAGGACGCCGTTCTGTCCTACGCGCAATCACACTTCTCCAACCTGCTCCAGCCCGTCGACGACGACGGAGGCTTTACCAACGACGTCACCGTCTCCCGCCCGCTCGGCAGCTCGGCGCGCGCCATCATCACCGACGGTCCGACCAGCATTAGTCCGCCACCGGTCGGCGTCGGCCCGTACACGACCTCGGTCAGCCGTAACGCCGTCGACTCCCGCCTCCCGTCCGTAGCGGGCTGGATGGCTCTGGCGGGCTCCTGGGACGCCGCACGGTACCCGAACGTCCCGGTTGCGATGCACCGCACCGAGCTCACCGGTAATGATCCGGTCTTCGCCGCGGTCGTCACGCTGGAGCTCGGCAATACGATCCTGCTCGACGAGATGCCGGTCTGGCTCGGCCCGGACGATGTCCCGGTGCTCGTCGAGGGCTACACCGAAGCGCTCGGCAAGTTCACCTGGGACATGGTCTTCAACTGCATCACGGCCGGCCCGTACGAAGCCGTCCCGATCCTCGGCAGCGACGTTTCCCCGGCGCGCCTGGACGCCAACACGAACACCATCGGCGGCACCATGACCACCACCGCCACCACGGTCAGTTTCGTCACTCCGGCCGGCTCGGCACGCTGGGTCGACACGACCAACTACGCGGCCGAGTTCCCGATGAACGTCGTCATCGCGGGTGAGGTCATGACCCTGACCGCCATCACCGGCACCAGCAGTCCGCAGACCCCCACTCTCACCCGCTCGGTGAACGGCGTCGTCAAGACCCACGCCAGCGGTGAACTCGTCCGACTCGCCCATCCGCTGTACCTCGGGAGGTAGAACAGAATGGCATTCCTCACCGGGCAGCGGTTGAGCGCTGATCTGCTCAATCAGAATCTGCAAGGCGTCACGACAGCAGTCGTCACAGACTCGGCGGCTATCTCTGCTGAAACTGTAGGCATAACTGTCGTCATTGCCGTAACGGCAGGGCAGACCTATGGCATCACGGTTAAAGCTACCATCGGCTCTTCCGCCGTGGGTACACTCGGGACGAACCTGGCCATTGTTAGGATTCGTGAGGACTCGGTTTCTGGCAATCAGCTATCTCAGGACGTTTTCACTCCCCTGACATCAGCCTCGGCGGGATTCGCGTACTCTACATATACTGAATATACGGCCGCTTCCACCACAACTAAGACGATCGTGTTCACATTTGCGCGCAACACAGCAACAACGGAAACTTACATAATTCGCGCAGCGGCCAACCGGCCAACTTTTATGCGCGTTCAGCCGCTCGTCAACTAAGGGGAGAAATGGCAACTGTGCGGGCAACCGGAACTCAGGAATTCATTCAGTATGACGGAACGAATTCAGGTGACATTGTCACGTTCGTGGAGCAGTTTTACGCGACCGTGACGATCACCAGTGAGGGGGGTGGCACGCTGGTCATTTTCAATGGCATCGAAGACCACTATACAATCAACGAAACTGAGTGGTTCAATGGCAGCGCGTCCATCTCGGACACGGATTTTCAGGCAAATTACATCGTCAAGGAATAGAGGTGGTTTGACGTGACGATCTTCGGTTGGGATATGTCGCACTTTTGACTCGCCCTCGATCGGGAACGCCATCGCGCAGGGCATCAAGTTCCTCACCCACAAGGCGGGCGGGGACAAGGATGACGCCGAGCTCGCCGCGTGGTGGTCGGGCGTCAAAGGCCATCGGGACGACGTGCTGGTCGGCGCGTACTGGGTGCTCTATCCGGGCTCGCCGGCCACCCGCGCGGACCGGTTCATCGCGCGCCTGGACAGTCAGTGCCCGGGCTGGCGGGATGGTCCGTTCATCTTGCAGGCAGACTGCGAGCAGTGGAACGGGGACAGCGGCACGGTCCCGTCGGTCACCGAGATCAACCACTTCTGCGACCGTCTCGCCGACCGGATGCCGAAGCTGAATCCGATCGTCTACGCGCCGAAGTGGGTATACGGCTCGAAGGTGTCCAGCTTGCGCTATCCGCTCTGGGCGTCCTCGTACGTCGACGGCAGCGGCACACCGACGTACCTCTACCCGGGTGACAGTTCGTCGCGCTGGGGGGCGTACGGGGGCCGCGGCCCGTCGATCCTGCAATTCACCAGCTCGGCCAGCATCGGCGGTCAGTCGACCTGCGATGCGAACGCGTTCCGTGGGACCCTGGACGAGTTGACGTCCCTGCTGGCGCCCGGCTGGAACAAGCCGCCGCCCCCGCCACCACCGATTGAGGAGCCCGACGTGGAACTGACCGACACCTACGGTGACCGCGGCCGCCCGACCCGCAAGATTCAGGATCGCCTCCGGGACGACGCCGGCCTGCGCGATGTGCTCTGGGGTGACCAGGTCGGCGCGACTGCGGCCAATCTCGACCCGAACTCGCCGCTCGCGCAGCTGATCGAGGTTCCGGGCCGGCTGACCGAGCTCGAGGCGGCCGTTGCCGCGCTCGCCAGTGCCGGCCAGACGGTCGTCGACCAGGCCGCGCTGAACGACGCCGTGTATGAGGCGCTGAAGCGCCTGGCGGCCGACGCCGCCACCGCAGCCACCACCCCCTGACCCCGGTAGTCGGTGGCCCCACCCTTTCAGGTCAGACAGGCGGATCATGAGTGAGCGCGCGAGCAGGGTTTATCAAGGTGGGTACCGACCTGGTGACCTACCTCGGTGGTTGGGCGATCATCGCGAAGGAGGCGGGCATCCTCTTCGCGCCCCCGTCGCAGGTGAGCGAAACCCTGATCTGGGTCGCGGCGACCATGATCGGAGTGCCCGGACTGCGACAGATCGCCGAGATCGTCATTCGGCAATCAGCTACGGATCGGTCGCCTCCGCCGCCTCCGCAGCAGGGGTCATCGCCGTCGTCGTCTGGCGTGCCGTCGGGGGAGGCTAGGTGAGGTTTCCGCCGCCCGGGCCCTATATCTGGGCCGTCAACCTGGCGGTCACGCTGGTGTCGATCGCTATCAGCATGGTCGTCATCTTCCACCTCGCCGACCGGGCGGTAGAAGCCGAGCGCGCCGCCCGGGTTCAGGCGCAGCGCGACCAGGCAGCCCAGGCCGAGATCGCCCGTCAGGCCACCTGCCAGCTGGTCACCGCGCAGGACGACGTCTACACCGACACACCGCCGAGCACTCCGGCCGGCGTCAAGGCGGCCGCCGCCTGGCACGACCTGTCGATTCAGTTCGGTTGCTCGTGATGCCACAGTCCACGCTGGCCGGCATCGTCTCGGCATTCGGCATCGTAGGCCTGCTGTTGACCGGCATTGCCGCCCTAGTCACGGCCCTTGCTGCTCGGCGGACATCACTGCGCACCGAGACCAAGGTCGACGAGGTGCACACGATGGTCAACCAGCAGCGCACCGACGCGCAGAACTACCAGCGCGCCCTGATCAAGGCCCTACAGGCTGCTGGTGTCGATGTGCCGGACGATCAGAGCGCGTCCGCCACCGAACGCGACTAGTTGCGCAACCTGCTATGTCACGTATGCTGCGGTTATGGTGAATCCGCGTACGGCCGGCCCGAACGGTGACGGCAGCAAGTCGCTCGCGTCCGAGAGCAAGGCCGGCGTGACCGTCGGCGCCATCTTCTTCTTCGCGCTCCAGACCATCGCCCAGGGCCTGTCCGGCGTCGACACCTCGGACTGGTCGGGCTGGTGGGTGCCGCTCGTCACGGCCGGCATCTCCACCGTCGTCGGCCTGATCACGGCTTACCTCAAGAAGAACCGCTAGCCAGGAACTGTCTGCCGATGTACTCCGTGTACCAGATCGGCAGGGCTTCGGTCAACTCCTCCCGGACGTCCGTCCAGTCGATACCGAGCGCGTGTTGCATCTCCGGCACGGTGGCTTTACCGCCCCCCTCGCCGTAGGCGGCCACGTAGGGCCCGTCGCGGAAGAACCCCGGAGTATCGCCGTGCCGGCCGCGGTAGCCTCGGACGTAACCGCGGTGACCTGCTACCGGCCCTTTCGGGTGCGCAGGCTGCGGCACGGTGAAACCGCTGAGCTCGAAGTCACGGTGCCGCTGAACCCATGGCGCCGGACCGGTATCGAACATGTCGGTACACAGGGTCACGTCGGTCCGGATCATGGTCCCGCCGGACGGCTGCTCGATCACGTACGGCAGGCCGACCCGATCGAGCAGCCTGCGAGTGGGCGGCACTAACTGAACATGTTCGCCGCCCCAACCTTTGGAGGCATTGGTACCTCGGGTCAGCATGTTGTCGTGCTGGCACGGCGGTGAGGCGTGGATCAGGGCGAGCGGCCCGATTCCATTGATGAACATGTCCCGGTTGGGCTCGGTCAGTCTGCGCAGTACGGCCAGAGCATCGAGCTGCCGAAACTCGTCGGCGCAACAGTTCGGGCGGTCAACGATGTCCACGCTGATGACGTGAAAGCCGGCCATCTGATAGCCGCGGGCCGCCCCCCCGGCACACGAGTAGAGATCGAGCACGACCGGCTTCATCGCTTCGGCGCCGCGGCCGGCGGGCGGAAGTCCGGGCGGCTGATGGTCAGCGTCACGTGCTTCACGATTTGCGTTGCCGGAATCTTCGTCGCGTCTACTAGCTTGTTCATGCCCTAATCATAGCAGGAACCTGCTAGGTCCACAACAGCAGACAGGCCGCCGGGTTCGACACCGACGGCCTGCAAGTTGCAGATTCTCTCACCCGAACGGCAAGTATGCCTTCGCTTCCGGCACAGGCTCGCCGGCGACCACCACCGCGGCCGGCCCGTCCATCGCCATCGGCGCCGGACCCCCGCCAACCTCGGCCGTCTGCACGGTCGACTCCCCGGCGCGCGCAGCTTCCATCTCGACTTTCGACCGGCGACGACGCCGCTCTTTCGCCACGCCACTCTCGGCCGTCTCGGTCGGTGCCGAGCGGTCCGGTAGGCCCTGCTCGTCCGCCTCCTGCGCGCTGGTCCCGAGAGCCGCAGCCACCGCAGACGGCGCGAACTGCCGCAGCATCTCGACCGGCGCGGTCAGTTCGATGACCGACACGCCGTCACCGTCCTCCATGATCTCCTGCACGGTGACCTGGTAGATCTTCCCCACTGTCAATCCTTTCCGTCACTGATGACGATGCTCGCGCCGGGCGACTGCGTGCCGACCGGGCGCATCTTGGCCAATCCGTTGATCATGACGATCTGCGAGTCGTCGTCGTACAACCGCGCCGTCTTGTACCGGCCGCCGCCGAGCGCGTCGAGCGTCGAGCGCAGCAGCTTGTCGATGTCCGGCTTCCCGATCGCCAGATCGGTTCCGGCCCCCCGGCACTGCTGCGACGTCACCCAGAACACGCACCGTTCGATCACCACCGGCACCCCGATCGGGAAGACCGGCAGGTGATCTGTCCCGATCTCGGCGGCCGCGTACGCCTTGTACGCCCCGATCCGGCACGCCGCCCGCCAGGCCGGCAGGTAGGCGGACGATTCCAGGAGCTGTCCCGCGCCGCCGGTCTTCTTCGACCCTTGCGGCGCGGGACGTCCCACTACTTCGATGTGCAGGCGCACGCTAGGCCAGCGGATGCGGGCAGTGCCCGCCCTGGACGGCTTCGAAGTACTGCCGCACGCGGACGACTTCCTGCTCCGTCGCGCCGATCAGGTACCACGGGTCATTCTGCGCCGGCCCGACCTTCGTGATCCGGCCGGCGATCATGCCGGGCGCCTGACCCGGTCCGGCGGGCAGCGAGTCGCGCAGCTGCGAGATCAGCCGCGACTGGTTGATCCACATACCCTTGCGGACGTAGGGCAGCGCCTCGGACTTGTCGTGCGGCGTCGGTGGCAGCGCGTACGGGTCGCCACCGAACGCGATCGGCTGCATCCCACCCTGACCGTCGTCGAGCACGACCACGGTCGCGGTCATTCGATCCTGCTCGAGGTTGCCGCTGTTGCGCTGCTCCTGGGTGATGAACTTCGCGTTGCGCGACACCCTGGTCAGTGCCAGCGGGAACACGAGCACCAGCCGGCCGTACATGTCCTTCAGCCGGGCGCCGGTCCCCTCGCCGATCACCGGCGCCGGAGCGGACGCCAGCCGGTTGAAGTCGAGCGCG